>Ga0115012_10002107_pt1 | contig 11586 bp, 5 predicted proteins | sample TroAtlMetagenome_FD_88706 | JGI IMG/M metagenome (GOLD analysis project Ga0115012, IMG submission 88706) | Marine eukaryotic phytoplankton communities from Atlantic Ocean - Tropical Atlantic ANT10 Metagenome | ecosystem: Environmental > Aquatic > Marine > Oceanic | place: Tropical Atlantic Ocean...
AAATCGAGGCTGTCGACATTGCGCCCGACGTCGGTGTGCGGGCGAGCAGCGTCATCATTTGTACGGCGGTTGCAGAAGATGATGATGGCGATGTGCCCGTTATCACCTATGCGTGGGACATTGGGGGCGTTGCCGCAGGTGGAGGCGATACCCTTGACTTGGCGGACACCGCTGTCGTGACCGGCGACGTTGTCACCTGTACGGCCACGGCAACCGACCTCGCTGGCGATATCGACACAGGCACAGACAGTGTGGTGATCGAGAACACCGCACCGGAGGTCGATGGCCTGACCCTGAGTCCAGATCCGGTGTACACCAACGACACTCTCGTGGCTGCGGTGAGTGCCTCGGACGTCGAAGGTGACGCCGTCAGCATCGTTTTCGAGTGGTACGTCAACGATGTGATGGTGGCTTACGGCACGGACAATACACTGAGCGGCCTTAGCCACTTCGGCAGGGATGATGAGGTCTATGTGGTGGCCACTCCGAGCGATGCCATGGACGACGGCGAGCCCCTCAGGTCCGCGACACTCATCGTCTCGAACACCCCCCCCACTGAACCAACCGTTTCTATTGAGGCTGGCTGCGAGGAGGGCTGGACGGAGATGCCGGACGGCATTCGTTGCGCCAAAGCCTTTGACACCAGCACGGACTGGCGAGGGTCTCAAGCGAATTGTGAAAGCCAGGGCGGGACTCTCGTTAGAATCAGCGATGAGACGGACAATGACTTTGTGGTTGACCTCTACTCAGCCACCGGGGCGGGCAGTGTCTGGTTTCATGCTGGAATGACCGATGAGGCGGAAGAGGGCACGTGGGTGTGGCTGGATGGTGTCGACAGCGCATACCGCAACTGGGACCCAGGACAGCCTGATTGGGAGCACGAGGACTGCCTTGAGGTGGTCGCCGGTGGCTGGGGCAACACGACATGCGATGACACTAGCTATACCGGACATGTTTGCCAGACGGAGTACGGTGCAGGTCTCACGTGCATCATCGACGATGAGTCCACCGACGTCGATGGTGACGCCGTCGACTACACCTTCGTGTGGGACTTCGACGGCGATGCGTATACCGATACCGTCTCGCGTACTTATGATGGAGACACGGTCCCCCGTGACGCCCTCAGTGCCGACGGGGTTTGGACCTGTACGGTCACCCCCGATGACGGAGAAGAAGACGGTCCAGCAGGCTCGGCGTACTACGACTTCTTTCTTCCCGAGCCTGCTGAGTGCACCTCGCTGTACTTCGATGGTGACGATGACATGCAGGTGCCTGCAAGCATGGACTTTGTCGAGTTTCGAGAGGGCCTCACCATCGAAGCTTGGGTGAGGTGGGATGGATACGAAGGCGATGACTGGTACCCCATTGCCACGCTCGGCTGGGGGGGCGATGGCAGTCTGGCCCGCTTCTTCTTGGCGATCTCTGGTGCGGAGGAATCCGCTTGCAGTGGCTTGGGCGGCCCAGGCTATCTGCACTTCGAGGTCCAAACTCGACCCAGTCTCGGTGCATGCATTTCTTCCAGTACCGAACTTGTGGCTGAAACCTGGCACCATGTGGCTGCAGTGTTTGATGCTGGAGAAGCCCGCATATACATAGACGGCGAGCTGGAGGGCGCCGCATTTACACCCGATGATTTGCTGCGCGATGTGGGCCCAAGCGTCCTCAAGATTGGCCGGGTAGACGCGGGCGCCGGATCCCGGTTCTTGGGTTCCATGTCAAACGTGCGGTACTCCTCTGCCGCTCAGTATGAGGGTTCCTTTGCGCCCGAATGGCCACTTGAAGCGCACAGCGAGACGGTGGGTTTGTGGCCGCTCGACGAGGAGGGTGGCTGGGATGTCTCGGGCAACGAGCACCACGGCGCAGTGTCTGGCGGGACCTGGGTTGAGGAATGCCCAGGCATCCTTGATGGCGGATAGGTCGCCGCGTTCGCCGTTCACTTTGTTGCCGCGGCTGTGAGATCAATTCTGCGCACCGTTTGATGGTCTGTTGCGGTGGTTGTGTTCACGGCCCTGCAGGCCGGTTCGTTGGACGCAGCACTCCGGAGCCATGCATGCACGGCAAAGCGTCGGCTCATCGAGCGGGTCGTTCGTCCATTCATTGGCCATCACGGACGAAACGACTTTTGGTTCAACGCGCGCCTCGATTTGATACTCTGTCGATAGAACATTGAACGGTTGAGGCAATTGTGGCGGATCAGCCCGAATCCAAAAACGGCCCGTCAGAGACCATGACTGATTTTTTTGTCGGTGAGTTGCCAATGGCCGACGCTCAACACCCATTGGAGCGAGTCCGGACTCAGAAGTGGTCTCCTCCGGCGCGGAGCACCGAAGCCTCGATGCTTGGGCGATACGTCGACTTGGGACCGCTCGGTCGAGGGGGGATGGGCGAAGTTCGCCGCGTCGAAGACCCCGACCTTCGACGCACCTTGGCCATGAAGATCGTCCATCAGGACCTCATGAAAAATTCGAGAATGGTGAGTCGATTTGTCGAGGAAGCGCAGGTTCAGGCTCAGCTTCAGCACCCGAACATCGTTCCGATTCATGAAATCTCACGGCTACCAGACGGTCGCGCGTATTTCACCATGAAGGAGATAAAAGGGACCGAGTTCTCCAAAAAAATAAAGAGCGTTCACGACCAATCTTTCGGCAACCGATGGAGCCCTGCAGAAGACGGCACGACGTTTCGTGACTTGATTCGCATCTTTCAACAGGTCTGCGAGACCATGGCCTACACCCACAGCAAGGGCTTGATTCATCGGGACTTAAAACCGGACAACATCATGATTGGGGACTTTGGAGAGGTACTCGTTGTCGACTGGGGGCTCGCGAAAGTCTTGACCAATGAGGGCATTGAGTTCGATGAAGACTCCGAGCCCAGCATCGACTCGGACCGTTCGCAAACGGAAGCTCACCAGACGCACGCAGGCAGCGTGGCGGGCACCCCATGCTACATGGCGCCGGAACAAGCCTTTGGTCGCACTGAAGAGCTGTGTCGCGCGACAGACGTGTACGCTCTCGGGGCCATCCTCTACGAAGTTCTCTCGGGTGTGCCCCCGTTTCGAGGAAACTCAGCCGCCGAGGTGCTGGAACGGGTCAAGAGCGCGTCTCCGTCGCCACTGTGTGCTCCTGAGTCAATGGTCACCAATGTGGGCGCCCAGCCCGACACAGGTTCTTCGCGCATCGATGCTCAATCCCGAGCGTTGGAGTCATCGAACACCAAGATTCCGGCACAGCTGATTTCAATCTGCGAAGGTGCGATGCAGCGCAGAATTGATGATCGGACTGCGAGCGCTCAACATCTCTCTGGTGAACTCAAACGATGGATGGAGGGTGCAGAACGGCGGGACAAAGGCCTGAAAGAAATAGAGGTGGCGCGTCAGCTTGCTGAAGAAGCCGAGGGTCAAGAGCGCAAATCAAGTTCTCTCTCCAACAGAGCCAACTCTTTGATGGACCGCGAAGGGACTGAGTCTGAGGAAGCATGGACACTCTGGGCGAGGTCCCGTTCGGCTGCAGAAGAAGCGCGCAGATTTTGGCGCCTGTATGTGCGGACCCTTCAAGGCGCGCTTGTCCATGCACCGGACTTGGAAGAGGCCCACTTGGCGCTGGCGAGGCATCGAATTGAAGAGTTGGTGGAAGCTCATGCCAACGGTGACCGGGCTCAAAAGGAGACAAGAGAACACCTGTTGAACGCCAACCTGAAGTCCCTTCCCGCTGCGACAAAAGCCGAGTTGGAGGCGCTGCGGGACGCCAGAATGGCGGACAAGATCTCCAATAAACGTTTGCGAAGTGGGGCATTGGTGGGGCGGCGCGTGCAGCGAGAATCCGTGAGGAACCGCGTTGAGTCTGGGGCTCGGTTCGTCACCCTGCTGGGCACAGCGGGTGTCGGAAAGACACGTTTGGCGCTGGAGCTTGCGGAAGATCTAAGGCCTCGGTTCTCCCGGGTTGCTTTTTGCGACCTGACCGACACTGTCGATGCGCTGGGCATTGTGCAGCGCTTGTCGCGTTCGTTGAACGTTCGCTTGCGTGACGCAGCACCAATGGAACATTTGCTGGAGGTCCTTGCCTCCGAACCCACGCTGTTGTTGTTGGACAACCTCGAGCAGGTTTCGGCTGTCATTGGGCCAATGGCCGCGGACTGGCTCGAAGCAGTTGAGCACCTCCAGGTGTTGGCGACCAGTCGCCTCAATCTCAAGATTGAGGTTGAAACTGTGGTTCCGGTTCAGACCTTGAGTTTGCTGGAAGGCGTGGACTTGTTTGTGCAGCGCGGGCAGATTGCGGACCCGCGTTTTGAGATCACGCCGAAAGAGCGAACTCGAGTGTGCGATTTGGTTCAAGAGTTGGACAAACTGCCGCTCGCTATCGAACTTGCCGCGGCCCGCCTCAATGCGTTGTCGCTCGATGAACTCACGCTTCGCCTTGCAGAACGTTTCAGCATTCTGCGTTCCCGTGGGCGAGGGGCTCAAGCCCTCGACGGGGCTCTGGACTGGTCCTGGGGATTGCTGCAGCCGTGGGCAAAGGCTGCGCTGACTCAAGCGAGTTTGTTTCGGGACGGTTTCACCTTGTACGCCGCCGAGCGAGTCATCGTTGCAGGAGACGAGAAGAACGCTCCCCCCATGGTCGACATCTTGGGTGAACTCGTCGACAACAGTTTGCTCCAAAAGACTCAACCAGAAGAAGGCGCGGTTCGCTACAGCCTTCTTGAGTCCATTCGTGTCTATGCTCGGGAAAAATTTGTGGATGAACCCGGGTTTGAACCCGCTCTGTGTGGTCCCCAAGCCCTCCGAGCAGCGCAACTGCGTCACGCCGACCATTTTTCTCAGTTGGGAAGCGACCAGGCTCTCGATGCGCTCGATGGTTTCAGCAGCGATGAACGCTGGAGCAAGCTTTTCGGAGAGTTCGACAACCTCGTGGAGGGCGTTGACAACGGAAGCACTCCGAGCGCTGCACGGTGCTGCCTTGCGGCGCTCCGAATCTTGAGCATGAGAGGGCCTGTCTCATTGGGTGTGGACCTTGCGACAAAGATGCTTCAACGAACCGATCTTGGGCAACGCGAAAAAGTACTGATCGAAATCGAACGAAGCAAATGTCTCCGCATCAGTGGGCGCATGAATGAGGCCCGGGCGATGGTGGTCCAGAGCGTGGAGTCGGCTCAAAAAGAGAACGTTCTTCAGCATGCAGACGGTCTTGGTGCGCGTTCGGAGCCCCCAAGCCCGAACGGTGAAGGCAACGAGTTGAATGGAACGTACAAACCTGGGCTATCGGCGGATTCAGGCCAACCCGCAGAGGTCACGGCTGAGGAACAGGACGCGGCCCTTCTCGATGCGCACCGCTTGACTGAACTTGGTTTTATTGAGTTTGACCAAAACAACTTTGCAGAAGCCCAGCGTTGTTATCAGCAAGCGCATGACATTCGCCAACAGCATGGAGACCGCGCTGGGGTGGCCCGCTCGATGCGGCTGCTTGGCAACGTGTACCGTGTCCAGGGAATGTTTGATCGTGCGCTTGAGGCTCTCCATCAATCGATCGCCCTTGCGAGCGAATCTGGATTGAAGAAGGTCGAAAGCCGTGCGCATGGGAATCTTGGTCTGCTCTTCCATTCGCAGGGTCGGTACGAACTCGCCATTGAGAACATTGCTCGGGCGCTCGAACTCAATCAGGAAATCGGCGATGATCGTGCAGTGGGGGTGGATCTATCCAACATGGGAGAAGCATACCGAGCCCTCAAGCGCCACGATGAAGCCATTGCGCACTTCAACCGGGCGATTGAGATCTACCGAAAGGGCGGGTTCAAACGGCATGAAGGGATTTGCATTGGGAACCTTGGTGATGCCCTGCAGGAAACCAATCGCCTTGACGATGCCGAATCGGCCTACCGAGAGGCGGTCTGTATCGGGGACGAAGTGTACCCAGCCTGTTCCGGCGTTTTCCGCGGTGCCCTTGCATTGATGCTCGCCGAACAAGGCCGCACAACCGAGGCCTTGGAGCTTCTGAGCGCTGGAGAAGGGCAGGTCGGCGAAGACTGCGTGGACCTCATCATCTTTCTTGGGAGGAAGGGCCTTGTCTTTCACATGACCGGCGATGCCGAAGGGGCCCAGGTTGCGCTCAGTCGCGCTCAGTCCCTCGCCGCAGATCTGTCCCTGTTGAGTGACAGTGAAGCCAGCCTGGTCATGCAGAAATTGCAGAGCGCTTTGGCCTCTTCCTCCGTTGCGTCGGAGCAACAACTGTTGGAGGCAAAACGGTTGTTGGAAGCTGGAATTTTGAAACAGCAGGAGGGGCTATTCTTCGAGTCCAGGCAGTTTTATGAGCAAGCCCATCAACTCTTTCGAACACACGGTGACGGCATTCAAGAGGGGAAAGCGCTCGGGCATGTAGCGAACATCGTGCAGATCCAAGGCGAACACGACCGGGCCGTCGAACTCTACCTCGAGGCCATTGCTCTTCACCAAAAACTGGGCAACCGACGGTTTGTAGGCATCAATCTTGGGAACCTTGGGGGGGCGTACAACGTACAGGGCGAGTACGACAAGGCGATCGACTACTACACCCAAGCCATAGCGATTCATGAAGAAGTGGGGAACGATCGTTCGTTGGGCATTTCATTGGGGAACCTTGGGACGGTCTATTGTTCCCAGCGTCGGTTTGACGAGGCCATCGAACACTTTTCCGGGGCCATCGAGATGGCCCGCAAAACCGGCAGCCAGCGTTCCCTTGGCTTCAATTTGGGAAACCTCGGTGATGCACTGTTGGCGCTGGGAGAGTTGGACAAAGCCGAAGCGTCGCTGACCCAGGCCATTCCCATCACCGACAAAACCTTTCCGGTTGCCTCGGGCATGTTTCGGGGTTCACTGGCTCTGTTGTTGGCCAAAAAAGGCGGGTTTGAGCGCGCTGCGGGGCTGTTGGAAGAAGGCGAAAACCGACTCCAAGATCATCCCCAAGAACACGCTGTATTTCTCTGCAAGAAGGGCTCTGTTTGTCACCTGTCGGGCGACTCAGCAGGGGCGGCTGAGGCGTTGCTGCAGGCCGAGCGATTGATGTCAGGATTGGACATCGCCGACGAAAGCAATGGCGCCCAGGCGGTGGCTGAACTGAAGGCGCTGCTGTCCGAGTAGGCGAGCTTGAACTGGTGTCGCCACAGAGTGCTCGGTCCCCCTGTCTCCCCACGCCGTCAATCTTGAAATTGCCGCTCTACCAGCCGGCGATAGAGGCCGTTTTTGGCAACGAGGGCCTCGTGGGAACCCTGCTCCACGACGGTTCCTGAATCCAAGACGGCCACCCGATCGGCCCCCTGGACCGTGCTCAGGCGATGGGCGATGATCAGGGTGGTGCGCCCCTCCATGAGCCGCTCCAGGGCTTCTTGGACCAGGTGTTCGCTCTCGGCATCCAGGGCGCTGGTGGCCTCGTCGAGAACGAGGATGGCGGGGTCCTTTAGAAGGGCCCGAGCGATCGCGATGCGCTGTTTCTGACCCCCCGAAAGTCGCACACCTCGCTCCCCAACCAGGGTGTCGTAGCCGTCGGGGAATTCCATGACGAAATCGTGGGCATTGGCGGCTGCAGCGGCGGTCTGGATGTCTTCTTCTGTGGCCTCCAATCGTCCGTAGCGGATGTTGTCCCGGACGGTGGTGGCGAAGAGAATGGGTTCTTGGCTCACGACGCCCACTTGGTGCCGCAGCCAGTGGGCATCGAGGGTGTCGTAGGGGTGGTCATCCAGGCAAATCTGCCCCCGTTGCGGGTCGTACAGCCGACACAGCAGCGCGGCCACCGTCGACTTTCCGCCCCCCGATGGGCCCACGAGGGCCACGACCTGACCGGGTTCGAGTTCGAGGTTGAAGTCCTGCAGAACCGGGGTCTCGGGTCGGGTGGGATAGGCGAACTCGATGCCCGCCAAACGGAGCCGTCCTTCGACGGATGGCCACCGCTGCCCACCGTTGTCAAAGGCGGGGCTTCGGTCGATCAACTCGAAGACCCGCTCGCTGGCGCCGGCGGCCTTGGCGAAATCCGACCAGAGACCGGAGAGGGCTCCGATGCTGAAGGCCACGGTGAAGGTGTAAAGCAAGAAGCTGGTGAGCTGGCCGAAGCCGAGTTCCCCTTCGCTGAGCATCACGCCGCCGTACCAGAGGACGGCAGCGATGGCGCCATAGCCGGCGAAGCTGATGCCACCGGTGAAGCTGGCCCCGAGCTTGGCCCGATAGCGGGCGAGCTGGAAACTGACGTCGACGGCACCCCGGTAGCGTTGGATTTCTTTGTCTTCCCGCGCAAATGCGCGCACGGTCCGGACGCCGGCCAGCGTCTCCTCGGCAACTTCTGAGCTAACGGCCAGGGCGTCTTGGACTTGTTTGCTGACGACGCGCAGCTTGCGGCCGTAGATGCCGGCACCGATGGCAACGATGGGCACCACGGCCAGCATGACCAGCGTGAGCTTCCACGAAGTCCACAGCAGGATGCCGATGGCGCCCACGCCTTGCAGAAGGAAGCGCAGCGCCATCGACAGATTCACGGTCACGGCGTTCTGCAGCACGGTGGTGTCGGAGGCGAGGCGGTTGGTCAGCTCTCCGGTCCGTCGCTGGTCGAAGAAGCCGATGTCTTGCCGCATCACGGCGGCGTAGAGATCGCCCCGGAGTCGGGCCACGACCCGCTCGCCGGCGACGGTGAAGAGGTAGCTGCGGAGCGCCGAGGCGACTCCGCTGATGGCGAAAACGCCGAGCAAAATCAAGGCCGCTCGGTCCAGGGCGTCCCGCCCGGCGCCTTCCGTGACGCCGTCGACCAGATGACCCACCATGGTGGGCGCCGCGAGGCTTGAGGCCGAGGCGATGACCAGGGCGATGGTGCCAAAGGTCAGGGGCACCCACTCGGGGCGTGCGAGGGCCACCATCCGTTTTCGGTCGAGCGTGGACTGGGGCGCGGTGGTTTCGGTGCGGTTGGTGGGCTTCATGGACGCGGGGGTAGCGCGGCCCTCCGGCAATGCCCACCCGTCATCTCATGGATTGTGATCGGCGTGAGTTCACGGGTGGACTCAACCTGTCGATGAATGTGCGTGTGGCCAGTCGCTCCACGCCTTCATTGCTGTACCAGGCGAAGGTTCCTCAACCGCTCGACCCGTCAAATGCCTCTACGAAGTGATCGCCTGATACGCCGCACGGTCAGCGGCTTATGGGTTGCCGATGGTGGTCCTAATACCCCCGCATCAGGCTGAACGATCCGCCGATGGGGGATGCAGTCGAGAGCGAAGAGTTCACGTCGTTGCGATGCACCCAGGAAATGGACGGCTGGATGATCAACTTCTTGGATGGGCCCATATGGATGTCCGCACCGATGCCGCCGCCGGGGACGGAATCTCCCACATAGCGGTCCTTCGAGCCACTTTTGCCCACGAATAGGTAGGGTCGCAGACTGATTGTCCGTCGATGAACCGCGCCTCCTGGGTACACCTTGATGCTGCCTCCCCCCCACATGAAAACCGTGGGTATGGGACTCAGGTGGGCGTTCACTGCGACATATCGGTGCGCAAGTTCGATTTTGCCCGAGAGAAAATAGCAATCGGGTGAGAGTCCACCGCACAACCCGCCACGAATCGGCCGAAGCAATGGTTGTTCTTCAGAAGGGGTGTCGTTGGCCTGTGCGGCGCGGGAAGACAAAGCAACGAGAGTGAGAACGAGAACGCTGAATGCACGGATGAGGGTGGGCACGAATGTTGGCATCTCTCAGATTGGTGGCCGAATATACCAGAAATCCACTTGGTGGACCGTTCGGCGGACCAAGCGCTGGGAGGATGGTCCCGGGGGTCGATTTTTCGCTGCACCTGATTGATCACTGGGAGACTGCGATGGACACGCCCAAACCCTGAGACTCAGACACCAAAAACAACTTGTGCCTGATTGGCAAACCAATACTTACGAGAAGCACCGTTTAATTTGGAGAATCGATGCGTACGCTCACGTTAATTGCCGGTTGCTTGCTCGCTGCGCCAGGGTGGGCCAGCCCAGAACAACGCGACGTTCGCGGCGTCGAATCGCATTCTTCCGCGCCGGTGATCCGGGCTTCACCGGCGGACGATGCGGGAGAGCGGGGACTGGAAACCCAACCAGTGCTGCCGGGTCCGAGAGCGATGCAAGCTTGGGAGTTCGACTACATCGATGGCCGACGCACGGCCAAAACCGGCGTCACCATGGGGTGGATCGGGTTGGCGGCCATGGGGACCGGTGCGCTCGTCATTGCCACAGGGATAATGACCGAGACTGAGCCCATAGAGGGCATCGGAGAATTGGTGGTCTACGGCCTGCTCCCCGCAGGATTCGCGTCGACCCTGGTCGGTGCGCCCATCGCAGCCTACGGCACCATCAAATCCCGGCGTGCACTGGTCGCAGGCGGCCAAGCCACCGGACCCTGTGGCAACTGCGTCATTGCTGCCGTCGCGTCGGTGCCCAATCCGTTCTTTTTGGCCACGGTGCCCTTGTCGTACGTCATGTCAGCCCAGCAACGTCGTTCGGACCGGGTTCGATACCAACGGTACACGGGGTTGCACGCGCCCCGGGTGAATGCGGGCCCGGGTGGGGTTCGGCTCAGCTGGGCGTTCTGACGGCCAGGACCGCGTCCGATGGTTCAAACCATCATGACGAGCAGCTCATGTGCGACAAGCCACCGATCTCAAAGAACTCAGACGGCTTCAGCCGATGGTATTTCTCCTCCACGTCATTCGACTGCTCGGCATACGGCTGCGTCATGACTTCCTGCAGTTCTCGCAGTGGAGCGTGGTTTCCTGCACCCGCTTGCTGATACGCATCAACCAGAAACCATTCTCGCAAACAGTATTTTGGGTTGACGCGTTTCATCTGCCTGGAGACTTCCTCGCGGGAACGGAGCGGAGCGGCATTCGGGTCGGTTTCACTGGCGCTGCCGACGAGCGACTTCCATTGTGTGAGCCACGCTGACCAGCGCTGGTCCATCCCTTCAGGGCCTGCATCACACGTTGAGTGTGGGTAGAAGCTCTTCTTGAGTGGACCCATGTCATCCGGCGCATTCGAGAGTTCACGGAAGAACATGGTGTAATCCACAGGCGTTTGACTCATGAGCGTTTGGAGTTCACTGAACAGATCCGCGTGAAAAGCACCCAGTCCAAGTTTGGCCGCCCACATCTGCTCCATTTCTGTGCGCATCACTGTCGAAAAGCCATTGCGAATCTCTTGAAGCTGCTCCAGACAGGACGGACTCGACATCAGCAATGGTGCCAACGCCGTGCAAAACATGTGGAAGTTGAGTTCCGCTGCCACCGGTTGGTTCAGGAACGCGAAGTGCTCTCCGCCACCCGTCCATGGCTGGTAGCGCGGGTTGAACAGCTCGCAGAATCCGAATGGCCCGTAGTCGAGTGTGAAGCCACCGGCCGCACAGTTGTCGCTGTTGAAGTTGCCCTGGCAGTAGCCAACGCGGATCCAGTTCGCGACCAGCGAGGTGAGGCGACTGCGGAACGCGCGCGCGAGCAGCAGCACCTTCTCTGCGGTGGGGAGCTGCGTATCGACCGCGTCAGCGTACTCACGGTCGATCAAGTGCAGAACCAATTGTTCGAGTTCCTCCATCGCTGTGGGGTGTTCCATCA
>Ga0115012_10002109_pt1 | contig 11570 bp, 14 predicted proteins | sample TroAtlMetagenome_FD_88706 | JGI IMG/M metagenome (GOLD analysis project Ga0115012, IMG submission 88706) | Marine eukaryotic phytoplankton communities from Atlantic Ocean - Tropical Atlantic ANT10 Metagenome | ecosystem: Environmental > Aquatic > Marine > Oceanic | place: Tropical Atlantic...
GCCGTGAGCAAACAGAACGTAAAAGCTCACGTGGCCAAGTGGTAAGGCACTTGCTTTGTATCATCGATATTATCAAATGTATAGATTTGATAATATTGTGTTTAACTTTTCTAATTTACTCGACCACGTTACTTTTCGGGTAGTCCCTCGTCTTGCGGTGCATTTAATCTTTGAGGAATATAAGCTTTACCTTCTTTAATTGCTGACCCAAGATTGGTCATCTGACCAAGGGCGTGTTCACGTGGAAAAAATTTAACAAAATCACCGCCTTCATCGAATGGATTTATGAACCCATCCCTTTTCGAGTCGTGATTCATGTATGCGTGGTGAGCAGTTAGGAAATCTGTGTTATCTCTACCGATTTGAACGAACGTATCGTAGTATAGCTTTTGTTTTTCTGGGTCCATGAACATTTCACCTATTTTTTTCTGCACCTCTCTGGCTATTTTCTCGAAACTTTCATCGTTAGTTCTGTATCTGTGACAATTCGCTTTATCACTCGAATTCCATCTAGAGTCATTAAGAAACATACTGACTTCGTCTTTGGTGCCATCTTTGCGCTGACCAAGTTGTATAAATTTGTCCGTATCACCGACTCTGCATTTAGTAACTCTCATCGCCTTGGCTCCTGCACCTTCACCCCACGTTTCCTCTTCTTGTTTACAGTCCAGTTTTGTTAAACACTGTAAGAGATCATTCTTTTTGATGGATTCCTTGATAACACCACCTATATCTTCAATGACACCCGCCACGACACGCGCATCACCTGAATCTTTTATGATTTTATCGAGCACTTCCTTAACGAGAGGTTGGTTAAACACCTCGATAGATATATCAAGAAATTGTTCGAGTAGAGTCCCTGCTATGGTCATACCATTGTTATCGTTTGGAGACGTGTAGAACTCACGCATTTTGTACGTTTCCATGTTTTTAATCTTTTCCTTCAATTCACTGAGCTCCCCACTCGTGTCCTTAGGCGATTGTTTCTTTCGTTTGGAAAGTAAAGCGATGACAATAATCACAACGACGATTATAACTATCCCCACCAATGCCATTGGCGCACCACCGTTCTCCGTCATGATATATTATATATAGATATTATTTCTATCCGTTAGAAAATTTCTGGCGTCCATTCGGGCCATATACGAGACATATCTTCGTGGGTGATACGTCTATGAGGTCTTATGGAATATAATTTTTGTAATTCTGGGTAGTCTTTATCCTGTGGTCTTTTTATAAAGGACGCTTTTGTTCTATGACCACTCGAATCACATCCAAATTTTTTCGTATCCGGTTTCGATACGAGTGGGGAAATGTAATAATACGCGAGTGTTTTTCTATAGTGATTAGCGGGACACATTATTTTTTCTGGAACGCCGTGCCATGATATATCATTTGTTTGAAATATAAAAGCTGTGTTATAGACGACGCACTGTTTTTTAATACATTCCGTTACATTTTCATTCCATAATTCACTATGACCATTCCATTCCCGTTTCCAATCCTTGTTTAGGAATAATATGATATTTATTCGTCTTTCTTTATTTGGAAGGAGTGGATGTTTTTCATAATCGAGATGTAAATTTAAGCGCCCGTGTCTTCCGTGCGCGTGTATAGAACTCCCGTATAATGTTGGGTCGCATTCTAATTCTTGTATTCCCGTCATATTCGAAATGAGATTGGTCATTTGAGTTGTGGATAATGCATAGTATACGTCGCGTATACACACTGGCATGTTATTTATCGCAGAATTCAGATACTTGACTTCTAAAGGGTTATTATAATGAAACCAATCTATATTTTTATTAAAATCACAAGGAAATTCATTGTGTATATTTTCAATAACATCGGCATTCAGAAAATTTGGAATCACTACATTTTTGAACGGTTTTCCTTCTAGAAACGATTCTCGGTATACATCTATATCACGGACCCAATCACCGAAATATTTAGTGGAGTCATGCGTTTCAAATACATTTAGGTATTTTCTATCGAGTTTTTCCATTATAGTATATATTTATAAAATCTATAAGCTATATTATTCATGGTATGAGTTTACACGTGGTGAGATTTGCTTGCGATGCTTTACACGCCGGACAATTACTTGAGAACATGGGTGGAAACGTGTGGTTATGTTCTAGTCTATTTTCTACGTTTGTTTCTGTTTTTATGGGTTCCATTGGGCGAGGCTGGTTTTTGTGTTTCAAACAATATCCTTCATATTTACCCAGTGAAGTACACGGTATTCCCCCCTTTTTAATACCTTTACAATAGTTATCACATTCTGGGGCAAGTTTCATGACTAACTGTATTGGAATATTGTATGTTTTGGATATTTCTATTGCAAATTTGCATATATTTTCGTACGACTGTTTTTTAACTTCGTCGTCGATGATTTTTGCACACTTTGCCAAGGCATGACTCATCTATTACTATTACGCATTTACTTTTTAAATATGTCTGTTATTTTGCGTTGTGTGGGATCATTTTCCGGCGCAACTGCTTTTTTTCTACGTTTCGGTTTAATTCGTGTTATCAGTTCACCAAAAATAGATTCCTTAGGGTCGTCAACGAGCGGTTCCAAAAGATCACAAACCGGGTTCAAAAATTTATTAACGAAGTAATATGGATAGTCTATACTTAAATTATGTTCTTTCGCATATTTTGGATCCTCGGATTTTTCAAAAGCTCGCGCTTTAGGGTCATCTGTTTTTATTAAGATATAAGGAACCCGATCTCCGGATTGTGGTTCGGAACCGGGTTGTCGTTCTCTCATTTTTCGAACAACTTGCACATGTGCCATACTTACATCCTTTATATCGGGGCTATTAATGGATATACTCCGACCTTTCGATTTATACGTATCAGAAAGGCTTTGTGATAAAATTAATTTTTCATCGGGTACATTGCCTTCAAGTAGTTCTATGGCGCGTTCGAGTGCGAGTGATTTTGGGGGACCCGTATCATTACTTTCTAGAACGACATCTAACAGTTCTTTGCATACTTCTCTCATGTGGGGCGTGTTATCGCGTCTCACGATCTGCAATCCCTTGATGTCGATATAGTCCATATTCATCGAACCATCCTTCCCCTTTGTCCATAGTTTAGCGGCATAGCGTTTTTTACTATATAAGAACATAGGGTAATAGACCTTCTCGAGTTCAAGATTATTTGGAGCCTTGAAAAGTTTGGTACATTCTTCCGCGGCTCTCTCACCCACTTCCCAGCTATATCTTATGGCCTCCACACCCGTACGATCGCCCACATCGAACTCAACCATGACAGAATCCGTGTCGCCGTATCTTACCTTTGAACCCGGGAAGTTCTTTTCAACATACGCCTTTGTCTCATCGATCATATTTCTTCCTTTCATGGTAACTGATGACGCTATGGGGACACACGGAAGGATACCTCTTCCCGCCCCAGTGAATCCGTAGACTGAATTCATGGTTATTTTATATGCCAATTGTTTACCATTATACATGGATTTTAAAGTACCCGTCGCAGATGCCATATCTTTCTTAGCTTGTTTCCGGAATTGTTTTAATTCAAGTAAAATACTAGGTAAAAGAGATGGTACACCTTGTGCAAATTTATACGGGCCAAACGTTTCGTAAGTGATACCGGGGATATTTCCGTATTTTGGGTCCATTACGAGAGTGCTATAACATAAATTATGAGCCATCATGATCGAAGGATACAGCCCCTCAAAATCAAGGGCAGTGATCGGACAGTAATATGCACCTTTTTGGGCGTCCAAGACAGTAGCACCTTCATATTGTTCTTGTCCTTGTCCATATGGAAGCGTGGGTACCATATAACCCATTTCTCTCGCCTTTTTAGTTAGTTGACTGTAGACTTTTATTTGCTGCCCCCTCTCTACGAGATAACATAGAGGCGTCCACGTCGCTTTAGCCATTTCTAGTAAATTAATCAATGTACATAATTTAGAGAGTAGTTTATGTGGTAATAGTGTATCTTTTATACAATATTCTGCGACTTCTCGTAATTTTACAGGATTTTCTTCAACAAATCTTGCAAACATTTCCTTGGCGGGCATATCAATTTTTTGATCGCCTAAATATTCTTTAGATACGGAATCTAACTTATAGCTATCCAATTTATACCCCTTTTTTACTTCCTGAAATAAATCAAAAATAAATCGCCCGGGCATTGGTATGAGTTTGAGGTCATTTGCACCAAGTGCACTCGATGAAAGTTTTTTATACAGAATATCACACGGGTGATCTTTAAATTTTCCCATTTCGAAAAAGGATGGTTTACATTTGGTTATGATACCTCTTTTGTATATATATTCCCAGTCAAAACCAAACAGGTTCCACCCAGTGATTATATCTACATCCTTTTCTGATAGATATTTCGTAAAGGATTCGAGCATTTCACGTTCTGTATCATAACTAATTATGTTACACCCATCTAGGTTAGTATCTGTTTGTTTGTAGCATAGACAAGTTTTATCATATGGTTCATCGGAACCGAATGTACAGAGAGAGATAGCAATTTGAAAACAGCAATCATCTTTAATATTCGCATCCGGAAATTTACCAGTAGAACTATTACACTCAATATCAACAGATGCTACCACAAATGGTGCAAAATTTGTGTCTTCAACAGGTTTTAATGTAGTCCAGTCGTTGCAAAATAGATCTATATCAACATTCGCGAGATGTGAACGTATACACGCATCTCCAGTATCGAGCCACCCCGTAGATTGAATACCCGTTCTATGCATTAACCTCAGGACAGGATCTATGTTTGATTCGTATACTTTAAATTTCATCGTTTCATCGGGGAGCACTCTTTTAAGTCTCCCACTAACCATACGTCTCGATTCAAGAGTTTTAAAGTTTAGTTGCATGAACTTGAATGTTTCATTATTCTGAAATCCCCAGATGTCTTTTGATTGTGCTATTGCATACGACATTAAACGTTCAGGGCATTCACGTTCAAGTTTACTATAAATATTTTGAATACGTTGTGCTGTTATCTTATTAGGTAGTTTTATGAAAAAATACGGTGCAAATTCTGTCGTTACACAGACCGATTTACCATCTGCAGTTTTTCCAAATATACTGATTAAATGCTCGTCATCTGTGTCTTTTGATTCCCAGGTCAGAGCTTGGAATTTCACCATATTTCGTTATTGAGCCAAAATTTTAATATACTTTATTAGTAAATGTCAGCAGCGTTGATTGATCTTGTTTCAGTCGGAGCCCAGGATGTCTATATCACGGGCGATCCACAGGTGTCATTTTTTCGCCAAAATTATAAACGCCATACAAATTTTTCGATAAAACCAGAACGTCTCGATTACATAGGGACGTTTGCGTCCGGGAATGAGGTTACTATTCCAATTAGATCTAAAGGGGATCTCTTAAGTTATATCTGGATAGAGGGTAGTGATATTGGTGGTACGGACGATTCCAATACTGGGTTCTTTGATAAGGACGAATCTACCACAACAGAGTTTTCTTTATGGATTGGGGGTCAAGAAGTCGCTAAAATCGATTCTTTGTACATACAGGGAATTCACAACCTTTTATATAAGGAAAATCAAGCGAAGGCGTCGTGTGCGCTTACGTTAGACGAAGTTCCCCAGAACGCGTTGGGTGCCTCTTCTTATGCCGATCACTACATTTTACCATTTTTCTTCAGCGAGGATTGGACTAAATCTCTTCCTTTGGTTGGTTTACAATACCACGATGTGGAAATTCGGGTTAAGTGTCGTTCGGGTACCTTCGCACCATCGGGTGTTAAGGTATATGGTACATACATATATTTAGACACAGAGGAAAGAGAGCATTTTGTGAACAATGAACACGAAATTCTCATTACACAAACACAATACCAACCAATGAGTGCGAGTGATACAGACGTAGATCTTACGTACTTTAATCACCCAGTAAAAGCTCTACACGTCGTTTCATCCGAAGCGGATAATGGTAAGTGGTCTACGAATTGGACTTTTGATACAGCGACATTATACATTAATGGTACGCCATTGTTTGAAAATATGTCCGCTGCGTATCATCACAACGTTGTTCCAGAAATGCACTGCACGGCGCTTCCCCACGATGCTTTGAGTACTGTCTCCGCTTTCACGTGGCCATTCTGTCTGACAATGAATAAATCGCAACCAACAGGTTCGTTAAATTTCTCGAGAATCGACAATGCGAAATTGGCGCTCTCGGGTACGGGTACGCGCAATGGAAATCTTGTTCGCGCGTACGCGGTAAACTACAATATTTTACGAGTGAAAAATGGTATGGCGGGCGTCGCGTTTGGAAACTAAATGTAATTTGAATAAAATTTAATAAAATATTAATAATTAATAGAAATGCATCGTAAAACATTACTATTAATTGTAGCCCTTATATTCGTGAACAATCGTAGGAATATATTTAAAAATAAGAATAATATATAAAACACGACATAACATGAGTCTTACAATCATTCTCGGTAATATGTTTTCGGGGAAGACTTCTGAACTCATTAGAAGACTCAAACGGTACAAAGTTATAGGGAAAAAGGTTTTAGTTATTAATTCTCAGAAAGATATTCGTTCTCCAGAAGAGGTTTTACATACACACGATTTAGACACATATACATGCCTGAAAACAAATGATCTCGTGACTATCAATTTTTTAGAAGCGGACGTTGTGGCCATAGATGAGGCGCAATTTTTTAAAGGTCTCAAGGATTTTGTGCAGATGCTTCTTTCGTGTGAGAAAACGGTTATCATCGCAGGTCTTAATGGAGATTACCTCCAACGCCCGTTCGGTGAATTGTTAGAGTGTATACCTCTCGCGGATGAAATATTAAAATTGTCGGCACTGTGTATGGGTTGTATGGATGGGACATTGGGTCCATTCACTAAACGAATAGTTAAGAATGACGAAGTCGAACTTGTCGGCGATCGCGATATATACAGAGCGGTATGTAGAAAACACCTCGCGATGCACCCTTCGTCGGTTTGGCTTACTTAAAAGATATTTACTTATTAAAAGTATGCATCTCAAGGATCTTAAGAATTATACGAGTGTATTACGGAATGAATTAGATAATTTACCAAATACATTCATAAGTGAAAAACCCAGAATGGAGGGAGAATGGGAAGGATCGGAGCATCTTAAGGAGGTTGTTTCGTTATACACATCCGGTGAGTTTGGTTGGCTTAAGGGTGGACAAGATCACGTCCCAGATTCGTGGATCAGTTGGCCATTGGTATGGAATGGACAACCTGTATTGGGGAATTGCGCGAAATGCCCCGAAACACACGCTTTACTCTCGTCGATCGATAATATACAAATTGCCGGATTTTCTCTCATGAAAGGGGGTGTTTCTCTTAAAGAACATATAGATTACGTAGGAGATGCGTATAAATTTACATATCATCTAGGATTGAAATGCCCAGAAGGTTCTATTTTACATCATTCCACACTGGGAGATATTTCCGAGGAAGACGGAAAACACATCATAATGGACGCACGATATCCTCATTGGGCGGAAAATAAATCAAACGAAGATAGGGTTATTCTATATATGGAAATTTATTAATATATTTAAAAAAATGTTTATATAAAATATAATGAGCGACGTTGATGAAAATGAATTGGCTCCCGTAAGCGAACGTGGGAATCGTATTTTCGAAGAAACGCCCCGGGGTGTTTTGACTAGATACGGCGGATTGATCGTGATAATCGTATTTATTGTTGTAAATTTGTTTAGACGTAAAAAATAATATAACACTATTTTAGATATGAGTAGAGTTTCATTAATAAAAAGTCCTAGAATAGATAAGAAATATCGCGTTTATTTCGATGATGGACGAAAGGTTGATTTTGGTGCGCGGGGGTACGAGGATTATACGATACATAAAGATCCATTTCGTATGAGAAAATATATCGTGCGACACGGTGGTTTTGTTCACCACACAACTCTAAAGGAAAAGAATGCAGATGAAGTACACAAACGAATGTTAGACGTGACTATGAGTGATTCTGAAGAATGGAAACGTAAAGGTGTGTATACAGCTGGTTTTTGGTCCAGATGGCTACTTTGGAGTCACCCAACAATGAAAAAGTCCAAAGAATTTATTTCAAAAAAATTCAATATAACATTTAAATAAGTCGGTTATTTTTTGAATGACTATCATTTCATAATTTTAGAATATGAAATGATCGTTTTAAAATATTTCTATACTATAAATGCTTCACCTCTTGCTTAAATTAGACAAACTTGCTATGCTCGCATCATGTATAGTTATATGTGTTGTACAGATGACTAGATGGGGAGTTTGTGGGGGTAGTTTTATAGATATTAATAAGGTGAAGAGTAATAAAAAATGTAAAGACGCGACTATCGGTACGTCTATAACGACCGCTATCTGTTGCTTCTGTTGTCTTGTTATCGCACCCAAACTCTCTCCTACGGCGATGGTTGCTGGGGCGGCCGGGTATGCTGCAAACAGCGTTGGAAATTATGCTAATGCCGTACCGAACTATTATTAAAAGAAATCATCAGTGCGATATAATTTTGTCTGAAATGAACCAGTTTGTCCTAATACAGAAACTGTTTCATTTCCATAAAGTTCCTGACAACCTATATCATCCATACAATCTCTATTATCGTGAGTTATGGGTAAAGAGTATATTTGATCACCTGGTGTTGTTGTGTAATAGTGGTATCTGTCGCGTCTTCCTCGTACAGCGCGGCCGTAGATAGGTAAAGTTTCGTCGTCTGGACCGAGTAAGATTCCCATCTGCTGAACTCTGCGTGGTTTATATTGTTTAATGGGTGGCCTTCTATATTCCCGCGAGACTGGAATTTCTGCTGGGACTCGAACTGGGATATGCACCGGAACTTGTTTTTCGACGTGTATTATACGTGGTTTTCTTAATCGATGAATGATGTATATCATCATAATTCCGACAATAAACATGAATGTATTATTTTTAGTTTTAGTTTTCATCTTCATTTAATATACCATAGGATTTTATTTACGTTTTATCAATTGTTTGAAAGGTTCTAAATCTATTCTACCAAGCCTGATTTGTACGAGCATCCATAAACTAAAGAACGCGGTTTTAACTAGATTATTTGCAGCCGTGTCGTCCATGTTGTATATTGGACCAACAACTCTACCGACGAATGTTTCTTCCTTTTTCTGCCCCGTAATTAACATTTCAACCTGTGTGAGCGCACACGTGTCGTCGTTGACAGACCAATGAAAAAAGAGGAATGGCACTAATATGGAATAGAATTCCAGATTTTGTGTGTCATTTGTGAAAGGGATCACGAATATAGATACAAAGAAGAATAGATGTATATAAAATATAATATTATCCATTTATATATACGTAGAAAATTTAAACTACAAAATGGCAGATAACTGATTTGTTAATTGTGCAATCATTATAAATATAGCAAGGTTAAAGAGAGTGAAGCACATTAGATAAGGGAAGAATTTCCTTTTTAAGGGTTCTATAATCTTATCTTGAAGTGCGTCATTTTTTAAAACAATATCTATTGCCTGTGTAGTAAGATCATCCATGGATTGTTTTGTTAAAATAAAACAACAAAAAAAGTCGGATAATAAAACCCCAATTCATGAAAAAGAGTATAAGCTTTTAAAACGTCATATAGAGGATAATAAGAATGTGTTTATATGTGGTAAGTCTGGATATGGGAAAACAACTTTATTACAAAGTGTGTTAAATTATTCAAATAGTGTAGAAATAGGAGAGGATATTCTACAAAAAAAAGATATATTCCTGAGTAATATGGTTCGGTCTAATTTGCATACATATATAGAAGATTACGAGAATGATATATATGCATATAGAGGTATAATAGAGAGGGCGTCTGATGGAAAATCTCCATCAAATGGGTCATTCGTGGTCACGTCTTCGAGTTTCCATATACTGCCAAATTTTGAAACTATTTTTTTACCGAAACCTACCACGGAACAATTACTTAAATTAGCTAAAGAGGATTCTGTTCATACACGCGAGTGTGCACTTCGTTCGAGTGGAAATATACGAAATTTTTTAGATTATATACAAGGTTCTTCGGATAAAGATGCGTTTATGACACCCAAAGAGTATATAGAACAAATACTATGCCGACCATCTACAGCCTATACACGTGATGATATACAAGAACATGGGCATATTTGGGGTGCTGTTCACGAAAATTGGCCCAATTCAGACGGTGTGGATATGGCACGGGCGGCTACATCTCTTGCTGATGCAGATGCGTTTGACGGAGCGATTTATAAAGGATTATGGGAATTAATGCCTTATTTTATTGCGAGCGCAGTTCTGATTCCGAAGAATAGTTTGGGGAAACCGTTAGTTCCAGAAAAGTTGCGACCGGGTAGTGCGTGGTCTAAATATGGAAATTATAAAATGCGACTTCAGAAGGTACGGAGTATAGAACGACGATCGTTTACGTCTAAGATGGACCATCAGAATTTAGCACTTCTGAGAGTATATGCACAAAATGGAGATGTCGGTAAATTGGCGGAATATAATCTGGTGCCTTCGGATTTCGATGTAATCAATCATCTCGCATTATGCAATAAGTTGAAACAGAGAGAAGTTTCTAATATTAAGAAAAAATTTAGAACTTATTTAGAGGATAATAAATAAAATAACTATATATAAAGTATGCATGCGTTGGGTGTTTTTGCGAATAATAATCCATATTTTAAGAAATTACCGAAACGACCAAATAAAAAGAGTCCAAAAAATATCAACCCTTTAAAAAAATATATCATGGAACGGTTTGGTGTAAAGGAAATAGATTATAAAAAGTTCAAAGAGGAATCCGAGTGGGCTATTAGGATAGACAAATTAGAAGATATCGAAAAATAACTGAATTAATGTTAAGTAAAATAAAGATAATTAGCTTATAATTAGTAATGAACATACTTTCACCACCCCCGTGTTGTAGTAAAGACGAGGATGAGGATTTTAAGATCACACGCGTCACGGGGAATGAGATGTTTTATTTTGGCCCAATCACGAATGAAGATATTTTGGATTTTATAGAGGAATTTAAGAAGCTCGAGATAGATCTTCTTAAAAAGACCGCTGAGTATGTGGGATATGAACCAAATATCCGTATCCATATTTGTACGGAAGGGGGAGACCTTTTCGCCGGTTTGAGCGCCATGAATATACTCGAAAAATCTAGAGTAAAGGTGACTACGATAGCACAAGGTACGTGTTCGAGCGCTGGTACATTTATATTATTGGGTGGGAGTGAACGACGTATTGGAAGAAATGCACACGTTCTCATTCATCAAATATCGACCGGTGCATTTTGGGGTAAATATGAAGAAGTTCGTGATGAAATGAAATGGTGTGATAAAATTATGGGTATGCTCACCGAAACATACGAGGAAAAAGCGAACATTCCTAGTAAGATGTTTAAGAGACTGATGAAACGAGATATTTATTTGAGTCCAAGTGAGTGTATTAAGTATAACGTTGTTCACGCGATTGAATAACACCTATATATCGTTTATATAGCACTAACATACA
>Ga0115012_10002112_pt1 | contig 11562 bp, 5 predicted proteins | sample TroAtlMetagenome_FD_88706 | JGI IMG/M metagenome (GOLD analysis project Ga0115012, IMG submission 88706) | Marine eukaryotic phytoplankton communities from Atlantic Ocean - Tropical Atlantic ANT10 Metagenome | ecosystem: Environmental > Aquatic > Marine > Oceanic | place: Tropical Atlantic Ocean...
TCGGAACTTCGTCTTCAATCTCCGCCCTTCCCGAAGAGACGAGGGGCACGTTCTGAGTAAATATTCCGGCAAGCCGAAACGTTCCTTCTCGGCCCAATTGCTCATGTTATGAAGGGTCGTCATCCTTGAAACCGTCGGCGAGCTCGGATACCCGACGCGAGGCGACGAATTCAGATAACAGTTTTGATGAAATACCCATTTCTTTTCAAGTTAAGACCATTTTTATAAAGCTGGACAATTTGATGCTTCAAAAAAAATCCGTAAATTAAAAACCAAAACTTACTTTACCAAAAAAGTACTAAGATGTCACTCAATTCCTAGTACCCTGTCAGGCTCCCTCCTGAAGCTCGTCGACTCTGCTCATAAGTCTACTAGACTTAGTTATAGTCATGAGCCGAGGTTTTCGGCCTCTAGTTTCGGCCGGACTTCGCCAGCCTGAGCCTGAGGACGCAGAGGCCCATCCCCCGCCGCTTAGCGGGCTTCTCTACGACCTCCCGGGGCCATCCTCGTGACTGTCCGGCTCCCAGGAATGGAAACACTTCAGCTAGGGCATGGCCCTTAGGCTTCCCTGAGAAATTCCGAGTCTCCTCATGGAGGCTGCGCGTCGTCGGCGCGCCCCATGAGCATCCCTAGGCTCGTCCGCCTCCGTATGGCCCACCAGCGGTGCGCTGTGAGGGCGTCGCAAATCGTGCCGAATTCTTTAACCAAAACCGTGTTGTCGACCGCCACTTCGACTGCCAGCACGGACGCATACAGAGCGTCCGACGCTCGAGGAATCACTTGCGCCATAGATTTGATTGATGTCAGTTGCTTCGCGCGCTCGACCGCGATCAAGAGCGTTAGAATGGCCCGATGGAATGTCGACAAAGAAGATTTAGTATTCCTGGGGATTTGAGTACATCGTAGGAAAAAACATGCTGCAAAGGAGCTCCATACCAAAGGAAATTAGCACACCGTGAAGTATGGTCTTGGCGCATATTGTATAAGTTCTGAACAAACTAAGTGGCATCTTGATGACTTAATTCGTTTCGTTTAGTTGTCGCCTGGATTGTATCAATGATTTCTCGATCTGAGTTTGCGTTCATGCGCAGATCCAGGCTCCATAGTGCCTACAGAATGCTGTTTTAAGGAACTATACTAGACAGTACTGTATTATTGATGAGGGCTTGGGCTATGAGCTCGAAGTCCCTATCAATGAGGTTGTTGCAAGAGATATCCAGCGAGCAGAGACTTGATAGAGGATGTGCTAAGACAGTCACCAATGAACTTGCCGCCATGCTTCCCAAGGAGTTTGCAGATAGGTTTATGTTAGTAAGTGCTCTGTTCCCGTGTAATCCCTCCAATAAGGCACGGCCGCCATCATCAATCAGCCGGTTTAAACGGACATTGACGCTAAGTAACGAATCATTGACTCTCAGCGCTCGGCCCAAATATCTTCCCCCCTGTAAAACGAGGCCTAAGATCCCTTCATGTTGTAGATGTCACCTCTGCGTGTATTTGGTTATCGGCTAAATTTAGGTTTGTCAGAATGCTGCTGGCTCCAATAAGCTTCGTCAATAGGCGAATACCGTGGTTTGTGATTTTATTGTGTGATAAGTCCAAGTCAGTAATTTGCGCGCTCTATTAGGTGTAATTTCTAGTGAATTATCATGGAATGTACCTTGGTTAGGCCGCTCATTAGCATGCGCAACAAATCGTCGTCAACCAGGTTTGACTGCAAAACCAGAGTGGTCAAGTTTCTACATGCTTGCGCGCATTTTGCAATGCAGTCCGCATCTGAAATCTGTTTACAAAACGATTATTGTAACAACGCATCTATCATTTGCACCTTCATGCCAAATAGCATTCGATCATACTGCATTCCAATTTTATTTATTCCGTACGTGATGCTGAGCTTAGTTAGATTTGGCAACTATCCATGGCAATCAAAAGTACAGGCATATCGATCTCTTACGCGCCTTGTTGCAAATGCTCTTGATGTCTGGATGGGTTGGTAGCTGTTGTGCCTTATGGTCGAGACAATTAAGAACAGATTAGGATCATATGTCACCTTCAGCGTAAAGATATAGTCTTGGCAAGTGCTAATAACCGGCAAAATCGCTAGTGTGGACGTTTTTTCTTCCGTCTGGCAGCTTTCCAAGCCCTGATAATCCTCTCGTTTATTTAATCATAAACGATGCACCACCTTTTGGACATATTTTTCAAAATAATTTTGTTTCCAGGTCATTCCGTGCTCATAGATGTGACAAGGTCCTTGCAGAAGCCATGCTTCGCACCTCTTCTTCCAATAAGTTTCGTCAAAAACAAACTCAGCCGCAACCTTAGCATCCAGGTCTGTTGGAAGAGTTTGTGTTATCTCTCGCATGTGCCTGCGATTTCTGTGTAAAATTCAAACTGATACTGTGAACCCGACATCGCTGGCGTATTTTCGTGGACTGGATATAGGGCAAAGTTTTCTATCACAACCCTTTTGCATTTGTCCGAGAGAGCGTCTTGTGCTTGAACAGTTTCGTTACATCTGGCTCTCTTATCCACTATGCCTCGCAACGTGATAATTATACACACAAGGAAAGCCACCTTGTAAAGTCTGAGCGTTTGCATCCCCTCGAAGCAATCGAGTCTTATACCTACGCTATTGTTCCACCCTACTCCGAATTTTTATCACACCTTTGGATTTGGTCGCTCAGTGAGACCACGTCCGTGGTCCCCCCGACAGATCCTTGGGTTCCGCGCATGATAATGAATTTTGACTCGAGCCGAATAAATGTCGGCAGCGCTGTCAGTAGATTTATGGATACTACGGTACTCGATTTGTTGTGTATTACTTACGATAGCACCATTAAATCAGGCTAACGACGCGTATGGGTAAGGCCATCGCAGATTCCGTAACAATATTGTGCCTACAGGTCAGAAAGTTGGAAAAGCGAATTACGATTCGCAAACGCGCTTGTTCGTAAATGTATCCCCGGGCGCAATCGAAGCACTTTGGGAATCATTCAACGATGTGGCGGATGGTTTTGGAATCAGCTCGTACGAGATGCAAGTGATCTGTCAAGAGCTTGCGTCAGAGTTGGAAGTTGGCATACCTCTACTCAATAAGAAGGTGGAGGAACTTTTTGTGCGGATGGACTCAGATCGTAATGCACTAGTTGATGCCGTGGAGTTCCTCGCAGCAATTGCTATTGCATCAGGCATGTCCTTTCGAGATAAACTCGAATTTGTCTTTACCTGTTTTGATTTCGATGGCGCTGGACAACTCAGCATCGATGAAATCACTCTTGCACTTCAGTGCACCCTGGCAGGCTCCTGTAAGTTGACCGGGGAGACATGCCCGCCTGAAGCGGAGCTAGAGGCCGTTGCGATGCGCGCTTTTGACTCTGCTTTGGTGAATCCAGTAGCCGGCGATGACAAGAGTGATACAAAGATTTTGCACACTGCTGGCACAGCAAAGCTACGAATACTGGTAGCTCACTGCGCAATTTTGCTGTTGGTGTATTTTCAAGTCTGTTCTACTTAGGACGCAATTGTATTCTGTCTATCTGATCCCGAAATAATGTCATGGCTCGAATTTTTCGATGATCCCGACCCAATTAAATCTCAAACAGGAGAAATCTCCGATGGCGCAACTCAGTGATGTGCATTTCATACAATTCACTGACCATAGTTCTGAAATACCTATAGGTACAATTGAAGCAAGACCTAACAGGCAACTAGGGATACCTGCTCTTGTCGAATCAATAGACTATGCACCAACGCAGCAAGAAATTGACTACAAACGAGATGGACAATACCCACCTCTCACAACCACTACGGCTGCGGCCCTTCGGGGCGCGCATGAGCTCGCCGAGGGCCTAGCGGCAAATCATGAAAAAAAAAGAAATCCCCGCGGGGAGGCTGAAGCGTGGGTCACATCAGTCGCATCGCTGACACCAACCGCGCTTGCAAATGTTCCCCCCAACTTGAGCCTACCGAAGGCTTGCCTCTCTTTAGAATGGGTGCATGGTTATCGTGGCGAGGATTGTCGCGGCAATGTGCGATACACTTCGTCAGGAGGAATTGCTTACCCAGTGGCTCGACTCGGGGTCGTTTATTCTCCCTTTGAGCACCGCCAGCAGTACATGACAGGGCATACAAATGATATCGTCAGTCTTAGTATTGCTCCTGATGGGCACGTGGCTGCTACTGGCGAAGTTGGAGCTCGTCCTACTATAATTTGCTGGGAAATTATATCGTGCAAGCCACTGGCAATATTAGCTGGTCTACATTCTGTTGCGGTTGCGCAGCTAAGTTTCTCGCCTTCGGGCGACCGTCTTGCTTCCCTTGGTGGTGATCCAGGGCACACACTCATAATTTACAACTGGCGTGCGGGCACCCGAATATTTTCTAGTTGCTCTAATTTGATGGATCGAGCTCTTGGTGTCGCATTTATAGGTGATGGCCCGGATTCAATCGTCGCATGTGGAGTAGGTGAACCTTACATGTGCTTCTGGCGCCGGGAAGGAAGTAAGGTGGTGCATCGTCGAGGGGCATTTGGAAGACGAGCGAGGCGTCAGCCAAGTCTCTGCCTTGCACAGTGCGGTGACGTTATTCTCTCTGGGCAAGCATCCGGCCATCTTTATATCTGGCATGGACGTAATTGTGTTCAAGCCATCAATGCCCATCGAGGGTCACTCAACGCACTCTATGTTGGAATGCATGGGATTCTCAGCGGGGGCAAAGACGGAAAAGTCCGACAATGGTCCCATAAGTTTGAGGCCGGAGCAAGTTTCGATTTGACGGAGCTTGGCGCAAGTCCGACAATCCGATCAGTATGTCTTTCTAGTGACGGCGCGAAATTGCTAGTCGGCACAGGCGAAAACGCAATCTACGAACTTTCTGCTGCGGATGGATCGGATGCCCTTGGAGGTCCTGTCACCTCATCTCACTTTGGGAGCTATATCAGTGGAATTGCTTGCCATCCTTTGAAGTCAGAGTTTGTGACATGTGGTAGTGATTGCACAGTGCGTACGTGGGATATTATCACCAGAAACATGGTGAAAATGATCAAGCTAGAATCAAGTATCTCCTCTATTACCTATCATCCCAACGGTGAAACACTTGCGGTTGGCCTTGGTTCTTTATGTCAAGCAAGTGATTCAGAGTCGCCACATGATAAAATGACCGGCGGTTTTTGTGTGCTAAATGAAGTTGATCTCTCAGTTGCTTTTGCTGCCCGGGACTCCGTTCTTCCTCTCGTAGCTTGTCGATTTTCACCGGATGGTGAGGTCCTAGCGTTTGCAGGCGAGGATTGTTCGATATATCTATACGCATGTGCAGAAGATTACGAGTCAATCGGCCAATGTCGACGTCATGCCGCACCAGTGCGTTGTATCGATTTTTCTAAAGACTCGCGTTGGCTGCGATCTTGCTGCGATGGTGGTCAACTGCACTTTTTCAACGCAAACTCTGCTCAATACCAATCAAATCTTAGTGCATTGAAAGACATTCGCTGGGCAACTGAGACTTGCGTACTCGGTTTCGGAGTTGCAGGTTCATATTTTGCAGCAAGGCAAGATGGTGCAACTCTAACGGCCTGTTCACGAACACAAGTTGAAGATGAAGGAGCAGAGAATGGGGGTGGGCTGCTTGCAACTGGTGACTCATATGGTCGGGTCCGTCTCACTCGCTTCCCGTCGCAAAAAGACGCTACTCAATTTGAGTGGCGTGGGCATGCTGGTTGCGTTATTTCAACAGCCTTCAACTCCGATGAAACACACCTTCTCACTGCAGGTCGTGATGATCGATGTATCATGCAATGGAGTCTTATTGAAGATGAGCGTACCATAGATAATGAAGATGAAAGAGATGAAGACGAAGCTGTAGACTATACTCCTGAGCTGCGTGACGGAATAGACTTCGTACGCCCTGTTGACTGCGAGACCGCCATTGACACCGTCGGCGAGCGCGAACTCATCGCTGAGATTGAGGTGATAAACTGTGCAAGTTTACTAACCGGATCTATGATATCCAACGTAAGTACCTAGGTCATGGGGCACACAAATCCAACGCCAGAGCCCAATGAGGGCCCTTATAAGTTCGATCCCTGGTATCGAACTACATCAATGATGCCAGCTCAAGTTCAATTTCCGTTGTCCTCACTGACTACTGACGCACTTTTCTTATCCAGGGTATATGGCTATAGCTGCGGCACAATTCGTAACAATGCAAAGTACTCGGCCTGCGGTGCTGTTATATATCCATCTGGTGGAACTGTAGTTCGAGTCGATCTTGGGAGTGGCACGCAATCCTTTGGTACTTGCCATGCAGGTTTTGAAATTTGCGCACTCGCTATATCTACAGATAGGTCCATATTGGCAACCTCGGACATTGGAGCTGAACCAAAAATAGCATTATGGTCTGCGTCAAATATAGCGGAGGGACCAAAGAAAATAATACGCAACTCTCATCAAAACGCTATCACTTTGCTTGCTTTTGACGATACCAAACACGGATACCTTGCGAGTATTGGAGCAGACGATAATCACAGAGTTGTCGTACACGACGTGGCCTCCGGTTATGTGTTATTCACTTCTACTACCACAAAATCCAAGCCGCTGAATCTAAGTTTTGGAAAGAGGGGGAGCGAACTGGTTGTTGTTGGGGTAAAGTATGCGCTCTTTTTTACATTTAAGTCTGGGCATGCTGCCACGAGACATGCAACTGCCAGCTTTGCGCAAGTCGGACGCCATGGTTCCTTGCAGACTTTCCTGTGTTGCGCTTACCTCTCAAATGACAACTGTGTGGTTGGAACTGCCGATGGCCATCTGTATGTCCTTAGTGGATCATCTCATGAACTTGAGAAATCAATTAAAGCACACGACGGATTTATTTATTCCATGGATGCTCCTAAGCCGCGCGCTGGTGTTACCACGCAAATTGCATTAATCACAGGGGGGCGTGATGGTGATGTGAGAATATGGAATGAAGCTCTTGACATGATAAGTAAATTTAACAATCGAGGTGCTGGACCCATTCGTTCAGTGTTCATCTCGAAAGACTTGTCCAGGGTCTTGGTCGGGTCTCAGGCAGCAGCGCAGCTGAGAGAGTTTCGGGTGTCTGATGGCGTACCAGCATCTACGCCTCTTGCAGGCGGCGGCGCATCAGCAGGGGAGTTGTGGGCCTTAGCTGCCCATCCTAGATTGCGACACATTGCGACAGCGTCGGATGAGGGTGCTCTTGCAGTATGGGACATTGAAGCCGTTGACATTAGAGATGCTCGGAAAGTAGGGACATTGTTGCCCGGGGCCTGTCGGGCACTCGCTTTTTCCCCTGATGGAAAAGTTATTGCTGCGTGTTTGGGTGGCCCACAACCTGGGAACGCAAGCCTTGCATGGGCTAGATCCAGGAAAGATATTGTGAATACACCTGGAACGCGCGGGGAGGTGGCAGATGAGACTTTACCAAGGAGAGTCAATATGAGGGTTGATGGTCTCTTGCAGCTTCTGCGAGCAGAGACTGGACGTCTTATATGTGAATTTGCAGATGCACACGAATGGCTGCGTGATGTCAAATTTTCACCAAATGGGCGTGCTCTAATTGCAGGTGGTGCAGATGGCAACATCCACGTCTATGTGTCAGACGATAGCGGTCAATTTTTACAGAAAGCGGTGCTTACACTTTCAGCAGGCGCTGCAGTTTGTTCCATTGATGTAAGCTCAGACAGCCGGTATGTGCAGGTTTCTGATTATGCCCGCACGATGTCTTATGGCGACCTACACATCGGTGTCGCTGTTTTTGACTCAGCAGTATTGCAAAATGTGAAGTGGGCGACCTGGACATGTCCATTTGGCTGGCCTGTAATTGGAGTTCATGACATATACACAAAACCGAGTGCTGGGGGATATGAGACGACCACCTTGGATAGCTATGGCAACTCTGAAACCAACCTGAACTTATCGTGCCTTTCGTGCTCACACTCCTCGCGAGTAATTGCAACTGGTGATCACCATGGCGTGGTTCGATTACTGCGATATCCAGTCAGCCACAGCACATCGGGCACGGGCAGAATCGGAGTTGGCCATGTGGGTGTTATCCGGCGCATGGCCTGGGTCGCCGGTGACTCACATTTAATTACAGTTGGTGGCCTCGACCGAACGGTGTGTGTTTGGCGCTTCGAGCCTGACATTGCCGAGACTGATGACAGCATGTCACATCAAGATGCATGCTTGGAAGAATATGACGATGCAATAGACGCTGATGCTGGTTGCGCAATGGCTGCAGCGGTTGACCGTGCATTCAAGACCATCAATGCTCGCTTTGTTGCCAGTAGAGATACAGGGCAGACGACTGGCAACTTGGAATCGGCTACCTCAGCCTGGATCTCGGCGATTGTTCCACCTTCCAATCTTGAGCAAGAAGACCCAGGAGCACCACAGCTCAGGCTGAGATTAGATTTCGCGCACGGCCAAAGATCAGATGACACCCGCAAATGCGCCGGGTATAATGCAAAGGGTGGGATAGTATACGTGTGCGGCGCACTTGGGGTTGTTTATGATGCTAGAACGCACTCTCAAAGCTTCCAATTTCACCATCCGACGGGCAGTGCACCGACCATTTCAAGCTTAAGCAGTGCAGAGTCACATGCGGTTCAAGGCAGTGGCGCCTTGGCTGACGTCAGCTCTCTGGCAGTCTCTTACGATGGCAAGTTCGCAGCATCAGGTGATCAAGCAAGATTTCCACGCGTGAGAATCTGGGACGCCATGACTGGGAACAGCATCTGTGCACTTCCGCGGCATCTACGGCGCGGTATTATCTCGCTAACATTCTCCAAAAATGGAAGACACCTTGCTGCCATTGCCGGCGACATTGATCATTCTTATGCACTATATAAAACCCATTCTGGTGGATGGGAAGATGCGACACGCATATCTTTTAGCAGTGGCACGAAATCTCGTGTGTTTTGTGCCGGATTTGTAGGTCGCGACGCGTACCCGTGTTTTGTGGGCACACGCAATGGTGCTGAGTTCGTCTGGCCTGGTGCATGTAGTGGCATCCGTCGGCAGCGTGGGTTGTTTGGGGACTACAGGTGCCCTAAGGTACCTATTTTATGTGTGACGAGGGCAATATCAGTCGCTACTGATGTTGGGGATGTTCGAACGAAATCTCACGCCGACAGAAATACCGACATGGCCGCAAAAAAAATGAGCTCCGATACTGTCGCTCTCACAGGTACCATGGCTGGGTCCTTGTACATGTGGATTGGTACCAGTGTTCAAGATCACATATTGAATGCACATGATGGACCGGTTTATGCAATAGCTGCTACGCAGAAGCGCCTTGCATACGCAACTGCCGGACGCGACGGGGCAGTGAAACTATGGAGCAGCCATCTGCAGCCATTGCGCTCTTTTAAGCTGGCGGAAAGTAGGATCTCTCTGCTAACACCAGTTGCTGCGTCATTGTGCTTTAGGGCTCCGAATGAAACTAAACTCTTGGTGATCGCGCGCTCTGGTGAGATGTGTGAGCTTACGACGTACTCTGGCGGCATGGTGCTTTTGACAGAGGCACATGCGCGTAGCAAACGACATGCCACAGAGTCACACGGCCTTGATGTGAACCCCCAATTTGGTGATATTTATGCAACATGTGGGGATGATAGCACAGTGCGAGTTTGGTCCTGTGAAGCGCGTCGCTGTATCATGCGAGTACTACCCGATATCCTTGGTGGCGCTGCTGCACGAAGTTGTTCCTGGGCCCCAGATGGCATGCATCTGGCTGTTGGGCTTGGCGGCGATCCGCTAGACAAGGCTCGAGATGGAACACTCGTGGTGCTTCGCATTATATCCGGGGTATTTTCAGTGTCTTTTCTTTACATGACTTATCTGTATGTGCAAAATGCAGGGGGAAATCCCTGAAGTTGTTAGTGAAATTCGGAAGTCCAAAGCACCTCTTATCGACATAAAATGGTGCACGGATGGCACATTTCTGTTGGTCGCATCTGAGGATGGTCGGGTCCTCCAAACTTCAGAGCCGCTTATAGTTCTTTTAACAGAGACTCTGTCGTCCAAGTCGCTATATAGGTGTATGTTCATGATGCCTATGATGGTAATCTAAGGACAATATCTGCAAACGCTGGTGCTCCGATTGTATCGCTCGATTTGAGTGCTGATGGTAAATTCTTCCAAGCTGCAACTGCTGTCAATGAATTGCACTTCTATGCAGTTGCAGACGGCACCATGGTGTCTTCCCCGGCCCTCCTCCGTGATACAATATGGGCAAGCATAACTGTTCCTCTTGGTTGGAATGTACAGGGCTGCTGGAGATGTGCGAAAGAAGCAGCTAGGGAAAGTGATGCACTAGCTGACGCAGAATATCCACAGAAACACAAAAGCATTTTGCATGAAGACAAGAGCAGCTCAGTTCCCCACGTTGTCACCGTTCATCGGTCTCCGGATATGTCATATCTTGCTAAGGGTTGTGTAGATGGAACGGTAGCTCTTTACAACTACCCCACTCATGCACCGGGCATGTCCTCGCTATACGCATGCTTTCAGTGCAGATATCATACAATTGCATCTTTTTATGCTGGATCGGCCTCGTAACCTATTTTTACTTTACCAGGTTCCTGGTCATGCATCAAGCATTGCCAAGGTTCGCTTCACGAGTGACAATAAATATCTGATAGTGCTGGGGCGATTTAATCGTACCATCACACAATATTCAATTCAAAAAATTGATAAAGAAAAATAGGCGGTAGTCTTAAGCAAAAGCAGTCGCCAAGATGCAAGGGAACCTAAGGCATGGACTGCCCCCGCGACGCATAGCGGAAACTGCGGAGATGTAGCTCGGAGCATCTGCGCAGCCTACTGTCAACATACCACATAGCCCGTAATCATGTATACAGGTTGCGTCATTGGAACTTCTTTTGCTCCACCTTTGGAATTCTGGGAGCGCTGGGCGAGGCTAAGCGGCACTATGTGGACCTTCGCGAAGTTGCGTTCTCCGTCTTCAATTCAAACATGTGGCTGCGCCTCATGGATGCGAAAGACGTAGCGGACGACGCACAAAGGGGTGACGCAAAGCGCGAGTTGAATGAAAATATGCTAATTAGGTCTACGTGCGCAAACTTATCATGACTAAAGTCCACGACCCCCGGCTCCTGCCTAATCCTCTTACCTTCCCTAACCCCGGTCAACCAAGTGGTCACGGTCAACACGGAACCTGCACCCGAGGTGGGGATTTTCTCCACCGAGCGCCCGAACGGGGCGCATTGGTCGGGGGGACTCATAGGGCCCTTAAGAGGACTAGGGCGCAGCGGCGCGCTGATAAACGCGATTTTTGCTCGCGGGAGCCTGAGATAGCTCCCCCATCACCCCTCACCCACCCCTCAACCGAATTGCCTATTGTTATTCGTGTTCTGGCCTCGTTGCAGTCTAAACGCACCCGTAGCAAAGCAGGGGCCAAGAAAAAGCGCGACAGCACAACATTTCGCGATACGCGATGTGGGCACGGCCCCTGCACAAAAAACGGTGCGGACAGTATGGTGGACAACTTCAATCGCTCGAAAAGCTGGAAATCATTGCA
>Ga0115012_10002113_pt1 | contig 11562 bp, 10 predicted proteins | sample TroAtlMetagenome_FD_88706 | JGI IMG/M metagenome (GOLD analysis project Ga0115012, IMG submission 88706) | Marine eukaryotic phytoplankton communities from Atlantic Ocean - Tropical Atlantic ANT10 Metagenome | ecosystem: Environmental > Aquatic > Marine > Oceanic | place: Tropical Atlantic...
CGGGTAAACCAACCGAGCTCTCGCAGATTCCCGAGCGAGTGCTCTACGACTTCGTTAATGGTCATCTGGGAACTGTCAATGAGCACGGCTCCATCGGGCACAACCAGAGGGGCTGTTTTTCTAGTTCGGTCGAGCCGGTCGCGTTCACTAACCGCATCACTGAGCCCTTCATCGGCCCGTCGTTTGTTACGGACCGCCTCTGAAGCTTCGATATAAATCTTGTAGGGAGTCTCAGGAAAAACGACTGACCCGATGTCCCGGCCTTCCATGACGAGGTCACTTTGGTTCAGCAGACTGCGTTGAAGATCAACCAATTTCCGTCTGACTTCGGGGATCGCTGATACTGCAGAAACCGAGGCGTTCACTGTCTCCGACCGGAGAGCCTCCCCCGGATGGACTCCGCTAATCAGAATACGAGAGGCTCCGTCTTCCACGATGCAGGCTAGTTCCAACTCTTTCAGAATCCCCAAAACCTCATCGGCGCTGGAGGGGTTCGCTCCCCGCTGAAGAACAGAGAGTGTCACCGCTCGATACATCTCTCCGGAATTCACCATTGTGAGCCCGAGAGTCCGGGCAAGGATCTTGGCAACGGTGCTTTTGCCTGATGCGGCAGGGCCATCGATTGCGATTGCGTCGAACCGTGTGTGTTGTCTCTGCATAGCTTATTATCTGCTGCTGCCGAAGACCTTGCTGAAGTCGTCCTCGAACCCCGGATAAGAAGTCGCGATGCATTCAGTATTCCTGATGCTGGTTTCCCCGTCAGCAAATAGCCCCGCGACACTGAAAGCCATTGCGATCCGGTGATCCCCGAAGCAATCCAAGTTCGCGCCGCGAAGCTTTGCTCCTCCCTTGATTGTCATTCCATCGTCATGCTCTGCGACATTTGCACCCATTGCTTGAAGATTTTCTACGACGGTGCGAATTCGGTCACTTTCCTTGACCCGCAATTCCGCGGCATCCCTGATGTGCATGGTGCCCTGTGCAAGGGCGCCTGCTACAGCAAGGATCGGAATTTCATCGATGAGATTGGGTATTTCACTTCCCGAGATTTCAGTCCCTCGAAGCTCACTTGCATGAGCCACAAGATCGCCAGCCGGCTCTCCATTCCCCTCGGTCGTAACGGACTGATCGATCTGCGCACCCATCCTGAGAAGAACCTTCAGCACGGCCGTCCTCGTCGGGTTCAGTCCCACACCCCTGAGTGTCAGGCTCGAGTTTTTGTTGGCGGCCGCCGCGACCAGCCAGAAGGCCGCGCTGGAAATATCGCCGGGGATATCCAAGTTGCACGCTTCAGGCGTCTGACCACCTTCGATACTGATCCCGTTCTCCTCGTATCCAAGTTGGATGCCGAAGTCAGTAAGCATCCGCTCCGTATGATCTCTCGTGATGGCGGGTTGTTCCACCGAGGTCGTTCCATGCGCAAACAGCCCGGCAAGGAGAACGGCGCTTTTCACCTGTGCACTAGCTACTGGCATTACATAGCGGATAGGGGCCAGCGCCCGGCCTTGAAAAATCAGTGGTGCACACCCCTCTTTCTCTCCAGTTGCCTTGAGATGGGCGCCCATTCCTTCAAGGGGTTTGATTATTCTTCCCATCGGCCGAGAGCAAAGGGAGGCGTCGCCTGTGAGAGTACTTTCAAAATCCTGACCTGCCAGAATGCCGGCGAGAAGTCGCATGCCTGTTCCGGAATTCCCGCAGTCGATGACCGTGGACGGACTGGAAAGGCTCATCGAGGTGCCATGTATTATGAACTCAGTTGGGCCATATTGATTAGACTCGATCGACTCACATATTACGCCAAGGCTCTCCATTGCCCTCAGAGTGTTGAGGCAATCTTCACTAGGGAGGTAATTGCGAACTCGACAGGGGCCATTCGCGAGACCTGCAATGATCGCGGCTCGGTGCGAGATACTCTTGTCGCCGGGCACCGTAAGTTCTGTGGAAAAACCTCCAGCAGGATGAATTGTTAGTGAATGAGACGAATTCATTACTCTTTGCGATCAAGTGCTCTGCGTCTGATTTGACCGTCCGCAAGGGCCTTCAAAATCGCGGCTCGATCCTGTTTTGTAAGGTCTTCGGCCATCTGGGAGAGAGTTGAGGCGGCTTCCCGTATGGGGTCGAGTATCTGAGAACGGTTCTGAAGGAGAATTTCGGCCCACATCGCGGGGTCGCCGGCCGCCACCCTGCTGGTGTCGCGGAGACCTTGTCCGGAAAAGCGGCCATCCTCGACCCTTTCCAAAGCGGTGAGCGCACATACGGTAGAGAGAACGTGCGGAAGGTGGCTAATACGTCCGACAAGTCGGTCGTGCTCCTCGGCATCCATCACTGTGGTCGTCGCGCCCAGATCCTCCCAGAATGTGGCGAGTTGGGTCACCGATTCCTCTGGTTGCTGATGTTCGTTGGTAAGAATACACGAGGCCCCGAGGAACAGGTCTGCGTCGGCCGCGCCGAATCCAGTCCTCTCCGAGCCAGCCATGGGGTGACTTCCAATAAAGCAAATGCCTTCCGAGTCCATGAGCTGACCGAGGGATTGGTGCGGCCAGGCCTTCACGCTGCCTACATCGGTCACACAGACGCCCTTCCTGAGGCCAACGCTCAGGATCTTTCGGCCCAGCTCTTCAAGGCAGTCAACCGGAACAGCTAGAATGACGAGGTCGGCATCTGTGACGGCCTCGTCAAGAATGTCGGTGACATGGGGCCAACCAGAGCCCCGGATTTCATCGACCCGGGCCGAATTTCTTCCCCAGAGAACTACAGATCGATTTGGATGCCTTTCGCGCAACGCCAACGCAACAGATCCCCCAAGGACGCCGGGACCCAAGACTGCGATGCGGCAAAATTCAGTCACGCGGATATGATGAAAACAGGGCCCGGTCACTCTGACAAGGCCTTCCGTAGCTCATCCGGCGGTCAGGGCACTGTTTCAGGGCACCCGGAACTTGTGGTCCGGATCGGGATCGTTTGGATCACGCACAAGGGTGCCTGATGGAATGGCCCTTACGTCGACCGGGTCATTGGTAAATGGATTGAAGACGAAGCCTTCCTTACCGGGAATGGGTACTGCGACCCTGTAGTCCTGACGTGGAGGAGGTTCTGTGGCCGGTTTTTGAGGATCCGGCGCAAGGTCCCCCGCGTTCGGCTCGCTCGGAATGCGGTTGCGAGCATCCCGGACGTCGGCCTGCTGTCCGGATGTAATGTCCTGTCCTGGGGCTGGATCAGGGTATCCACCGCGGGCGCCGTTGGGGTTGGGGTAAGGATAGTAGCAGGAACTCATCAATGCCGCGATGAGACTCAGCAGAAAAGGGATATGCTTGTTCTTCATGATTAACGGACAATGCTGAAGGCGGGAAAACCCGCACTTCGCTGTCCCGACATAATGCTTCCGCAATCGGAGGAGTCAAGTCGGGCTTGGTTCAAAGCACTGGGAGTGCCCAGGACCGACTTCAGGAGGTCCTGTTTCCCGCTATAAGAGCGGAAAGACTATATCAAATCGACGCACTTGTTTCAGAACCGGCCACCTTTGACGAGAACCCCCTCTTGTTCTTCAATCTGCTCTCACTGTTACTTTCGGGACTTTGTTATTAATTATCCTGATCTTCGAGCCTTCCTGCGCCTCTGGCCCTAAAGCGATTGCAGTCTCGATCTCAATCTTCCATCATCTTAGGGTCTCATGCCCGACCCCCCCATCGAAACCAGTGGTATTATTCGGGAAGCGCGTTCCAAACGGGTTTACCTTGTGGAACTGATGAACGGTAAATCTATTGTCGGACATTTACCGGGTCGTCTAGCGGATCTTGCCTGCTCGCTTGCGCCCGGGGTTCAGGTCTGTCTGGAGATGACACCATTTGACTTTGAAAAAGGCCGGATCTCCGGAATCGCAGAACATCTTGATGAGTAGTAAACAGCACTTTATTCTGGGGACTGCGGGTCATATTGATCATGGAAAATCCTCTCTGGTGAGGGCCCTTACGGGCACTGATCCCGATCGCCTGCCGGAAGAGCAGCGCAGGGGTGTGACAATTGAATTGGGCTTTGCGCACCTGACGCTGCCAAATCCCGCAGGGCAAGGAAACGTCATGGAACTTGGGATCGTTGATGTTCCTGGCCATGCAGATTTCGTCAATAACATGGTTGCCGGTGTGGGCGGAATGGATGTGGCCCTTTTTGTGGTGGCTGCCGATGACGGCTGGATGCCTCAATCTGAAGAGCACCTTCATATCTTGACCTATCTGGGAATTGAAAGAGCTGTTGTTGCTCTCACTAAATCTGATCTTGCAGAGGACCTCGAGTTCTCGTTGGAGTTCGTGAAGGATGGCCTCAGCGGCACTATTCTGGAACAGGCTCCTGTGATCCCCGTTTCGTCAACGACCGGAGATGGTATTGATGTTCTTCGTGAGGCTTTAAGAACTCAGCTTGCCACCGCTCCTTCCGCCCCGAACTTCGGCAAGCCAGTTCTTCCAGTGGACCGGGCCTTCTCGGTGAAAGGAATAGGAACGGTCGTTACCGGAACCCTTTCGGGGGGAGCCGTGGATGTTGGAGATCAACTCATCCTTCAGCCATCTGGGCTCAGCACCCATGTCCGCGCTATTCAGAATCATAGTGCCGCGGTCGAGCGAGCTGAGCCCGGTATGCGGACTGCCCTCAGTGTTCCTGATCTCCACGTTGGGACAAGGGAGCGGCAGGGAGTCCGAAGAGGGACCCTTCTAACGGCTGTTGGGGCCCCGCCACCCCATGACACCATTAACATTCAAGTCACAAGACTGGAGCGGACTATTCCGGGGCAGCTAGGGACAAAGCGCGACCTCCCCTCAGGAAGAAGGGTTAGGGTGCACCATGGCTCAGGAGTGATAGGTGCCCGTATGTTCCTCGTAGAGCAAAAGTCGTTATCTCCGGGGGAGGTGGCGCTCGCACAACTCCGACTGGATGAGCCACACGCGATGATGGTTGGGGATCGCCTTGTACTACGGGACTGGTCAGGCGAGGCAACCCTTGGAGGAGGAGTAATTCTCGATGCTGCTGCCAGTCGAAAAAAAATAGGAAGCGAGGAGCAAATTCGCTTTCTCAGAACCCGTGCTGATGGTCTTGGAGATCTTTCGCTTCTGCTGGCATCCGTGATCGAGCGAGAACGCCTCGTTGATATTGCTGAGGAGGCCTCAAGGTTCAGATTTTCAGACCAGGAGGTGGATGCCACTGTGAAGGCAATGTTGGCTGCGGAGAGGATCGGTAAGATTTCTTCTTACCTCTGTGATGTCTCCTGGTGGGAATCTGTTCTTGATCGCGCCTGTAATCTGGTGGGTGCCTATCATAAGAAGCATACTGATCTTCCCGGGCTCTCCCTTGAGGATCTTCGATTGGGTGTCATTCAGCATCTTCCCGATCCGGCAATATTTGACGTCCTCCTTGAGAGTCTGAAGGATCGACAGGTGTCTCAGCACGGCACCTATCTTGCCGAGAACTCCTTTACGCCGACCCTCGAAGCTGAGATACGGCAAGCTGCCGACCATATCCAAGAGGTCTTGAAAAGTCAGCCAATGAACCCGCCGGGCCGTGCCGAGTTGTGCGTTTGTGGGAATTCTAGGCGAGCCCTCTCCTTTCTTGTCAGGAGCGGATTGGCCGTCGAGTTGAGTGAAAAGGTTGTTATTCTCGCCGACGTTCACAAAAAAGCCTCTGAAGAGGTTCTCGCCTTTCTGGATCAGCATGGCCGAGCAACCGCCAGCGATCTTCGGCAGCACTTGGAAACCAGTCGCCGTGTGATCATGCCTCTGCTTGAAAGGATGGATGCCGAAGGAAAAACAAGGCGCGATGGGGATTACCGTTCGCGAGCCCGAGAGTGAGACTTCCGCCAGGGTACGCTCAAGGAATGGATGGGCGGAGCGCGCCGAGGGCTGCTCGCATGAGCTCTCATTGTTCAAGCAAACATGAACGCCATGAGGACAAGCGTGAGACCGCCAAAAAGAGCCCCGGATACCACAATCAAGAAGGGAAAGCTCTCCTTGCTTCCCCTCCCCGCTTGTTTGTTGAGGATGTGACGCACGAGAAAGTGCAGGCCACCAAGGCAGAGAAGGATGGGACCTGCATAGAAAGTCTTGAAGGCTCGAATCAACGCTTCCAATCCGTTGCTCGTGACCGAGTCCGGGCCCAGTCCATCGCGGAGAATCCATGCAAACGGCACTACTCCTAAAAGAGTGAGAAGAAGAAGGGAATTAATGAGAATAAGGATTCCTGTGTAAGCGGAACTCTTCATTGGTCACTAATCGAGTGTTTACAGGTGTGCAGACCTTAGAAAGAAAATTCTAATTTTCGCAAATTTGATAATCGAACCAACTTGGTTGGTTTTTGTAGGAAAAGGCAGTGAATCGAAGGAGTGAGATTCAGTTTCTACTCATAAAAACACTGCAGCGAGGACTTCAGCGATCTCACCCTAACGAGCCCAGTGGGCCTGTTTTGGTGCGGAGGTCGAAGTGGCACTCTTTTCGCCCCCCATCTTCGATCATTACATGATCAGGGGGTGTCACAATCTACCTGAAAAATAAATTTCACTATTTTGAAAATTGGCTGAGGAGTTCGCGGTTGTATCAGTAACAGGCAGTCAATCGTAGGAGTGAGATCCAAGGTTCTGCATAACACAATACTCTAAACTCTAGGCTTTAGCGATCTCACTCCTGCGATGAAGCTGCCTCTTTTCTTTTGCGGGTTAGCCTTGCGGTGCAGTGACTCAAGAGACAGAAAGGAGTCGCTTAATGACGTTCCTTGCACCCCGTTTCACGATAGAGACCTTATGGTCAGCTGGATGGTCCTTGATCCTCTTTACTGTCGCTGTGGCTCAAGAGGTCGAGGCAGAGAAGCCGGCCAAGGACACGGACTACCATTTCAATGGCCAGATCAGCCGGGAAGTGCTTGAGAACTATCTCTCCCGGAGTGCGACCGTGGCATCATTGCTTCATTTGACCTCTGCCGATGACTTGCGAATGATGCAAAACACCGGCGTCAAGTTTGCCGGTCGAGTTATCTGGATGTGGGGTAAAGAGTCGAGGATCGATGCACTGATTGAAAGGGCTCGACCCTTTGTAAAGAAACTGCATGAGATGGATCCTGATCTTGTCCTGCAGGGAGCAATTTTCGAGGTAGTGACTACCGATGTCGATAAGATCGCAATCCCGGAGGAAGTGTTCCGAGAGTTTGGTTTGCCGGTAGAGGTGAGAAACTTCCAATACAAAAAGATGCTCTATGGGTTCCGGCACCGCCATAACCACTGGTATAAGGACGCTTCGGTGCCGGATATGAGCCGTCTGGAGACGAGGATGTGGTTCTTTTATGTTGCGAAGCGCTGGATCGATCTCGGGTTGGAGGGAATTCATATCGGACAGGTTGCACTTATGGATGATTGGGACCGTGACCACCGCCATTGGCGTGATCTGCTATCGCGCATCCGGGGCTATGCCAGACTGAAAGCCCGCCGTCACTTGGTTCTTATCGATGCTCATGTTCCTAGTGGTGGGATCGTTCACCAAGGGCGTCTAATGTTTGATTTTCACTCGTTTCCCTGTCGCCCCAAGGCTCTTGAGGGAAAGCCATATGAGGCGGTGCTGGAGAAGGGCTATAGCGACTCGATTTATGGTCGTAGCAAGGGTGGCTTGACGCCAAGCGGATGGCAATGTGCCTCCCTTCCCTATATTGTAGAAATTGATAACTTTGGCCCCTCTGACCACCCAGGAGAATACCGATCCGGTGCTCCAATCCATGTTTGGGGTTGGGATGAGATCAATTGGTTTATAAGGCAGCCCGAAGGCTACCGGAATGATTGGCTGCGATATGCATACAGCTGGGTCCGTAAAAATGACCCCAATGGCTTCTTCCAACTGCCGTTACGCCGGTTTGAGCACTATAGTGCGAGTATGAATCCTCCGCAAGGGAAGCGGCAGGAAGAGGCAATCAAGGCCATCTGGGCTGGAATAAGGAAAGGACCTTAAGGATATCCCTGACTTTCGTTCTAGATGGAATATTTCGTTACATCGCCTCTGCTCGACCTGCTTGTCTTAACAGTCCTGATGTTTATCTTCGCGAGGCATGAGGCTGACTGGGAGCCCGGTTGCTCTCGGTCCGCGATCTTCCTCACCTTGCTTAATCCCAAGGTCGCAATTATCTTTTGGCCGCAATGTGTTCTGTGCAGGGTTCTCGTCGGAGGGGACTTAATTCCGCCCATCCTTGCCCTTCTGATTTTCGTTTTACCCATCGCGCCCCTACTCTATCGCTTTTGTTACGTCCCGTGGCGTAAAGCGTTCACGATTGCCGGTTCCATGGGTGTCTACATGACCCTGATTGCGATTGCTCTGCATAATCTGGATTAGGTCCGGGCGGCCTCGGTAAGCAGGCCAAGTTTTTATCTTTGTTGCCGATTCGGTGCCTGTTTTCGAGGACAAGCGGCACGCCCCACTCATAAGGAATGGATTTGAACAACCAGGACCTGTGGCTGTCGGCCCGAGCGGACCAGAACAGACCGCGAGTATCTAGCCCCGGCATGCTCGGTCCCTCTGCATTCGGATTAACCGAAATGGGATGCGATTTGCACCGCAATGAGTGCTGGGTCAAGCTCGCCTCCCTCTGTCTGCTGTGCAGTGGAGACTGCCGTTGCGGCAGCCTCAATCTGCTCCGTGCTGTAGTCCAGCGAACGACCAATCTCGGAGAGAAGTTGTTTTTCGGCGTCATCGGCTTTGCCATCTGCCCACACTGCAGAGGCCATGAATACGAGGAAGAGCGCACGTTTGAAAGGGTCCGTGGGCAAGGAGTTCTCCGCGGACTCAGGATCATTGAGGATCGTGTCGATGTCCCCCTCCCCGATTCCGAGTCGGGAGGCGATATCCCGCAGGAGGGAGAGCTCGCTCTCATCGACATTGCCGTCTGCTTTCATGATGGCGACCGCTTTGGCGAGCATTGTTTCCGCTTCCATGGTTTCCGGTGATTTGAATTCTCCCATAAAGAAATAGTCTCTCGGAAATGATCTAATGCCGTAAGGAGGCGGTGCCAAGGCTAGAATCGGTGCCGGAGGGAGAGGTGCTGCCCTGATTCCATGTTTTGGTGACCTATTAAACGCAATTTGGTCCTTGGATTGGGGAGTTAGGTTCCGGTAGACCTACTCTATGAGAAAAGCCGTAATGGTAATTCTCCTGGTCGCTTTGAGTGGCTGTGGGGAGAAAAAGAAGGCTGTAGGAAGTGGCAAAGAAGTCCCTATCAGCCCCGAAGTAGTTCCGGTGCCCCCCCAGGTGATCGTCGAGGAGAAAACCCTTGCTGAATTCATCAAGAACAAGCGGGTGTATATTGGTGTCGGGGCGGAGACTGGTTTCGGACAGTTCTATGGGAATGGAACCTGGCAGAGTGGCTCGGTTGTGGATGGCGTGGCCACCACGTCAGGGGGCTCAGATGAAAAGGGCAGGTATGAGGTTGATGAGTTGACTATTACCCTTATTTCAGAGGATGGCGGTGAGGACCTATTGGATTTCTCCACCCCGGAGCCAGTGGCGGATGACAAACTCACCATCACTAAGGAAACCGGAGATCAGGACATTGTCACCATCATCAAAATTGAGGAGGCTGGCGTCGTGCAGGTGGTGTCATCTGACTCAAAGGATGAGAAGGGCGCCAAGCTAGAGCAACAAGGAGAGAGCGCTGCGGATGTGGCCATTAGTTTCATTGTGGGAGGAGACGCTGCCTCCCTGCGCGCCTATCTTGACAAGGGAGGTGATGTAAACGGGGTGGATAGAGAAGGAAATACCCTCCTTCAAGTGACCGCGACCTTTGGTCGTTCCGAGATTGCCAAGATCCTGGTCGCGGCCGAAGCTGACCTTGATCGCAAGAACAAGGACGGCTCCACCCCTCTAATGACGGCCGCCTTCATGGGTGAGGTAGAAGTGGTCAAGCTTCTCGTGGAGGCAGGGGCGGATGCTTCGCTCCGCAATAACGACAATACTACTGCCCTCGAAGCGGCCGAGCTTTCATGGGCAGAGGCGAAGGGGATTATGGATTTTCTTAATGCGCTTATTTTTGTCCCGACTGGACAGCCCCTCGACATGGAGAAAGTCAAGGCAGGGAGAATCGCGGCCGCGGACATCCTCAAAGGTGTCGGGGATTAACGGACCCCTCGACGGCACAAAAAAGCGGACTGCCCACTCCATCTCCGGAGCCGGCAATCCGCTTGGTAAAAAGTGCGGGCGTGCACTCCGGGGCTTGAGCCGGCGGAGGTTCCCTTTAATTATCCTTACTTGGCGCTCTCAGCGGCACAGCAAGATCCATCGGAGCCGCAGCAGGAGGCAGCAGTGCTCGCACAGGAGCTGAAGGAAAATGCGGCCATGGAGACAGCGCCGACAAGGACAAGTACTTTTGCAATACGCTTCATAATCAAAGAACTCCTAGCCCTTCTGCCCTCCCGAGGCAATCGCAAACCTAACTCATGCGGATCCCTCGCAGTCCACCCTATTGTTCTTCCCCGAAAGGAGTCGCACGCAAGACTCGCGGGTAGCTCATAAGCCACTCGTGGTTAGTCGTTAGCGTGGCGGGCTTGATTCTGCTGAAAGAGGATAGAGGAACGGGTGCTCGACAGGAGCCCAAGGTAATGGAAATACGCCACAAGATACTGAAGGCAAAAGGCAAGCCCCCCCAGCAAAGCGAGAAGGGTATTGATTCCGAGGCCAATAATCGGTTCCAAGAGGAGATTAGAGACTGTGAAGCCGAAGAACCCAAATTTCCACCAGACCCTTCTCATAAGTGAAGTGGCGTCGGCTGCAGGCAGCCCTAAAGAGAGGGACACTCTCTTTAGGTAGCCCCCCATGAGAGCCAAATTGATCATGCCAGCAATCGGCTGCATGATGATCAGGGCAAAAAAGAACGCCAACGCCCACAAAGCACCACCAAAAGAGAGGAACCCTACAAGAAATTCGAGGTTGTCATTCATGGCGAGCGTAAGGATTGCGGAGGCTCCAATCACTGCCGTGATCAAGGGGAGTAATTGAATAGTAAGGGCGACTCCAAGGAATGCCCGCGCGGCCCCATCGCGGGGCGCTCCAAACCCCATGGAGTAACCGATCAGTTTAACCAGGAAGAAGAGAATGCCCCCCCCGACAAGAGAGGCAGAGAGGTAGCCGATGAAAGGAAGAGCGTCAGGTGACAGCTTCGACCCAATCAGCGAGATAAAGACTTGTAACACTACGGCGAGGAATCCAAGAAGGGAGCCGAGGTGGATGAGCCACAAGGCTCGGGCCGTGGTATGGTATGCTGGATGCAGAACTGTAGATGGTGTTGCGCTCGGAGAGGTGATGCTCTGCGTAGGGATGTCGTGCTGAGATTTGGGAAATAACCCCTCTACCGAGGATGCAGGGATCCATGAGTCAACCCTTTCGGTCCAGACAAGATCTTCTGGAGCGAGGCTTCCGACGAGTGCGTAGCGTTGCATCTGCTCGGCAGTGTATGGGCCAATCTTCTCGTCTCCTTCTCCTTTGATATACCATTGTTCGCTCATAATGTCCGGGGGTGATGTTCTCGCAGCGCGAGAGGAGGCTGATTCGTCTCCCA
>Ga0115012_10002116_pt1 | contig 11556 bp, 7 predicted proteins | sample TroAtlMetagenome_FD_88706 | JGI IMG/M metagenome (GOLD analysis project Ga0115012, IMG submission 88706) | Marine eukaryotic phytoplankton communities from Atlantic Ocean - Tropical Atlantic ANT10 Metagenome | ecosystem: Environmental > Aquatic > Marine > Oceanic | place: Tropical Atlantic Ocean...
CCAGCATTCCGACATAGAGAAATTCACGACGGGAGTAATCCTGAGCCAATGGGTTTCCGGCACACTGTATTTTTTTCATGGTTGTCGCCTGCTGAAGATGTTAAATTTTCCGAAACATAATTATCGAAATCAACTATTTTAAGGGCCAGTTAAGGCTTTTTACGGCAGAAACAGCCCTTTTCTTTCACCAGCCCGCTCCTTTGAGGCTGCCCCACTGTCGAATCAGGACTTCCAATGAGCCTTCCCGAAATCCCAGGATACCGGATTGAGACCCTGATCGGAAAGGGTGCCTGTGGCACGGTCTATACCGCGCGCCATGATTCTGGGAACGAGGTGGCGGTGAAACTCCTCAACCCCAAGTCGGTTAATGCTGAGTTGCTGGCTAACCGAGTGAATCGCCTCTACAGCGCGAGTCCGCCCAAAGCCACGGTTCCTCTGATTGCGCACTCTCTGGAGAAGGAGCCCTATCTGCTCATTGGAGGCCTGATGGCGGATCGGATGCCTCAGGGTGTGGCAGAGAGGTTCATTCCCCGGACGTTGCAGCTTCAGCTTAACGACTACATGGGTAATCGGGGCTCATGGATGCTCATTCGTCGATTGGCGCAGGTTCTTGCGGATTTTCACCGGCGCCGCGTTGCTCACGGGAATCTCAAGCCGGGAAATATTTTTCTGGATTCTGACAATGGCGTTCTGCTGTCGGATTACGCACAGGGTCTGATGCCGGGTCTTGAGGAGCTCGCTTACACTGACGCCCTGCTCTATGCTCCTCCGGAGCAGCTCTTGAACCCGGATGGGTATCTTGAGGGTGCCGGCTACGGCTGGGATGTGTATGCGTTTGGCTCGCTTGCCTACCGCTTGCTTACTGGTGTTTTCCCGCGCTGCAACGATAGCTTTGAACATGTCTCTCCTCTTGCGGGTGAGCAGCGGAGACGAGGAGTAGAGGCTGATTGTGAACGCATGGCACAACGGCTTGAGAGGGCTCGCATAGCCAAGTGGAAGGGAGTAGCGCCAACCCGAGAGGAGGAAGAGGGGAGGCTTGTTATTGAGCGGTGTCTCCACCTCGATGCTTGGAAGCGCTATGGCGATATGCGGGAGGTTCTCAGGGATCTTGAGAGCATTGCCAATGCTCGCCAGCAGAGATTGTCGGCAGAGGAGGGCGAGAAACGAGTGAAGGTTGTCGAGCGCAGACAGAAGAGCTGGCAGGCGGCTACGGGGGTTGGGATTGCTGCCTGCGTGACCCTCGGCGCAGCCTTGATCCATAAAATTGTGAGGCAGGAGCGCCCCGAGCCCAAGGTGGTTGAGGTCGAGGTCGTCAAGGAGGTCGAGGCGGGATCTGAGGTCGATCCGAAAGAGTTGGAGGAGCAGCGTCAGAAATTCCTCGATATGCTCGCAGATCGCGATGAGCTGGAGCTAGCCAATGAGGAGCAGGCCGCGGCTGTACACGAGATGGCCAATGATCTCATGGAGGCTCATAAAATGAGCGACCATCTTCTGGCATGGTCTCTTGAGCGCGGATCCGAGCATCTGCCAACACTCGAGGGCCGGGAAGGGCGGTTGTCATTGCTTGAGGATAAGTTGAAGCGTCAGCTCGAGGTGGTGGATGAACTGCCGGAAGAGCTCCGGAAAAATTCGTGGAGGATCAAACTCGCTCTGGCGGAGGTAGCCCTTGCGGGCGATAAGCCCAAGCTTGCGAGAGAAAAGATGCAGGAGGTTCTGGGTGAGGCCGCAGTGACGGATGTAGACGTCCAGAGGCGCCTTGCGCGCACGCGTGTCATGGTGTGCCTGCTCGGATCGGAGGATCCTGACGCGGAGGTGACGCCCGTAGAGCTGGCAGAAACCGCTAACGCTCTGGCTTCGCTTCCGGAAAACGAGCGCCAGACTCGACGGCTGCAATCAGCTCTGAACATTGCAGAAGCTCGCATGCAGTTTCGTAATGGTGACAATTCCAGTGCTCTGGAGACGTATCGCAATGCCTTTGCGAAAATGAGCAAGCTCTGCGAGGAGAAACCTTCGCTTTCTGCGCTACGTATCTGGCGTGCTCGTGGATATAGTTCAGCAGCGCAAGCTGCAACGGGAGCCGGGGAAGTGGACGCGGCCATCCTTCTGCGTGAGCAAGCGGCAGTGGAGTTGATGGAATTGCTCGAAACACAACCCAATCGTGCTGACGTGCAGGTGGAGTTGTCTTCGGCTCTGGCGGCGATCGCTCAGTCCGCTCTCGAAGAGGGTGAGCTGGATCGGGCTGGGGATCTCGCGACTCGATCGCTCGAGTTGCTTGAAACAGCGGTGTCTAATCCAGAAGAGCGGGGAGGTGCTCTCAACCAGCTTGCCTCGTTGAAGAGTGTGCTGGCAGCGTGTCGAGCAGGGACCGGGCATCCCCGGGAAGCTCTGCGTCTTGTCCGGGAAGGGCAAGAGCATGCCGAGGCTGCTCTTGTGAGGAATTCCCGAGACCCCTCGACACGGTTTCGCCTTGGGATCCTGGCATGGCAACAGTGCGGCCTTCTTTCCGCGGAGGGAAAGCATGCAGAGGCTCTGCCGCTGGGAGTGAAGGCGAGGCAGACGTTTATAGACCTTATCGCGCAGAAAGTGAGCTTTCCCACGCAGCGAGAAATCAAAAGGTCTCTTGCCTATCTCACCGGTGACCTTGGGAGAGCGGCTCAGGATGCGCGCAAGGAAGAGGAGGCGGTGAATTATCTCCAAGAATCAGTTTCGATCTGGGAGGACCTGATGGAAGCCGAATCGGATTCCGATGAGTTTCGTGAGCAGCACCGTTGGACAGCTCAGGGGTTGAGGGAGTTAGGGATAGTGACGGCCTTGCCGCAGAAGAAGCGTTAAACTGAACGTGAGCGGTTCCGTTATTTGGGAGCTTCGTTGCAGCGGCTCGCCTTGCTGGCTCGATTTCGGCTGGCCACCATACTTCTCAATGTTCCTCGAGGTTAATCTGGCACTCAGGCAGCGCTCTGCGGAGCTGCTTGATTCCCCTCAGGGTGATCTTCGTCTCCCCAAGCCAGACTTTTCGCAGGGACCGCATCTGGGAAAGGTGTTTGACAGATGCATCGGTAATTCTGGTGTTTCGCAGGTTTAGCTCGATTAGCTTCGGGAGTGAGGAGAGGGTTGTGATTCCATGGTCCGATATCATGGTGTCACGGAGACCAAGGTAGAGCAGGTTTGGCATGCCGGTCAGATGTTTCAGCCCTGCATTGGTTATCGCAGTCCGTCCGATTGGGAGGTGAGTCAGTGATTTCAAGCGGGCGACCTCTCGGAGGCCCTTGTCAGTGATTCTGGTATCCCAGAGGTTGAGCCACTCAATCGTTTTCAGCTTGGTGAGAGCGGAGAGCCCTGTGCCTTCAATTGATGTTCCCTCCAGAGATAGATCTGTAAGTGATTCGTACTTGTTCAGCACGGCAAGGTCCACGTCCCTGATTGTTCTGGAATGGTTCATTCTGATTTCAGATACGGTCCCTGTCAGGGGGTTGGTCACGATTGTTCCTCCGAGGGATTCAACTGTGAGTTTCTCCTGTTCTTTCGACATCACCCAATCAGTGCTGCACGAAAGGAGGAAAAGAGCAGTAGTGAGCATGAACATGGGTCTCATTGCTGTAAAAAGGGGGTGTCGGAGATTGTCCTGTTTACTCTTTCAGTCTGGTCGCATGCTGCAAAATAAATGCGATGAGGTCCTTATCCTGGAACCATCCAGACCACATGTTGTGCCCTTGGTTTTTCATGATCTTCAGGGTCATGCTCCCACCGAGCGTTGCATAACGCTGTGACACAATGCCAGAATTTGCCTCAAGGGGAACAACTCTGTCCTTATCGCCGTGAATATGGAAAATAGGAACTTGGGCTTTTGCCAGAGGGGCAAGTCGATCGATCGGGTTGTGATCCTTGAGCGATTCAGCAAGGCCTTGCGGGGAGAGGCCATAGGCCTTGCTGCATTTCGCTAGTCCCGGCCAGCTGGCAAGATTACACACAGGATAGATCCCTGCGATACAGGCTACTTTTGCAGGGTTCTCTGCAGCCCAGTTGTAGAGCATCAGTCCTCCTCGGCTGCGGCCCAGAAGGCAAGCTCGAGAGGATAGACCATGGTCTCTCGTCAGCGTTTGGTAGAGGGCGGTGTAGGAGCGGCGGCCCTCTGGGCTTCCATAAGATTCCCCCACGTCAATTCCTGCGATCGCAACTCCATTCTCAACAAAGCGGGTAAGCATCCATTTTTCCTCTTTCCCAGGCAGTCCGGGTAGTGTCGGGGCATACCAGACCCAGGGCCGTAGTTCGCCGGCGGGTGGGGGTTTTCCGGGCATTATCAGGAAAGCAGTGTGTCCGCCGACCTCGAATGTTTTTCCCGATAGCGGAAGGCGCTTTCCCTGAGAGGACTCAAGCCCAAGCAGGGCAAAGGTGAGGCATATCAATAGTCTCTTCACGATCAAAACTGTGGGGGCAGTTCCGGAGGAGCGCAACCAGTAGTCTGCTCCCAGAGGGGTTTTACGTCTTAGTGGGCACAGAGCTTGCCAGTGTCTTCGAGAGGAGCCAGTTTGCCCCGTCGCGACGACATGATATGAATGAGGGTGAGGTTTTTGCAGTGCTGGCGGCCTTGGTCTGGTCCTGCTGTGTGATCCTGATGCGGATCTCTGGTTTCCAAATTCCACCGATAGCACTTACGGTATTCAAGGGAGGGGTAGCCTCGGTTCTTTTTATTGCGGCGATTCCCCTTGTAGGGGAATCCTTCATTCCGTCTCTTCCTGCCTGGGATTACCTGCGCCTCGCAGCGAGTGCAATTCTGGGGATCACGATCGCGGACACCCTCTATGCAGCGGCTTTGAATCGTCTGGGTGCCAGTCTGCAGGCTCTTGCAGGAGTGATGTATTCACCGTCTATGGTGGCGGTAGGTTATCTGCTCTTCGGGGAGATGCTTGGAACAGGTGAATTGCTGGGAGCTACGTTGGTGGTGACTGGCGTGGCAGTAGGAATGCGTAAGACGGAGGATGTGAAATGTCCCCGAGATCTCGTGGTCGGCATTACGATGGCAGTGAGTTCACATCTGATCATGGCCTTTGGTATCCTGATGGTGAGGGATGTGATTAGTGAGCATTCGGTAGTGTGGATCTCCGCCTATCGTTTCCTTGTTGCGACAATCGTCTTGTCTGCTGTTTCTTCGTACTTCCTTTCTCCCAGGAAAGTGTTTCTGGGATTTGCGCGTCGGGATATCTGGAAGATCATGTTGCCAATGAGTTTTCTGGGGCCCTTCATGGGAACCATGCTCTGGACCGCAGGCTTCAAGTATACCTCCGTGGGGCGGGCTGCGATTTATAATCAGCTTTCCACGGTTTTTATCATTCTTCTGGCGGTTTTGTTTCTCAAGGAACGAATAACGGGTCGCAAGGTCCTTGGACTCGCGCTTGCTGTTAGTGGGGCGATCGTGGTCGCCTTGCAGAAATGAATGGTCGCGACTGGAGCATTAAGCCTATCTTTAAAGCATGAAACGTCGTTCATTTCTCAGTTCTTCCTCTTGTGCTGCCGGGGCTTTTCTTGCCGGGTCATCCGGGTGGGCAGCGCCCGTGGCGAAGATCTCCGCGACGAAGGTGATCAGTCAATTGCCGGATCTTTATCACGGATGGCCAACTCTCGCCCAAGGAAAGAGCGGTGAACTTCTGTTGGTATGCTCTGGTGGCAGGGAGGCACATGTTTGTCCATTCGGTCGCACGGATTTCATGCGTTCTTCCGACGGAGGAGAGACCTGGAGTTTTCCGAGAGTGGTGATGGATGGCCCTATCGATGATCGTGATGCGGGGGTTCTGGAAACCGCAAAGGGGAGTATCCTGATCACGAACTTCACCTCCCTTGCCTATGAGCCGTATATGAATGGTAAGGCCCAGAGCTGGCAGCGCGCTCACCAACGAGTTGACTCGGAAGAGCGCAGGTCTGCTCTCGGAAACTGGATGATTCGTTCGGTTGATGGAGGGTTGACGTTTTCAGGGCGTTATCGAGTGCCTGTTAACAGTCCGCACGGTCCAGTGCAATTAAGAGATGGGCGTCTCCTCTATGCGGGAAAGGCTTTGTGGACTGAAGAAGAGAAGGTTGGCGTCTGTGAGTCCCGCGACGATGGTCTCAGCTGGCAATGGCTTGCGGATATTCCATCCCGGAAGGGAGATGATCATCGGGACTATCACGAACTTCATGCGGTAGAGGCAGGGGAAAGGTTGATCGTTCAGATTCGCAACCACAATTCTGACAATGCTGGTGAGACCTTGCAATGCGAGTCCCTCGATGGAGGGGAAAGCTGGTCTGAGCCTCATTCCATTGGGGCTTGGGGATTGCCTTCTCATCTGCTGCGTCTCCGCGACGGGCGTCTTCTCATGAGCTACGGTTACCGCCGCAAGCCTTTTGGGAATCAGGTCAGGATCAGCGAGGATGAAGGAAGACGCTGGTCGCAACCCATCACGATTTCAGCCGATGGTTCCGGGCATGATCTTGGCTACCCTTCCACGGTGGAACGGGATGATGGGAAGCTGGTTACGGTATGGTATGAGAAGATGACAGGGTCCTTGAGAGCGGTCCTCAGACAGGCAGTATGGGATCTGGAAATCTAGAATAGAGTCAGTTTTATTTCTGCCCCGCAAGGAATTCCACCACGTCCCGGATCTCTTCAGGTTTGAGGATCGAGCCCATGGGAGGCATCGTGGAGGCTAGGATATGACTGGAGATCTCATCCGGACGAAGATTGCGTTTTTTTCCGGTCGCAAGGGTAATGGTCCAGAACAGATTCGTTTTCTTGGTGAGAATGCCAGAGATCTCTTCTCCTTCAGTTGTTTTCAGAACGACGGTCCCGAAGCCGTCGGAAATTTCACTGCTGGGGGTTAGAAGAGAGGCCACAAGGTGCCTGCGGTCGCGGAGTTTCCCGATGCTGGTTAATTCCGGCCCAATGGTAATTTCGGTGGATGGTTTCCCTCCTTCCTTGCCGAGTTTGTGACACCGGATGCACTGGGATGCTGCGTGATTGAATACGATCTCCCGGCCTCGCTGAGCATCGCCTCCGTATTCAAGAAGGTCCGGAGTTTCAGGGAGTTGAATTTCCCTCGCACGAGCGGCCTGCCACAATTCAAGTTTCCATTCAGGTGCGGCTTTGCCCTGTCTGAATTGCTCCACGAGGGCCGCGAATTTGCTTTTGGCGCGTGGGTCCTTCTCTTCAGCCAGCTGTTTGATGGCCTTACCCTTGCCATTAGATCCCTCCTTCTCGAGGATGCCGAGGAGGAGGTCCAGCATGGGGACGCCGGCCTTTGAAGCATAGTCTCGTGCTTTTTCCTGAACCTTGAGATCGTCGGATGAAAGGGCAGCTTCTACGAATTTTCTGAGGTCCGGAGAGTTAATCCTCGCGAGACCCTCGAGGACCTTCATCTGCAGAGCTGGAGCCAGTTTGTCGAAGTGCTCGCTGGTGCCCTCAAGCCAACTAGCCTCACCTCGGACCGAAACTCCGTTGAGCAGTACCTCGCGAAGTTCGTTGTCGGCCATGATGATCGGCTTGAGTCTCGCGACAGCTTCATTCACGGGCTTTGGGTCCCGGGCGGTATGTTTCCTATAGCGGCCCTCGACGGCATCGAGAACCGGGGGCTGGGACCACCAGAGCAGAGAAGCCAGTGCGGTTCTTTTCATTTTAGCAGAGCCTTCGTTGCGTTTCAGGTAGTCTTCGATTCTGAGAAGGGCAGGGTAGGATCCTACCCTGAAGGCCGCGTTAATAACCCGACGCATCAGGGCCTCATTTGTCAATCCCGGTCGGTCGAGGAGTTGGGAGAGTGCGGGAAGGGCCTCAGGGATTGACTGGTCGTCATGAATTGCCCGAGCGGCTTCAAGAAGGATCAGCTCGTCTTTGTCTTCTAGAAAAGAGCTCACCGCGGGGGCCTTGAGGTTGCGGAGGGCTACGATGGCTGCGAGTCGCACTGTGCGGTGTTCATGATTATGCAGTTCGGCGAGCTGTTCCGGGGTGAGAGCTCCTTTCAGTCCCATCATGGCCGCGTGTCGGAGGTAGGGATCGCGGGACCCCTCGTTCGCAGCGAGTTCAATCAGCGCCGGTGCGGCCTCCCTGATCTTGTGCTTGCCGAGGGAAATGGCGGCGAAGAATTGCACCCGGGGAGATTTGTGGGCCAGGGCTTTAAGCAGGTGTTTGCCTAAGCCCTCGACCTCTTCGGTATGTCCGGGGATATCTCCTGCGACCTTTGCGCACTGAGCGAGTATTTCAGGATCCGAACTGCTCCATGCCTGGTTGAGCAAGGCAAGGGCTCCGGGAGAGCGCCGAGCTATCTGGCCGATGCCCCAGATAGCGTGGAGGCGTGCGAGGCGGCTGGAGCTCGTCTCGTCGAGAACTTCCTTGAAAGCAGTGCGCATCTCCCGGCGAGCCAGTTCAAACTGTCCTTTCATTCTGACCCGTTGATCTGGGTGAGCGAGCCATGCCTGGAGGGTGTCGGGGGTCGCTTTTTCGGAAGAGCGAGGCAGGATTTCCTGAGTCTCTTTCCTGGCTGGGTGCTGGTGTTCCTTTGTAACATCAAAACGAAAGATGGATCCTTTGCCCCCGCCGTAACAGGCCGAGTAGAGGGCTCCGTCCGGACCTACGGCAAGGCCTGTATTGCTACGACCACCCTTGATCGCGGTCTGCTCCTTGAATTCAAAGGCGGCTCCTTTCTCGATGAATCGGAAGACGCGAACCTGCCCTTGCTGATTCGTCATGAAAAAGCAGTCACTGAGGTCCGGAGAGAGAGCGGTTCCCGGATTCGCAGTAAAGCCACAGGGCCCCGGGCCGAAATTCCCAATCGTGGGAGTGAGGTAGGCGGCGTGGTCAGCGCGGTCGGGAAGAAAAAGCTTCTCGTCCATCCATGGGTTATAAGCCGGGATGCCGCTGATCCGGGTGAAGTCCTGTTTGCGCAACCATTGCCAGTTCAGGCGCCACCCATGTTCGCTTCCTTCAGTGATATAAAGTGCGCGCTCTTTTTCGCCTGGATAATCTCCGTCGTTGTCCATGCTGAAAAGGTTGCCGTGCAGGTCGAAGGCAAGTTCCTGAGCGTTACGTTCTCCAGAGGAGTAACGCTCGACCTTGGATCCATCCAGTTCGCAGCGGAAGATGCCGCCACTGTTGGGTTGGTGGTAGACTTTGCCTTCCTTGGTCTCGACGTAGTGTCCCTTGTCCCCGAGGGACCAGTAAACCCTTCCGTCCGGTCCCAGAGTGACCCCGCTCAGGTTATGGCCACCCTGACCCATATGGACTTGAAATCCTGTGGCGACAACCTCTCGTAGCTCAGGGAATCCATCCCCATCAGCGTCCTGGTAACGGAGGAAGTCGGGCTCGGCTGCGACAAAGACGTCTGATCCGACCGCTAGAACGCCGGCCGCAATTCCCGTTACTTCAGTATGATATTCATCCAGAGTGCGGATAGTTTCTCCCTTTCCGTCTCCATCCTCATCGGCGACTCGTATCACGCTATCTTTCTGAACGGTCAGGTCCTCCCAGTTCCTCGTGCCGTCGCCATTGCGATCAGGAATCCACTTCTTTCCGGTGAGGTATTCGCGATACCAGGCTCGTCGCTCTTCAACAGTTGAGAGACTGAGATCCTTCTTCACCAGATCCTGATGGTTACGAATGTCGAGGCTGCTTTGTTTGCGGCGTCTTGCGGCGGTCACATACGCCCTGCCCTTATCGTCCACGGAAATCGCTACGGTATTGGCAATGGAGGGATCAGTCGCCCATTCCGTGACAACAAACTCCGGTTTTGTGTCGGAATCCTGACCGGGGGGTGGTCCAGCGGTGACCCCGGGAATATGGATTGTATGAACGTTGGCCCAGTCATTTTCATTGCTGCCAAAAACCGTGAGCCGAAGGAGACGCGCTTTCCTGGGATTAATCTTATAGGTAACGACGCCACTGCGGGACTGGCTCTGAAGTCGCCCTGTTAATTCCCATTTCTCTCCATCCAATGAGGTGCCTAATTCGAAGGCATAGTTTCTCTCTGCCGATTGGAATCCAATTCCGACCTCCGCGACTTCAGATTCGGCATCGAATTCGCACTGGATCCATGCGCCTTGGCCCTGTGCGGACCAACGAGTGGAGGCTGACTGATCAAAGGCCTGAGTGGCCTCGTTGCCCGGTTGTTCCTTGGAGGATGTTATCGAACCAATTTTAGCAGAAGCGGTGCGAGTGCAGATAAAAGCAGTGAGGCAGAGCGCAAGAATTGTCAGTCGGTTCATGATGGATACAGGGAAGTGTCGAATGACTGTGAGCTAATGTCGATCTCTCCTGCGAGTTTGATCGGGCGACAGTCAACATGAAGGGCTCCTATTTTTCGGTGAGAGGGTGTAAAAAGGGGGGATGTCTCGTAGCGTGGCGCGGCGGGTGGAAGATTTGGTGTTTTTTGGAAGTGAAGGGCCGAGGGCGGAATGTTGGGGGCGATTCGAAGGCTTTTGACTCGTTGAAGCGGGATTTATCCGGCTCTGAGTATGAAGAGACTGGCTCCCGAGCCGCGCGCGACCTCGTGCCCCTTAACTGCGGGAAACCGGTTGATTGAAAACGGCACTTGTTTATTATTCCTGTGGAATCCGAATTAGAGTCCGTGTCGAAAGTAACGATTTACCATTATCCACACTGAGGGTCTTCCCGAAACGCCTTGGCGGTCGCCGAGGATATGAAGGTCGAGCATGAGGTTGTCCTCTACATCAAGACCCCTCCTGACCGTCCTGCGCTTAAAAAGCTGGTGAGTGCGCTTGAGGATCCGGTTGAGGATCTCGTGAGAAAGGATTCCAAGTTCAAGAAGCTCGGGCTTGATCCCAATGATTTCGTGGGTAATCCGGAGGCGGTTGTCGAGATCTTGCTGAAGCATAAGCAGCTTCTACAGCGTCCCGTCCTCTTGAAGGGACGAAAGGCCATCATTGGTCGGCCCAAGTCCCGCATTTGCGATTTCCTAGGCTAGTAGATCAGAGTGTGCGAGTCTATCGCTCGAGGGCTTGGTAGACGAGGGGTTTTACGGTTGCTCCGAGGTCTCGCATGGGTGAAGCCTGAGACAGGGTGACGACAGTCAGTTGGTCCCGGGGAGAAATCCAGAACTCAGTGCCGGCCCCGCCGAGCCATTCGTATTCCCCAATAGAGGAGGGCTCGGATTCAATTTTTTCAACCCTGACGGCAAATCCAAGGCCGAACCCCCGGCCCCTCGGAGGTCTTGAGATGGGATATGCGGCATCGGGTAATTGATTGCGTGTCATTTCCTTTATGGTTTTCTCCTTCAGGAGCCGGGCTCCCTCCAGCTGGCCCATTCCCGACAGCATCAGACAAAAGCGGATGTAGTCGATTCCGGTGGAAACCAGACCGCCTCCCCCCGAGAGAAACTTTGGGGCTGTCTCGAAGGTAAAGGGGCCTGAGGTGCCGGGCTGAGACGCGGCTACAGGTTCGAGATTGCGACCATAGAGCAGCGCGAACCTTTCCCGTTTGCTCGCCGGGCAGAAAAAGGCGGTATCTGTCATTTTGAGAGGCGTGAATATGCGTTCTTCAAGGAACCTGTCGATGGGTTGTCCGGACCCCACCTCCACGAG
>Ga0115012_10002118_pt1 | contig 11553 bp, 3 predicted proteins | sample TroAtlMetagenome_FD_88706 | JGI IMG/M metagenome (GOLD analysis project Ga0115012, IMG submission 88706) | Marine eukaryotic phytoplankton communities from Atlantic Ocean - Tropical Atlantic ANT10 Metagenome | ecosystem: Environmental > Aquatic > Marine > Oceanic | place: Tropical Atlantic Ocean...
ATTGAATTGCCTGAATGAGGAATACAGATGCGGACATGATGAAAGAAAGATGATTAAACGGGTAACAAATTTTGAAACTGAAATCTTAAAAACTTATGTCCGTATACTAAAAAATCTCGAAAAGAAATTGTTCCCAGAAGAACAAACCGCGACATTTATCAAAACTAAAGATTTAGAAACACTTTGCGGATTTACTGACAGTGTAAGCCTTAAAACACCAAAGCCAGGAATGCAGCTGATTGATACGGGGAAATTCAAAATGGGGAGTGCAAAGGGTTTACCTGCGGAGCATCCCGTAAGAGAAGTGCATTTGGATGCCTTCTGGATAGACAAATGTGAAGTTACCAATTATCAATATTTACTTGTCGCGGCTCAACATCCTTTCTTAAGAAAAAGCACTTTTCCTCTTCAATTCCACGATGGAAACTATCTGAGTAACTGGACGGACGATCTTGTGCCGGAAATCGGCAGCGAGTTAAAACCTGTGATTCAAGTCTCATGGTATGCAGCGCGTCATTACTGCAATTATGTTGGAAAACGTTTAGCCTCGGAAGCAGAATGGGAAATGTCCGCACGCGCTGGAATTGAGAGCGAATATTCAGTAGAAGGCGGTGTGGAATTTTTACCGGATTATGCCTGGTTCCGTGTTAACTCGGGCGGTATAATTCAAGCAACCGGCCAAAAACTAAGTAACCAGAATGGTCTTTTTGATGTTCACGGTAACGTCTGGGAGTGGGTCTATGATTGGTTTGGGATCTATCCAAACACCAATAGTAGAAATCCACAAGGTCCCGAAATCGGCAAGTATCGTATCCTACGAGGAGGGTCATGGAGTGATCCTGCTGAATATTTACGTTCGGCTATGCGACGTGATGCACTTCCAACAAGCACCTACAAAAATGTTGGTTTCAGGTGTGCCTCCGACAAATAAACGAATTTTTCAGTTTCCATTTTTTTTATTCTCATTTAAGAGTTTTATTTGCTGGTGCAGTTTTAATTTTTCAAAAAAACCGATTTCTTGATATTCAGGTTTTTCGAGATGATAACCCCAAAGGCCATTTCCGATCCATATTTTTACTCCACTTTTGTGCAGAGCATGAAAATCGTCAAGCCTCCATTCATTAGGATTACGAGCCATGTTGTGTAAAATAACTTTTAGATTGTCTGCTATCATATTTTTTTCGGTTTTAAAGAAGTGTACCTTACTAATATTTTGCAGGTTATTTTTTAAGGTTCAGAGTATTTTCACAATTAACAACAATTTAGTAAAATTTTCGTTATTGACGTTGATCTCATTTAACGGTTGTAGTGGACAAGAAGTATATGTTTATGAAAAACTTCCAGAGGTCAGCGAGTGCCGCCGCTACAAAAATTACTGGACTATCAACGCCTGTAACCGCAAACACCAGATAATTTTGAGTGAAAAACTGAACGACGCGATCCAGACAACCAACTATCGTCTCAGTCGAAAATTTAATCAAGGTAAAAGAAGATGTAAAGAAAGGGCTTTTCGGAGTGCTCCGGCTAGATGTTATATCAACCATTTGCCTATCCATGTGAATCTACCCACCGTTGGCAAAACAACCGACTAAACTTATCAGGCCCCCCGTTCGATATTCTTTCCATTATATTTGACATTAAATCCTTATAATGATTTTTTTAATATTACTCTGACCCTAATTAAATTAAACTTGCATAAATTTTATTCTTACAATATTCTTAATTATTAAAGTTTCTAATAATTTTTTAATCACTAATAATTATCTAACTGATATAACTATTTAAATTATCCTCACGCCTCTATAAAAAGGCGAAAGGGTCCATGCAAGATCTTAAGTATTAATAGGCGTGGAATTTTCTTAATGGCGTAAGGCTTAGAGGATATTAAAAAAACTCATATCCAACTAGTATAGGAGTGGCACATGGAAGGAAAATTTTAAAAGCACTATCCCGTGATTGTTGATTAATGCTGGCTCCCCAAGCCGGACTCGAACCAGCGACCCGATGATTAACAGTCATCTGCTCTACCAACTGAGCTATTGGGGAACTAATCAGCAAAATCTGGTGATCTAAAATTAACCTAAATAGATTTGTATTTCAAGATATATTTTAGTTTTTGCAATATTATTCATCATAGAATTTAAAAAGGCTATTAACGTTTAAATTATAGCAATAGAGCTAAAGTATGTTGCAATATTAATAGCCTATTTTCGGCATGAAGCTTGAATGTGTAGATATCGTTTTTTGTCAAAAATCCATACTTTTTAAAACATATCCAGATAGAAATAATCTCTGCTGTCACAAAACCCTAAAATTCATAATTAGATGACAGCTCTGAAAAAAGTTTATGACTACAAAATCCAATCGACATTCTGAATCAGAAAGTAAGTTAAATGCTCGTATGTGCAACAGTCCAATAGCGATTGTTGGTATGTCTACATTATTCCCTGATGCTCCGAATTTACATCAATATTGGGATAATATAGTCAACAAAATTGACAGCATCATCGATATTCCAGAGTCACGATGGAAAATTGAAGATTACTACGATCTGGATGCTGAAACTCCTGACAAAACATATTGTAAGAGAGGTGGTTTCATACCAGATATTGATTTTAATCCATTGGAGTTCGGAATTCCTCCCAACATTCTGGAGGTGACAGATGTTACTCAGCTTCTAGGACTGCTTGTGGCCAAATCAGCCATGGAAGATGCCGGTTACGGTGAAACAAGTGAAGAGGTACTTGATTCTACAGGAGTTATACTTGGAGTGACTGCTGGGATGAAACTTTTAGGTTCGCTGACTTCGAGGCTTCAGTATCCTGTCTGGGAAAAAGTATTAAGGCACAGTGGGATTTCCGGAAGTGATACAGAAAAAATCATTGAGAAGATGAAAAAAGCCTATGTAAACTGGGAAGAAAATTCATTTCCTGGTTTGCTGGGGAACGTCATCGCAGGACGTATTGCCAACCGGTTGAATCTCGGTGGAACAAACTGTACCGTCGATGCAGCTTGTGCTAGTTCCTTAAGTGCAATGAAAATGGCGATCAGTGATTTGCTAGAATATCGTTCAGACATGATGATTGCGGGTGGTGTAGACGCTGATAATTCACCAATGATGTATATGTGTTTCAGCAAAACACCGGCTTTCACTTCTGGGGATAACCCGCGGCCATTCGATGAAAATTCCGGTGGTGTCATGATTGGGGAAGGGATGGGTATGGTAGTTCTTAAACGTCTTGAAGATGCTGAACGGGACGGAGACAGTATTTATGCCGTTATCAAGGGAATAGGAACTTCAAGCGACGGAAAATTCAAAAGTATTTATGCTCCTCGTTCTGGAGGACAGGCCAAAGCACTTCGCAGAGCCTATGCAGATGCAGATTTTGCCCCACAGAGTATAGGTTTGCTAGAAGCTCATGGTACAGGAACTGCGGCGGGAGATGCCGCAGAATTTGAAGGTTTAAAAGAAGTTTTTACAGAAGATCCTTCGGAAAAACCAGGATATCCTGATTTTCAACACATCGCACTCGGCAGCATAAAATCTCAAATAGGCCACACAAAAGCTGCCGCTGGGATTGCAGGATTGATCAAAACCACACTTGCGTTGCACCACAAAATTCTTCCTCCTACAATAAATATTGAACGTCCAAATGAAAAACTTGGCATCGAAAAAACACCATTTTACCTCAATACTGAGGCACGTCCGTGGATCACATGTGGTGAGCAACGACGTGCCGGAGTGAGTGCTTTTGGATTTGGCGGTACAAATTTTCATTTCGTATTGGAAGAATATCAGGCCACTCATTCCAGTCCATTTCGTATGCATGAAACTCCGGTAGCAGTTTTTTTATCTGCTGGCACACCAAAAGAACTGGAAAAATTCTGCCGTGACCTGCTTGCTGAATTGGAAACCGTAGGTGCTGAAGAGCGACATATCAAACTGCTTGAAAATTCCCGTGAAAACTCGATCCTGAAAAAACATGCACGTTTAGGCTTTGTAACAAAATCTCTAGAAAATACAGTAGAAATTCTAGGACATGCTATCTCAACACTTGAAAGCAACATTGACAAAAATGAGTGGACTGAAAAAGGTATCTCTTATCGACAGCAAGCTCTGGAAACCAAAGGGAAAGTGGTTGCTCTTTTTTCCGGACAGGGTTCCCAATACATGAATATGGGCAAGGAATTGTTTCTTAACTTCCCTACTATGACGGGTCCTTATAACTCCCTGGACAAACTTTTTACAGAAAAAGACAAAAAGGCCACATCCATCCCCAAGCCTTTATCCGATTTAGTATTTCCGATTGCTGTTTTTAACGATAAAGAACAAGAAGATCAGCAGGCCCAACTTCAACGAACTGAAATCGCGCAGCCAGCAATTGGCGGAATCAGCGCTGGATTGTTCAGGATTATGCGTGAAGCAGGTCTCCAAACAGACTTTTCAGCCGGACACAGTTTTGGTGAATTAACAGCGCTTTGGGCTGCAGGTGTGATTGCAGAAGAAGATTATTACAAATTAGCATACGCCAGAGGACAGGCAATGGCTGCGCCCGATGATCCACATTTCGATGCCGGAAGTATGCTGGCCGTGATGGGAAAAGTGGATAAACTTGAAACGTATGTTGCTGAGTTTCCGGACGTTGTTATGGCAAACCTGAATTCAAAAAAACAAGTTGTGCTTGCCGGTCCGACAGAGGCGATTTTAAAAGCGTATGATACACTCAAAGAAAAAAAATACACGGTAGTCAAACTTCCTGTGTCAGCAGCGTTTCATACACCACTCGTAGGACACGCGCAAAAACCATTTGCAAAAGCAATCCGCGAGGTTAAATTTAATAAACCTAAAATCCCGGTTTATTCGAACGCTACAGCACAAGCATATCCTGCCAATGCAAAAACAATTCAAAAACAACTTGAATCACACATCTTAAACTCAGTACGTTTTCGCGAAGAAATTGAAAATATCCACAAAGATGGTGGACGGATCTTTATCGAATTCGGCCCAAAAAATGTCTTAACTAAACTAGTTGATAATATCCTTGCCGATAAAGAATACACCGCGGTTGCACTTAATGAAAATCCAAAAAAAGACAGTGACCTACTGCTCAGAGAAGCATTAGTTAAACTTTGTGTGCTCGGACTACCTTTACAAAAATTTGACCCTTATGCCCTGCCTGCACCACTCCCGCCTGTCAAAAAAACCGGAATGAGTGTGAGTTTAAACGGTGCAAATTACATAAGTGATGCAACACTACAGGATTTTGAAAACTCGATGAATGACGGATTTAAGGTGAATAGCCTAACACCTTCGGCCCACGGTACCGGAACAATTCCTGCCGCAGATTCAAATATACAATCCCCTGTTATCTTAAGTGATTCGAACATTACAAATAGTTTGCAGGCAGAAAAACCTGCGGTACAAATTGATACTGAAACTGTAAAACAAAGACCAGCAAATATTTCTACCATGAGCAAGCAACCACCTCCTTCTAATCAATCTTTCACATCAACCCAAGTCATGGAAACTTTGGAGCGTAGTTTATCCGGTTTTTATCAACACCAAAATGAAACCTTACAGGTTCACCAACAATACCTGGATCAACAATCTGAATATTCACGAACTGTTTATCAGTTGATGCAGCAACAAATCGAACTTGCCTCTCAAGGAACACAAATCCCTGCTGTAGTTGACCAGCAGATGCAAATGTTTCATGCACATCAGAGCGAAACCTTGCGTGTACATGAAGAATATCTACATCGTCAGTCTGAACAGACACAGTCCGCGTTAAGTATCACCTATCAGCATTTAGGTAATTCCGGATCAGGGTCAGCAACTGTTCAAAAACCTCCACCCGCTGTACAGATCTCAACACCAGTTGCGGCACCAACTCCACCAGTTGTAAAACCGACTGCGAAACCAACTCCTGTGCAGAAAGTTTCAGCTCCGGTCGTTTCCGCACCAACTGTTTTAACTCCAACTCCTGTTATTTCTAAGCCGACGGTTTCTCAGCAAACGGCATCAACAGTTTCAGCAGAAAGTATTGCACAAGTGACTCTTGCGCTTGTCAGTGAAAAAACCGGTTATCCGCAGGAAATGCTTGAACTAGGAATGGACATGGAATCCGATCTCGGGATTGATTCAATTAAGCGTGTTGAAATTCTGGGTTCAGTGCAGGATCAAATTCCACAACTGCCAGAAGTTCCAGGTGATGAACTTGCAGAAATGCGTACACTTGGTGAAATCGTTGCACATCTTCAGAGTAAATTAGGAACTTCCCCTCCCACGGTTCAACAAACAGCATCTGTGCAAATTGAAGTTCAGGCCGTTCCTGATTCAACTTCCGGAAATACGGTAGGAGACGTAACTGAGGCATTGATGGCCATTGTCAGTGAAAAAACGGGTTACCCGCAGGAAATGCTTGAACTGAGCATGGACATGGAATCAGACCTAGGAATCGATTCAATTAAACGTGTTGAAATTCTGGGTTCAGTACAGGATCAAATTCCACAACTGCCAGAAGTTCCAGGGGATGAACTCGCAGAAATGCGCACGCTCGGTCAAATCGTAGAACACTTAAAAAGTAAAATCGGTGATGACAAAAGCCCAGTGGAAAGTCCTACTTCAGAAGTTGCCGTGACTTCAATAAGTTCAGGTACAAATGGTGCTGATCCGGGCCAGGTTTTTATGTCAATTATCAGTGAAAAAACGGGTTACCCGCAGGAAATGCTTGAACTGGGCATGGATATAGAAGCTGATCTTGGCATAGATTCGATCAAACGTGTTGAAATAATGTGGGCACTGCAGGAACAGTTTCAGGATTTACCGCAAATAGGTACCGAAGATATAGCAGAACTTCGGACAGTAGGGCAAATTATCGAACATGTAAAAACCATCTTACCTTATGCTGGTCAAGTTACCACTCCGGAGCCTGATTTTCCAGAAAAAGCAGTCTCGTCTACAACTTCTTCAGATTCTGCCAGAAACGGAAATGGCAGCGTAGCAGCTTCACTGAGTTCAGTTCCAGGCGAGATAGCACCTGCGCTTTTGAGTATCATCGGTGAAAAAACAGGATATCCTGTAGAAATGCTTGAACTGAGCATGGACATGGAAGCTGATCTTGGTATTGACTCGATAAAACGCGTTGAAATAATGTGGGCGTTGCAGGAACAGTTACCCCATTTACCCCAGGTCAGCGGTAGTGAAATTGGAGAATTACGCACCCTCAAGGAAATTGTCGATCATTTAAGTTCGCTTGCTCCAGCAGAAGCAAACAATGCTTCTATTATTCCTGCTCCGGATTCAGATTCTTCTGAGCTTGTAAAAAAAAACTCCTGAACTCAAAGCCTGATTTCCCATTAGCAGAACATCAGGTCACGCTTAGTCTGGCAGAGGCCGTTTTACTCTCTTCCCCACGATTTCTGCACAAAGAACTGCCTGAGAATCAACTCTGTCTCATTACAGATGACGGTTCTGCCCTCGCACCAGCGTTGGCCAAGGCATTACACGGTCAAGGTTGGACACCAGTTATTTTACGTTTCTGCGGTATTTCTGAGTTTGATAACAGCAAACGTAAAGCTTTCAGCAAAGAAACTGCAATCATCGAGTTGTCTTCTTCTGAAGAAACTGAATTACAATCATCACTCAAACATATCTCTGAAAAATACGGAAGTTTTGGAGGCTTCATTCACCTTCACCCTGCCCCAAAATCTAACTCCGAGACAAAGTTAGAGGACGGTACAAATTCTTTTCTTAAGCAGGCTTTTCTTTTAGCAAAGAACATTTATCCATTTTTACACGAATCCGCCCAGTACGTAAAAAGGCGCATTCATTTTCTTGCAGTGGCGCGTCTCGACGGCAAACTTGGAATGGGTTCTGGTGAATTCAATGCTACGAGCAGTGGACTCTCCGGATTGATAAAAACCGCAGGAGTTGAGTGGCCAGATGTTTTTTGCCGTTTCCTAGATTTGCAGCCGGAGTTAAAAGTTACGAATGCAGTAAACTGCATCTTACAAGAACTACCGGATCCTGATTTACGAATCAGTGAAGTCGGTTATTCTACCAAAGGGAAATCCGGAACAGCTAGGATGACTGTAAAACCAAAAATTGTGCGAGATTTAACAACTACAAAACCCGGAAAGACAATAAGCGAAAAATCTGTTTTCCTAGTAAGTGGGGGCGCTAGAGGTGTGACCGCGGAATGCGTTGTGGAACTTGCAGAAGCACAACCTTGTAATTTTATTTTGTTGGGACGTTCTCCGCTCGAAGATGAGCCGGAATGGGCGAAGTACGCTGGCGAGGATAAAATGGAATTAAAACAAGCGGCTATGAAGGCGATCGTTGAAAAAGGTGAAAAACCAACACCCCAAAAAGTTAATCAGCTTGTTGAAAAAGTGGAAGCAGGACGTGACATCAGGAATAATATAAAACGTATCCAAAGAGCGGGAGGACAAGCTGAATACATAAGCAGCGACGTGACCAACACAAAAAATTTGAAAGCTGTAATTGCTCCAGTAGTTAAAAAATACGGTGCGGTGACAGGGCTGATTCATGGAGCGGGGGTACTTGCAGACAGGCTTATTGAGAAAAAAACAGCTGAAGATTATGACGCTGTATGTTCAACCAAAATAAATGGAATTAACACACTCTTGGAAAGTGTTGATCCAAAAAAATTAACTCATCTCTTATTATTTTCATCTGCTGCAGGATTTTACGGAAATGCTGGACAGTCTGATTACGCTATGGGGAATGAAGCATTGAACAGGATAGCACTTTTGTTCAAGCAAAAACATCCAAATTGCCACGTCACCTCATTCAACTGGGGACCGTGGGAAGGTGGAATGGTCAGTACTGAATTAAAAAAGATGTTTGAAGAACGTAACGTTGAGGTAATTTCTGTAGAATCTGGCACCCGTGTCTTTGTGGAAGAAGTTACATCTTCAGGACAGGTGAATCCAATTGTGCTGATTGGGAATTCAATGGTGGTTCCAAATGATGCAAAAACAGATTTACGCAAGTGGCAAATTTCGCAAGAAATCAACTTGGAATCAAATCCGGTATTTAAGGATCATGCAATTGGTAGAAATCCTGTTTTGCCTGCTGTTCACGCCATGTCCTGGATGGTTGATGCGTGTGAACAGGGACTTCCCGGTTTTAAGCTTTCAAGCTGCAAGAATTTTAAAGTGCTCAACGGCGTTAAATTTGATAAAACGCTCGCTGATAAATATACTCTTGAACTGCTTGAAATTGAGAGCGAAAACGGAAATTGCGTGGAGATTGATGTTAAGGTTTCAAGTAAATCCGGATCTGGAAGTTCAGGAAATAAGGGTACCCGTTTTCATTACAGCACACTGGTGCGTTTGGAAAATAAGGTTCAGAAAGTGCCTCTACATGAACGTATAGATCTAAGTCATACACACAATTTACCGGGGCTATCATTTTATCAGGACGGCACTTTATTTCATGGACCGAAATTTCAGGGAATTGAACAACTGTTGAATATAAATGAAGATGGTTTAACTTTAGAATGCAGGTTGCGGGGAAATGACGTCTCGGAGGAAGGGCAGTTCGCATCACAAGATTTTAATCCTTTTGCAATAGACCTTGCATTTCAGGCAATGCTGATTTGGGCCTGGCGTTTTCATAACTCCGGAAGTCTGCCATTGAAAACTGATATGCTCAAACATTTTAGAAAAGTACCATTCGAAACACAGTTTTACCTGAGCATGTCTGTTAATAGTAATTCTTCAACTGCTCTCAACGCAAACCTATTTCTGCATGATGAAGAAGGTTTGATGTATGCCCAGATGATTGGTGCGGAAGTAACACTGAGTAAATCATTAAACAATTTGTTTGGTAAAAAATAAAATGATGCACTGAGTAAAAAGAGTGACAGAGTTGGGAGACTCCTATTATGCTTTGAGGGTTGGTTTCTGTCTTATAATTTATCAATTAGAGAGTAGTTATAAATCTTAATGGATTTTGTATTTCTTTTTAAAAATATTTTCTGCATCTTTCGAAATATATCGGTATCAGAACTTTTTACGTGACCATTAGGCATGAAAAGAAAAAATAATTTTGAATGGTTGAAAAAAACAACAAACAAAAAAAACCAGAATAAAATAATAAATGCAATCAATCGCCGTTATTGGCCTTTCCTGTCTGTTTCCTGAGGCAAATACACCTGCAGAATATTGGCAAAATTTATTGCAGGGAAAAAACTCTTGCACTTCTGCGACTGAAACCATCCTGGAAGCGGAACCTTCGCGTTTTTACGCCAACAAAAAAGGGGTGGCTGACAAATATTACTGCGCGCGAGGTGGTTACATCCATGATTTTAGATTGGATGCGGATGGTTTTCTACTGCCAGCAGAAAGAATCGAAAAACTTGGTGAATCTTTTCAATGGACTCTTCATGTTGCCCGTGAAGCATTGCGTGACAGCGGTTATTATGAAAATTCTAAAATTCTGAAACAATGCGGTGTTGTACTGGGAAATCTTTCATTTCCTACAAAGGCATCAAACCACTTGCTCTTGTCTTTATATCAGGAAGCTCTAAACCCACTTTTGAAAAACTTGTTGGATCGTACAGATTTCTGCCTTGATTCATTTGCTGACCAAAAAAATTATGCTCCAGAAAATGCAAACATTTCAGGACTTCCTGCATCTATTGTCGCTCAGGCTCTTGGTCTGTCTGCTCACTTTTTAGCATTGGATGCAGCCTGCGCTTCTTCCTTATACGCGTTAGCGCTAGCGTGCCAATATTTGCAAAGCGGAAAAACAGATTTAATGCTCTCTGGGGCTGTGAGTGCGGCCGATCCATTTTTTGTAAACATGGGATTTTCGATTTTTCACGCATATCCGAAACATCCTGAGACATCCAATCCCCTAGATAACAACTCCGGCGGATTATTTGCCAGTCAGGGTGCAGGAATGTTTGTTCTCAAGCGATTGGACGATGCCAACCGTGACGGGGACAAGATTCACGCCGTAATTTCAGGTATTGGCTTGTCGAATGACGGTAGAGGACAATTTGTTCTGAGTCCAAATTCTAAAGGACAAGTTTTAGCTTATGAACGAGCTTATGATTCTTCCAATATTTCTTCAGATGAAATTGACTATATCGAATGCCATGCCACAGGGACCCCGCTTGGAGACAAGGTTGAACTGGATTCAATGGAACTATTTTTTGCTGATCCCGATACTCAGGTGGAAAAGAAAACAAAACCGTTAATAGGTTCATCTAAATCTAATTTAGGTCACATGCTGACTGCTGCCGGAATGGGCGGAATGACAAAAGTCATCCTAGCGCTACAAAATGGAATAATCCCAGCAACAGTTGGCGTTGAAGACGTGATGACCTCAAAAAACAATGGTGTGTCCGCAGATCAAATAGTACGTAAGAATACTGACTGGCCACATAAAGGCCTGAAAAAAAGAGCAGCGGTAAGTGCTTTTGGTTTCGGAGGTACAAATGCACACGTTGTGTTTGAAGCAGCAAACACTGGAAAAAATTCACGAAAATCAAAAAAGCAAAAAAAAACCATACAAAA
>Ga0115012_10002119_pt1 | contig 11549 bp, 7 predicted proteins | sample TroAtlMetagenome_FD_88706 | JGI IMG/M metagenome (GOLD analysis project Ga0115012, IMG submission 88706) | Marine eukaryotic phytoplankton communities from Atlantic Ocean - Tropical Atlantic ANT10 Metagenome | ecosystem: Environmental > Aquatic > Marine > Oceanic | place: Tropical Atlantic Ocean...
AGAACAGTTCGCCGAAATGGGCCTTCGCAGCCAAGTTTGGGGCAACATCGACATCGATTTGAAAGACCATATTGACCGTAAAGCTATGCGCTTTATGGGCGATGCGGCAGGCTACGCATACGTGGCGATGCAACAAGCCATTGCAGACTCTGGTTTAGAAGAAAGCGACATTTCAAACGAACGCACAGGTATCATTGCTGGCTCAGGTGGCGCCTCTTCTGAAAACCAAGTGCTATCTGCTGATATTCTTCGCGAAAAGGGCGTTAAGCGTGTTGGTCCATACATGGTTCCTCGTTGTATGGCATCTACGGTATCGGCGTGCTTAGCGACACCGTTTAAAATTCGTGGCGTGAACTATTCAATTGCCTCTGCGTGTGCAACTAGTGCCCACTGTATTGGTAATGCGCTAGAGCTTATTCAGCTTGGTAAGCAAGACGTAGTATTCGCCGGTGGCGGTGAAGAATTACATTGGTCACTATCAAGCCAATTCGACGCTATGGGCGCACTAAGCTCTAAATATAACGACAATCCTGCTGTGGCATCACGTACTTATGACGCAGCACGCGACGGCTTTGTAAGTTCTGGCGGCGGCGGTATGGTTGTTGTTGAAGAACTTGAGCACGCGCTTGCACGCGGCGCAAAAATCTACGGCGAAGTAGTAGGTTACGGCGCTACATCAGACGGCTTCGACATGGTTGCACCGTCGGGTGAAGGCGCAATTCGCTGTATGAAAATGGCAATGCAAAATATTGATGCGCCTATCGATTACTTAAATACTCACGGTACATCAACGCCAGTAGGTGACGTGAAAGAACTTGCCGCTATTCAAGAAGTGTTTGGTCAAGCAGGTGTGCCAATTAGTGCAACCAAGTCGCTGACAGGTCACGCACTAGGTGCTGCGGGTGTAAACGAAGCTATCTATAGCTTGTTGATGATGGAGAATAACTTTATTGCGCCATCAATTAATATCGACACGCTAGACGACGCGGCACAAGGGCTAGATATTGTTACCCAAGCACGTGAAGCAACGTTAAACACAATTATGTCTAACAGTTTTGGTTTCGGCGGCACTAACGCAACGCTTGTTATGCAGCGTTATAACGGTTAATTAAAACCGCTTGAACCAGTAAGCTTTTTAACTTCAGTTAAGAAGTTTCAAAGAAGACAAAAGGGCGTAAACCTGAGCACCGTGGGTGCTTGTGTTTACGCCCTTTTTTTATTGGTATTTTTTAAATAAAACCTGTGTTTTCAGAAGCGGCCGCTTAAGCGATTGTAATTGTGTGTTTTGTCCGTGAAGCAGAATGTCAAATTTTTATTAAGCGCAGTGTTTCGAGTGACGCTAAATTTGTCGTTTAACTAAGTGCTCTGAGCTATCGGTTAAACCAACTTTCATTACTCAATCGGCAATCTTTGTCAATGTTTGCCATAATTTGCAAATGGTGGACATTCGGAAATAGACAATGGCAACTTTAAATGTGTCGCTTCCTGACGAAATGCGTACGTGGATTGATGAACAAGTAAAAACTGGCAAATTTGCTAATGCTAGTGATTATATTCGCGATTTAGTGCGTCGCAATCAGAGTGAGCGAGAGGCAATTAGCTTAGCTCTCATAGAAGGTGAATTGAGTGGGAAAAGTGATAAGAATGTTTTAGATATTATTCAAGTTAAGAAAACTCGAGCCTCAGAATGAATAAATATACCCTCTCCAATAAAGCAGAGGAAGTTATCTCCGGGATTTACGATTATTCAGCCAATATTCATGGCGTAACTCAAGCTGAAGCCTATCTTGTTGCCCTACACGAAGCTCTAGTCATTCTGGCGGAAAAACCTAGTATCGGTACTTCAGCAGAGGATATCAGAAAGAATTACTTTCAACTGCCAGTTCATAGGCACATGGTCTTCTATAAAAAAGTCGATGACGGCATTTTCGTTATTAGGGTACTTCATCAACAGATGAAATACTCTATACATCTATGCGATTGAAATACGGAGGAAAGACCCAGTAATGTGGCTGAAGCGTCAAGTCAAATAAACTGATAACGACTAAACAAAGTATCTGGCTCGGGAATAGTGATTTTCCCGTAATGCCGTTTTACCAAACCTTCTTGTTGAAGTTCACCTAATAACTGGTTCACCGTTTGCCTACTGCTATTTATCATTTGCGCTAAAGACTCTTGCGAAAGGGTAAGTGTAATCGCGTTATGTTTGGGCAAATGCTGACCGTAACTGGTGGTAAGCATTAAAAGCCGTTTTACCAGCTGGTGCTTAAGGCTAAGCCCCGCGCTTGAGTCAATAAACTGAAACGCACTGCGCACGCGCGTGCATAAAAGGCGAGTAAAATGCGGGTAGAGTTCAGGGAACTGTTCAAGCAGTGCTTTAAACGCGTTCTTTTGAATAATCGCTACCGTGCAATTTGTCTCGCAGAAGTTGTCGTGAGTACGGGGGAGGTCGTCAAACATCGATATCTCACCAAACCAGGTGCCGGGGCCCAGAAGCGCAAATAGCATTTCGCGACCATCCACGCCCACTGTAACAACTCTTAAACGGCCCTCGCATACGCCATAAAAACCGACACCGTCTTCACCTTTGGCATGCAGTTGCTGCCCAGCTTTTAGGTGTTTTAGACGCATCTTGTCGAACATGGCTTCCTGCAAATAGGGTGGGAGCGCGCCAAACCAAGTAGAGCTAGCGAGAACAGGTTTAAATTTTTCCATTTAACAAATTTCTTACAATGTCGTATATGCGACAGTGTATAGCAATTACAGCGCGTAATGTAGGTGGTAAGAGAAAGTTAGTGGAAGTTTAATTGAAACGTTCAAGGTATCGAGCCTTCCACCTAGGGCTCCCGCCTCAAATGAAATTAATTTGTACGTTAAAAGAGTAAATCTATGACAGATTCAGTAAAGTCGAAAGTTAGCAGTGAAGAATGGCAAACCCGTGTTGACCTTGCCGCATGTTATCGCGCAGTTGCTATGTATGGTTGGGACGACCTTATTTTCACCCATATTTCTGCCCGTGTTCCTGGGCCTGATCATCATTTCTTGATCAATCCTTACGGTTTAATGTTTGATGAAGTTACTGCATCAAGCTTGGTTAAAGTTGATCTTCACGGTAACAAGGTAATGGAAAGTGAGTACGACATTAACCCAGCAGGTTTTACTATTCATAGCGCTGTTCATGAAGCTAGAGACGATGCAAAGTGCGTGTTGCATTTGCACACAGCAGAAGGTGTGGCGGTATCCATTTTAGAAGAAGGGTTGCAGCCATACTCGCAACAGTCGCTTTTTCCGCTGGCGTCGCTTTCCTATCATGCCTACGAAGGCGTGGCGCTAAACCCAGAAGAAAAAGTGCGATTGGTTCGCGACCTTGGCGATACCCAATTTATGATTTTGCGCAATCACGGGCTTTTAACCTGTGCAGACAATATTCCCGATGCATTCTTGTTTATGTTTATTATGCAGCGCGCCTGTGAAATTCAGTTAAAAGCGCAGGCCACAGGCAAACCGCTTATTCCAATTCATTCGGCAATTCTAGATGGCATTCGTACACAAGCCGATCAAGTCACCCGGCAGGCTGGTGGTTCGTTAGCATGGCCGGGTATTAAACGACGCGTTGAACGCCGTTTCCCTGGATATGACAAGTAACGGCGTGAAGTTTAACGTTATCTAATACGATGATCGCAACGGATGAAGTGGACAAAAAACGTGAGCTAAAGCGGTTTGCTTCAAGCGTTCCCGTGTTAAAGGATTGTATGAACTTCGGCCGTCTCTTTAATGTTGCGGCCAAACGTGCATCAAAATGACGTAAATTAAACGAATCACCGACAAGATAAATCGAGGGCGCTGGGTTACTAAAAGCCTAAGTTAAGGTACACTTAGCGCCATGAAAATACTTCTTGAAGACACCATTCCGTTTGGCACCGATTACCTTAATAGCGTAGGTGAGGTTGAAACCTATGCATGGCAATCTCTTGTGCCTGAAATGCTGCGCGATGTAGATATTCTTGCGCTACGTTCTACCACCAAGGTTACCCCTGAACTGCTGACCAGCGCTAGCAAGCTCAAGTTTGTTACTACGGCAACGGCGGGGACCAATCATCTAGATAAAACGCATTTAGATAGCGTGGGTATTATGCATAGCAGTGCAGCAGGCTGTAATGCCGTAGCGGTTGCCGAGTACGTGTTGAGTGTTTTGCTGCACGCGCAAAAAGCCCAAAAGCTCGATTTATATAATGCGACAGTGGGAATAGTAGGTGCTGGTAATGTGGGAACTGCATTATCAAGAATTTTAATGGCAATTGGCGTTAAACACTGTCTGTATGACCCACCGCTACAGCAAGCGCTAGCAAAATCTGGTAAGAAGGAGCATAACGGTCAGTCATTTGTAGACTTAGCGCAAATAGCAAAGTGCGATGTTATCTCGCTTCACGTGCCTTTTATTAAAGGCGGCGAATATCCTACATATCAGATGATAGACGAAGCGTTTCTGGAAGGATTAACGTCAAACCAGCTGCTTATAAATGCATGCCGGGGTGAGGTTATTGATGAAGTGGCACTACTTAGTGTACTTCGAGGTGAAAAACCGCCAACGGTGGTACTCGACGTATTCGACAATGAGCCTGCCATAAATACAGCATTATTTGACTATGTTTGGTTCGTTACACCACATATCGCGGGGCACTCTGTAGAAGGCAAAGTGCGCGGTACGCAAATGATTTACGAGCAAATTTGTGACGTAGTGGGCAAAGCCCCAGACAAAGTGCTTAGCGACTTTTTAGAGAAAACCAATCCGATCAAAGTTGCGTTAAATTCGCCTGAGGCGGTGCGGTTGTCGGTTGAGGATCTCATTGCCGTATTCCACAATGTGTATGATGTAGCTATTGACGATAAGATAACGCGAAACGCGTTTGCGTCAGGCCATAATGAAACGCCAGAGACACACATAGCAAATACGTTCTCTACATTGCGCAAGCAATACAGAGTGCGTCGCGAGTGCAGCGCCTATGCGTTACACTTGCCGAAAAACACCAGTAAGCAAATCCGAGACACATTCACCAAACTGGGCTTTCACGTAAGTCTGGTTTAGTTATTTTAATATTAGGAGCATAAAGCATTATGTCGCAAGCGTTTGACGTAGCGGTACTTGGCGCCACAGGTCTAGTGGGCCAAACCATGATTGAACTATTAGAAGAGCGAGACTTTCCGGTAAACCGTTTGTATCCGCTTGCCAGTAAACGTTCAGCAGGTAGTACCGTGTCGTTTAAAGGCGAAGACATTGAAGTATTAGATGCTGATGATTTCGACTGGTCATTAGTGCAATTTGGCTTTTTCTCAGCTGGAGGCAGCATTTCTGCAAAATTTGCTCCGCTAGCGGCAGAGGAAGGCTGTATTGTTATCGACAATACTTCAGAGTTTCGTTACGAGCCAGATATCCCACTTGTGGTGCCAGAAGTTAACGCCCATGCACTGGCAGAGTTTCGCAATAGAAACATTATTGCGAACCCAAATTGCTCAACCATTCAAATGTTGGTTGCACTTAAACCTATTCAAGACGCGGTTGGTATTGACCGTATTAACGTGTGCACATATCAGTCAGTTTCTGGTGCAGGTAAAGAAGCCATGGAAGAACTGGCTAAACAAACCGCAGGTTTGCTAAACGCACGTGAAGTAAAACCAGAATCGTTTAGTCGCCAAATTGCCTTTAACGTTATCCCTCAAATCGACGTATTCCAAGACAACGACTACACCAAAGAAGAAATGAAAATGCTGTGGGAAACCCAAAAAATCATGGGCGATCAAAGTATTTTGGTAAACGCGACAGCTGTGCGCGTGCCGGTTTTCTATGGCCATGCTGAGGCCATTCACCTTGAAACGCGTTCGCCAATAGACGCGCAGCATGTTAAAGAGCTTTTAGCCGATGCGCCAGGCATAACAGTTTACGACGGCAATGAGCAATTCCCAACGCAAGTAAGCAGTGCTAGCGGCAACGACATTGTGCATGTAGGGCGTATCAGGAATGATATTACTCACCCTTGTGGTTTAAATTTGTGGGTGGTGTCAGACAACATTCGCAAAGGTGCAGCGACAAACAGCATTCAAATTGCTGAGACACTTATTCGCGACTACTTATAAGTATTTTACAGAGACACAGCCTCTGATTAATCGGATAAGCACAGGAAAAGGTAAACATTTTTCTGTGCTTGCCGATACGCAATGAAAGGGTAATGCCTGCTGCAATTGAAAAAAGCATTTAATGCAATGAAGCGGCGGTATGCAATGAAATAGAAAGACTGTGCTTGATACTACTTTCGACGGCTTTTAGTGAAAATTTGAGCATTAGAGTGATCCAATACTACTGTCTAACTAGATCACCCTTAATAACTGGTTTATAGTTTGTAGAGTTAGGAATAGAACAACGTTAAAAACAATACTCAGTCAGACACTTAGGCGAAGGGTAAGAACTCTAAAAAGCGCAAATAAATCTTACTGCTAAGTTCATAAAGACTGTAAAACGCTAGCTTGATTATTAATGGTTTCAAGGTGGCTTAAGAATAAAAATAAAAGCCAATATTTTCTTCCGTACTGATTGGCTAGAAAATCCGCCCATACGTCTCGGGTGGTAAATACGCTTGAGGGCATATAGGACTGCTATGAAATTGCATTTGACGGGCTTACTTTTACTAACACTTTGTTTGTCTGGCCCTATCATCACTGTTGATGCACAAGAACGCGCTACCTTCTTAAAAGGTCCCAAAGACGCAACTGATCAGTATTCAGGCCTAGAATATGGCCCTATCGACGCCAACGATACCCTATGGCGTATTGCTGAGCGTTATCGCCAAAATAATAACCTGAGCGTATATCAGGTTATGACCGCCATTTACGAGCTCAATCCAAACGCCTTTGAAAACGGCAATTTAAATTTATTAGTTGATGGTGCGGTATTAAAGCTACCATCAGAACGCTATATCGCCAGAATTGATAAGCAAAAAGCCCAGATGCGCGCTGAGCAGGATGATAGGGCATTTGCTGAAATGCTTAATAAGCCCGGCAGTAGCGTAAGAAATATCAAGCCTGCATCGCCTTTAGTCAATCAACAAGACTTAACGCAAACCCAAACTGATATTGAGCAGAAAATCACTCGCTTAGATCAGGAGCAAACCCGACAATTTGACGAGCTGCGTATGCAATTTGCAGCCTCACTGGAAAATGTTGAAGCTATTCTTAACGAAAACAGACGCTTGTACGAGCGTGTTGAGGCCGTTAATGGCGAACTAGAAACCTTGCGTGGACAAGTGGAAGGTGATGTTAAGAGCCAACTAGATATGCAAGTGGCGCTTCAGCAAGAATTGCTCGACATGATCAAGGCCGAGCAAGCGCAGCGCGAAGCAGAAAAGCAGTCTTCTTTTTTAAGCGCACTTACCAGCCCACTCAGTCTAATCATAGGCTCTGCAATTCTGTCACTATTGTTAGTTGGTGGTCTTATCATGTGGCTGCTAAAACGTAATAGTAAGCCTGACGAAGCGCCTGCGGCTGGACCTACGATTACAGCCGATAACGATGAAGTGCCGGTACCTGATTCTGACATTGGCGATCTTTCAAGTGCACTGGCCCCTGACTTTGATGATAAAGCAGAGTTGTCAGATGATGACTTGTTCAATGACGACGACCTACTTGATGACGTACTTACCTCAGATTTAGAAGAAAGCCTAGATGACGAACTAGAAACCTTCGCCGACCTTGAAGACGACATGTTGGTGCCAGACGATGGCAGTGATGACTTGTTTGAAGCTGGCGATGATGAGCTTGATCAAAGTGAACTAGATAGTCTGTTTGATGACGATGACCTGTCAGATAAAGTATTAAACGAAAACGACACTGACGACCTTGAAGGCTTCGACCTGTCAGGGGATGACGACATCTTTGATGAAGATTCTGCCGATGAAAGCGAGCCAGAGACGGAAGTTGCTGACGAGGCTGCATCGACAGATGACGATGATTTTGACATTGATGACTTGCTTGATGATGTACAAAGCCAAGACGCGGCAGAACTTGAGAGTGATGAGCTAGATGAGTCGGGCGATATAGACCCTGACGACATACTGGCTGAGGTCAAAGGAACTGCTGAATCTGACAATGTTGATGAAGACGATATCGACGCGTTGCTTGCCAGCTCAGTTGATGATTTATCTGACGCTGACGAAGAAACAGAAAGTGTTTCTTCTTTGCCAACCGTAGAAGATGAGGACGATAAGCCTGAAATCAGTATTGACGATTTGCTAGAAGAGCACGGCGTTGATGCAGGTCTTACTGATGAGCTAGACAGCAATGACGACCTTATCAATGAGGATATGTTGAGCAAGCTCGACGACGAGATTAATCAGCAAAATAAAGAAATAGATAAAATCACCGACGATTTGTTAAATGAAATTGAGCAAATCGAAATGATGGGTGGCCTAGGTGAAGAAGATGACGAAGACGAGGATGATCTTGAGGAAGAAATAACAACTTCTTCGCCGTCGCCGCAGTCTATTCAGAGTCTTGATGCCATTACCGACGATTTAGACGAAATAGTCACCGACGAAATCGAAACTAACGCGGATTTCAGTGACCCTCTTTCCGATGAGCTTATTGCTGAGCTACAGGCGGAAGATGAGCTTGCTGAAGAGCCTTCAGCGGATCAAATGCCCTCAGCGGATCAACAGCCTTCAGCTGATGAAGAGCTCGATGAAAGCGCTTCTAGCGATTTACCTACTCAATCCGATGAGGAAGGTGATTTTGACGATCCGTTTACTGATGAACTACTTGCAGAGCTTGAAGCAGAGTTAGATGGCGAGCCTGAAGTTAGTCCTGAAGCTCACGAAGAAGACGTAGATCTTGAAACGCCTGAAGGCGATGAAGAAGATGCAAGCGAAGATGATTTTAGCGACCCGCTAACTGATGAGTTACTTGCTGAACTAGAAGCTGAAGAATCTAAAAGCAGTGAAGATGTAGATTTGCTGACAGACGAGCTACTTTCTGAGCTTGAGTCTGAAATAGAACCTGATGATGAAACAGATTCAGAGTTCGAACCTGAAGCTTTGAGCGAGTCAGAAGCAGAAGCTGAGCGAGAAGCTGACTTTGAAGATGAAGTAGAACTTGAGACGGAAGCCGAAGGTGAACCGCAGTCAGAACTAGAATCAGAGCTTGGCACTGAAGTAGAAGCAGAGCAAGACGCTGAGATTGAGCCTGAACTAGAAGCGGAATTTGAGTCTGAGCCGGAGCCGGAATCAGAGCTAGAATTTGAAGCTGAATCTGAATTCGAACAGGATTTCGATTCTGAAACAGAACTAGACCAAGAAGCAGAAGAAAAAGCTGAGCCTGAAGCCGCCTCGGAAGATGCAGTAGAGTTAGAGACGGAAGCCGAGGGTAAAACGGAGTCAGAACTAGATTCAGAGCCGGAGTTTGGCACTGAAATAGGAGCAGAACAAGACGCTGAGATTGAGCCTGAACTAGAAACGGAACTTGAATCTGAGCCGGAGCCGGAATCAGAGCTAGAATTTGAAGCTGAATCTGAAGTAGAACAGGATATCGATTCTGAAACAGAACAAGACCAGGAACCAGAAGAAAAAGTTGAACCTGAAACTGAAGTTGAACCTGAAACCGACTTGGAAGATGAAGTAGAGCTAGAGGCGGAAGCCGAAGGTGAACCAGAGTTTGGCACTGAAGTAGATGCAGAACAAGATACTGAGATTGAGCCTGAATTAGAGGCGGAACTTGAATCTGAGCCAGAGCCAGAATCAGAGCTAGAATTCGAAGCTGAGCCTGAAACCGACTCGGAAGATGAAGTAGAGCTAGAAACGGAAGCCGAGGCAGAACTACAGCCAGAAACAGGCGTAGAGCCAGAGCTCGACGCTGTCGATGAAGACGCTGAAGAAAAGGCAGGGCAAACGTCAGACGATCCACTAGATGACGCTATTGAAGCGTTTGAAAGACAGATGATGGATGATATTCCTTCGTTCAGTCAGATGGATACGGAAGAGCCATCAGCGCAGGAAAAGCCCTCAGCGCCAACAGAGCCAGCGGAAGATGCTTCAGCAGAAGACAGTGATGAATACGACGACAGCCTGTTAAACGCTGCGTATGACGAAGTAGAAAGCTTTGAATTAGAGCAAGAAATTGACGGTGTAGTAGACGGTGAAGATGAAGGTGACGAAATATCATCAGAATCTAGTGCTGCTGAAGAATCGAGCTCACCTGAAGAAACTGATTTAAACCAAAGCGATTCAGATAAGAACAGCGAAGAAGACTTTAACGAACTTGACGATGTTCCTGGCCTTGACGACTGGCTGTCTGCTTCCGATTACGACGATCATGTAGACGACAACGAGATTCTTGACGATCTTGACAGTGCGGAATTCGATGAGCTTCTTCAAAGTCTTGAGTCAGACGCTATTGTTGATACAAGTGATGTCGACACCAGTGAAATTGAAAGTGATGACGACGGTCAGGATCCGGAAGCATCTTCAGCAGAGAGTGAAGAAACTTTCGAACTTGAGCAGGAAGATGATGAAGCCACATTCGAGTTAGAAGGGAGTGACGACAACTTTGGATTCGACGAAAGCGATGATACGTTTGAACTAGACGAAGAAGATGAAACCTTTGAGCTAGACGAAGATGGTGCTTTTGAGTCTGAGCAAGAAGACGACGAAGATACTTTCGCCCTTGAAGAAGATGATTCGGAACTTGCATTAGACGACATTGAAATTCCAGATGATGTGGAATTGGATATTGCCACGCCAACTGAAATTGAAGAGGACGAACAAGAGGCTCAATCCGTTGAGACTGAAAAGGCTCAAGAGGATGATCTTAAACTAGATAACCCTGATTTAGATCTTGCCGCCTTACTTAGTGATGTCGATGGTGAAAGTGACGCGCAAACGCCACCAGAAGACTTCCTTGATGTAGAGGCTTTAATGGACGATGGCGATGATGCAGACGCTATTGACCCGGATAGCCAAGCACTAGATCTTGATGTAAGTTTATCTGACTTCACAGGTGTATCTGATGAAGATACGGTGATTGATATAGATAAAGACGCAGGGCAGAACGCTAACCTGGACTTAGCTCGCGCTTATATTGAAATGGACGATGTGGACGCTGCAAAAGAGTTGCTTGAAGAAGTAATGAAAGAGGGTAGCGAAGAGCAAAAACAGGAAGCCGCATCGATTTTAGCGAATATTGCTTAAGTAGTCTGCTCTTATGCGCATAACCGCGCTCTCGTTTGAGATTTTGGACGGCCTGTGTATTTACAAGATACGCAGGCCGTTTTTGTTTTAGGTGATGAATATTCATTTTCTATGACCTAAAAGAGTTTTGCGTATTAGCGGCATTGCATGTTGCAAGCGACATGACTACACTTAGCGCCTTTTCAGAAACGGGGTAATACAGATATGGGGCGAATTGCCTTAGGGATTGAATACGACGGTGCTGCTGTATACGGATGGCAACGCCAGCGTGAAGTACCAAGTGTTCAAGAACATCTTGAAAAGGCACTATCGACAGTAGCC
>Ga0115012_10002122_pt1 | contig 11542 bp, 1 predicted proteins | sample TroAtlMetagenome_FD_88706 | JGI IMG/M metagenome (GOLD analysis project Ga0115012, IMG submission 88706) | Marine eukaryotic phytoplankton communities from Atlantic Ocean - Tropical Atlantic ANT10 Metagenome | ecosystem: Environmental > Aquatic > Marine > Oceanic | place: Tropical Atlantic Ocean...
CAGTGAAAAGCATGATTGGGATCCTGCATACAAGAGTCCAATGTATCCATACATCCAACTTTGGGGAATTATCGCAGGAGTGGTACTGATAATTTTGATGGGTTCTAAAGCATATATTGGAGGGAGTGTTGCTATTGTTGTTGGTCTAATCACATATTATTTGTATGGACGCAAACACTACATGCATTCATCGGATAGTACTCCAATCAAAACTTTTAGAGAACAATTCCAAAATCCTACAAAAGTAGAACATAACAGAAGACTTGCTGCATTCCATGCTGCTGATTTTGGAGGGAAAAGTCATTTGAATGTTAGAGAATTTCAAAATGCATTGAAATCTCTGGGCTTCAAGTTCAACTCTGATGAGTCCCGGTCAATTTTCCACAAAGGCGATTCTAATGAAGATGGAGTCATTGATATTGATGAGTTCATTGATACCTTCGAACAGATCGAAGAAGAGTAATTATTCTAATGCAATAATATCGGATTATTGTACTCTTGTCCATGAACCATCTTCGCCAACATTCCAATATTGGACTTCCTCACTGACATCCACATACCATCCGCTTGAACCCTGTACTGTCCCTGGAGCTGCTTGCATTACACCGAGTTTTGAGGCCTCTAATGCCAACTGTTTCTTTTGTTCATCTGAAAGTGTGAAATTGGATTCATCTTGTTGACCCGAATCAGCCGAATCTACTGGCACTTCATCTTCGTCTTCATAATCATCATCTTCGTAATCATCGTCTTCGTAATCATCCTCGTCATCATAATAATCACTATCAAATTCATCTTCGATCCAATCTTCATCATCAATACTCTTTGCTCTTCTAACCAAGACAATAAGTGTAATTAGAACCAAACCTAACAGGAATCCTGCAAGACTCATTGCAGTATTAGTCGAGCCAACAGCACCGCCAAATAGAACCGATTCGACATCAAAGAAATATTGAGTGATCAGGCCATTCCACGCGATTGTACATGAACGGTCAAGTCCCGATTTACTTATCTCAATCTCCCATGTATCTCCTGTGATAAATTCTGCCGGACCTGATGTACAACTTATTGTGGTATTTTCAGGTTCGACTTTCACTGTATTACCTTCACTATCAACACCGTAAATTCGAAGAAGAGCATAGTCTCCTTGTTGAAAATTAGTTCCATCGATAATTCCGAATAATTGTATTGCTTCTCCAGGTTCTATTGTGAGGGAAAGTGTTTTTTCGGCATCATCTTGTATCAAAGTCAAGTCATACTGACCGGCTTTCTTACCTGTGAACGTCCAATAACCTCTACCAGAAGTGGATGGTTCAAATATTCCAGTTTCATTAGAGATAGTTGTTGAAACATCTTCTGCAGGGGCTAAATTTTGACGTGTATCTGCTATCTGAATGAATATCTCTGCAGGAACTCCAGCATTAACAAAAAATCCATCATCAAATTCAGTAATCAATGTTCTAGCATCTCCTGCTGAAACACTCAGAGTTACAATAGCGAAAATACCTGCAGCATTAGCCTGAATTTCATGACTACCCACAGTAGTAGGAATCCACTTATTCTGTGATAGAATCATTTCTAATGTTGAGTCCTCACCATCAATTGTCCAGTTAAGGCCAATATCATACAATTGATTACCATAAGCATCAAAGAAATTTGGATTCAAATCAAATGCCACATCTGCTGCTATGCTTGAGCCTTGACCATCTAGCGTGATTAAGGCTAATTGTCCGTACCCTACTTCAAATTGAAGAGAACTATCAAATCTAATGTCTGTAGTTTCATCAAACCAAGAGGTTTCAAATCGCCAAAATCCGGTTGAATCCGGAATAAATGATGCCCATGTCTCATACTGAGTTAAAGCTGAATCATTACCAACCGCGGTAGTTATGGTAGCGTTTACTGGCCATTCATTTCCTGCAAGATCAAAAGCGTAGACTGAAAGTGTTGATTGCTGCCCCGCAGAAACTACAGAAGGTGATAATTTTATTTTTGTATCAATGGCTGTACCATGACCGACAACTACTGATGTTGTCGATGAAATATCTGCATCTACTACTGATATGTATTGTAGCCCTTCAGTCATTGGAGTCCAAAATACTCTACCATCTTCTTGACTCAGTGAACCCGATGTAACTGAAAAGTCAGTGATAGGAGGAGTTATTGTCCCCGAATAACCTAGATTATCTGTTCTAAAAGATGTCAACTCGTACTTCTCACCAGCGATGAAAAAATCGGGTGATGGAATAATCTGGAGTTCTGAAGTTGTAGCATCTGAAGGAACTACTCTAATTACTCCAGTACCTGAAATTCCACCAGCTGTAACTGTTACATTCCAATAACCTGGGTGAGTAGCGAAGAACCAACCTGTACTGTTTACTGAACCATTCTCTACACTCCAGAGTTTAGCACCTGCTGCCGTATTTGCCATTTCAAAACCATTGATATCGACTAGAGAAGGTTCTAATTTTACAATTCCACCACTTTGGATTAACATATTTGTAGGGAATAAAAATTCATGTGGACTTCCCGAAACGACATTGACTTGTTTTGTGGTTTCCATTTGGTATAGTCTAGCACCCAATTCATATTCACCGATATCTTGAGGAATCCAGTTTGGTGTACCTTGTCCAATAAATTCACCATCTACAGTCCAAATGGCATCCTGAGTCGGCTTTGTATTTCCTCTAGCATCAACAAGGTTAGCAGTCAGTACATTTGCTTCAAGTACATTGGCAGAATTGATAGAAATTTCTAGAGATTGTCCAATTCCTGCCTCAACTGTCATGTTGTAAATAGTCGATAATGTGCCGGCATTTGCCTGAATCGAAATTACCCCCGCATTCCATGGGTAAAATGTACCATCATCTGTGATTGTTCCGTTGGTTGAAGACCATGTCACTTCACCGGCAACTATACTGTTAACCGAATCGTATAGAGTGGCAGTAAAGGTGATCACTTCATCCGCAGTCATAACATATGCTGGTGAAGTAATATCTATTCTCACAGCAGCTGAACCTTGATAAGAAACTGTATTCTTTTCACCTAATTCTACATATTCTTCGCCAAAAGGACTGGCTAAACTAACAAGGAAGATAATTAGAATCGATACAGCTGTTAATCGCTTCATAATCTTCCCTCGTATATTGCTCATCTATCAAAGGTTATCAAACAATCTCTCAGTCAGACCACTCAACCCATTCGGACTGTCCTGGCTCACGGTAGTACCACACTTCGTCGTCAGCCTGTCCCCATTCAGTTCCATCATCTTCAACTCTGTAATCTATCATCCAATCTTCTGATTCACTCGATTCTTGTTCGACTTCAGGTTCTGGCTCAGGCTCAGGTTCGGTGTATGGTTCAGGTTTAGTTGGAGGTGTTGACGGTGGTCTAGCAAAGGATTGTGTATTCACAGCTGTAGTTCCTACAACTGAGTCAACATCATAGTCATAATCTTCATCGTCTTCATCATCATAATATTCACCACTTCCTCGTAGGAATCTAAATCCAACAGCGACTACTGCTAAAGCGATTAGAACGATTAGCCCTGCTGCTACATAGTACAGAGAACCGCCAGCTGCAAAGAAGCCAGCAATATTTCCTTCAACTGTATAGTTTACTTGTTGAGAAACTGTTCCTACACTAATTGTAGCAGTTTGCTTTCCTTCGTCCAAGGTCTCAATCTTCCAGTTACCTTGGCCGTTATTGATTACTTCAGCTCTTCCAGTTGCTTCAATATAAGAACTAGAAGGAACATCAATAATATTCCAGAATTCATCAAATGCAACTACTGATATTGAAAGACTATCCAACTGCTCTAGTGTGGTCTTAGATGCATTTACTGTAATATATTTAGGAATTGACAGAGAATAGACTGTAACATCTACAGTGTCTGTACTAGCAGCATATGTTGCGGATAATGAATAGTTTCCACTGACTCTTCCATTGAATAAATATTCAGCCTCATTTTCTGTAGAATTTATGTTGTGTGGCAATCCATCATTCTCTTTCCATGAAACAGTTTGCGGGAATTTATTTCCGTCTGAATCATATCCATAGACAGTTAAACCAACTTCTCCACCAGCATCTTGACTTGTTGCTGAAGCGACAACTTCGATGTAAAGGGCGATTCCATGGTCTACTGAAATATCGAAACTGGAGGTTAGATTTTGCCCACGGTTATTTATTGAGTAAGCATAAATTTGCCAATCTCCAGCAATAGTTGCATCCCATACCATTCCATTTTCTACCAGTAATGTAGTAATATCGACTTCGAAACCATTTGATTTATTCACTAATACCCATGAAAGAACACTTTGGTCGAAACTATTTCCATCATAGTCACTCAATTCTGATGAGAAAGAAATTGATTCATCAGCAGTTATGTTAAAGCCTGATTCCTGTGAAGGTGCCTCTCCATTTTCATCTAAAGCGGTGATTATGAAATAATCTAAATCACCTTTCGAGACTTTGACAAATATTTGCGATTCATAGGTTATGCCTTCCTCTAGATAAGTTGCTGTTATTACATAAGATTCCATAGATTCATGAACTGGAGAAAAGATTGTGTCAGTACTGTTAGAAGTCTTAGACAACTCAGTTTGGTTTGCCCAAATTGAATGGGTGATAGTCCAATCGACTAGAGGATACCAAATATTTCCTTTAGCATCAAACGCCTTGACATTTGTTTCTAATGATTGATCCGCTGTAATATTAAACAGGAAGTTATTCGATACTTGGTCATTCACTCTCAACTCTAGAGTATCTAAGGAACCTCTGGATACAAAGACAGTAATATTTTCAGTGAATGATTCATATGTTACTGTCAAAGTCTTGGTGCCTTGGAATGTTGGAACCCATATGTGTGGAATACCCTCGGTCAGTGTTCCATCAGCTAATTGTGACCAGTTTCCAATTGGTATCGAGACTGGTAAGCGATTTCCATTAAGATCAATTCGTGTAGCATTTATCTCGAGAGAATCATCAGCAGTGATGGTTTCAGATGAACTAATTAGTTCTAAAGAAGCCATCTCACCGTGAGTAACTTCAACATCAATACTGTAAGTTTGTCCAGTGGACGTTGATATCGAAACTGTAGAAGTACCAATAAGAATACCTGTAAATTCACCTACAAGAATATCAGCGGATGGTGGCTGACTATGTGGAGTCGGCGTCTGTATTTTTACAACATTTCCATTTGTAAAGGAAAAGGAATAACTGCCAACATCATCAAACCAAACCAAATTTCCAAATTGGTCGTAAGTTGTAGCGTAAATCGAACATGAAGTTCCTGAAGCCAAAATCATTTCACAACCTGATAGTTCAATAGCATAAGGCGCACCAGGGGTGACTATTACAGTCAAATCTACTGTCAAGCTATTGGATACACCATTCCATTCTGCTGTTAGAGTATGAGTACCTACACTGTAAGGGTAGAATACTGTTCCAACCATACTACCATTTGTCGAATAGTAATTAATCGTTTGACTGGTGACTACATTACCAAATTGATCCAAAACATAGGAGAATATTTCCGCAGTTTGGTCTGCAGTGATGGTTTGAGTGGACAGAGATGTAGTATTGTCCAATGAGGCCATCAATTGTACAGGTATACCTGGATTGATGATTAAGTCAAAACTAGAACAAATAACTCCATAACAAGCAGTAACTGTTTGCAGGCCGCTAATAGAAGGAGTCATTGTCGCTAAAGTTGAATTGATCGATGAAATAGAGCCAGATGTAGTAGTCCATTCGACCAATCCTCCAACTGGGATGCCAGGAATATTTGTAATACCAAATTGATCAAAGGATACCACTTCAAACAGAATAGGAGTATCTGCATCAAATGCTGAGGTTGAAGCGGTTACGTTTAGAGAAGAAACATTCGTAGTATGGAACTCTAGCAGAGGTTTCTTATCTTGTTCGTTAGAAGCATCGCTAGAATAAACTGAAACAAGACCATCTAGAACTGCACCTGTGCTTATTGGATTTGCGATTATTATCCAATGCCTTTCATCATCGACAAGCATTCCAGGAATACCTATCTCAAAGGTTAATTCAAAGTCTGTGCTAGTAAATGTTTGAACATCGAGCGGGGTTGCATTGTAATCAACACCAGCAGTCAATCCAGGGTTAACACCTGTAGTATTCCATGTTAGAGAATACTCATTCCATGACGAATCTAAAAATTCATGTACTGAAAATTCTATTTCATACGCTCCTCCAGACAAATCCCATGATTCAACGAATAATGTCAAATCGATTGAATGTACAGATTGAGATGTATCTAGAGGAACCTGACTAGCATCTAGAGAGAATACTCCATAGCATAGTGAACCAGCGACATCCTCACAACCTGTTCCAAGTTCCATAGTATCTAGAGAACCATAATTAGAATCTGCAAAGGCATCATTTATTCCTGCGTCTCTAATTTCAACATGTCCGAATTCTTCAACTTCAGAAGCATCTTGGAAATCGTACACATAAGTTCCATCATTATTGAAGTAGTGAACAGGATCACCAATTGCAAAAGTCCACCTAGAAGATGAAGGCCCAGGAATTGTTTGATTAATTCCTTGTACCCACCAAGTGTATACTTCTCCTACATTCAAAGACGTGGAAGAAGTGAATGAATTACCACTTATCTCGGAATCAAATCTGGAGTCGAATGTAGTAATTCCATTCGAATCGCTCAAGAATAAAATGTATGATGAGGCTCCCGATGAAGGAGACCAAGACAAAGTCACAGAGTCTTGACTTGCGATTATATCATTTGAAGAATCATAAAGAACGCTACCGTCAACAGGTGTGCTCAATACAGGTTGAGAAGGAGGTAAAATCCCACCGACATTATCTACATATTCCAAAACCAGTTTTGGTTGAAGAGTGGCTGCACCCTCAGAAGTGATGAAATCATAACTTGATGAAACATTCTCTGCATCAAGAATCACTGTAAATGATAAATTATTACTAGCAAAGTTTGCTTGTCCTAAAGCGGTTAAATCCCATTCAACAGCACCGCTACTACTTGAGGTTAGAGTGGTTCTAGTAATCTCGTTGTTTGAACATATCGGGGCATTAGCAGATGTTACGAGCGTCTCTGAAAAGGAAGAACATGCATATGCTGACACGGTTAGAGGAGATGATGATTGACTAGTAGATTGTAAATTCATTTCGAGAATCATAGATGTTGGAGTAATGGCGCTTGGCCATGGTATTTGAGATAAATCAAAGTCTAGAATAATGTCGCTATTTCCTCCTGTATTCGCATTATATCCCAGTGTCAAAGCACTATTTGATCCTGTGTTGACTAGGCTATTAGAGTCAATACTCGCATCTAATACTTGAGGAAGAACGCCAGTCGATTCGAAAATAGATGCTCTAGAAAGTTCATACGTATAATTTCCAGTTCCATCATCCAATCCCAAATCCGAAGGAATTCTATATTCACTAGGCGATGAATAATCTCCGATTCTATGATCTTGTATCGATAACATCTTCCAATACACCCATTCATCAGAAGCAGATTGGTCTACAATTGTAGCATTATTCATAGATAGAGTATTTGTTGCCAAATCCCATTGCCAATCAGGATATTCTAACAAATCACTAACACTGTCGATACAAGTGTAAATTCTTTGGTCATAACTAGTACAGAATTCCCAGTCTGTTGCGTTGGTATTACCTTGGATAAAGCTATACAAAATTGAATCAACATTTTGAGGAATTGGTGATGAATTATTCCATAAAGTTTGACTCATTGCTGGTGTCGTTAGAACAGGTGGTTGTGGTATCCATGGATTTGTAGTCCTATACTCTAGAACCAATTTAGGTCTAGATTCAAGTATTGGATTCTCGCTATCTGCAAACAAATATTGTCCTTGAATCGATCCGCTAGAATCATATTCTGGTTGAATAATAATTGACACATTTTCATCACCATTAACAATTGCTTTTTGCATTATTGCAGTAATATCACAATTCTTTTCCTCGGACAAAACATCAAAGTGTGATTTTGGAGATGGCAAGTCGCTATCAGTACTATGAAATGCCCCTGGTGCAACCCATGCATTGTTTACTCCAGGACTATTCCAAGTTGATGATTCATCCCAAGTGGTGAACATATCTGAACAATAAAATGTAGACAATCCGCTCGAGTTACTCAACTCTGTCAATTGTAAACTTGCATGTAATATCTCGTAAGTACTTGGCATTGGAAGGGTAGAGAAATCAAATGAAATCAATGAACTACTTCTCATATTTGGATCTGAAGGACTTTCACCAACATAGAGACCTTGCCCGTTCTTTATACTACTCGGGTCATTTTCATCCAAATAAGTATCTGAGGTAATTAGTGGGAAACTTAATTCTTCAACCATTGCACCTTCTTGGAATTCAACCCATGCATCGGTTGTTGATATCTCATCGCTGATATAGTTTGGAAGCCAATAACTTGTCTTATTACTGGTGAATCCTATCATGCCATTTTCAATTCCTTGAACTGACCACTGTATATTATTTGAGAAATCCAAGTCATATGGAGCATAGAATTCCATATTTGAAATGTCAAAATATGACGGGTTCGCTCTAGAATCAAATACTATCTGTCCTTCCATTTCATCATCGATATCATTGTCTATGAATAGTTTCCAAGCATCTGGAGAAAAGTTACTGGTGGAAGATAAGTTCCATTGGAAAGTTGGAGTCTTATCGGCAACTAGGCTATGCGAAGATGAGTCCCATACGATTTCACCATCAGCAGGATAAGCATTTTCCGGATAATCAAGTGGCGATGTCGCCGAACCATTAGCCCATACCAATTCTAAATATGGTTGGTTGGAAAATGATTCTACAGAACTAAATGAAACCACCTGATTTGGTGCTGGATTAGTATTGTATAACATCAATGATAGAAGATTGTTGCCTGATGCTATGGCGCGTTGAACTGAATGAGTTACATTCCATGCCATCCAACCAGTAGTGGACATCTGTATATCTTCGATTTGACCTATGTCTACGCCAATATCTCTACCACCAGGACTTGACCATAGAGATGAGTTATTGCCGATTGGAGATAATGATGTTGCTTCATCAGTCCATGGCATTAGAACCGGTCTTACAGCGACTGGAAGATTAGGTGTTGAAAGAATTGGGCTGCTGTACATCTTTAATTCAGCAGAGATGATTCTCCCATTACTCGGTTGTAGTTGAGAATTTATGTCTATTTTTATTAGTCCAGAAAAATTATCTCCTATATTCGATGTTCCTACTTTTATGTCTAAGTCTGAGCCGTGAGGGAATGATAAGACACTACCATCATCAGAAATGTAGGTGTCTTCAAACTGAGGTAGAGAAATGTGAGGCATCGCTTCTTCGTGCCTTAAATTCATAGTAAAATGGTCAGCATCTATTGAAGTAGTATCTAAATCAGCGAGATAGAAATGCGATGCTGGAGACCAATCTCCTAATTGATAGGTTGAAGACAACGCTCTAACTCTCCAAAACCACTGCTCACCAACATCTAGGTCGTTCTGGATCTCAAAATTAGTATTGGATAAATCAAAACCAATATCATTCCATGAGGTATAAGTCTGTAATTCATTAGATGAAAAACTAGAGGCTGAATCTATTTCTAATGCCCATCCAATGATAGAATTAGATACTGAATTATCTGTCCAATTTAATGTTGGTTTAGTTTCACTCTCTAGAATAAAATCAGGTGTGTAGAGCCAATCACCGTTTACTGGATAATCCAGTGTTGGAATTACAGGTAGTTGATTGGAACCTGGGATGTAAACAAATTTTAGGGAAGGGTGCTTGCTTTGATCAAATTCAAAACTAGAATAGAATAATGTTGTTGATTGAGTAGTGGAGATGGTATTGAATATCAAGTCTAGTGGAGTTCCTTCTCTCATTGATTTCTGTGTTGCTGAAGTTATATTCCAAGCCACAATGTCTCCTTGAGATGCTGAACTAGTTATCATTTGAGAGTCCAAAAGTTGCCCTTTTTCAGAACCTGTGGCTCCGGGGGAATTCCAAGGATTTGTTCCATCATATGTATTCCAAGTGACTCCCTGTTCAGTCCAATTATGTTGGAATCCTTCCCAGACTCCAATTTCGGCAGGGTTGGTGTAACTGTCTAATTCCAATTCAATTTGTGATGATTCAATCGCGTAACCATTAGGAAGTAAATAATTTGAAACATCACATTGGAACAATCCAGTACCTATTCCTTGAACTTGATCATTTATTACCCGCATACGAGGAGAACCATAATCATTCGAGTCAGTAAAAGTACTACTAATTGTGGATTCATGACAATATGGAATACTTTCTTCTTGAGTCTCAGTACCAAGTTCTAGAGTCATTTCATATCTGTCACCACCTAGCCAATTTGAATTCAAAGAACTGACCAAGAAAGACGAATATTGCCATTCACTCAAACGATTATCTGTGTCGAAATGTGCCATTCTCCAATAATACATTTTGCCTGTATCAAGAGGCATATTGTAAGGCATTGTGAATTGTCCTGCCGTAGATTGTACTGGATTGCCGTACCTTGAATCATTATTGAAAATTAAATTTCTATAACTCTTATCCTCAGATAACTGAAATAGCATTCCATAAGGGGCTGATTGTGTACTATTCCAAGTCAATGAAGGTAGCGTATTTGCTGACAAGTTGTGCCCTGTAAGGTTCCAAACTGGGCTACCGTCAATAGGCGTAATAAGTTCAGGAGCGGGTACAGGTGAACTTTGACTCAGCATGTAAGTAATGCCAATAGTAGGCTGTAGTGCAAGATTTGAGTCATCAGTAGAGTAAAAACTAACATCGTTATTTGAGGTGGAAATTGATTCTCCCTCAAGCCGACTCAATAATGTAAATTCTAAACCATCTTGAGAAACATCGTCCAAGCTACTTTGAACTACATCCTCGATTGAAAATGTAAATCTTTGAGAGGTTTGGTCACTCATTAGAATTGTATTTGAAGCAATACCAATCTCATATATCCCACCATTTTCCCACTCATTTGAACCATCATAATATCTCCATGTTGCAGTATTTTCTTCCCAAAATAAATTGTCATTATGATGGAATGACAACATAGAGGGTGTAGCAGGTAAAATAGTACGAGTAAACGAAATATCTGCATCAATGATGGCTAGACTTGAATTTAGACCGAGATATTGTGTATTAACCCTAGTGTAAATCATAGATTCTGCGGTAGTGTCAGATTGAACTGAAATCTGAGCACTTGAACCTAGATTCAAATTAGGAGATGATGAGTCAATCTCAACATCTTCTATAAATTTTAGAGTTCCCAAGTTCAAGTCGTTTGCCTTAGCATTAATTGTTGCAGTTCCGTCATTGTTATCTATGACATTTAAGTTTGGAAGTAGGAAATGACCACTAGACCAATTACTTATCATTCCAGATGAATCTAACGAACGTGCCCTGTAGTAAATAATACTGCCATTTTGAATAGAATCACTTTGAGGTATTGTGAAACTACCTGAATTAGGGGTTGTTGTAAACGGGTCATTCA
>Ga0115012_10002124_pt1 | contig 11535 bp, 7 predicted proteins | sample TroAtlMetagenome_FD_88706 | JGI IMG/M metagenome (GOLD analysis project Ga0115012, IMG submission 88706) | Marine eukaryotic phytoplankton communities from Atlantic Ocean - Tropical Atlantic ANT10 Metagenome | ecosystem: Environmental > Aquatic > Marine > Oceanic | place: Tropical Atlantic Ocean...
AACTGATTTACGCTGAGATAGACTTAGCAGCATTATTTGAAAAAAGGAAACAGTTTCCTGTATTGAATCATCAAGTATTATAAGGGGATGGCATGGCAGATGCGCTTCATATTGCAAAAGACTTATTACTAAAGCCTGCCGCTTTAGATGAAACGAGCCTCGAAGGCTTAATCCAAAAGATGTTAAGCCGAAAAATCGATGATGCAGACTTATACTTTCAAAATATCAATTATGAGTCTTGGTATTTAGAAGACTCAGAAGTCAAAAGTGGTACGTATGCCATTTACCGTGGGGTGGGTATTCGTGCAGTGAGTGGCGAAAAGACCGGCTTTGCTTATTGCGATAATATTGACTTAAAGTCGCTGGAGCGTGCAGCAAGTGCAGCTAAAACCATCGCCTTTCAAGGCAAGGCCGAGTTAAAGCCTTTACATGTCCAAACGCCTGCAACACAGCATTACCAAGGCTTAAACCCGATTGAGGGGATGTCTAAACAAGATAAAATTGCACTTTTAGAGTCTATTGATAAAGCTGCGAGAGCTGAAGATCCACGTGTAATACAAGTGAATGCCTCATTAACGGGTGTGTACGAAGTGGTCTTGGTGGCGGGGATTGAAGGCCAGTACGTCGCTGATGTAAGGCCTCTTGTGAGCTTACATGTGAGTGTGATTGTCGAAGAAAATGGCAAGCGTGAATCTGCGCGCAGTGGTGGGGGCGGTAGGCTTGGTTATGATTATTTCTTAAATCAGTCACGTGCTACCGATTTTGCCAAAGACGCAGTGCGAGAAGCGGTGGTCAATTTAGACGCCGAAGCTGCACCTGCTGGCACCATGCCCGTTGTATTAGGCCCTGGTTGGCCAGGTGTACTTCTCCATGAAGCCGTAGGGCATGGTTTAGAAGGGGACTTTAACCGCAAAGGCTTGTCTGCGTTTTCTGGAAAAATTGGCGAGCAAGTGGCGGCACGCGGTGTTACCGTGGTCGATGACGGTACATTGGCAGATAGACGTGGCTCGCTATCAATTGATGACGAAGGCACCCCAACTCAATGCACCACACTGATTGAAGATGGTGTACTTGTGAATTATATGCAAGATAAACTTAATGCAAGACTTATGGGCATGAAGCCTACCGGGAACTGCCGTCGTGAATCTTATGCGCATACCCCTATGCCGCGCATGACCAACACTTATATGCTCCAAGGACATTATCACCCTGATGAAATCATAAGCTCAGTCGAAAAAGGGTTGTATGCTGTTAACTTTGGTGGTGGCCAAGTGGATATTACCTCAGGTCAATTTGTGTTTTCCGCAAGTGAAGCATACTTGATTGAAAATGGCCGCGTCACCAAACCTGTCAAAGGTGCAACCCTCATTGGGAATGGCCCTGATGTGATGAAACAAGTCAGCATGATTGGCCATGACTTAGCACTCGACGCCGGCATTGGCGTGTGTGGTAAAGACGGCCAGTCGGTACCCGTCGGCGTGGGCCAACCCACACTTAAGATTGATAGTCTCACGGTTGGTGGTACTAAAGCTTAAGCCCCGACCCCACAGCATTACATCCCCTGGTAATTCGGTCCACCACCACCCTCAGGTGCGGTCCAAAGGATGTTTTGGGTTGGATCTTTAATATCGCAAGTTTTACAGTGAATACAGTTTTGCGCATTAACTTGTAGCCGTGGCGAAGTCTCTTTATCAATGATTTCATACACTTGTGCTGGGCAGTAGCGGGTTTCAGGTGAGTCGAAAGCTTTTAGATTCACGGAAATTTCGGGGCCATTTTCTTTAAGCTTTAAGTGGCAAGGCTGGTTTTCTTCATGGAATGTATTGGTCAAATATACCGATGAAAGCCTATCAAACGTAAGCTTTCCATCAGGCTTGGGATAGGTGATGGGTTTTATATTTTTTATATTAATCAATGAGTTATGGTCGGTGTGGTGGCTGAAGGTCCAGGGTGTTTTGCCTTTAAAAACATAAGTTTCAAGGGCAGCATTGATAAGCCCCGGTACAAGGCCCCACTTAAAGCCTGGGCGAATATTCCGGGCTTTATATAAAGACTGCAGCATGGCAGAGTCTTGAATTGATTTGGCATAGCTTTGTAATTCAATGGGGGAGGTATCTTCTAGCTGTTCGATTGCAGCTGTTGCAGCCAGCATGCCAGACTCAATGGCGTTATGAATGCCTTTGATTTGTGGCACATTTAAAAAGCCTGCTGCATCACCAATCAGTGCGCCACCAGGAAAAGTAAGCTTAGGTATTGATTGATAGCCTCCCTCGTTCAATGCACGCGCACCATAACTTAGACGTTCGCCGCCTGTCAGCAAAGGCTTCACCAGTGGGTGGGTTTTAAAACGCTGCATTTCTTCAAAAGGACTCATATAAGGATTTTGGTAGTCAAGACCCACCACAAAACCAAGCGCGACTTGATTGTCTTTAAGATGATAAATAAAAGATCCACCATAGGTTTTGTTATCCATAGGCCAGCCTATGGTATGAATCACTTTACCTTGTTCATGCAGCTTTTCATCTACACGCCAAATCTCTTTCACCCCAAGTGCGTAAGTTTGTGGTTGTACACCCTCACGTAAATGATAGTGCCGCATCAGCTTTTGACTAAGCTCGCCACGGCAACCCTCAGCAAATAAAGTAAGCTTGGCATGTAAATGCATGCCAGGCTGATAGTTTGGGGTCTTCTCACCTTGTTTATCGATACCCATGGCACCAGTCGCGACACCGATAACTTCATTATTATCACCAAACAGTACTTCACTGGCTGCAAAGCCCGGGTAGATTTCTACTCCCAAGCCCTGGGCAACATCGGCAAGAAAGCGCCCAAGCTCACCCACGCTGATAATATAGTTTCCTTCATTTTTCATTTGCAAAGGGGTCGGGAGTTTCAAGGCTTTATGAGCTGTTAAGTAGTAAAAAGCATCGTGTGTTACGGGTGTATGGAGAGGGGCGTCAGTATATTGGTCAGGCAATAAAGCTTTAAGAGACTCAGGGTTGAGTACAGCGCCTGATATCAAATGCGATCCAACCTCTGCGCCTTTTTCTAATATACATACACTGAGCTCGGGGTTTTGTTGCTTAAGCTTGATGCTTGCAGCAAGGCCTGCCGGACCCGCACCAATAACAACCACATCGTAATTCATTGATTCACTTTCCATGTTGCTCGCCTTGATATCTACATAAAGGCATTAGTGTGCCACTCAAACAGAAGTATTGCCATAAGAGAAATAAGTGCCCTTAATAGGGGCACTATAATAATTTTTAATATATTATGAAAAAAATAGTTGCATTTATAGTAGAAATAAAATACAATGCTGTCTCTTAAGTCAACAAACTGGTGAAAATTATGAGTATTATTGATAATATTAGTACTGCCGCGGACTACGGTCCTCAATTGCCTGTATACCCAACTTGTGAGCCTGTAGCTCCCGTATGGAGCATGGCTGGTTATGCTGCTTCACAAGCTTACTCTAACAGCCAAATCGCATTAGGCGTTGCTGCTGGTGCAGCTGCTTTAGCTGCTATGTATGGCGTATACAACTATGTATACAGCAAGCCTACTGTTGAAGCTAAGCCTGAGCCTGAAGTTGTTAAGCCTGAGCCTGTGGTTGTTGAGCTTACAGTAAAAGATAAGCTTGCTGCTGAATTAGCTGTTGCTGCTTCACTTGAAGTTCAGATGAAGAAGTTAGACCTCGCTGGTGAAGCACTTACTTCTCAAGCTTTAGGTAGTGTTGAAGTGAATAAAGTTGCTGACTTAATTGCTCAAGCAAAAACACTTGTTACACTTGCATCTGAAAAAGACGCTAATGTTGAAGATATCAAGAAGCAAGCAAAAGACATCGAGTCTGGCCTTGCATCTGTAAGCTTCGAAGGTAAAGGCGTAGAAGTTCAAGATAAGCATGAAGTAAGCTACTTTAAGCGTGCAGTGATTGCTGTAACAGAAGCGCTTCAATATGTTTTATCATTCCTTGGCCAGTTCATGTCAAGTGAAGATAAGAACCCAGTAGCAGAAGCTTTACTTGGTCGTTCATTCTTCTTGAAAGCACCAATGACAGCTCGAGAAGATGCTGTTGTTGAGAATGCAAAAGATGCTGTGATTGCTGCGGTAACACCTGCATAATCATTTGCACTCTACTGTAAAAAGCGAAGCCCCTGTATAGGGGCTTTTTTGTTTGTATAATTTATATACAAAAAGTTATTTATATGATATAATATGTGCCTTGGTGGATATTCAGAGTTGTTTATGTCTATATTTCAAGCAAATGCATATGTTAATGGTATCAACAGACCATTTTTTGGTGATGATCAAGTAAGCGTATGTAAGCAGATTGCAAAAGCAGGACTATACTCGGAAGAATGCATGAAGATGCTTCGCTATCCGCTCGTGTCTGTCAAGAATATTCCTATAAATAAGCTTGTTCATTCAATTGTTTGGGATGGACCTTCTTATATTGCTAATGTGGCTAAAGATGCTGTAAGCAACGTAGCTACTAAAGTCCATGAGTTACCAAGCGTTGCTACTACAGCTCCGGATCTATGGCCACCTTATGGTATACCAAAAGCGACTAACTTGATGTGTGAAGTGCCAGGATTTACACCTGCTGATGTTGCTGAGTCTGCCGGATACTCTTATACCACCATTGGCCTAGGTGTTGCAGCGGGTGCTGCTACCTTGGCTGCGCTCTATGGTGCGTATTGGTATCTGACTCAGCCCAACAAGCCTGAAAAACCTGAAGAAAAACCTGAGCCTGACGTAGTTAAGCCAGACCCACTGGTTAAACTCAAGATTATCCCATCTAAAGCTTATGAGCATGGCCTTGAAAAGCTGAGTGATGCAGAATCTGTACTTAAAGACCAAGCACTAGGCAAAGTTGAAAAGGATAAGCTTGAGAAAATATTTGCAGGAGCACGACAGACTCTAAAGCAAGGCTTAAAATCAACCTATGGCTTGAGTCATGACAAAATACTAGAAGAAATATTAAATCTTATTAAAGATCTTAATGCTATCAGTTATGAAGGTAAGGGTATTCTTGAAGAAGATAAGCCTGAGCTTAGTTATTATAAACGTGCGGTTACCGCCATTACGGAAGCGCTGCAGTATGTCTTCTCATTTATTGGGCAATTCTTTGCAGGAGAGTATAACCCTGTATCAAAAGCCCTAATGGGACGCTCATTCTTTTTAAGTGCACCCATGACAGTTAGAGAAGAAAAAGCAGTTCATAATGCCAAAGAAAGCGCGATTTGTGTGCTAGAAAATATTGAGGCAGACCGCGTTATGCCTTATACGATTGAATCATAAAAACAGTAAACTAGATTAAAAATATTGCATAAAGTGTCCAAATTTGTTACAATAGAATCTGCTTTATGCTTTATATATTTGGGAGATTGAAATGGATGTGGTAAGCGAAATTAAAGATTGTATAAATTATGCTGACGGTAGTTTTGGCATTTTTTCTAGAGGTTCCGGTGCTGCTGAAAGGGTATTTGTAAATTTTTGTGGCAAATATGACTATAATGCCTTGATAACTGCCCTGGATAATTTTAGTAAGGTCGTACCTGGTAGTCATAATGCTGTTTCTTTATATGACAATATTCAGCCAGTTTGTGAAAGTTCAACAGCGGTAGCCTTGCGTGCATCCACTGCCGTTGCCAATGTGGCTAGCGACTCTGCAACTTGTCTTGCAAACGGTTTTTGTAAGGTACCAGGTTTTACGCCTTATGATGTGGCTTCATTTACCAATGGTGAAATCGCTTTAGGCGCGCTTGCAGCGGTTGCTGCTGGTAGTGCTGCAGTATATGGCGCATATAGCTTATATAACTATATGAATCAGCCTGAGCCTACTGTTGAAGCTAAGCCTGAGCCTGTGGTTGTTGAGCTTACAGTAAAAGATAAGCTTCCAGCCAAGCCAGTTGTTTCAGCGCTTGAGTTGAATCTTGAGATATTGAACCGTGCTGAAAAAGCACTTTTGACTCAAGCTTTAGGAAGCGTTGAAGTTAGCAAGATTCAATCGGCTATAGACACTACACGTGATATTTTGAAGAACATTGCTTCTGAAAAAGATGTTGATCCTGTTGAAGTTAAGAAGCTTGTTGATGTCATCAAATCTGAGCTTGCAGCTGTAAGCTACGAAGGTAAAGGTGTTATTGAAGCTGATAAAGCTGATGTAAGCTACCTTAAGCGTGCAGTGATTGCTGTAACAGAAGCGCTTCAGTATGTTCTATCATTCCTTGGCCAGTTCATGTCTAGAGAAGATAAGAACCCTGTAGCAGAAGCTTTAATCGGTCGTTCATTCTTCGTAAGTGCGCCTATGACGGCACGTGAAGTTGATGCGGTTGAAAAAGCACAAGCTGATGTACTTGATACAGTTGCGGTACTTAGCCCATCTGCATAATCAGTAACACTAAGCTGAAAACCTAAAGCCCCTTTAAAGGGGCTTTTTTTTGTCATATAAAAACCTTAATTGTATAAAATATTTACATATAATTCATTTTATGTTAAAATTAACTTTTTGATGCTTGGAGTTATTACTATGTCTCAAGGTTTATATGCTTCTGTTGACGGTTGTCAATATATGGATCCTGGCTATTCTCAGCTTTTACAATCATTAAATGAAAATGTGAAGTATGTTTGCTACATTTGCCTACCTACGTCTCGTGATCAAGCGCTAGTTACACAGGTTTATGATGAGCTCAATCATTTGGTAGCACAATATAGTGGTGAAATGTGTCATACAGATACTGCTGATGCTTATTTTGAGTCATGGTCCTATAGTACCGTTGCTGTAAGTGTAGCTTCTGCAGTGGCAGCAGCGGCACTGTTGTATCAGGCTTATCAGTATGCAACTTCTAAGCCAGAAACAACGCCTGAAGTAAAGAGAGAAGAGGTGCCGGTACCTACTAAAAACAAAGTGGTGGCACTGCCTCACCCTACAAAGCTTCAGCTTGCTACCAATGAAATAAATCGGGCCGAAGCAGTACTTAAAAACCAGGCTTTAAGTAAACATGAAGCGCTTCAAGTTGAAGAAACGTTTGCGTCATCAAGGCCTCGATTGAAAAATATGACGACTGCAAAAGATGTTGATCCTAGTATCAAACAATATATGGCAGACGAGCTTAGAACAAAACTTGATAGAATAAGTTTTGAAGGTAAAGGTGTTCGAGAAGAAGATAAAGCTGAAATCAGTTACTTCCGTCGTGCGATGATTGCAATTGTTGAAGCCTTGAAAAGCTTCTTCTCAATCTTCGGAAAGTATGTGTCAGAAGACCACAACCCTGTTGCTAAGGCGGTTACGGGCCAGTCTTTCTTTATAAAAGTGCCTCAAACGCCACAAGAGCAAAAAGCCATACAAGAAGCGAAAGATAGTATGGTTGATATGATGAAAGCAGAAGAAGCTAAATCAATAGCGCTACCTGCATAATTCTATTTGCCTCACTTCAATGAAGTGAGGCAGTTTCTTAACCACTGCACTTTTTCAATGCTTTTCGGCAACTCTTGATTTTTAATTGTTAGTTGGTTTTGGCTATTTAACTGGTACACATCAGGTTTTGATTGAATCAACCCAATCAGTTTACCCAAATCAACGTTGGGCTTTTCGCTAAAAGCAATACGAATGTTCTGCGTTTGGGCTTTGACGCTTAGTACACCGAGTGATGTTGCAAAATGCTTAAAGCTTGTGATTTCAAATAAGTTTAAGACTTGATCTGGCATCAGACCGAATCTATCGATGAGTTCAATTTTTAAGGCTTTTAAAGCTTCATTGGTTTTGGCCTCTGCGATGCGCTTATACAGGGTCAGCCTGGTATGAACATCAGGTACATAGGCTTCAGGGATGATGGCACTGATGCCAAGCTCAATGTCAGGGCCACTGGCTTCTTTTAAGGTAAGCTCAGGCATTTTGCCAGCCTTGAGTGCATCAATGGTTTTTTTCAGCATATCCATATATAAATCAAAGCCAATGGCATGCATATTCCCACTTTGCTCTTCGCCTAAAAGCTCACCAGCACCACGAATCTCTAAATCATGGGTTGCGAGCATAAAGCCTGCACCTAAGTCTTCAATAGATGTAATGGCTTCTAAGCGTTTTTTGGCATCAGCTGTGAGTAACTCATGCTTTGGTGATAAGAGATAAGCATAAGCTTGGTGATGCGAGCGACCCACACGGCCACGCAGTTGATGCAACTGTGCTAAGCCAAAGTGTTGCGCTTTATCAATGATGATGGTATTTGCGGTTGGAATATCAATGCCGGTTTCGATGATGGTTGTGCACAAGAGTACATTGAAGCGCTGGTGATAAAAGTCAGACATAATATGCTCAAGCTCGCGCTCACGCATTTGGCCATGCGCAACTTTGATGTTCGCTTCAGGCACGAGCTTTTGCAAGCTTTGCAGGGTATGCTCGATGGTTTGTACATTGTTATGTAAAAAGAACACTTGGCCACCACGCAAGATTTCTCTTAACATCGCTTCACGAATCAAGACATCATTTTTTTCTTGCCAAAAAGTCTTAATAGCAAGTCTTCTAAGTGGTGGTGTGGCAATGAGCGAGATATCGCGCATGCCAGACATCGCCATGTTTAAGGTTCTGGGAATAGGGGTTGCTGTCATCGATAAAATATCGACATTGGTTCTAAGAGATTTAATATGCTCTTTTTGTTTTACCCCAAAGCGATGCTCTTCATCAATAATCAGTAAACCTAAGGCTTTATACTGAATACCTTTTTGTAAGAGTTTATGTGTACCAATAATAATATCGATGGTACCAGATTTTACTTTTTCTATGGTTGCTTCTGACTCTTTAGGGGTATTAAAGCGCGATAATAAGCCAATATTAATGGCAAAATCAGCAAATCTATCTTTGAAGTTCTCAAAGTGCTGTGCCGCCAGTAGTGTTGTTGGTGCGAGCACACAGACTTGTTTATTGCTTTGCACAGCAATAAAGGCCGCGCGCATGGCAACTTCCGTTTTACCAAAGCCAACGTCACCACAAATCAGCCTGTCCATGGGGTTACTTGCCTGCATATCTTTTAAGATATCGGCAGTTGCTTTGGTTTGATCGCCGGTTTCTTCAAATGGAAATTGGCCTAAGAATGCTTGGTAGTCACTTTCGGTAAATTGATGGGCAAAGCCAGGCCTTGCTGCACGCTTGGCTTGTGTATCTAATAGCTCGACTGCAACATCATGCATTTTTTCAAATGCTTTTTGGCGTGCTTTATGCCATTTGTCAGTACCAAGCTTATGCAGTGGTGCACTATCTTCATCAGCGCCGGTATAGCGGCTCAGTAAGTGCAGTGCTGTGACGGGAACATATATTTTATCGTCATCACGGTAGGTAAGCACGATAAACTCAGACGTTAAGCCTGCATTATCAAGCGTAATCAACCCTTGATAGCGGCCAATCCCATACTCTAGATGTACGAGTGGGTCGCCAATTTTAAGCTCTGCCAAATTACGGATGAGCAGGTCAGGGTTTTGAGTATGCTTATCACGGCGCTGACGCACCGGTACTTTGAGTTCACCAAAGAGCTCTGTTTCAGTAATGATACTAAGCTTTGCATCAAGCAAGGTCACGCCTTGTGTAAAGGGGGCAACGATAATACTTAAGGGCTCTGAGTCGGCTAAGCACTCATCCCAGTGAGTATGGATGGCAGGTTTTAGATCTGCTTCTGCTAGTAAAGCTAAGAGGGCTTCTCGGCGCCCAAGGCTTTCGACTGAAAAAATAATACGATTATCATGCTCGGCCATATAAGCACTAAGCTGCTTTAAAGGTGCTTTGGATTTTTTATCAGCCGTAATGCCTGTAATGGCTACGGTATTAAAGTGAATGGCATGGGCTTTGCTTTTAGGGATTTCACTTTCAATGCGCATGGGGGCAAAGCGCTTGGCTTGTTCAAACCAAGGGTTTGCCGCAATAAATACGGTTTCTGGGGCTAGCGGCGGTCTGAGCGGGTCGTTGTCTTTTTGCGTAAAGCGGGATTGTACTTCTTCCATAAAGCTTTCAGCTGCATTCGCCACTTGCCCAATAAGGCCGATAGCGGCATCTTCAGGTAAATAGTCAAAAATACTGGCGCAACGCTCAAAAAAGAGCGGAAGATAATACTCGATACCCTGAGGAAATTGATGAGCCGTAATGGACTCATAAATAGGCGATAGGCTTGGGTTGCCAGAAAAGACTTCTCTGAAGGCTTGTCTGAAGGTGGCAATGCTTGTTTCATTTAGTGGACACTCACGTGCTGGTAAAATTCTAATGCCTGAAATTTTTTCAATGGTTTTTTGATTTTCAGGATTAAACGTACGAATGCTTTCTACCTCATCATCAAAGCACTCAATACGAAAAGGGGTTTCACTCCCCATAGGGAACAAATCTAAAATGCCGCCACGCAATACAAATTCGCCATGCTCAAAGACAGTATTAACCGCGCGATAGCCTGCTTCAATGAGGTGTGCGCGAAACTTATCTATATGCAAGCTTTGGCCTGGTTTTAAGCTTAAGGCATGTACTTGCAGGAAGTGAGGCGGAGCAAGCCTATGCATCAAGGTTGAGATGCAGGCTATTACCACCATGGAAGACTGTTGTTGTAACTTTGATAAGATATCTAATCGCTCAGAGATGATATCTTCATGGGGCGAAAATTGATCGTAAGGCAGCGTTTCCCAATCAGGAAAGTAATACAGCTGTGTGGCCTCAGGCAATAAAAACTGCAGCTCTTTATACAGCGTGTAAGCATCTTGGTGCGACGGTGTGACCAAAAGCCTCACTTGGTTCTTGTTTGACGCACACCATTTTGCAATGGCAATTGGGAGTGCACAGCCTACAAGACCTCCCCATCTTTGCTTTTCAGCAGTGATGGGGAGCAGTTCAGTTGCAGATACAGCCATAACTCAAACCATTAACGTTGACTTAACTGGCGCAACACATACTGCAAAATACCACCATGTTTATAGTAGTTAAGCTCATTGCCAGTATCGATGCGGCAGATTAAGTTGAGGTTTTCTTCAGAGCCATCTTGACGCTTGATGGTCGCGGGGATACTTGCCTTGGGTTTTAGGTTGTCATCCACATGGATGCTGACTTCTTCATTACCCGTGAGGTTAAGTGACTTACGTGTGGTGCCCGCTTCAAATTGTAGAGGTAACACACCCATACCAATCAAGTTAGAGCGATGAATACGCTCAAAGCTCTCCGTAATGACGGCTTTAACGCCAAGCAGTAACGTACCTTTGGCAGCCCAGTCACGTGAAGAACCGGTACCATACTCTTTACCCGCAATGACGACAAGGTCACGGTTTTCAGCTTGATACTTCATGGCTGCATCAAAGATAGAGAGGGTATCACCACTTGGGATATGCAAGGTGTAGCCACCTTCGACTTCGGGTGTCATTTCGTTACGAATACGAATATTGGCAAATGTACCACGCATCATGACTTCATGGTTACCACGTCTTGAGCCATAAGAGTTGAAATCTTTCTGTGCCACACCGTTGTCACTCAAGTAATGCCCAGCTGGAGAGTCTGCCTTAATCGCACCAGCA
>Ga0115012_10002128_pt1 | contig 11521 bp, 23 predicted proteins | sample TroAtlMetagenome_FD_88706 | JGI IMG/M metagenome (GOLD analysis project Ga0115012, IMG submission 88706) | Marine eukaryotic phytoplankton communities from Atlantic Ocean - Tropical Atlantic ANT10 Metagenome | ecosystem: Environmental > Aquatic > Marine > Oceanic | place: Tropical Atlantic...
AACTCACAGATAAAGGCATTGATGAAAAAAACCGACTCTGCACTTTGTCGGGACTTAATATTAAATATTCTTCAGAAAAAAGCTGATTTAAACCCAGTCACTTCCCTCATACCAACCAACAAGGCTGAAACGCTCGCCCTTAATTACCTCAGTAATTCTATGATAAACAAAAGATGGAAAAACTAATATTGTTCCTTTTTCTCGCAGTTTTTTCTTGTCTAGTTTGCCCATGTCTTTAGTGAACTCAAAATCACCACCAACATAATCAATGCTATCTGATAGCTGCACCGTAATACTAAGTTTGCGCTGTGAGCAGTTGTCAAAAATGTTTGAATCCATATGGTAGTCATAAAAATCACCCTTGCCATACTTGGCTATTTGAAACTCTTGAAAGCCGTTAAGCTGAACTCCAAAACATTCACGGTTAGCCATAGTGATATACTCACCCAAAATTCTATTAAGGTAAGTTCCATTTTCAGAATCATACTCACAAGGCAAGACATTAGATGATCTAACATTTTTATCTATACTGGCAACATTGCCTATTTCAGCTTCTTTAGGTTTGCCCTCTGTATATAGTGCCTTTATGGCTTCGCAATGCTCATCACTTAACTCTGCTTGCCATGAATAACAATACGAATTCATTACACCACTTTCCCAAACATAAACAACAATGCTAGTAAATTTTTTCTAGGCAAGTGTTGTAAATGTTTTGGTATTTCAATTCCTCTAATAGTCATTATCTTTACCCCACTTACAGTTAATAATGTCCTCTAACTCATGACCCGTATTATCATTGACTATAAAATCAATAATAATCCAAGCCATGCACCAAATTGCCACTGGCAATATAATCCAAAATAAATAATTCATAGCACCCCCATTTGATTACCTATAAAAATTATCACAAAAACCACATAAGATACTAATATAAAATTAATTAAAATTTCCACTTAATGCCTTGTAGTGTTTTCGTCAATCATATGTATTTCAAAGGTAGGCTCGTCATGGTAGCTGTCATGCAGCCAATCCAAGCATTCACCTACTTGCCATAATTGCAACATAGCGCTGCACCATTGCGGCATATCATCTTTGTCTAATATTGTACTTAACAATATGCACTTATTGCAGAACACTATATCTTCCATAGGTCTAGTGTCGCTTTCCAAGTATCTGTTAGGCGACATACTTCCATCTTCGTTTCTTCTAAAGTTCCAACGAAAGTGTGACCTAAATTCTTCGCCTAGCAACCTAGCATTTTCATCACATACCATAACCAAGCCATGACCAAGACTTATTATTTCGCCCATATCGCAACCAATTATTTTTTTCATTTCTTCAAAGTCTAATGGTATTTCTTTGTGCTGCAATATGCGCTCTTTAGGGTCTATGATGTAAGCAAACCCAGTATCAATTATCTCAGACATCTTCACTCTCCGTTTGAGGCCTCATGTTCATTTTGAAGTTTAGCTTCTCAAAGTAATCATCAATTAACATTTTGTGCCTATAGTTTATTTTTTGCATACCGTTTTCCATTCTTGCAATCATACTTCTATTAGGCTCTCCATTTGAGTAATAACCCAAATGCGCAGCTAAGTCAGATTGGGTAATCCCAAAGTGCTTTCGTTTCTTGTATAAATCTAATCCGTCCATTTTTACCTCTCGTTAGTGTTAGTTAAATATATATCAATGTAGGCTTTGATGGCATCTTCAAAACTTACATGGTTCTTTTGGCAAAATTCTTGCAGGCTATTGCGTACAAATTTTAATGCCCTATGATCAATGCAGGCTTCCAGTTCTATTAATAAATCTTTGTGCATTTTATTTTTTCAACCTATAAAGTTGCGGATATTCGCACTCCTCTATATCAAGAATATTTTTTATTCCTGCAAATATGTCGGCTATTGCGTGAAGTTCAGTGACCGTCATCTCACCACATTCAAACATAGTTTGTATTCCCCAATTCATATCAGGCAATCTTTTTACAAGATTATCTATGTCTATTTTATTAGCTTCAAATTTTATTTTTTTTACTTTAGACATTATGAACCCTCTTTTGGATAAAACAGTTTTTGCTTTTCATCGCTTCTACCAAACTTTCGTATTTGTTTTACAAGCCGTCTGAACATTGTTTGAATGGTTGGCGGTCTAACATCAAGCTTTCCAGTGTTTTGATTTAAAAACTGTATAGGTTGTTTTTTACAAATATCAGCAACAGTAGCGCCATCTCTCCACATATCCAATGCTTGTGATGCTTGGCTAGCAAAAAAACCATTTTTAAATTTACTTTTATGGTTTGGACTATTTACAAATTTAGTACCTTTAAGGGTATGACCTATGTGTTCTAAATCTTCATAGCGCTTATACCTAAACTGGTTAAAGTTTAAATCTTCAGAATCATAGTCTTTTACTAAGTCTACTTCTTCCTGTTCTTCTTTTTCTGTTGGTTTTACATCCACATCTTGCAATGCTTCCTGTAAGCCTACAGCAAAGTCAGATTTTTTATATTTAACAACTGGCTTTGGCGGTGCTACATTGTTGATTACCTGCACTATAGGTTTTGTTTTTCCTATATCATTTTTTGCAGCTTGTATTTCTGCAAGTTTAGCCTGCAGACTTTGCTCAACTTTTTCTAACACACCTACTAACAAATCATCATCTTTTACAAAATGATGCTCAATAAATGACATTAATATTTCTGACTTATTAACACCATATTCTCTGTGTATAGCATCTAATGCTTTCCACAATCTACTTTTACAAAAGACATTTACATGACCCTCTACTTTTTGTGTCGTGTTGCTCATGCCCATTATTTCACCCCGTCCATGCCGTAAGAGTTTATGGATTTTGTAATCCTTTCCCACTCAGCAGCAGTCACAAGATTTTTAACCGCAGCAAAAGTAAGTACAGACATATCTCTATCATAAGTATGAGATAACTCCTGCATCACATCTGCAAACGGTCTACTTTTTACTATGTTGGTATCTTTAATACTCATAATAATTACTCCGTGTTTAGCAATTGCTTGCCTGTTAATTTATCTATGGCAGCTATTACACCGTCATAGTCCCTTAATACCCAAAAGGCTTTATACTCAGCGCTTAAAGACTCTACTGGGTGTTTGTAGCTTTCGCCGCGATCACTGGCTTGACTTTTATATTGGTAGTCAGCCATTGCAAAGGTTGTTGCTTTCATTTAGCACCCCCCTCACCGTCAAGGTCATACCATTGCATAACTTCTTCTGCAAATTCTTCCCAATGTTTGAACATGCTCATTAATGCACAGGCTTTGTCATAACCTATTTCTTTTACCTGTCCGCTAAAAGCAAGTCTTAGCAATCTTAGGTAGTTTAGTTTTTCCATATCATTCATAGTTATTCCTATCATGTTATTAATGTTTACTATTATACACATTAAAACCCAATATGTACCAAATAATAAAAAATAATTGCCTTTTTTTAAAAGGGTAGGTTTGAGTCTGTGTCTGATTCTTGGTTGCTTCTATATTCAAAGTAAGCCTGCGCCCAAGTTTGTCCGAAATCTTCGGGCAATCCGAAGTGTCTGAAAAATGCTGCTTCTGAACCAAATTTTGTATGCAGCATGGAGTGGTGGTGATAGCAAAGAGGTATTACATTACGGTCATTTGCCCGCAAACTCATACCCCTTACACCGTCATATGGTTTTAATAAATGATGCACCTGTATTCCGCCGCCATGTGCATGAAAGCCACCTTTAGAAATTAAACAAGGCAGTGTTGCAACCCACTCTAAATGTTTTCTATTTTCGTATCTATGTTTTCTTTTTTTAGCCATTTAACCCACATAAGAATTATTTAAACTTGCTCTGTATAAACTTAAACATTCCGTAAATTGTAAGACCATAAAATGCTAATACGCTCATAGGGATTGCTATATATGCTAACTCAAACGGTGATAAAAATAGAAGTTCCCATGTAAAATTAATTGCTGCTTCGGCATCGCCCTGTGTACTATTTGGAAATTTACCAATTTCATCAATAATTTCTAATTCATATTCAATAACAAAATTTATCCAATCATCTTCAGTAAAACAAACTTCAAATTGTTCGGGACATTCATGCTCCATTTAGAATGGCGCTTTTTCTTCATCTACTTCTTGCAAAGAGCAGCCTAAGAAGTCATTACCGCTATCTTTGGCTACATTGTTCCAAGCGCCAAACTTATATTTGGCATTGTTAAATGTAATGCGACCACCCCAGTCGGGAGATTTTTCTGAAATTTTGCTTTCTTCGTCAGAAACAAATATTAGACCAGCACTAAAAGCCAATTCATACTTTTCTTGACCTTTATCATTTTCGCTTTTAATTATGACGCAGTATTTTTTTTCTCCGTCAACCATCATATAACCTCGCCAATGTATTTGACTTTTGCTTTCAGTCCACATTGCGCCTTTTAAGTTTTCATTCTTGTTATCCATTTACATTACCCTCACTGTCGTAATAGTTAAAATTTACCAATTTATATTGATAACCCTTTTTGCCTGCAATTCTTTTTTTCTCAACAACCTCGCCTGCAAGACATAAATTATACTTAATTCTAGCGGGTTCTTTGCGCAGGTTTCTTATGGCGGCGCTTATAGTTGGCTCACCATAAAAATTACCTGTATTGTTTTTTATGCAGTCTTGTAAATCCCAAAAAGTCCAGTATTTACCATTAGACATACACTTCCAAACAAAATCATCAAGACTCGTTAGTTTCATAAATTTCAAGAAGTTTTTCAAATGCTTCTTTGGTATTGCCATCAGATGCAACCATAGCAGCTTTAATTGATTTTTTGTTAGCATTAAATACCGCTTTACAATCATCACTCTTTGGATCTTTTAAAAATGATCTGCAGTGTTCTAGGTATTTTGTTTCGTCATTGGTGGCTACTACAACAGCATTACCATCTACAGAATTTATCTTATATTTGCCCTCTGTAAGTTTCTTTGCTGTTTTTGCTTGGTAGGTTGTTGTGGCTTTATTGCCATCATCATCTGCGCCTGTTGCTTCTACTTTAATGCCTGCACCAATTCCACAAGCCATAGCAAGGCTATATCTTCTAGCATAGGTTAAAGCACTACCGTAGCCTTGTGGGTCTTGCTTATCTGCAGGAACATGAAGTTGCCCTGTTTGCATTTCTTCACCATGCCCATAAAAACAAGTTTCAATGTTTACACCGTCCTCACTTATAGATGATTTTTGTACAAATAGAACCCCGTTATCAAGCAGTGGTTGCTTTACGGCTTCAATAACACTTTCCAGTGTTGCGTAGTTGCTCTTAAAAAATGGATTTTTTGCATCTTTATGAGCATTATCAATTTCATTTTGCGCTTTGATAAGAGCGCTTACTAAAGTATCAGTCATTTTATATTCTCCATATTTTTTTAGCTGCACCTATTTCTGCAGCAGACCATTTCCAGTCGTCAAAGTTCGGAAAGAACAATTGAGCAACCTCGTTTATGTCATTTGAGTATGCGCAAACATTCATCATGTTTATGCAGGCTCGCCTAACCTCATTAATTGTGCCGTCTATATTTTCTACTGGCACGCTTTTAACTTGTTGTGTTGTCTTGGTCACATGAACATAATCTACAAAAGCATCACATTGTTCTGCAGCAGCATATATGGATAATTGTCTTCTTACAGATGACATCATATTTGCAGGCAACCTAGCAACCGTTTTAATATCTCGCACCTGCCCCTCGTACTGCAGGTCTAAATAACCAATTATAGGTATGGGCAGTTCTTCAAAATTTAACTCTATTCTTTTTTGGGTGGCTATTGGCTTGCCCATCTTTCTAAAATAAGGGACAGCAATTTTTACATAGGTTTCTACATCTGCTCTTTCCTTGTTTAGTTTTATGCCGTCATAGGCAATGTTAAGATCAAGCGCCATTTGAAACTCTATATCAAATTTTTGCAAAGCATATTTAACCAACTCATCTACTGGCATTTCAATTTCTTCTAATGATTTCTCAATAGCATTATCAACACATATGCCACGCCACATAGCAGGCGAACCAAACACATCCCTAAATCCTGTTTGCCATAATATCCAACGGGCAGGGTTGGTAATAAATTCGTTAATTTGTGTAGCACTAAGGTACTCAATGCCGTGTTGTTCAAAGGGGTTGTTTATCATAGTAATATCAATTTATTAAAAGCCATTTTTGCACATTATGGGTGGCTATGCAACCAATAAACTGATATATTAACAATATGAAATTACCAGCATGGCTAAAAGAAAACAATGCCACCTATCAAAGTTTTACTGATTACGCTAATGGCAAAGGTGTAATGTTTAGCGTACACGCTGTTGCTAAATGGTGTCTTGGTAAACGCATTCCAAGAAAAGATGAAATGGAAAGCATATATAGATTAACAGAGGGTGGAGTAGAGCCAAATGATTTTTATAACTTAGGCTTGTAAAATAATTTTAAAAGCACATAATGGGTGCTATGAGTATTGAGGCTTTAGGTTGGGCAAAAAAACAAAAATGTAATACTCCGACCACAAAGCTAGTCTTATTTATTATGGCTAACTATGCAGATGAACAGCACAGTTGCTACCCAAGCGAAAAACACTTAGGCAAAATTTGCGGCATTACAGATAGGTCTGTAAGGCGCTGTATTGTTTGGCTTAAAGACAATGATCTAATAAGCGTTACTCATAGAAAAGGCACTAGCAATAGGTATTACTTGAGTGTGGACACCAATGTCCTTACCCTTAGGACACGCAAGTCCGCCTATACTAAAGACATACAAAAGAATAAGAAAAGGAGTAAAAATGAACTTGCAGGCTAACTTACAAAATGAATTTAATATAGTTGTACGAGATTGGACAGAGGGAAACCAAAAAATAAATTGTCCACAGTGTCAACCACCACACAACCCAAACGATAAGCCGTTAAGTTTAACCATAGAAAGTGATAGGGTTTTATGGCTATGTCATCATTGCAATTATAGTGGGTCATGTATTGAAAAAAACGGAAAATTTAAAACACCCAAAAAAACAAATGAGCCTGTACCCTTTGATGCAAAGGCTAATGACTTCTTGGATAAATATTTTGCAAACAGATCAATTAGCAGGGAAACATATCAAGCCTTTAATGTTTTTTCTAAAGATAAAAAATGGATTGGTTTTCCATTCAATGGATTCAACAACCGTTGCGATAACATTAAATACAGAACTGTAGATAAACAATTTAAACAAACACCAAAAGCTAAAAAAAGTCTTTATAACTATGCTCATGTTAAAGATGCAAATGTAGTCATATTTGTAGAGGGTGAGTTAGATGTTATGGCTTTATGGGAAGTGGGTTTAAAAAACTCTACAACATTGCCCGATGGTGCGCCTGCTAAAACATCTTTTAAAGAAAATGATAAGAGGTTTAGTTGCCTACAAACACACCCAATAAAAGCTAAAAAAATAATTTTATTTACTGATGCTGACGGCGCAGGAGAAAACCTTAACAAAGAATTGCTGCATAGGTATGGCAAGGGCGCTTGTTGGTATGTTATACCACCTCATGATTGCAAAGATGCAAATGATGTTTTGGTAAAGCATGGCGCTACTGCATTAAAGGATTTAATAGGCAATGCACAACCTTATCCAGTTGATGGTTTGTATACGGTGCAAAACTATGTCAAAGATGTGTTAGATTTATATAATGGCAACTATGATAAGCCATTAGAAATAGGCTATCCAAGCCTAGATAAATTATATAAAGTGCAGAAAGGAACATTCCATGTTTGGACTGGCATACCCAATCACGGCAAAAGCACATTTTTAGATCAAATGCTGGTTCGTATTGCGCAAAAGCATGATTGGAAATTTGCAATGTTTTCTCCCGAGCATTCAACAAAGATGCACATTCGCAGGCTCTTGCAGATAGTTTCGCAAAAACCATTTGATAAAGGTTTTGAAAATCGCATGACCCAAGATGATATGCAAACCTGCATGGATTTTATACATGAGCATTTTTACTTTATAGAAACAAGGGAACACATACCCAACATACAAAAGATATTAGATATAGCGAAAGAAAGCGTAGCTAAGTTTGGCATTAATGGAATAGTGATTGACCCATATAATGAGGTAGATGCTAAAAGACAAGGCAATTATAGAGAGGACGAACACATCAGAGATTTTATTTCTAACTGCAAGAGGTTTGCCCGTAGCCACGATTGTACGGTGTGGGTAGTTGCACACCCAACCAAGATGCAAAAAGAGCAGGACGGCGGCTATGCACCCCCTACAGCGTATGATATTGCAGGTGCAAGCCATTGGCATAACCAAAGTGATGCCGTTGTTACAGTGCATAGAGATTTTGATGATGACAGCGTAAGCGTTATCACAAGAAAGATAAGAGAACAAGGCTTATATGGCTCTATAGGAAGTGTTAAATTTGATTACAGTAATAACAAAAGAATATTTGTAGAAAGGCAGACTAACTGGGATTATTGATGTATAAAAAAACAATAGAGCAAATCTATGATGGCTTGGCATCAGATTATGAAAACAATTACCAAGACGAAAGAGTAGGAATAGCAGTAGAAGCAGAAAATTTATATTTGCAAGAGCTTATGCCATATCAAGGCTTGGGTTCTGTTTTAGATTGCGGCTGCGGTACTGGTATGTTTTTAGATTTATTTAATATAGATGCAAATGATTACACTGGTTTAGATGTATCACAAAAAATGTTAGATATTGCTAAAAAAAAATATCCTAGAAACACATGGATTAAAAAAGATGTGTTTAGCCATCAAGGAACTTATGACTTTTGTATATCGCTTTTTTCTATACCCGATTATTGCGGCATAAACATCATTACCAAATCATATGAACTTTTAAACAAGGGCGGTATGTTTGTATCTACCTTTATAAATGAAAATGGCAATTATAAAAAAATTCACTGTATAGAAGAAAGTGGAGTAGATTATCAGCCGCAGTGTTTTACATATTCAGAAATTGCTAGTGAGTTGCACAAATTGGGGTTTACTTGGTATTATATATTATCAATTGTAGACACAACAGAAAGTACAGATGTGCATGAAATGAAAAATTATCTAATAAACAACAAACACTCTTTAGCACACGCTAAATATTTTTTTGTAATCGCAGAAAAATGAAATTAAAAATAGGAATCAATGTATTTGATGCAGCGCTTAACAGGCTTCAAGAACTTTACGAACAAGATCACACAATAGTTGTTTCACAAAGCGGGGGTAAAGATAGCACCGTGTGCATGGAACTGGCTATCATGGCAGCAGATGCAGCAGGAAAGCTGCCTATTAATGTTATACACAGAGACGAGGAAATACTTTTTCCGAATACATATGAATATTTAGACAGGGTCGCAAATAGACCTGAGGTAAATATGCATCATGTTTGGGCAGGACAACCAGTTATTAATGTTTTTAATAGATCAGACCCTTACTGGTGGATATTTGATGAAGAAATACCTCGTGAAGAATGGGTAAGACAACCACCCGATTATGCTTATAAAATTAATGAGTTTAATATACAAGCATTAGTGACCAAAGAAAGGTTTCCCGTTCCTGAGGGCAAAGACTTATTTGCCTGTATTGGCTTGCGAGTACAAGAAAGCCCAAATAGGCGCATGGGTTTGTTTTCTAGCAAGGGTCATATAACAAAAGAAAATAAAGAGGGCGTTAAATATGTCAGACCTATATATGATTGGACTGATGGCGATGTTTGGAAGGCAATAGAAAATTTTAAATGGGATTACAACCATGCTTATGATGTAATGGTTAAGCACGGCAGGTCTAAAAATCAATTACGCATAGCGCCATTAACAATGACACAAGCAGGTATAAAAGATTTACAGCTTGCGCAAAAAGCATTTCCTAGATGGTTTGATTCTATATGTCATAGATTAGATGGCATAAGAACAGCAGCACAGTTTGGCAGACGAGCATGTGAGCCAAGAAGAAGAAGTGGTGAATCTTGGCAAGATACATTTATGCGGGAGTGTATAGAAGAAGCACCCGAATGGATTGCAACAAGAGCAGAACTAGCAATGAGAAAATCTTTAGAAAAACATATGCGTCAACATAGAGGCATGGAATTTCCACAAGTAAACGCAATGCGGGCAGACCCTTTAGGTTCTTGGAAAAAATTAGCATATGCAATGTGGAACGGTGACCCTTTCTCATTAAAAGCAGGCTTTCTTCCATATATAGAACCCGAAACATTTAGAAAAGGTTCAGGTTGGTGGGGTGGTAAACCTAGTTTTTAGTGGAAGATATAAATGAACACATTGAATCAGTTAAATGGATATGGGCAAAAACTTATGCTGACTTTGCACCACACTGGTATATCAGACGGCATGAACAACCATATCTTTATGAAATTTTGCATCGCATGATAAAATTGCATGGTGTAGAAGAAATGTACACTAATCACAAAGGAACTACTTATCCTTGTGTTTACTGGTACAAAGGTAAATATAAATATTGGGAAATGTCTCCCGTAATAAATAGAGCAGAGGTATAAAATGGCTAAGTTTAAAGGTAAGGCGCAAGTAGAGAAAAAAAACGAGCAACTAAAAGCGTTAGATGTTCAGTATGTTACTCATGACAAAATTGTTCCGAATACATACAATCCGAACAGACAGTCAGAAGATGAGTTTGAATTATTAAGACGATCTATGACTGAAGATGGTTTCACTCAACCCATTGTCTGTGTTAAGCATGAAGAACAAGATGGTATGTTTAGAATTGTAGATGGTGAGCATAGATGGCGTTGTTCAAAAGATTTAGGCTACACAGAAATACCTATAGTTGTTACTCCTATGACTATGGAACAGGCTAGAATTGCTACGCTACGACATAACAGGGCAAGGGGCTCAGAAGATATAGAACTTACAGCTAATGTGTTAAGGGATTTAGAACAATTAGGCGCATTAGATTGGGCGCAAGACAGTCTTATGATGGACGATGTAGAAATGCAAAGAATGTTAGAAGATATACCTGCACCCGAAGCAAATGCTGCAGAAGATTGGTCAGAAGCATGGGTTCCATCTGATAATGACTCATCTGAAGATGGGGTTGCAGGAGTGGAACACAAAACCAATGATGGTGTAATGGTTAAGTCTTTGACAGTTGAAGCACTTAACAAACAAAGAGAAGTTGAAAGAATTGTTGCTACAGCTAAGTCTGAAGAAGAAAGAAAAATGGCGGTGCAAGAAGCTAACTTCTACAGAATTAATTTAGTGTTTAGTGGTGAAGAAGCTGATGTTGTGAAACAAGCGCTAGGCAATACTCCTGCGGAAGCATTGCTTGAAATGTGTAAAAACAAGCAATAAATGCAAAAAAAGGCTTTACCTCGCTGCGCTGACGGCATTTTGTTAAGGGGGTTAATGGTTTAGGTATGGACTATATTGTTACTGCTGTAAAGGAAAGAGAGCCTTTCGTTAATTATCTAAAATACCATATACCCGAATTGCAGGTGGTTTGGGACAAACACAAAAACCCA
>Ga0115012_10002129_pt1 | contig 11520 bp, 2 predicted proteins | sample TroAtlMetagenome_FD_88706 | JGI IMG/M metagenome (GOLD analysis project Ga0115012, IMG submission 88706) | Marine eukaryotic phytoplankton communities from Atlantic Ocean - Tropical Atlantic ANT10 Metagenome | ecosystem: Environmental > Aquatic > Marine > Oceanic | place: Tropical Atlantic Ocean...
ACGAGGAGCGCGGTGGAGGAGTAGTATCTTATGGTGAAGGGGAAACATACGCCACAGATATAGCGGTGGATCCTGAAGAGGACACAACACAAGAGCTAGAGGATGCAATAGATGAGAGTTTAGCCACAGAACCAAAACAAGAAACTCCTACGGAAACTGAGGAAACTGCTACGGAAACTGAGACACCCCCTACGGAAACAGTAGAAGCTCCTACGGAAGTTGAGCCTGAGGTGGTTGCAGCTGAAGAACCTGTAGAGATCGAGCAAGCTAAGTTTGATTACGGAAAGAAGCTAAACAAATTCTTTAGGACTGTAGAAGAAATAACGGATCCCCCAGTTCAGGAGGTTAACAAGTTTGTCGAGGATGACATCGTCGCTAAGGAAGCTAGGGTTGTTGAACTAACAGAATCACTGGAGACATATTCCAATCACCTTGAAGAACTTAAGGCATTATGGAGAACCTCAAACCCGGAAGATTCCCTTTACGATGATGAGGGCAAAACAGACAAGATGCGTTCTGACATCTTTGCTTTGCAGGACAGGATCAATCAGATTAACAGCCTAATTAGTACGCAGCAAAAGCGGATTGAAAAACTTAAAGCGACTCTAGTTGAAGAGGATGCGTTCATAGATCTCGATACTGGCAAGGTTCATACAGCTGCTAGTCTTGGTGAAGATAGTCTAGCCTATGAGGAGACAATTCCTGTCAACGTAGAACAGAGAGAAGATGCTGATTACGGCAAGGTTAAGGTTAGCTTTAGTTCGTTAGATAAAAGATTTAAAGGTGGCCAACCTGCACCAGCCTACTACGAGATAGATCCAACGGAAGTCGAAGACGTTGAGCAAGCGTACGTAGACTTAGCAATAGAAGGACAGGACATAAATGAATTAGTGGATCCTCCAGAGCTTGATGCTCAATCTGTAACCAAGGATGCAGCTGGTAAGGTACGGGCAGCTAACGATGTTAGAAGGTTAACAGCATTTTATAACAGGGAAACCAAGGAAGTTTTTGTCCTGGGAACAGGTAAGGCAAGAAAGGGAGCAGCATCAGGCCAAGTGGTTTTCTTTGCAGACCGTGGGCCAAGGGTAAAAGGATACCTAACAATGGATGAGATGCGGGAGTCAGGGTTAATACCGTTTGCTTCAATGCGTCTAACTTCTCCTAGGTCAAAGCCCATGTTCTATTTTAAGACGCTTGATGATTACCTTGTAGTTATGGGTAACGCAGCAAATAGAATGGAAGAAGCTAGGTCAGCTCAAGCTAAGACTGCTGCCAGCATTACAGCAGGAGATCTATCTCAAACCTACGACCCAGCGCAAGAAGCGGCGATGAATGATGCCAGAGATTCCGCCCTCCTTTTAAAAGATAAAAAGAAAAGCGAATTAATATTTGGCAGGGTGTTTGATGCCCTTGAAGCTGGAGAAGCTATCCCTGAAGCGGAGTACGAACTGCTTACAGAAATGATGCTGATGCAAATAATGGATCAGGCAGCATTAGGGAACATGAGAGCCATTGAGAGCCTTCAGGAATCCGGTGTCCGACTTGACAGCCGACAAGACATCGAGGAATATCTCGGTGAGCAATGGCAGATTCGCTTTCAAGAAGTCAGAGCTTTAGCAAATGAAACAGAAAACCCAAAACAAACCTTTCTCAATGTCCTCAGAGGCAAGAAAGTTGATGAATCCGGGCAGATACGAGAAGAAGTATCCGGGCAGATTGAAAGCGATACTGGAAGGCAAGATCAAGCCAGACCTAGAAGCGAGACTGGCGGCGATCAAACCGGATCCGGCCCAATCATCGAAGCCGCAAGGCGAAAGCGTAGAAGAACCCCCCTCGAAAAATTATATCAACGCCTACCACGAGCAGCGGTCGAAGAGATTGAAGGAACAGCTATCGGAGCAGCCGCCCTTATCGTTGGAAGAGTTCGTAGCGCAATACAAGAAGCAGAACCCGCACCGCAAACTTTAACTGAACTTGCGGCTCAAGATAAACGAATAAAAGCACAAGAAGAAGCGGCCCTTAAGGAGTGGGCTGGAGCTTCTGACATGATGGCTGACCCTGAGGAGTTCTGGAATAAATATATAGAGCAGGGCAAGCTAGGAGAAACCGAACACAAGGTCATTTTTGAGGGTGACACTGTTCGTAAAGCTAACGACACATCCTTTCATTCAACATGGTCAGCTTACTTCGAGAGACTGGCTATTACTAATTGGCTATTTGACGATGCTCCGTATGATCTTATTGGATTCGTTGAGATACCTGCTCACCCAAAACTAGCCTCATTAAATGTTGGGCAACAAAAAGTTCTTCATGCAGTCACAACACAGCCTGTAGTTAAAGGTAACGCTTCTGCAATATTAGAGCAGTTACAAGATGTCGAACCGGGAGAGTATAAAGAGGCGTACGAATTTGCGTTCCGCGAACGGATTGATGAGGAAATGAAGAAGCTGGGTTTTTATCCAGTTACAAAAGAAGCTCACAATTTTGGATCGTTAACAAAAGAAAGAAGAGCAGGAGATCATTATTATAATCCTAGTCTGGGAATACAAATTTCAGATGCTCACTCAGGTAACGCTTTCATAACAGAGAATGGCGTAGTTGTATTTGATGTAGATGGAATAGTTCCTCACCATTTACACTTCGGGACTGGAGGTATGCTGAAGGGTCTTTCAGATCCTACTATAGATCGCTTTAACACAGCTAGATATGATGAATTAGACGATATGGTAAATGCCATGTTCGATGAAGATGTCCTCGACTATGACCCCTCAAAAAAAGCAAAAGATCCCATAGAAGAAGCAAAAGAAATCACCAAGAGAGTTCATGCGTGGAATAAATCAGCTAAAATTCCATCTGAATGGGTGCAATCAACAGATCAAGAGTCATACCTTAACGACATTCAGACTAATTCCCTCTCCGACGAAGAGGCTGAAGACAGAACAGACAGTGCTGCTTATCTGGCCATCACAATTGGAGTAGACCAAAAAACTGAGGATCAAATCGCGGATGAATATTTGATTTCACTGGAGAAGGAAGGTGTTTTAGCAGGTGAAAAAGAAGTCTCCAGCGTCCCTCCTTTCTTAAATGCCTTCCAGTACTGGCGGTACAGACAAACAAAGTCGTTTAAAGATATACTTAATCATATAATAAAACACAGCGATCTAGATAATCCCACCAAGCTAACAAAAGATTTTGCTTTAGAGAATGGTCAACCTTTAAGTCGGGAACATTTGGAACGTCGGATCGTTCTAGCTAAGCAACTCTTAGAAATGGAAAGCCCCCCGTTAGTAATCATAAGTGACGGAAGTATGAATAAAAACTTCAGGGCTAAATTAACAGGAGCAGGAGGGCAAACAGGAGCATATTATCAGCCTGGTTTACACATGATTGTCCTTAACGCCGACAACGTGTCTTTTAATCAGTTCGATATTTTTATACATGAAGCCATCCATGCTAACGCTGTCTTAGCTCAGAGGAATGCTCCAGCTTCCTTGCGTTCAATGAAAAAAACATTAGACAGTCTTAGCGGTATATCTCTTGAAGACACTTTACCCGCAGAGAATCGCTTTAGCCAAAAGATGAAAGGATTATATCAGGAGGCTAAAGGTAAATTTAAGGACTTTGATTGGTTGTGGGATACTATTGGAACTTATGAAGAAGACAAGCTGCAGCAGATGATGCAGGGGGAATTAAGGACATCCCAGAATATAAGTGTATTTGATGCCTCTTTGTATTTTAATGTATTGGGTGACTTAATGGAAACTTCAGAGAGTCTAGATTCGGATGTGTTACGCTCTCATCTGATAAAGGAATGGACTGCCGATGAACCTCAAGTAAGTCAAATTATAAGCTTTCACGAATGGAGCAAGAAGACTCGGCTTAGATTACCAAAGGCAGCATACAGGACAGATGCAAAAAATTACTTGAGTCTCAGTATAGACCCAATAGAAGCTCGGAACATGGAACAAGTGTTTAGGCTTCATTCTGATGAAGGTAATGTGAACGAAGCGTTTGGAATTGTGGAGTACGGTTTATCTAATGATCGTGAATTTGTTGCCCATTTAGGGACTGAGGTATTCACAGACCTTCTTAACGCGATGAACGCAGATAAACCTATTTCACAAGATAGACGTAGTTTATGGGATAGAATCGTTCAGGTGTTTGTTGAATTGTTTAATGCAATTGAAGGTTCCATATTGGAGTCTGCATTAGCTGAGTACATTGGCTTTCATAAATCTAACCTTGGACAAGCTATTAAATTTAGCCCACGAGAAGCAGTTGATCCTTTGTCACCAACTAACGCTCAGGTTAAACAACAGTTCTTCTCTGCTTTACAGTCATTAGCTACAGCTGGTGTCGAAACACAAGTATTGGAAACAGGATTGAACAGTCAGCTTGGAATGTACGATGACCGCGCTATTCAATTAGTGATACCTGATCTAGCAAATCCAACCGCAGAAAATGTTAAGCTACTATTCCATGAAGCAGGTCATGTTGTGTTTGGGGATATGCCTCTTAATGTCCAGGACGTTTATCATAATGCTATAAGGAACCTAACAGACTCTGAGTTACAGGTAGATACAGAGAGGTTGTCCCAGAATATTGCACCAGATAATCCGATTGATGAAACAACCCAAGAGGAAAGATTGGTAGAAGCTGTTGCCAAAGAACTTACCGAAGCTGGTTTCGATCCATCACAGGCTAGGTCAATGGTGCAAAAGGTTTTTGCCTGGTTGCGAGAGCTTTACATGAGGGCTTACATATCAGTTCAACAAGCCTTACTTGGATCCGAACACGTTAATCCTAACTTAGCTAAGCAGTACTTCAGGTTAAGAATGGAAAGCTTCCTCACCAATAACTATTCACCTAACGCTATTACTATGATGGGTGGCGCACCGTTAACAGCGGAGCAGATCGGCAAGATAAAGAGGAATGATAGATCCGATGTAAACAAGGTGTACGATTTTAATACTGGAATCGTTGAGCTTAAGGAGATTGAACCTGAGACAGTTAAAGATATTTTATGGAACGCTCGGCGCAGAGTTAAGTTCTCTGAAGATGGAACGGTTGAGGAAATGCCTATTAATCCTAAGCCAGATCTAAACAAGTTAAAGGTGACTCTAGATTTCATGCAGCAAACTTATGAGGAGATGTATGCAATGTGGAACGAAGCTGGCCTTAACTTGGGCGGAGTTAGCTTTGAAGAGTTTGTTAAGTTTACACTTGGGGTAAGGAAACTTCCTTCAGAAAAGATTGAGGAACTTGTTAGTAACGGTGCTGATGCAGACGCTACCTTAGAATCATTAGAAGCCACCTCAGCAAGACCACGTACAGCTAAACAAATTTTTATATCCTTAAGGAAATTGCGCTCAAAGTTTCAAGATCTAGCAAATCAAACAGTTAGTAAGAAATTTAATAAGGACTTAATCAGATCACAAAAGATTGCCGAGAAACTTAAGGAGTTTCAGGAAAATTACACAGACATCACAACCTACACTAAGAATATTATTGGCGTAATAGATCAAGCCTTAAAGGAATACGCAGGAGAAACAAAAGCAAGCAGACCACATATAATCGGACGCATACTTAAAAAGTTGGATCCAAAGTATAAGTATAAGAACTACAAGGCTGACTTAGAAAAAGCACGTAAGCGAACCCTCGACATAGAGGATGTGCTTGAAGCTATTGGTCGTATGGATCTGGACTTTCTGGATACACCTTATGAAGAACTTGCAGTACAGATTAGAGATCAACTTGGAGAGACTACGTTAGGTAGCAAGGTTCGGGATAATGCTGTTATCGCTTCTATACTTGGGTTCTCTAAGAAATACCCAGAAGCAATGACGTTGTTACAGCTTCGCGGCGAGAAAAATAGATCAAGAGTGGATCAGGCAATAAGATTAATGATGAGTGATAATGCAGCAGGTATTACCGAAGCTAGAAGATTGCTCAGAGAATCTATTACTAAAACAAAACAAGGCGAAAGGTTACAGCAACGGATCCTTAAACTTAAGAGCCAGATCAGATCTATATTTAATCAGCAGGACAAGGTTCAAAAAAGGGTGGATGCCTTTTCAGTGGTCGATCCTTTACTTATTCAGAGAGAGGAAGAGATTTCATCTGTATTTGAAGCGGAAGCAATTCCTGAAAGAAAATCTAGTTGGCAATGGGAGCCAATGGACGGTGTTAGATTTGTTATCCCACCTTCCCCAAGTGCAACAATAGATGAGGTATGGAATAAAGAGAACTGGCAGAAATTAAGCCTGTCACCAGATGAGGACTTCGGAAGAATAACAAAGATAATCCAAATGCAAACCGAGTGGCTTCAGGTTAATGGAGAAACTGGGGAGAGACACGCCTTGATTAAAAGACAGCGTGATGGATTGATGGAGGTTCAGGCGGATTTCACTCAACAGCAGTTAAGGCAGAATGTATTCACAGAAATACTAGGTGATCGAGCATCAAAGCTGGAGGGGATTGGTGGGCCACAGGCTAAACAGATTGCTAGAAGGGACAGGAAGTACGTGAGCTTAATGCAAACTTATGGCGGTAATCTAGGACAGCAAAAGGGAGTTGAGTGGGCCAAGGCAGAGAAAGCAGCAGTAGAAGCAACAGGAGCTTACAACCTCGATGACTTTAAAAATAGATTCTACAATCCGATCTTAGCATTCACTAATGAAAACGTAGAGATTCTTGAGTCTTATCCAGGTAATGTAAAAGCAGCTGAGAATGAAGTTCTAAGAAGGGCTAGGATTTACATGGCTGAACGAACCAATAACGAGAGCGAAGCAGCGTGGCCACAGCTAGAGAAACTTATCAGGCTTACAGCATCAAGAAATGGAATTGTTAATGAGTGGAGAAAGAAGATGGGTGTTAAGGTTGTGGATGAAGTTAAGATTGGTGGAGAGGTTAAGAAGTTTTTCCGTGAAACAATCGGTTCTCCCATGTTCACAACCATGCGGCGTACTAAAGATTCTACTGAAGGTCTATACAAAGCTATGCACGAAGCATGGGGTGGCACTAAAATGGGTGAGATTTCTAACGCAATCGTTCAGGCCGCTAATGATGGGCCGGAAGCATTAGTTGAATTATTTGCTGGTAGGTTTGACGACATGACCATAGAGGAATTTGTTGAGCCTATTCTTATGCGACCCACAGGGGCGTTTAGAATGATTGAGGATTTAGGTGGTGAAACATACGACCCTGCCGAGATTAGAGAAGCTTGGGATGCCACTGGTGATTTAGAAGGAGAAAGCAAGGTGGTTCAGTTTGCGTATAACCTAGCTCAGTTAGGGATAACTAAAGAAGAACAAATCACTCCTGCTGTTATTGAGATACTAAAGGTTTTCCCTAGGTACTTTCGTCAACTTCAAACCCTTTATGACAAGAAGAAAGAGAACACTCAGATAGGTAATCCCGTTCCGGTACACACCATGATGGATGCTCGTGTTGCACAAAACTTCCCCGCTGAGTGGATGGACTTCTCTACCTATACATCACGTGAAATGGGTTACTACGCAGAGTCCTTGGCGTTTGAATCTGCATACGGTCGCGATCTTGTTGGGGTCAGAAGAGACTTTGATAATTTAATTTCACTACTTAGCAAGAGAGCAACTGCATATAAAAAGATTACAATCAAAGTAAATAGAGATCCGTCAATAAGTAAGTCTAAGAAGAAGAGAGTAATTGCGGAGTTAGCTGACGCTGAAGGAGGTATTAGGCTACTTAAAAATGCAGCTAGAGATCTTGGTGTGGTCAGAACAGAAAAGTCCAGGTTTGAATCAATACTTAAAAACAAGTCTGAACAAGTTGATTACAATGCAACTATGGAACTTGTGAGTGCGCTAACTGGTGCAACAGTACAGGGTATGTCTACAGCTCTAACTGATATGAGTACCGCATTTGAAGGCCCGTTCCGTAAGTTTGGCCTTAGTTCTTTCGGTCTGTCAGCCCTGTTTAAAAATGTTAAGTACACTAGCTTAGAGGCCATAGGTACTTTAATACAGTTGTTACCTGTAAGCTGGAACGTGAATGCCGAAAGGGTAAAGCGCAGGACGAGACTAGGTATCGTTGATGATGACTCACTTATGAGCTTTCGAGATCGATATGTCAGCAATATGCAGGACGAATTTAGATCGGAAGGAATGACAGGTAAGGCTATGGAGAAAATATCCCGTGCTGTTAGAACGGTACTCCAGTCTGGGCTAGGTAGAGCAAAGAAAGAAGATCAACTATACACCACACTTAAAGCTGCCCCGTTTTCGATGATGGTTAACTGGCAATCAGCAGGTGCTACAGACAGCTTGTTCGATGTGTTCACAGATTTTATTGCTAGAGCAGGAGAGTTCTTTGACCAGAATCCAGAAGCAATGAATGATCCTAACTACCAGTTAAATGCAAAGGACTTAGGATTACAGGATAGGTTATTTGGTTTGATTCAGAACGAAAGGGCTTTTGATTATATTGTTAATACGCTTCAGCAGCACGGTTTAAACCCCACAAGACTCGGAAGAGAATGGGTGCTGAATGGTAAACAGAACCCGTTGAACGACGAACACTACCGAAGGATTGCTTCTCTCTCAGCTACAGAGATCATGCTTGAGAATACAGCAGTTAATCAGCCTTCATGGATGATGTCTAACAAGGTTGCTATGATGGCAAGACCGCTATTGAGGTGGGGATTTGATAAGACAAAAGACTTAGCCAAGCAACTTCCGAAGCTAGGGGATAAAGAAAACTTTAACATTAAGGATCCTAATACAAGGAAAGCTCTTAAAGCATACAGGGATTTTGCTATGGCAATGGGTATGGCGATCATTCCGATTTCCCTGGCATGGGCTATGTTAAGGGACAAGTACGATGAAGAAGCGTTAGGTAAACGTGGTAACTTAATGAGATTTGGTGAGGCTAATCCGTTCTTTGTGATGTTAGATCGACTAGATAGGGTTGGTACTTTCGGAATGGGTGGCGAGGTTGCTAATACTTTATTGAATCTAGACACATCCAGAGAGTTCGGAATAGATAACAGGGTCTTCGCTATTAACTCGGCATTATCTTTGGGTCGGGCAGTTGGAACTTGGATTCATCAGGGAGAAGCCACTTACGCTACCGTATATCGACCTGCTTTGATGGCAATGGGATTTGGGGGTGCGCTGCAAAACTTCCAGTTATCCAATAACCTTCTTGGAATGGACAATATGGAGTCCAGATACACTGCAAGAATTAATGTAAACAATATACTCCGCTCTACTGGTAGGCAATTAGGATTAGATGTTAGAAAGTTTGCTGGTGGAGGAGCATTACCTACCCCTATGAAGCCTTGGTTGACCGACATGGTTTTGTCTGCGTATGCAAATGACGGCATAGGTTTTAGAAACGCTTACGCCTTAGCACTTCAGGCCGCAGAAGCTATGGGAAAAGAGGATCCAGTTAAGAGTGTGAAGGCATCTCTAACTATGTACCATCCGTTAAGATATGTGTACCGGACACCACCACTTGCGGCGGAATTTAATAAAATATTAAGAGCATCAGGATCAGGCAGACAGGCCATCAATGAGGCTATTACGCTGTTTAATAGATATGCAGCAACGCTTGGGATCAGTCCTTATATGGGTAAAAAGAATAAGGAATCATCAAGCAGTTCGTTTGAGATGCCAGAGAAACTATCGACAATAAAGCTAGACTCTGATTACAAGTCGTTATCTGTTGACACAGGTAGTCTATTTCCGTTCTAATTCTGTTAGGTAACATGAAGCAAAAGCGTTCAGTTGAGCCTGGGAAAAGGATTGAAGGTGAATTACCTGAGGCTCCGGCTATCGCTGGCGAGATACCAGGTTGGTGGGATGAAGCCTCGTCAGTACTTGATCGGATCAGAGGCGAAGCTAACTTGCAGATTGAAAAAACTAACTCACAATTTAATGCTGAAAATATAAAGCAATTATATGAACAAAACAAAGATACTAATACCTTTAATGACTACTACAAGGACAGGCTTGAGAACTTAGAAGCCGCATTAGGGATAGATGGAGATGCGATGGGAACAGGCAACGAACAAGAGATAGATAATAAATTTATAGGTGGGGGATCATTCTAATGAGCAATGTATTAAAAATTAAATCAAGGCAGACAGGAGACGCTGGCACTCCCGCTAGTCTGGCTAGGGCCGAGCTTGCGTACAACGAACAAGATAACACCCTTTATATAGGTCACGGCTCTGGAACAGATTCATCTAGAGCTAAGAACGCTATTGGTGGTGTTGGGGCGTTCGTAGACAAAGCATCGTCTCAAGTTTTAACTAACAAAGACTTAACTGCCACATCCAATTCATTCACGGCAGCATCAGTAACACAGGCTGGAGTAGTTGAGCTTGCCACTGGAGCAGAAACGAATACTGGAACAGACGCTACACGGGCAGTCACACCAGATGGTCTTGATGATTGGACAGGAAGCACACAAGTCACAACTGTTGGCACAATATCTTCAGGTGTCTGGAGTGGAACTGCATTAGTGGCTGGAAAGGTTCCGAACCTAGAAGCTCTTACTGTTGGGGGGCATCTAGATTTAAATGCTAAACGCATAGGTAATCTTGCTGCTCCAACCGCAGCTAACGATGCTGTTCGTAAAGTCGATCTAGATAATGCAATCATTGGTTTAGATGTTCGTGATTCAGTTAGGGTCGTAGCTGTAGCTAATGTTGCTGGTTATGCAACTAGCGGACAAAGTTCTGCACTTTCTGTAGACGGGGTTACACTCGCCGCTAATGACCGAATACTTTTAACCGCACAATCAACTGCGTCAGAGAACGGGATCTGGAAGATGACCAATCCTAGTTCGACTTGGTTATTAGTTAGAGCAGAGGACGCAGATCATGTAGATGACTTGTCTGCTAATATGTTTTTCTTTGTAGAGGAAGGAACTAATTACGCTGATTCTGGTTGGGTATGCACAGCACCACTACCGCCTCATACATCAGTTACCATGTCGAATATGACTTTTGCTCAGTTCTCTGGAGCTGGTCAGATCACTGCGGGAGACGGGCTTGATAAAAGTGGAGATACTTTAAGTGTAGATTTAAAAGCTAATGGTGGTTTAGTAATAGATTCTGGTGAAATTAAAGTAGATCTAAGTGCATCTTCTATTTCTGGAACCCTGGATATTCCAGACGGTGGAACAGGTCATACAGATTTTACTGCTGGCGATCTATTATACGGAAAAGGCACAGGAGAAAATAACTTCAGTACTCTAGCAGCAGGAACAGGTATACTTAAAATGTCTAGCAGCACACCGTCTTGGACAACAGCCCCAACAGGATTAACAATAGACTGTGGAAACTTTTAGTAAATGGCTAACACGATTCAGATTAAGCGCAATACCAGCGGCGCACCTAGTAGTTTAGCGGCTGGCGAACTAGCAGTTAATCTCACAGATAAAAAGCTATGGGTCGGCAATAATGCTGGCAATGGTGTCTTACATTTAAACGATCATCTTCCTCTCGCTGGCGGCACAATTACTGGAGAACTG
>Ga0115012_10002130_pt1 | contig 11513 bp, 10 predicted proteins | sample TroAtlMetagenome_FD_88706 | JGI IMG/M metagenome (GOLD analysis project Ga0115012, IMG submission 88706) | Marine eukaryotic phytoplankton communities from Atlantic Ocean - Tropical Atlantic ANT10 Metagenome | ecosystem: Environmental > Aquatic > Marine > Oceanic | place: Tropical Atlantic...
ATTTGTGGGCCTGTTCGACGTAATAGTCGGCGTCCATTGTGGGGCTCAAGCAGTCGGCGGTGGCGGCATCGGTTTCGCACGGGTCCGCGGCATGGGGCGTGTCCGTGTCTTTGGTGCACCCCAAGGTGACCGTTGCGATCAGCGCCCAACGAAGCATGCTCACCCCCTGTGACGACCATGGTACACCCGTGTCAGATTGAATAGCCAAGTCTCTGGAGGTTTCATGCTCGACGAGCTCATCGCCCGGTCCAACAATCAGTGCGAACTGTGCGGTGATTCTGTGTCGCTCAAAGTCCATTGCTTGCCTTCGGGCGATGGGGTCTTGGTGTGCGGTGCGTGTTTGCCGCAGATTCAAGGTGAGATCACCGATTCGAATCATTGGTACTGCTTGCAAGGGGCCATTTGGAGCGATGTGCCGGCGGTGGCGGCTTTGTCGTGGTGGATGCTTGGGCGAATGCCTTTGGAGGGTTGGGCCGTAGAGACGATGGACGGCATCGAGTTGGACGATTCGGTGATGGCGCTGATGGGCGAGGGTGAAGCCGAAGACGAACCCGTTGTGGTGGTGGACTGCAACGGGGCGACCTTGTGCGACGGGGATTCAGTCACCCTCATCAAGGACCTCGATGTGAAGGGAGCAAACTTCACGGCCAAGCGCGGAACAATGGTCAAAAACATTCGGTTGGGGTTTGATCCCACGCACGTCGAAGGCAGAATCAACAAACAGAGCATCATGCTCAAAACGTGTTTTCTGAAACGCGCATGAACCCGTGGCGCAGTGGAGGTGTTGGTGTGAGTGCAGGTCTGTCTCTCCGAAAGAAAATCATCTTTTCGATCATCACCACTGTCGCTGTATTGGCCGCCATCAACGGTGTTGTGGTGCTGCAAGACAAACAAAAGTACGGCGTGACGGCGGGCCAGAAAGAAGCGATGTACGAACAAACGCCCTCGGGTCGGCGCGTCCTTAAAGCGGGCGCGACGATGCAGGGAACCGCCTCGAAAGTTCGAACCAATGCCTACGGTTTTCGGGGGCCGGAACTGCTCGACCCGAAGCCCGACAACGGGTTCCGTATTTGGGTTGTGGGCGGTTCAACCACCTTTGACGTGTACGCGCCCAGCGACGATCGAACGTGGCCCGCGTTGGTGGGTCAGAACCTCACTGAAGCGCACCCCGATCGGGTGATTGAAGTCATCAACGCGGGGATTCCAGGAGAAGTGATCGCGGGAAATCTGGAAGACTTCAAGCGCCACGCGGCCGCCATTGAGCCCGACCTGTTGGTGTACTACCACGGCCCCAATGACCTTCGAGACATCCGTTTTGGCGGCCCGCCGCCGCCCTCAGGAGCGTTGGAAAAAGAGTTTGCTCTCCTTCGAGCGGCCCGGGGTGTCGTAAATAAACGCTATCCGCAGTTGCCGGACGAGTGGTCCCAAGCGCGCCTCAGCAGTCACGACCTGAATGAAATGATCCGCCGAATCGATTTGCTCTTGGAAGTGGCTCAGCAGCGCGGAGTGCCGGTGGTGATGGCCAATCACGCCTTTCAGTACATCGACGGCAAGACCGGGACCGAGGCGTTGAGTGAGGTGGGAGAGATTTGCGTGTTGATGCAGATGGCGCCCGACAACGTCGTGCACATGTTCCGGGACTACAACAATTTGGTGAAGGGCATGGCGGAACGGAAGGGTCTTCCCTTCGCGGATGTGCGGGGCGCGGTGCCGGGCGATGCGCGCTACTGGGGCGATGCACTCCATTTTTCGGCGGCGGGCTCGGTGTTGGCCGCCGCCGCTGTGACTGAGGCGATTGAAGGCGGCGGTTTCTTCACGAAAGCGGAAGCCCAGAATGGTACAGCCACCGCCCGTTGATCCGCTCAAAAGCGCTCCGTTCGACCATGGCAGAGGGCTCCCCGTGGTGGGTGAGTCCGGCGGTGAAGTGCACTTCGCCGCGGGGTGGATCTGAATGGCTGCTGTGAACGGTGAGTGAATCGAAGCGCGTGGAGCGGCAGAACGCTTCCAGCTCTTCGTGCCATTCGGCTTCGTTGCTTCGAAAGTGGGGGCTGTTTGGGTGGGTGGTTCGCACGATGTGCCCCACCGCGCCCAACGCGTAGGCTGCGTACCGCGAACGCATCAGCGCTTCGGGGGTGGGGGCGGGTTGGCCGCGGAGCACCGGACCGCAGCACGATTTTGTTTTCTTTCCGCTGTGGCACGGGCACGGGGCGTTGAGCCGTAGCTTCATTCGGCCAGCTCTACGCTGCCATCGAAAAACTGAATCCACTCGATGTTGCGCAATGTGTCGGTTCCGTCGGGCCCGCTGACGGTGGTGACTCCATTTGCGGTGGTGACTTCGTAAGCGGCGGCGTCCTCGCAGTACACCGCTGTGTCCGTACCCTCTCCGCCATCGAGGGTGTTGTCGGCGCTGTTTCCTCGCAGGCGATTGTCCGAGGCATTGCCGGTCAGGCTCGAGGCGTTGGTGCCGGTGAGTGTCGCGTGCTGCAGGTATTGGGATTTGTGGGTGTAGGGTGCGCTGGAATCGAATGACATGGAAAAGGTGCCTTCCAGTTCGGGCTCCAGTCTGGCTTCGTACGACGCCATTGGCGGCAAAAAAGCTTCCAGCAGTTCACCGCCGACCGGGTCCAAATCCGCGATTTCGGAACGGGTTTTGGCGATGTAGACGCCCCACATTCCCCCCGGGGATTCGTCGAAGGCGCCCCAGTAGCCGTAGTAGCTGTCGATCACCGACGCGATGTATTCCTGGGCCAAGGAATCCTCTTCCGCCAATTCCTCAAGCCAGTCGTCGACGTGGGGATCGACTGGGATCCCCCAGCGGCCGTCCTCGATCGCCGCGATCGCTTCGGCTTTCATTTCGCTTTGGTACGCGGGCAATGCGCCGGGCAACCAGGTGCCGATGCCCGCATCGTGCACCAAGTGAAAGATTTCCTCAAAGGTGGCATCGCGGTGTTCCCAGGCGTTGTTCATGTACCAGTCACCGCCTTCAACGGTCATTTCGGCTTGGAACAATGGCTGGGCATCGAACGGCGGTTCTTCCCCTTCTTCGTGCGCTCCCGCGGGGAGCATTAGCGTCGCTCGATTGTTGGCCATTGCATTGGCCACGGCCGATTTGTCTGCTCCGTAGCGGCTGCCCGGGTGGTCGGTGAGGAAGAATCGCAGCACGTTTCGTGCGCGTTGAGCCTGGTTGTCGGTGACTCCGTCTTCCACGAAGATGCGGATGGCTTTTCCGTTGGGGGCCGCGACTTCCGCGTACCGATCGAAACCCCAGTCCGCGTAGTCGGCGTATTCGCTGGGGGTGGCCATCACGACGCCTTCGTCTTCGGCGCAGCTGGTGGCGGGGTCGGTGGGGTCGAGGGTCTCGCCAACCGGGTCAGCCGGGGTGGTGTCTTCGGTGTCGTTTTTTGATTCGCTGGCTGTGCATGCCGTGAGAGAAAGGATGGCCAGCAACAAAGAAGCGCGGTTCCAGCGAGTCATGGGCGGTTCCCGGGAGTGGGGTGGGGTTGCGATCTGGGACGACTGGAGCGGTCGTTCATTCGCCGGCGGACGGTGGGCACAGTCCATCGTTGATGATCAGTTCGTTGTTGTCCTCGTGGCATTCAGTGAGCCACGATTCGCCGCCATCGTCGTCGGCCACGAAGCGAACGACGCCCAAGGGCACCCGTGCTGGATCGATGTCGAACACCCACCCCGGTGTGGTGCGGGCGGGCATGATTTCGATGGCTGTGGTCTTCGTCTCAAGCAAAGACCAGCCTCCCGTGACACGGGCGTACAAGGAGCCGACCATCCCGGCAGGGATGGGTTGGACCCCGCCGTTGCCGATTCTCACAACGATCCGGAGGAGGCCCTCGTCGCACTCTTCGGTGCAGATTTCGACCAGTTCCACCGTCGCGTCCGACATCGCTCCGCCCGCGGCCGCGGCCAAGTCGCCGGATCGGAAACTGTTGTAGCTGAGCCAGTTGGTTTCGGTGCTGGCGGGGATGGATGCGTCGTTGTTCACGTGCGTGATGCTGTACGCATGCTGGTTCCAGACCGGCCGCGCCGGCATCCATGAGCCGTCGGCATCGCCGATGACGCGAACGCCATTTTCAGAACCCGAAGAGTAGGCGGACGATGTGTAGATAATTTCCGCTTGGCCGTCGAGATCGATGTCGGCAATGGCCGGATATTCGCTGCATGTTGCCGAAGCGTGTTGGGTTTCTTGGAGCTTTACCGCTCCGGTTGCGCCGTCGTACACCCATACGTTTTCTTCGTCTGCGTAGACCACTTCAGCGGCGCCATCGCCTTCAAAATCGAACACGGCCGATCCGGTGAATCCGGACGAATAGTCCTGAACGGTGTTGGACCACATCAGGGTTCCGTCGCCGTCGACCATCAGGTAAACACCGTTTCCGGCAACCCCGATTTCGGGCTCTCCGTCTCCGTCAAAATCGGCCACGGTGGGCGGACCAATACGGCTGCCGGTGTAGTTGCTGCTCCAGATGATGCTTCCGTCATGGTCTTGCAATCGCATGACGCCTTCGTCTGTGACCACGATTTCACCGTAGGGGTCGTCGTCAAAGTTGGCCACGGCGACGAATCCGTCGGATTGACCGTTGTGCCACAACGCGGTCCCGTAGGAATCGTAAATGGCGTTGCCGACCACGACTTCCAGTTCACCGTCTTGGTTGACGTCGGCCGCGACGCCCATGCCGGCGTAGGTGCCGCCGGGAAACCCGGTCCCCGCTCCGTACAGTCCATTGCCGCGCAGTGTGCCGTCGGCGCCGTTCAAGATGGTGCGGCCTTGAACGATTTCAACCGTGCCGTCTCCGTCCAAGTCGTAGATGCCCACGCCGCCGCACACGCCAATGGTTCCCAGTCCGCTGCTTGCATTGCTCCACAGCAAGGCTCCCGTGGCTCCGGCGAAGGCGAAAAATCCGTTCGATCCGGTGACCACCACTTCGGGCAGGCCGTCGTTGTTGATGTCGCCGATCGCGGGTGCCGAGGGTTCGGCTGACGAGATGTTGTACGTCCACACGACCGTGCTGCCGTCGCCGGTCACTGCGGTGACCAAACCTCCGGTGCCCACCACCACAACATGCGGCATGTCCGAACCGTCCACATCGCCGTCGCCATCGGTGTCGACCAAGGGTCCAATGGCTGGCGTGGTGTATGCCGAGCCAGGACTGCTGTTCGCCCATTCCACCACCGGGGTGAATCCTCCGGGTACGGCCTCGATCAGGCAGCTGTCATCCACCGTTGCCGTGCCGCGGTCGGTGTTGGGTTCGGGGCAGCCTTCCGGGATCGGTTCGTCCGTGTCGCCCGAATCGTCGGGATCGATCGTGTCATCGGTTGCGGTGTCCAACAACGGGTCGTCGGCATCAAGTTTGCTCGTCACTTCGTATTCGGTGCAGGCGCACAGCCACAATGGTGCAAAGAACCAACGTCTCATCTCAACCCCTCTTGAGCCGCCATTGTAGCCGACAAAACACCCAGCGTTAGGTGGTGGTCATGCGAAAAGTCGCCAAGTGTATTGCAGGTGTGTTGTTTTCGGGCGTGATTTTGATGGCCTGTGAGTTCATTCTTCGGGTGGCGGTGGGCCCGCCCACCCCCGAATTGGTCGCCACATTGCCCGGTGGTGAAGGCGAGTTGATTCGGCGAAGCGGCGAGGGAATCCAACCCGCGTACCAAGACTCGCGCAAGCAATCAGCGGTTTCCGCAGAACGGCTCGATGGCAAGCGCCGTGTGCTGTGGGTGGGCGGAAGTTCGATTCACGGAGGGACTCAGGGAATCGCCATCGCCGAGGAAGCGCCGGGTCGGTTGGCCGCATTGTTGGGGGTTGAAAGCGTCAACTTTGGCGGCATTGGCATGGATACGATTTCGATTGGCGCGATTCTGGACGATGCGTTGTCGATTCAGCCGGATGTGCTGGTGGTGTACAGCGGTCACAATGAGTTTGGGAATGCGGTCTTCACCGGCAGGTACGGCGACGCTCAGACTGCGCGTTTGTCAAAGATTCGCGCACGACTGGGTGCGAGCCGGTTGTACCAGTTCTTGGAAATGGCGATTCGGGGTCGGGAAACAATGGCGTTGCCGAGCGCCGCCACCGAGGGCCAATTCACCGTTGATGCGGCGAGGCGCACCGAGGTGTACCGCCGCTACGAGGAGCGCCTGCGCCACATTGTGGGCCGGGCTTCGGCTGCGGGTGTTCCGGTGGTGTTGGTGACGTTGATGTCGAATCCGGTGGCGCCGAGCATCGAGTTTTCATGCCCTGAGGCGGTCAAACGGGCTGGTTTTACGGCTGTGCGCCCCGAGGCGTTGGCGGTCGATGGGCTTCGCGAAACCGACTTGGCTGCGGCTGAGCAGTTGGCTCCGGGGTGCGCGGACTTGCGGTGGATCCGGGCGCGGCGCGCGGGAGACCGGGCGGCCTTGGATGCCCTGCGCGACGCGGATCCGCTTCCGGTGCGCGCGGACAGCACTCTCAATGGTGTCGTGCGTCGTGTGGCTGCAGAGACGGGGGCCACGTTGGTGGACGCGGACGGGTTTGCTCGAATGGCCGGGAATGGGTTGGAGCCGTCCGCTTGGTTTCTGGACCCGATGCACTTCACCATCGCCGGTCACGACGCTCTGGCTCGCATGGTGGCCCAGGGTGTGGCTCCCTTGTTGGCGTTGAGGCCACCGCCTTTGGCGCCTTCACCCAGCGCAGAGTTGGACTTGGCCGGATGCGCAGCGGAGGGGTGCCGGGAACGCAGGGACTTCTGAGGGCACCCAAGGGAAAGGGCCTGGGTTCGCTCAAAAAAGCATGATTCAGGCCCTCAGTGGGTGCTTTGGTTTTACTCGCCGCCGGTTTCGCGCAAGCTGAAGACATCTACCGGCTCGGTTCGACCCCGAACAGTCACCGTGCCACGGTGTTCCACGCCCACAACGGGCCCTCCGGCGGCTTGGACCACGCTATCGGACACCAACACCGGAACGCGGTGCTCTTTTGTCAGTGACTCAAGACGACTGGCGATGTTCACGGCATCGCCCACAACGGTGTACTGCCTCCGTTTCAACGTTCCGATGTTTCCGGCCACGACTTCACCCAAGTGCAGGCCAATGCCTTGCGCCAACGGTTCCAAGCCCTGCGCGACCCGCGACCGGTTGTGCTCGATGAGGGCGTTGCCCATGCCGTTGGCGGCTTTCATGGCTCGCATGGCATCGTCTGAACGGCCTTCGGGTACACCCCAGACGGCCATGATGGCATCCCCCATGAACTTATCGACGACGCCTCCGTGAAGTTGAATGGGTTCCAACATCGCTTCAAAATACCGGTTCAGTTCGTCCACCAGCGCTTCGGGGTCATGGCCTTCGCTGTATTGGGTGAAGCCCCTGAGATCGCTGAACAGGATGACCACGGTTTGGCGTCGGCCGCCGAGTTTGTCGTTTCCTTCGGACAGAACGATGTCGAGCAGCTCAGTGGATACATACGCGCCCAAACGTTGGCGAACTTGCTCGGCTCCGCGGGCTTCGGCGGCCCCGCGGGACACAAGTTTCGCGCTTCGCGAGGAGATGGTCCAAGCGAGTCCGCCACACACCGCCAAAACCAACAACACCATGAGTTCGTTCGCCGGCGTCCCCACAACTCGGTCCGGATGAACGAAGCGGTCGATGCGAAGCAACGCTGCGGTGAGCGCAAGATCGAACAAGGCCGCCGCCATGGCCAGTCGGGCGGCCAATCGCAGGCCCGCCGCCACGGTGACAATGAACACAAATCCGATTTCAGGGATCCGGGCCAGTCCTGGGTAGGCTTCGGCCGGCCAGAGCATCAAGCACAGCAAACACGCAAAGATGCCCAGTCGATCGATCGCCAGGGAGGACACGAGTAAGGGGGTGGACAACCCATGGGTTTTCAGGCGCCGCAAGAGCACGGCTGAGGCCACAACGGTGCCCCCCAATACGCCACTCAGGACGTCCAGCCTCGAGGGGTCAAGCCAGGATGGGCCAAACAAGACCCATATTTGGATCAAAGCACCAATGGCGGCCAGCATCCGAATCCATCCGAAGGAGTATTCCCCCCGAATGATGGTGTCGGTGAGGATTTCATCGACGATGGGGTCGTTGAATCGAGGGGAACGGTCGGCCATGGGCCACTGTACCCCAATGGGGGGATATCGTTCCCTGCGTACGAACTACTTGTCGCGGGCCTTGTGCCGGGCGCGCGCGTTTTTGTTTGAGCAGTTGCGGGAGCAGTACTTGGAGCGCGGCCGAGCGACTTCCTCGCATCCGTTCCACGCGCACTTGACTCCATCGGCTTTGCCGGCGGCCACGAGAGTTGGAGCCACCTTGGTGGTGGTTTTCGTGGTGGGTGCTGCGCGTTGCGCCGGTGCCCGGCTGGGAGCCGGACGGGTTGTTGGCTTCGGTGCAATCTCGACGTCCATCGACGGCGCGACGGATCCAGTCAGCATGGCATCGAGTTCGGATGGTTTCCGACGCTGTGCGCTTCGTTTGGTTGCCCGTTTGGCTTTGGGGCGGGGCTTGTTGGGCTCAAACCCTTCCGGCATCGCGGGGCGGGCGTCCATGGACGGCCGTTTGTTGGAGCACAACCAGCATTGTTCAATGTTGGCGGGCAGAACCAGCGCGGGAAGGTGGCGGCCGCAGCACCAGTGTTCGTAGTCTTTCCAGTAAACCTTGGTGCGGCGAGACAGGTTTCTCAATGGTGTAGACGACATTCTTCCCTCTCAAACCTCAGTGGCGGCCCAACGTATATCACCAAGTGCAATCGAAGTGGAACACAACGGCCCAAAAATTGGAGCCAAACCGTTGAGTGGTCCACCGTCCAGTCCTCTGTTCCATGAAGGGGTGTTCCATTTTTTTGGCGCGACCAAAGCCTCAAATGGGTGTTTGGTGATCGGTTTTGGGGACGCATTCATGTTTTGCACGTGTGACGCCAACATTCACCCCAACCGAGCCCCACCGGCGGTGAGCGAGGACCAATTGCCCTGAAAAACGTTGCTTTAGAGAGTCGTGGAGGTCAAAGTGGAACCAGCCCTGAAAGGAGTGGTCATGTCCATGCGTTCGTTTTCAATTGTCTGTTTCGTTCTCCCCCTGCTGGGTTGCTTCGACAAAACCGATGCCCATGTGGACCGGGGAGAAATTGATCAAGAAGCCACCGAGTCCGATGACGAAGGCGAATGGTACGAAGAGGGTGAGGAGGACTGGGACGAAGACGACGAGGGCCGGGACGAAGACGAAGATGAGGGCCGGGACGAAGACGACTGGGACGAAGACGACTGGGACGAAGACGACTGGGACGAAGACGACTGGGACGAAGACGACTGGGGCGAAGACGACTGGGGCGAGGGCGACTGGGACGAAGAAGAGGTCGAAGAATGGGCGGAATACTGCATCGATCTGGCCGAAGCCTACGAAGAACTGTCCGAGGCCTTGGAGGACCACAGAGCCGAAACCGAAGCGTTCATTGAAGAGACCCGTTCGGAAATTGACGCAGCGGTCGCCGAAGAGTTGGACGCGCTGTCCGAAGAATACGAAGCGGCGGCTTCGGTATTGGAAGGCATCATCGACGCCGCTGTGGAGGCCGGTGATTATGAAACGGCCTTTGGTGCGATGACTGAGTTGTGGGCGCTTCGCGATGCGCACGACATGGCGCGCGCCGAAATCATCGACGCGGCCCGCGAGGCGCTGGGCGAACTGGAAGAAGCGGCAGCGGAAGCGCGCGACGAGGGCGAAGAAATGGCCTTTGAGCTCGCGGAGATCGCCGAAGCATGGGGCGATGCATACTGCGATGAATTGTTCGGGGATTGATCCTTAGAACGATTTCCCGGTCAACCGTTCAAACATGTCGACGTACAGCGTGGATGTTTGCTCGATGACGGTTTGGGGCAGCGCGGGAATCGCGGGCTCTTCGGTGTCGTTTTTGCGCGCGGCGTACAGGGCGTCGTGGTGCCCGGTTTCGATGTAGTGACCGCGAACGAATTCTTTGGACAACTGCACAATTTCGCCGCGCTCGTAGGCGGCCGCGTCCCACCAACGATCTTCATCGAGGGTGCCGAACGAGTCGACCAACACCGGCTTGCGGTTCGCACCGAGTGCGAATTCTTTCTTTCCGTCGACATGGATGAGCCCGGCTTTGGCCGCTTCGCGATCGATCACGGCATCGACTTTGAGAACGATGGCCATGATGGCGTCGAACTCATCGTCGGTCAGGTTGGAGATCTCCAAGGCTTCCGCTCGGTCCAGAAGACGGTCGAACTTTTCGAATTTGGTGGAAACTTCAAGGTATGGGGTGGGAAGCTTTACGCCTTCTTTCAACTCGGTGCCCTCGGCGAAGCCCAACTCTTGCGCTGTGACTTCTCCGCGTGCGTAGCGACGCCAGCCAGACCCGGCCAGGTAGTGGCGGCAGATGACTTCCAGTGGAACGAAGACGTTTTCACGGTCGCGGGCAATGGCGCCCGGTTCCTTCACCACATCGAATCGCCGCGCCCGGACCCGGTCCGGTCCGTTCATTTCGACGATGTGGGTGTCGCAAATGTTTTCAGCTTCAACCAGTTCGAACCAGTGGCAGCTGGTTCGATTGAGCGATTCACCTTTTCCAGGAATCAAACTGGGGATGATTTGATCAAAGACGGAGATTTGATTGGTGTAGCGGAACTCAATGATGTCCGGATCTTCTGTGGTCCAGACTTGCTTTACTTTGCCGTGGTAGATCATCTCGCTCATTTGTACAACCCTCCCAATGGTGGCGCGGTGGTTAACATGACAACCTTGAATTGGGTGCAGAGCGGGGCCAAAAGTTTGGCACCAATATTGGGTGTGTTCGCAACCCACCGCATCGCCGTAAAACGTCGGATTGCGGCCTGAATCATTGACGGCTCGCCGGCCTCAGCGTTCGCCGCAGAACCCGAAGGTGGTGGAACCAAATGCCCCGAGTTCGGCATTCCAACTCACGCCCGTGAAGACATGCTCGTCTCCATCAAGGGTGTATTCGGCGCTCCAAATTGAGGTGATCGTGCCGGATATTTCGGCGCGGGTTTCCCACACGATGGGTGCATCGGTGGTGTTGGTCACCGTGGCGTCCATGCAAAAGCCCGTCGTCCATGTGCTGGATTCGATCAGCGTGAATTCGATGCCGGACGTGGCCCCGCCGGGCAGAATTTCACCGACGGCTTCGACGGTTGATTCAATGGTTTCGGCATCCATGCGAGCCCCGGTGGCCCGTGTATTTCCGCCTTCGGGGTCACCGATTCGGGAGGTGAATGACACCCGGGTGGGGAGTTCTTCGAGGGGGCCGGTGAGCCGGATGCCACTCGCATCATCGGCGCACGCGTCGGTGCCCGTGCCCCAGCGCCTCCAGGTTTCGATGTAGCAGGCCCGAAAACGCGGGTCGTCAACCAGGATTTCGCCCAACTGTTGGACGCCGTTGAATGCGAGACCGTCCACGTCCCCCGAAGCGTCGATGGGTTGTTCCACTTCTTCGGTCCGCCATCGGCCCAAGTGGTCGTAGTGTTCAAAACCAAACCCGATGGGGTCGATGAGCG
>Ga0115012_10002131_pt1 | contig 11512 bp, 10 predicted proteins | sample TroAtlMetagenome_FD_88706 | JGI IMG/M metagenome (GOLD analysis project Ga0115012, IMG submission 88706) | Marine eukaryotic phytoplankton communities from Atlantic Ocean - Tropical Atlantic ANT10 Metagenome | ecosystem: Environmental > Aquatic > Marine > Oceanic | place: Tropical Atlantic...
TTAACAGGTAAGATGTATTTCTTGTAGATTTCCTCTTTTACGATGTGATCTGATCTATTATCTCCATCTTCTCGCATAAATAATAGACAGCCGTGTAAATAAAATCTTTCAAGCCATTTTTCAGTTGGCTCTCTAAATCTTTCTTCACGACCAGATACAAAGATAACAGATCTGTCATCATTCATAGCCCAGCGTAAAACAGTTAACACAGCTAAGTTTACTGCGTCTTTATCACAGTCGGTTGCGTCAAAGTAATCTCTACCGTGATTATTGATTGCTATTGTGCCATCTAAGTCACATATTATAGTATCGGGGGTAATAACATTTTCAGTCATTATTCTCTCCTTTTGTTGGTTAAAAAAATCTTTATTTAAACTAGCTGGCGAGAAGGCAACTCCAGGCCCTTATTGGTATTAGTTGACACATTACCTTTAGTGGAGCGTTATTCTTCCCGCCGTTCTTTTCTAAGAAAGACCCTATAAAAATGCTAGCTTTAACAGTTAGAACATTTCACCTCAAACATTTGTCCGTCCTCATCTACATCGTAGTCGGGACAGTAATTACAAGTGCTTTTTAGATGTTGGTCTAACCATATCTTTCGTAGTTGATTGCGTTTGAGCTTATTGGCCTCACTACGAGTCCAGCCTTTGTGTGTTACAAAGTGCTCAACGAACTCGTGTTTATAAAAGTAAGGACAATATTGAAATGCGTTAAGCATTTCCAAACAGTACCATAAATATGAAAGCACCGCCTACTACGATAGCAGTGTATTTTATGGTATTGAATGCAATAAAGAGAAAAGCCGTAATTAGATAATCACGTTTCATTAGTACTCCTCTTATTAGTTAAATAAATCTTCTGTTTGTGCAATGACAACCTCCGAGAAAGAGGTATAATCCGCCACTGCACGCATTTCCTCAAGGCGCATCGTAACACCCTTGCTGTTTCGCCGTCAACTGAGTTGACCTGGCTTATCAGACTACGATAGATTTTGAATGCCTGTACTATCTCAATTTTGATCACAGAGATAGAGCGGGTTTGCAACTCTACTTGTGTTTTTGACAGTACAGGACTTACACCAATTACTTTGAGTTACGCATCACTAGACGTAACTAATTATAGTTTAGTATTTCCGCTATATAATAAGTGATCGGATGGAGTTAAAGCTAATATCCGAAGGACATAGCTTTATTAAAGGTAGGAACTCTACTTGGAAGCAGAGCCTGAAAGAGAGGCAATAAAGGCCATACTCTCCTCAAGTGATTGACGCACAATAGGAGCGTTCTTGTTGATGAAGAGAGATGTACCAGAGACTTGGTTGCCTTTGTTGTCTGTCTTGGTGAAAGCTTTTATCTGTAGCTGTCCTTTCCAATCCAGTTGCTTAGCCATAGAAGTAAGCATATTGGCATACTCTTCCTTATCTTTCTCTGAAGCTGAATCAGTAAGAAAGGCAGTGACAGATGAAAGGTTATCATTGTCGAAAGGAATGTCCTCTAGTGAGTACACTGATTTATCTTTGAATACCCTCTTCTTTGATTTGAAGATGCTAAAGCTGAAGTTATCCAAGATTGCATTTGTAAATGAAGCCATTGTATGGTCTCCTTATGTTAATTGGTTAATAGAATGCAAGTTACTGGGGTGACTACAACGCCCCTATGTAATTGTGCAAGCTCTGCTTGCTCCATAGTATACATTTATGCAGAGGTACATTTGAATTTTCAACGAAGTTGAACCGATGCATCAATGTATTGGGGCGGGGTAGGGTAGGTATATATCATGTCCGTACATTCTTGATAAAATTTTTGAAATTTTTTTAGGATTCCATTTATTTAATTGCTAATTTTTGGTATGCGGGAATCTCAAACCACCTCTTGGAACAATGTAGAACCAATTTACGTAGAAACTAAGAAGAATAAGGACTTAAGATTACCTGTTTGGATTATTGCAATAGTACTTAGTGTCTATTGCCTAGTTAATTCGATTGGAATAATTGTTTTTTATGCCAGTAAGTAAGCATAGACGAAAAAAGTTGTCTAATAGTAAACGAAAGAAGGTTATGAATACAATTAAAGCGTACAAAAAATGGATTAAATCACCTAAAAGGCTAAATGATCCGTTGTTATTTCCTGATGAACGTAACTAATAGTACTAGTATACTAGTACCAGTAGATAGTACCAAAGTTATTAGTAAAATACTAGGGTATTTTACTAATAGTAGTATGTAGAGAGTACTATGAAGAGATTTTTGAAAGACTTATACAATGCAGCTTCGGCTGTCATCTCTAAAAAGGAGCCAGCAAACCAAGAACTTGCAATACACCTACCTCTTAACTCATCTCAAAAGAGTTCTAGTGTTTCGCTGGCTCCGCCTCCTCTTAAATATCATAGCATGAGCGTAATCGGAAGTACTGACGACTATACAGATGACAATTTTTACAAAGATTTAGAAATATTGGAGAAACCGTATGAAATACCCGAAGAGTACGAAGAAGTCTAGTGGACGTAATAAGAAGAAAGCATCTAAAAGGCGGAAGGCTAAAAAAAGGTGACCGACGAGAATACATCGAACGAGAATACACCATCTACACAAGAAGAGAAGCCGAAGAGCGGGACATACAGTTCTTCGATTGGCGAGAAGTGGGGACAGGGCAATGGGGACTCACAGACGACGGATGGGTCGGAGAATGCACAAATATACGACAATATAAGAAGAAAGTAAATGTAGTCTTCTCATTTGGAGAGTTCTGGTACGACACAGAAAACAAATCAGGTAAGTGCCTATATGAGCCTCGTAGAGATTCAGGCAGTTACACGGGAACCTCGCCTAAAGCAGCTTGGGAAACTTATAAAGGTCGTCAACAATATAAAAATTTTGTAAAAGTATATGTTCAGCAACTATTGAATGGAGCTGTGGACTATACGGTACTTGGTAAAGTATTTGGAGAGGATAAGAATTTTGATATAAAAGCACGTTTGCTTTTAAAGAAGGAGTATGTTAAAGAAATGATCAACGATGAACTAAAAGGAGTCTTTGAAGAAAAAGGCATCGATGAGGGTACAGTTATTGATATGATTAATAATGCCCACGAAGTAGCTAAAGAAAAAGGTGATCCTGGAAATATGCTAAGAGCAGCAGAGAATTTTGTTAAAATTCTCAAAATGGATGCTAAAGAAGAGAAAAAAGACACCTTCGACGCGGATATTAGTACATTAGAGCGCATTGAGAGCGCTATTGCCCTAGAACCAGAGCCTAAAAAGCTAGAAAATAAAAAATTATTAAGTGAATGAGTAAAGAAGGCGCTCGATCCAGGATTAAGACCAACATGTCGAAAGACATGATTATGTTTGGTAAAGTAACAATGCCAAATATGTTTACAGTTCCTTCTCCGAAGTTTCATTATGATATGACAACTTCCTTCTTAGATCCTAAGGTTAGAAAATTAAACGTTATAGCTCCTAGAGGTCACGCTAAAAGTAGTATAGCTGGATGCGTATTCCCTATTCATCATATATTTTTTGACGAAGGCCCAAAATTTATTGTTTTATGCAGTAAAACGCAGGGACACGCTATTGATATGTTGCAATCTATAAAAGATGTACTTGATTACTCAATGGAACTAAGAAGTATTTTTGGTTACTACGGTCAACATTCTGCTAAAGTTTGGACAAAAGATAGAGTGGTGTTAAAAGACAATACGATTATTGTTTGCAAAGGAACTGGACAGCAGGTGCGTGGACTAAAGCATGGTAACCAACGCCCAACGTTATTTATACTTGATGACCCTGAAGATGAAAATAATACAAAAACCAAAGAAGCTATGGAATATAACCTTAGATGGCTTTTGCAAGGTTGCGAACCTTCTTTAGATGCCAAAAGAGGTCGTATAGTTGTTATTGGAACACCACAGCATGAAACATGTATGATTGAAGTTCTTGGAAATATGAAAGGTTGGAAGACATTTCGATATCAAGCACTAACCGATGATGGGAAAAAAGCTTTATGGCCAGAACAATGGAGTGTTAAAGCTTTAAATGATAAAAAAGAAGAATTAGAATCTATAAACAGGTTATCTGTGTTTTATAGAGAATACCAATGCCAAGTAGTTGGTGATGAAGACCAGCTTTTTAAAGAAGACTATCTTCAATGGTGGGATGGTCGTTTAGAAGAAGGTGATGAAGAATATCACATACTAAGCATTACTGAAAAGAATGGTGTAAAATTTAAAGAACCTCTAAAAATACCAGTATATGTGTTTATGGGAGTAGACCCTGCATCTTCTACAAAACAAACTGCTGACTATTCAACTATTGTATCAGTAGCCGTAGATTCAGAGAATAACAGATATATCTTACCATATTACAGGCAACATGCTAAACCAATGGCACTTGCTAAATCTATATTAGATCAGCACAAAAAATATAATCCTAAAAGAACGCACATAGAAAGCGTGGGTTACCAGGAAATGCTTAGAGACTATTTAAGACAGCAAGATAGATATATTGTTGGATTAGAAAAAAAGATTAGCCCCCGTACTGCAAAATCTGTTAGATTAGAGACTATGGAACCTTACTTTTATAATAAGAAGGTCTATTTGAAAAATGGTATGGAAGAAATGATGTCAGAACTTTTAATGTACCCTAGAGGTAAGCATGATGACTTACTTGATGGTTTATATTATGCAATGCTTAACCTTTACAAACCTTATGCGTCTAAAGCAGGAGACGTAGAAAAAAAGGAAGATCAGAAACCTCTTCAATATTTTGATTGGGCGGTTTTATAAAAGTTGGAACTATTAAGAATAAACCTGCGTTTAATTTGACTATATAATGCCCCAAAGCGATAATAAACAAAAACAGTCTATTTTAATGTCTGGCAAAATGAAGGAGGCTCTAGGTTACGAGCATCCAAAAGAGCCAGAAGGTAAAACCATACACCCTGAAGTTGCTAAGTCTTTAGAACTTCTTGAGCATTATATGAATATGCGCAATGAGTGGGCTGTCAATTTTCGCAAAGCTGAAGAGTTTAGAAATGGTATTCAATGGACGAATACTCAAGTAAACGAACTTAAAAAGCGTGGGCAAACTCCTATTGTTGTAAATCGCATACACCCAGCAGTTGAAACTGCTAAAGCTATGCTTACATCTAGAAAACCAGAATTTAGAGCGACAGCTCGTGAAGATAGTGACAGAAAAGTAGCTACTGTATTTTCTGACCTATTCCAATGGGTATTTGACATCAGCGCAGCTGATGTTGAAGTAAAACGCATGATCGACGACTATTATGTCGGTGGTATGGGCGCCATGCAAGTGTACCAAGATCCCAATGCCGATATGGGCAATGGTGAAGTACTACTAAAATCTATCTATCCATTGGATCTTTATGTTGATCCCAATTCAAGAGATCCTTTTTGTAGAGATGCAGCGTCTATTATTATAGCGCGTTTAATGACAGATGAAGAAGCATTTAAACAGTGGCCTGAGTATAAAAAATCTATAGAAAAAGCTGAGGTATCTGATCACGTTCGATATCCAAAAACTGGACTTGAGCATATGGATGGTCAAGTTATGGCTGGTGAGTTAGAAGACCAAGATAATAGTCACCACGTTAAGCGTGAATACATAGAGCGTTATACAAGAATTAAGCAGGACGTTTATAAAGTTTATGATACTACAACTAAATATCAAGCTTTATATACTAATGAACAGTATCAAACTTATAGAAACGAACCTGCTATTGAATTATTACCTATGCAGGGAGAAATAAGTTATATTACCGACTTGGAAGAAGTTGAAGAGTATATACTTATATCAGACCAAGGTAATGGGTATTTTCATATGATGATGGATCCGCAAACTGGTCAACCAGTAATGATGCCTGGAATGGAGCACGCAGATCCCAATGTTATTCCTAATAGCACAGTTGAAATAAATATTATTCCAAAACAACAATTAATTGACCGCGATGTTATTATGTCAAATAAGATAACTAGAAATCGCGTACAAATGATTGTTTCAGTTGGAAGCACACTGTTATATACAAGAATACTTCCTGTAGAGGACTATCCGATTGTAACTATGATGAATGTTCATAATCGAAATCCATTCCCTGAAAGCGATGTTCGTATATATAAACCTCTTCAAGAATATATTAATAAAATTAGAAGTTTAATTATAGCCCATGCATCTACAAGTACGAATGTTAAGTTATTAATACCGCGTGGTGCTGTTAATAAAAAAGAAATTGAGCAAGAATGGGGTAGAGCGGGTACAGCTGTTATAGAGTTTGATGGAGAATTAGGTGCTCCAGTTGTAGCAGGCCCTATACCTTTACCAAACGAATTATATAAAAATGAAGCTGACGCTAAACACGATTTAGAGTATGGCTTTGGTATATTTGAGCTTATGCAAGGAGGAGGACAAAATGCTCCTTCTACTTATAGAGGTACAATAGCTATTGATGAATATGGTCAGCGAAGAATAAAATCGCGGCAAGATGATCTTGAATCAGTCCTGAACCAGTTGGCAAAAGTCACCATCCCTTTAATGCAGCAGATATATACTGAAGAAAAAATAATCAGGCTTGTTCAGCCTTCAGGACTGGTAAAAGAATCTAAATTGAATTATCGTGGCGAAGATTTAACAGGTAAGATTAACGATGTTACCGTAGGTGCGTATGACGTAGTAGTTGTTACTGGGTCTACATTACCATCTAATAGATGGGCACAATTTGAGTTTTACATGCAAATGTATCAACAGGGGCTTATTGATCAAGTTGAAACACTTAAGAAAACCGAAGTTGTTGACATAGAAGGTGTTCTTGAAAGAATGAACACAATTAAGATGTTACAGCAACAGGTAGCCCAGCAAGAAGAAGAAATTAAGAATTTAAAAGGAGATCTCCAGACAGCAGACCGTGAATCGGTAGGAGCTAGAAAACGTCTAGAGGTTGAAAAGTTTAAATCAGATTTGTCTGACCAGGCTAGTAAAGCACAAGCTGCTACGAGCTTGTACAATTCTAGACTATCAGACGCTCTTGCTATGCAAAAAGAGTCGGTTAAACCTGAAAAAGGAGATCGCAAATGAGCGAAGAGCAAACCCCACAGCCACAAGAAGCACCTGCAGTAGAAGAGCAGCAACAACCACAAGAAGTAGATCCATTTACAGTACAGCCTGATGATTTACTTGCAAAGGATGAAGCTGACCCTTTTGCAGAGCTTATGGCAACTGACCCAATGGAAACAGAAGAATCTGTTAGCCCAGAAAGTCAAACAGTAAACGAAGACATGGAACTTCAAGGTGAAGTTCCTAAAGACGATCAAAACCAGTATCAATACTGGCAAAGTCAGGCGGATAAGAGGTCTAAGGAACTCAACGATGTTTTAGGAAGGTTTGGCGTAGAATCGGTAGACGAATTGCAATCGAAGTATGCGGACATACAAGATATTGCTCCGATTGCTAGGTATATCAAGTCGAACCCAAACGTACTAGACAATGTTGAAGCGTCTCTTTCCAATGGACAAGCTCAAGGTCAACCCCAAGAAGGGAATCAAGAGCCTTCATTGAAGCAACCAGAGAAACCTACCAAGCCAAGTAGTTACGATGCAATCGATGCTTATTCAGATCCTGAATCTGAATCCTTTAAGTATCGGGAACGTGTTGAAGCGTATCGTGATAGCATGATTGATTATTCTCGTCAAGAGAATGACATGTTAAAACAGCAGATTGCTTTAGAGCAAGAACAAGCGCAGCAAAGACAGCAACAAAATCAGCTGAAAAATGATTTAGTTAGTAAGCATAAAATGCAACCAGATGAAGTTGATAAGTTTATTAATTATATGTCATCACCTGAGAGTGTTTCTGTAGATAATTTAGTTACTTTATGGAAAAATCAGCAATCAATAGGTACTCAAGAGCCAGCTCCACAAAAGCCAGCGACAGACCCTACAGCTGAAGCCATGATAAGACAACGTGAAAAATTATCAATGCCACAACCCGTTTCCGTTACACCAGGAGGAGATAAAGGAGCTGATAGAGGCGTCAATGACACCGTAATGGATGCTATGATCAGCGATTATAAAAAGCAAAACCCTTGGTAAAGGAGACAATATAAATGTCTACATATTCAACAGCGGGTTCTACTCCTAGTGGAGTTAGTATAGACAACAATCGTCGATTATACAACTTCGGCGAAAGAGTTGCAGAACTTGCACCAGAACAATCCCCTTTCTTTGTATATCTTTCAAAAGTAGCAAAGAAACCAACTAACGACCCTGTCTTTAAGTTTTTAGAGCAGCGTCATCAATGGCAACGTCGTAATTTTGACGTCAAAGGCGCAATTAGCAACTTTGACCCAGATCCAGGCGCTACTGCAACATTTAACCTTGTAGTAGATGTTGCTTACGACTCGAATGGCAAAACAGTTACTACTCCAACACAGGCTGGATTTTTTGTAGCCGATGGTGGTCAGTTAATATCTGTACCAGCTACTCAAACTGGCGGAGCAGTTGTCGATGTTGTTCTTAGAGTAACTGGTAACAACGTTTCTAACGGAGCCCAAAATACTCTTGCATGTACAGTTCATTCTGTAAATGGAAGCACAACGACTTCAGGCTATCCTGCTAACATTGCAATTGCAGATAATGCTAAAGGTCAAGTGATCGGTACAGCATTTGAAGAAGGTTCAGGCGCTCCAGGTGGTTGGAGAGATACCATGTCCGACAGAGAAGGTTACACGCAGATTTTTAAAACTGCTATTGACCTTTTTAGCGGAACTTCTCTTTCAACTGAGTATCGTGGTGTAACAGATGAATACAGACGCGTATGGCGTGAAAAGCTCATGGAACACAAGATGGATCTTGAGCATGCAATGCTATTTGGTGTCGGTATGTCTGACGATGCAGGAGCAGCTGCTCCAAAACGTATGACTCACGGTATCTTACCTTACATTAGAGCAAATGGTGGTAAAGTGGATGACACTTTCTCATCAGACTCTTCTAACTATGATTCATTTATGGATTATATGGAAGACTTCTTTGCTCCAGAAAAAGGTAATAGTGGAGACAAGCTAGTCTTGGCTTCTCGTGGAGTTATTAACTGGATGAACAAACTAGGAAGCAATAGCTTCTTAGATAACTCGGTTACTTCAAGTGCTTATCAACTTGATGTAACTAGCATTCCTGGAACATTTGGTCACACAGTAATGAAGGTCGCAACCGTATTTGGTAATCTTCATATTGTTCAAGAACCATTGTTCAGAGGTCAGCATAGCGGTACTATGGCGCTTATCGACCTTAAGAATGTTGCTTATCGTCCATTAGTTGGTAACGGCAAAAATCGTGACACGCATATCATGACCAATGTCCAAGCAAACGACATTGACGGAAGAAAAGATATGATCTTGACCGAAGCTGGTCTTGAGATTTCACTTCCTGAAACTCATGGTATCATCACATTTGACGATATCTAAATAACCTAGGAAACGGCGGGGCATTAGCCCCGCCATCCTGGAAGGAAGACAATGAGTCAATCAGTCGAAACCAAAGTAGAAGATTTAATTGGGGAAATACCTGACGATAACGCTACAGCAGTAACTCAATGGGCAACTGATATTGCTAGAGAAGTTATTAATATATTGCCTCAAGAAATGTTATGGCAAGTAAGCGTAGATAAAGATGAGCCTGGTTCTGGTGTTGCTATTAGTACTGCTAAATTTTTGTACGCTCACAAATCTGGGTATAAAGCTATTGAAATTAACCCAGCAGATAAATCACGTGCAGAATTAAGCGGATCTATATACAAGGCAACAACTACAAGTCCTGTTTTTTACAGAGAAAAAGGTAAAGTCCATGTTTTGCCAAATGGCGGAACTGTAAACGTTGTTGCTTACCCTACTATTGATTATGACGATGCAGATGTAACTGGTGTGCCAGATGATGTAAAACACTTAGTTATTATGGGTACTGCTGTAAAAGGCAGACTTTACCAACTTGATCATTTAAGAAGAACATTAGATGATTTAACAGCTCCTTCTTATTCAGAAGAAAGTTTAGCTTTATTACCTATACCTTCAATTGCTGATTTGTCTACAACAGAAAATGCTCCTGCTTTAGTATTAGAGCCTATATCTTTATCAGATTTAACTATAACTGCAAATTTACCTCCAGAACCAAATAACCCTGTGTTTAGAGAAATTTTAATAGATAAAAGCGATGCGACAGTTCCTACTTACGATATGCCTGTCCAGCCCATATCATTTGCTAATGCAGTTACTCAAATAGAAACTAATGAAGATGTAGAATTAGCTAATGCTGAACTAGATAAGATAGGTACTCAAATTAATGAATTTAAAACAAAGATTGATAACGAAGTAAATAAATTCAATGAGCAGGTTACAAAGTATCAAACCGAAATTCAAGTAGCTACACAAGATGCTCAAATGAAACAAAGTAAAGATTTTCAATCTTATAATTCTGAGATTAATAAATATCAAGCTGATTTAAATAGGTACCAGCAAGATGTTAATAAGCAAGTAGCAGAATATACTACTAATACATTACAAAAAGATTTACAAGTTTGGCAACAAAAACGAAATGATAATATGCAAGAGTATGTAGCCAAATTAGATTTATACAAAACAAACTTATCAAATGAAAAAGAAATTTACGCAATTAACGAAATTCAAAAAGAAATAGGTTTGTGGCAATCAGAGCAAAATCAAAGATTGCAAAAATATGGAGCTGATTTACAACAAGCTTCAACTAAGTATGGTAGTGAATTTCAAAATTATCAAACTTCAATTAATAATATATTTCAAAAACATCAAACGATGGTTCAAGAATTACAAGTTTTAGATGCGCAATATCAACGTGGTCTTGCAACATTTGTTGGTTCTTATAGAGAACCAGATAAAAATGCCAAAGGAGTATAGAAATGGCAAGTAGAGTAGAATATTCCGTTAGCATGACTCCAATCAGAACAATTGCCGCAAGTGGTGATTATGATGCTCAAGATGTCATTGCTAACGACATAGGAAAATCATTAGGCGGTTCAGGTTCAGTAAATACTAGTGCTGCAGACCATACTACAGTAGGATACGGAACTGCTACAAAAGGAGCACCTGTTTACAAAGAAGCAGTTGACGATGCTTATACTGTTTTAGGAGCAGATAATACTGCATATAATATGGTTTTTATAAAAAACACAGGAAAAATATTTTCATCAACAACGGAATTAGGCGCTGACCCTACAAGCGCAGTTGACGTTAATGTTTGGTTAAAAGTTGCAGCATCTCCTACATATAAACAGATTGCTGCTCTTTCTGCTGGCGAAGCAATAGTGTTGCCTGGGTTTACACAAAAAGCTAATTGCGGATTGTACGTTAGACCAGCATCGGGAACCGATCACTATGCAGTAGAGTATGCTTTAGTAGTATGACGCAGTTACAAATTATAGAACAAATTCAACAGGTTCATCCAGAAATTGGAGAGAGCCAGTTAACTATTATGTTAAATAA
>Ga0115012_10002132_pt1 | contig 11507 bp, 11 predicted proteins | sample TroAtlMetagenome_FD_88706 | JGI IMG/M metagenome (GOLD analysis project Ga0115012, IMG submission 88706) | Marine eukaryotic phytoplankton communities from Atlantic Ocean - Tropical Atlantic ANT10 Metagenome | ecosystem: Environmental > Aquatic > Marine > Oceanic | place: Tropical Atlantic...
AATCAATGCCTTATGGATATTATCCGGGCCATTGATATCAAATACAATAATGGGTTTCGAATTATCCATGCACAAGCTAAATGCTGTAGAATCAAGAATCTTTAATCTTTTCTCGAGACATTCCTGAAAAGTAACATTTTCATATCTTTTAGCATCAGGATTTTCATTTGGATCAGAATCATAAACACCATCTACTTTAGTCGCTTTTAGAATTGCATCAGCACCAATCTCGCTCGCTCTAAGAGCAGCTGTAGTATCGGTAGAAAAAAATGGATTTCCTGTTCCAGCTCCAAAAATAACCACCCTACCAAGTTCAAGATGTCGAGTCGCTTTTCTTCGAATAAATGGTTCAGCTACATTTTTCATTTCTATTGCAGTCTGAACTCTTGTTGGCACATCCATATCCTCCAGCATACTTTGTATTGCTAATGAATTCATTACAGTTGCCAACATCCCCATATAATCAGCAGTTGCCCTCTCCATACCTCTATTACTAGCACTTATACCTCTCCAAAAATTACCTCCGCCAACTACAACTCCAACTTCAATTCCAGCCTGATGTGCCCTTTTAATTTGTCCTGCGACCGTTTCTACAATTTCAGGAGAGATATTATCCTCACTTCCGGGCTCCCTAAGAGCTTCTCCACTAAGTTTTAAAATTACTCGCTTAAAATTTCTTCTTTGATTTCGATCAGACATTAGCCAATTAGTTCTAAACAATTAGAAAACAACAGTCTCGACAGATTGAAAAGCGTTTTATTATTTTTTAACACCTAAAATGTTTCCAGATTCAATTTTTTTTCCTGCAATGTAAGAGGATAAATCCATTTTTTTTCTTCCTGCAGGCTGAATAAGTGACAATTTCACTGCTCTCTCACCACAACTTACGAGGATAAAATCAGGTTCAATTGAAATTATCGTTCCAGGTTTAAGATCACAATTATTATCAATATCTATAGGTGGAAATATTTTTACCATTTGCCCATCAGGAAAATACGTAAATGTGCCAGGCCATGGATCGAATGCTCTAACTTTTCTTTGAATACACTCTGCAGTCTCATTCCAATCAATTTTCCCATCATCACGACTGAGTTTGCAAACATGAGTGGCTTTATCATGATCCTGCTGGTCTCGGGGCGCATGCCCTTTAGATAACAAATCTAGTGAATCCATTATTAATGCCGGTCCTAGAGTAGCTAGGCGATCATGTAAAGACCCCGCCGTTTCATCCTTAGAAATTTCCAATTTCTCAGATTTTAAAATATCACCATCATCAAGCCCTTCTCCTATATACATTACAGTCAATCCTGTAGATGCGTCACCGTTCAAAATAGCAGCTTGAATTGGTGATGCCCCTCGATACAAAGGCAATAATGATGCATGAAGATTTATGCAGGCTATTTTGGGAATTTGGAGAACAGCTTTAGGCAATATCTGACCATAAGCTATAACAACAATCACGTCGGGGCGACCAGATCTAAGATGCTCTATCGCCTCTTGTTCTTTAATTTTTTCAGGTTGATAAAGTGTAATGGAACGAGACTCAGCAAATTCCTTAATTACCGATGATTTTAGTTCACCTTTTCTTCCATAAGGCCTGTCAGGTTGTGTAAAAACAGAAACGAGCTCATAATCAGAAGAATTATATATTGCCTCCAGAGAAGGAAGACCGATTTCTCCAGTTCCAAGAAAAACAATTTTCACTTAAACTGAGCTTTCTTGCCATACTCTTAATGAAGTGACTGTATATATAATATCCTGAAGCACTTTAATAGGAGTCTGTTGGGCATTTATATTAGTTAAAATTTCTGGTGAGTAATGATCCAATAATTGCTTAGTTTCTTCCTCATATTGCTTTATTCTATTCTTGATCACATCATCAGTCGCATCATCTAGCCTGTTTTCTTTGATTGATCGCTTTCTAATTCGCCTCATCAATTCTTCTCGATCGGGACAAGAAAGATGAAACACCTGAACAACATCACAATGTTCATCCACAAGCTTTGCTTGTTCAACATTACGCGGAATTCCATCAAGAACTAGAAAGTCAATATCGGGCTTATATGCATTGGAAGTAACCTTTGCTTCAACCGCTGCTCTCCATAATTTAACCGTTATATCATCAGGAACCAATTCACCCATGCTTGAATATTTCACAAACTCCTGACCTATTTCAGTTCTTGTATCCAATGACCTGAAAACATCACCACACGCACAATGATAAAACCTGGGGATTTTTCCAAGTATTCTACCCTGTGTTCCTTTACCACTTCCGGGAGCACCGAAGATTAAAAATGTTTGATACTTTCCAGAGTTGTTATCGTCTTGAGTAGCCATAATAGAAGTGCTTATTCTCTCGTTTAAATGAGTTTAGATATTAGTTAGATATAATATGAAATAAACTGGGGAATTAATATAGGACTAAATTTTAAAGGGACTCAGCTCCCCAGAATAAAATGGCGCAGCTGAACATAAGGATACCATATACAATACCAGCTATAGACAAAAATTTCCATCTTATCGGACTTTTGGTAACAAAATTAATGTGATCTCGCATTAAGTAGGGCATTCCAATCCAGAAGAAAGATAAGAAAATCCAAACGTAGCAAATAATTGGTAATAATAATCTTGAAATTGGTTCCTTTAGAAAAGCCACATCAAGTATGGGGCAGGCCAGTAATAAAAGAAAAATACCTATTGCTCTTACCGCAAGAAATTCATCTACCCATATAATAAAAGCAATACAGCCAATAATTAAACCCCAACTTATAGCCCCCTGCCATTTTTGAAATTCACCAAGATCAACTTTATTAACCAACCAGAATGCCCATATACAGTTGATAATTATAAGTACAATTCCAATAGGCTTATTTCTGGGAAATGATTTAAGAAAATCAATTGTCTGTTGACCTTTAAACAACGCTACCAGGTGACCAGCTACAAGCAGTATACCTAATAAAATACCTACAAACTGTAAACTCAGAAACTCTGTATAAATCTGTCGGGTCATAAAATTAATCTATAATGGGCGTTCCATACAACACATGCCCAGTAGTTCGCTCAATTTCAACATCAAATAATTTTCCGGTAAGTCTATTCGAATTACCATTGAAAATGACTATTCTATTGGTCCTAGTCCTACCACTCAATCGATCATTTCTTCTTTTGCTGAGACCTTCGCACAAAACCTCTTGCTTGGTTCCGACCAGAGATTGGTTTTTTTCTGCTCCAATTTGATCAATAAGTTTAAGAAGGTCTTGGTTCCTATCGACTTTTACCTGTTCAGATAATTGCAAGGATTCATCAATCTCCGAGGCCGGTGTTCCTCTTCTTTTCGAATAACGAAATACATAAGCATTATCAAATCTTACCTTCTCACAAAGCGCGCGAGTTTCTGCATATTCGGCATCACCCTCACCGGGAAATCCTACAATGATATCAGTTGAAACTGCAATATCAGGGCAAACTTCTCGCATCCGTTCTACTAATTCAATAAATTTGGAAGCCTTATAAGGCCTTCTCATCGCCTTAAGCACTTTATCTGAACCAGACTGTAAAGGAAAATGAACATGTTCAGCCAATTCAGGAATATAACCAAAAGCATCGATTAGATCCTGTTTATAACCTACGGGATGAGGAGAAGTAAATCTTACTCGTTCAATACCATCTACCTTTGCTACCTGCTCCAACAACTGTACAAATGGACTTTTCCCATCAACCACCGGAAACTCATGACGTCCATATAGATTAACAATTTGTCCTAGTAAGGTAACTTCTCTAATTCCATTATCAGCTAATTGTTTTACTTCTTCTACAATCTCATGAATGGGCCTTCCCCTTTCTTTTCCTCTAGTGTATGGAACAATACAAAAAGAACACTTCATATTGCATCCTTGCATAATTGATACAAATGCAGTCACTGATCCATCATTAGCCGCACCATCACGAATCATGTTTTGCGAATTCAACTCTTCATCAGTGTCAACAATGGAGGTTCTCAGGTCATCCATTCTAGCCTCAGTCCTGGCCGTAAAAATCTCTTCAACATAGTCGGCAACCCTATGATATTTTTGTGTTCCAATAACCAAATCTGCACCACGTTCTAAAAGCTCCTCTCCTCTACTCTGAGCCATGCATCCCATGAACCCATAAACAATATGAGGACGAGTCTTTCTTAAATGCTGCATAGAGGTCATTTTATTTAGCGCCTTTTGCTCAGCTTGATCTCGAACTGAACAAGTATTGATTAAAATGACATCTGCCTCCGCTTGTTCATTGGTCATGGAAAAACCTCGGTTCTGCAACATTTCAGCAACCTGTAATGAATCTCTTTCATTCATTTGGCATCCGTAGGTTTTAATATGAACTTTGGGCATAAGGTCCAAAATAGGTTTAATTGGGGTGATGACTATATACCCTGAGCAGGCCTAAGAAAGTAGTTTTAATCAATAATTAAATTATTTTTTTGAATACTTAATTAACCTTACTACTTTTTTAATTGCGATTTAATGAAATTAAAAAGACTCTATTAATAATGTTTCCACTCCAATCTCAACTCATTTATTTTGTCATCGCGTGTACTCTATTTTGCCAAATTTCTAGAGCAGAAGAATATAGCATTGAAAAAGATATATCGTATTACAAGTCGCCTCCAAATGAATACGCTCATGAAAGATGTAAGCTCGATATTTATTACCCAATAAAAACAACTAACTTCGCCACGATTGTCTGGTTTCATGGTGGAGGACTAAGAGGAGGTCAAAAAAAAATCCCTACTTTTCTAAAGTCTAAGGGAATAGCAATCGTTGCGGTTAATTATAGATTATTCCCTAAAGCCAAATGCCCTGAATACATAGAGGATAGCGCAGCAGCTGTGGCATGGACATTTAGTAACATCAAAAAGTATGGTGGGTCGGAAAAAAAAATATTCGTTTCCGGCCATTCAGCAGGTGGCTACCTAACAAGTATGGTAGGTTTAGATCAGAGCTATCTTAAAAGGTTTGGAATTAATGCTAATGATATCGCAGGCTTGATCCCTCTCAGTGGTCATACGATAACTCATTTTACCCCGCGAGAAGAAAAGAACATTTCAGACAAACAGCCAATAATTGATAAATTTGCTCCCCTATACCATGTTAGAAAAGATGCCCCACCTCTAATATTAATCACTGGTGATAGGGAATTAGAATTGCTAGGACGATTTGAAGAAAATGCTTATTTGGCGAGAATGATGAAAGTTTTAAAGCATAGAAATACTGAGCTCTTTGAGCTACAAGGATTTAATCATGGAGGAATGGTTGATCCTGGCCTAAAAATACTTATCAAAAGCATCAAAAAAATACTCGGGTCTTGAAGAATTATTTTCTTATCATATATAGCACCAAAATGAAATTGAATGAACATTGAAAAGACCCACGGACATTAATCAATCTATTGATCGATTCATAATGTTTCTCGCAACCGAGAGAGGTCTTTCAAATAATTATCAATTATTGGTAAGAAGAAATTTAGAAAAATTTTCTAATTGGCTGAATAACATCAAACAACTTGATTCAATCACCACAGATGATCTTAGCGAATATCTATCAAAAAGAAAAAAAGAAGGACTCGCAGCTTCCAGCATTAGACAAAATGTCGTTAGTTTGAAAATTTTCTTCCGTTTTTTATGCAATAATAAAATCCTATCAGAAGATATCGCTGAGGGATTATTTTCGCCTAAACCGGAACAACTTCTACCCAAGACAATCAATCAAAAAGATGTAAAACAATTATTAGAATCAATAGAAACCAGTGACCCTTTGGGAATGAGAGATCGGGCATTGATTGAGCTTCTTTATTCGAGCGGCTTACGTCTTGGAGAAATAATGGAAGCTTTATTAGAAAATCTTTACCTTGAAGAAGGGCATATACGAGTTACCGGGAAAGGCAACAAAACTAGAATTGTACCTATTGGAAAAAAAGCTTTAGAAGAAATAAACAATTATTTGGACAAAGGTCGTAAGAAATTAGTGAATTCTAAAAGTACTAGCCATATTTTTTTATCTATTAGGGGAAAGAAACTTAGCCCATCTCGTATATGGCACCTTGTAAAAGAAAGATCTAAAAGAGCTGATATCAAGTCCCCTATTCACCCTCATCAACTAAGGCACAGTTTTGCGACACATTTGTTAAGCGGAGGCGCTGATTTAAGAATCATTCAAGAACTGCTTGGACATGCAGATATAAGTACAACTCAAACCTACACTCATGTTGATGAGAAAGGGCTCAAAAAAGTTCATAAAAAGTTTCATCCGCGAGGCTAGTTTGGAATTATTGTCAAAATTTAGTGCTATCAGCAATCCATTCCAGGTAACTCTTTGACCCGCCCTCAACAGGCAGAACAATAATCTCTGGAACATCGTATGAGTGTAATTCCAATATAGCCAATTCTAGTTTATCCAAAAGCTCCTCTTTTGTCTTAAAAAGTGTCAAAACCTCTAGATCTTGGTTAATTTCATTATTCCAACTATATATTGATTCGACTTTTGGTATCAAATTGACACAGGCTGCTAGTTGATTTTTTATTGCATGTGTGCCAATATGTCGCGCTGAATCCAAATCAGGACACATGCAAAGAACGATTTTTATGTTTGAATCTTTCATATTTATATTTTGATGAAATCTCGATTCGTAGACAAGCTCATTGAACGTGTTGACCAAGTCGGTTCAAGCGAAGTCCAAAATTTTCTAAATCGTTTGGCAGAAGAAAGTGATTTCTTTAAGAGTATTTTTGATGCGTTACAAGAAGGGGTCATCGTCGCTACTGGAGAAGGTATTATTCATTACATTAATGATGGGGCTTCGAGACTTTTTGGACTGAATCGCAAATCGGTTAAGGGTGAAAAGGTTTCAGATCACATTCAGGGGTTAGAATGGGATACTCTTGTTTCAGGAAAAAGTGACGCCATTTCAAGAGATCTTGAGCTCTTCTATCCCGAAAATAAGTATTTAAATTTCTATATAAAACCAATAGGAGCCAATTCAGAAAATGCAGAACCCGTTTTCTTAATGCTCATAAGAGATATTACTGAGTCTCGAAAGGGTGAAGAAGAAAAACTGGAATCAGAAAAAATTGGTGCACTTACAATGCTCGCTGCCGGAGTGGCTCATGAAATAGGAAATCCGCTCAATTCAATAAATATTCATTTACAACTCTTGGAAAGAAAACTTAAAAAGGCTGTCCCCGATCTCTATGAAGCAGAGCTTAGGGATCTAGTAGAAACCTCAACAGATGAAGTAAGGCGATTGGACCATATAGTTGATCAATTTCTAAAAGCAATAAGACCCTCGAAACCACAATTAGAACCGACCGACATTAATGAACTCATAAAAGAATCTATGAGATTTTTGGAACCAGAAATAAAAGATCGGGGACTAAACCTAACCTTGGAATTGCGCTCTGCTTTGCCAGTCCTAGAGCTTGATCCAGATCAAATAAAACAGGCATTTTATAATATAGTAAAAAATTCAATTCAAGCGACTCCTGAAGGTGGAATAATCACTGTCAAAACCGACCTGTCAGATAATCATATACTAGTTACCTTCAATGATACTGGTGAGGGTATTTCTGCTGAAAACCTCTCCACAGTATTTCAACCTTACTTTACGACAAAAAAATCTGGAACCGGACTTGGTTTACTTATTATTAGAAGAATTATAAGAGAACATGGTGGGGATATAAAAATATCTAGTGAAGAAGGTTTCGGCACATCTGTTTGCATCTCTATCCCGAGGCAACAGAGGAACGTTCGACTATTACCGCTTGAGCAGAAAAACAAGGATTTATGATATTTTAATAAAATCACCTGATTTATTGATGAATGCGATTCTGATTGTTGATGATGAAAAAAATACCAGAGAGGGGCTACGACTTTCTTTGGAGGATGAATTTGATGTCTATATTTCCTCAAATATAAAAGGGGCAAAGGATGTTTTGGATAACGAACACATTGATGTTCTAGTTACAGACCTACGACTTGGAGCTGAAGATGGAATGGAACTCATTGAGTTAGCTCTTAAAATGCCACAACCACCAATAAGTATAATGATGACTGCTTATGGATCTGTCGACACTGCAGTCGAAGCCATGAAAAGAGGGGCTTATCATTTCGTCACTAAACCTCTTAATATCGACCAATTAGAAATACTTATAAAAAGAGCTCTTAATACCAGATCGTTAAAAGAAGAAAACTCAGAGTTAAAAAAACAAGTTCAGAAAAAATTCACTATATCCAATATTTTAGGAAAATCTTCGGCAATGCAACCTGTGTTTGAGACTATTGAACAGGTTGCCAAATCTAAAGCAACCGTTTTAATAGATGGAGAAAATGGGACTGGAAAAGAATTAGTCGCTAAAGCAATTCACAATCTTAGTGGTCGACCAAAATCTAAGTTGATCACAGTACACTGTGCAGCCCTTTCTCCACAATTGCTCGAAAGCGAATTATTTGGTCATGAGAGAGGAGCTTTTACAGGTGCCACAGAAAAAAGAATTGGTAGGTTTGAACAGGCTGATGGAGGTACTTTATTTTTAGACGAAATTGGTGAAATTGATTCCTCTACTCAAGTAAAATTACTAAGAGCATTAGGAGAAAGAAAAATAGAAAGAGTTGGCGGCAATAAAACGATAAGTATTGATGTAAGACTAGTTGCGGCTACTAATAAGAATATTCCTGAATTAGTTTCGAATGGAGAATTTCGTGAAGATTTATATTACCGATTAAATGTCGTTAAAATCACACTTCCTCCTCTTAGAATGAGATCAGAGGACATTCCTCTTCTTACAAATGCTTTTTTGAAAGAGTTTGCAAAAGAAAACAATAAATCTATTAAAGAACTTTCTACAGATGCAATGCGCACATTAATCGATTATCAATGGCCAGGCAATGTAAGAGAACTTAGGACAGCCATCGAACATGGTGTCGTAATGAGTAATGGTACAAAAATAACTTTGCGTCATCTCCCAGCTGCAATCCGAGGTGAAAACCCATTAATTCAAGGCAAAGTTGAATTCTCGAGAGAAAATGACTCTCAAACATTCAATCTAGCAAATATGGAGGCTAAATTGATAGCCAATGCACTTAGCCATACGAATGAGAACAGAACGGAAGCAGCAAAATTGCTTGGAATTAGCCGAAGAACTTTGCAAAGAAAACTTAAAGAATCACAATAAAAAGTTATAGGATATGAAGAAATATGATTTGAGTGCCAATCGGATAACCCATAAAATAAACATTTATGTCTCTTAGAAATTTCTTTTCAGATTCTAAAACCGGTGAAGAACTCAGCGGCGCACTGATTCTTCGAAGATTACTATTTCTTCTCCTATTGTTTGGCTTAATGCTTTTTTATTTAGGACCTGGTTTTAAACAACTGACCACACCAAAAGGTATCGAACAAGCCCAAATCGCTAGAGAACTTGCAAGATCAGGAAGCTTTCAAACAAAAATGATTCGCCCCCTATCTTTATATCAAGCAGATAAAAATTCTGAAGAGGACGAGGGAATGAAAATAGTAGGCTTCAAAGACACTTACCATGCACCGTTAAATCCAATTCTTAATTCAGTCATCATAAGATTCTTCAAAGGCAAGAATGATTACGGCTGGAATAATAATTCAACTGTTTATTATCTAGATAGAATAATTACGGCCGCTTCTATTTTCTTTCTCCTAGCTTCGATTGGAATAACCTTTCTTTTTATCTCTAGAATATTTGATGCTAAAATAGGGGGAGTAACTGCTCTTTTAATGCTCTTATGCGAGCTACTTTGGAGGTACTCGCAAAGCGGACTTCCGCAAATGTTAATGCTCTTTTTATTTACTCTAGGTTGTTACTTTGTTTACAGAGCGGTTGAAGCTCAATGCCTAGAAAAAAAACCTATTACTCTTTTAGTTCTTGGTGCCGTTTGTTTTGGACTTTTAGCGCTGACTCACTGGATGGCAATATGGCCATTCATAGGGCTAGTTATCTTTTCATGTTTTTATTTTAAACCTCGAGGAGCAGCTGGATTAAGCATGCTCATTGTTTTCCTAATTATTATTTTACCTTGGTGCTTTAGAAATCTGAATACATCAGGTGATTTTTTAGGGTCTGCGTATTATGCCATGTTTGGAGGAATGGGCTCTGCGGAAGAAGAAATTTTCAGAAGCTATAATCTCAATAAAGATAACATTTTTAAGAAGGGTTTTGCCACAAAGGTTCTCACGTCCTCCCTATATCAACTGAATGGGATATACTCATTTCTTGGATCAATTGTAGCAGCTCCACTTTTCTTTATCGCATTACTACACCCTTTCAAAAGACCTCAAATAGCCATTTTTAAATGGTTTATTCTTGCCATGTGGATACCAGCAGTTGTTGGCATGTCTCTTTTTGGAGTATCGAATCAAAATTTAGGAATGTCTGGACCAGACGCCAATCAAATTCACATTTTATTTATTCCTTTAATGACTGCGTACGGGTTGGCAATGCTTGCTATATTATGGAGCCGAATTGGATTAGGAACAAATATACCCATCATATCTGAAAATGGACATCTATGGATAGCTATCAGCCTTAGCACCATACCGATGATTCTAAGTTTGTTACCTGGAGTAACCCGGGGAATTCAAACTAAAGAAAAGGTTACTAGAGGTGTTGTTTTGTCTTACATTGGTAAACAAATTGAAAAAACCGATATCATAATCACTGATTCTCCATGGGAAGTTGCATGGTACGGGGATCGTACCGCTCTATGGTTACCAACAAAAAAAGCTGACTTAAGGGAAATAATGAAGCGCAGCAAGGAGCATAAAAATCCATTTGCTGGAATATTAGTAACACCCATTTCTATGACCAAATCCCTTTATAGCGTAACATACCGTGATGAAAAAGACTGGGCCCCTATTATTTTAGGTCAAACAGTTACGAATGCCGGTAGCGGAACGGATCCAATCCATCCAAAATCATGGCAAATTGATGGTCGAAATCTAATTAATTCTTTTGAAGGAATACCATTTAAAAAAGTAGATCCAAAATTAACAACTAGTGGTTATTTCTTCTTGGTTGACCCAGACCAATAATTTATATCTAAGCACAAACTTTCCTATTACCACACGTTTGCACTAAAAAAACGGTAAACCCCTATAATGCCCCCAAAAAAACAAACCGACTTAAAAAATGATCTTCATTTTGAAGATGCTATTGAAAGATTGGAAAAAATAATCGAAAAAATGGAAAATGAACGTGTTCCATTAGAAGAAATGTTAAAGGATTATGAGGAAGGGACCAAATTATTAAGCGTTTGCAAAGAAAAGATTAGTATTGCGAGAAAAAAAGTTGAACGAATTAATAAAGATCTTAATAAAGACGCCCCAAAACTAGATGAACTTGACGAAATCGCAGACTGAGGCGAATAGAACATTCAATTTAATAGAATTCAGCCTCCAAATTGTAGAATAACAAAAGTGAAATTAACTGAGATCAAAAG
>Ga0115012_10002133_pt1 | contig 11506 bp, 2 predicted proteins | sample TroAtlMetagenome_FD_88706 | JGI IMG/M metagenome (GOLD analysis project Ga0115012, IMG submission 88706) | Marine eukaryotic phytoplankton communities from Atlantic Ocean - Tropical Atlantic ANT10 Metagenome | ecosystem: Environmental > Aquatic > Marine > Oceanic | place: Tropical Atlantic Ocean...
CGATAAATATCGTCAGAGACACAATATCCTCAGGACAGCAAATTTCTGGTATTGGGTATAAGTCAACTTCTAGTTATTCTAACGGAACCATCATCAGATCTTAAAAACGGATGATCGAAACATATAGCCCCTTATCTTCCAGAGTTAAAGCCCACCAGGTTGTTGCGGATAATCTCCCAGAGTTCGCAATTACTGAAAATCCCCTATTAGAGGATTTTTTAAAGCAATACTACATCTCTCAAGAGCATCAAGGCGGCCCCGTAGACATTGCGGAAAATATAGACAAATATATTAGGATTGATAACCTTACAAAAGAGGTTATACATGGTGAAGTAGCATTAGGGTCTAGTATTACCGTTGATGACACTACAATTGGTATTGGTACATGGTCTACTAAGGGATTTCCTAAAGAATGGGGTCTTTTAAAGATAAATGATGAAATTATCACTTATAGTGGTATTACTAGTAATACATTTACTGGATGTGTAAGGGGTTTTAGTGGAATAACGACTTATAGGGCATATAATGACACTCAAAATTTAACATGGGAAAAAAGTGTAGCAGGAAGTCATCTTGCAGATACTAAAATTCAAAATTTAAGTGCATTATTCTTAAAAGAGGTATATACTAAGTTAAAAGCACAATATACTCCTGGATTAGAAGGTGTACCTCTTAGTCCAGAGTTAGATGTAGTCAATTTCGTAAAAGAAGCAAGAAGTTTATATGAATCTAAGGGTACTGACGAATCTTTCAAGATTTTATTTAAAGCATTATTCGGTTTAGAACCAAAAGTTAATGATCTTGAAAAATACCTCATAAAACCCTCTTATGCCAACTATTTGAGAAGGCAATCCTTTGCTGTTGAGTTAATATCTGGTGATCCAGAAAAATTAGTCGGTCAAACCCTGTATCAGGACAATGAACCAGGAAATTCATTAGTAAATGAAGCTAGTGGACCTGTTTCTGAAGTTGTTCAGATTAGAGATAACTATTATCGCCTTTCAGTGTTTATTGGATATGATGATAGAGACTTAATTCAAGGTACATTCGTTGTTCCAGGTAGAACTCAAGTTGTTGGTACAGTTGGTCTTGGAGCAACTGTTCTTACAGTAGATTCTACTATAGGATTTGGTCAGACAGGTACTATTGATATTGGTGATACTACAGATTCTTTCTATCAGGTTGCAAGTTATACAGAAAAGACTGTAAACCAGTTTATAGGGATAACTACGACTACAGTTGACATTCCATCTACTGCTAATCTCTATACACCTACTGTAGTCTATGGTTATGAAAGTAATGACCTAACTAAAAGGGTCGATATGAGAATAACTGGAGTTTTAAAGGAATTTGACTCCAATCAGGATTTATATGGTCTAAATCCAGAATCTAGGATTAAAGTTAAGAACCTTGGAAGGTTTATTACTAACCCTAAGATCACAAAAACTTACGATCAAGTATTTTATAATTCTTGGATCTATAATACAAGTGCTAGGTATAGAATTTCTGATTTAACTGGATCTACCTTTACTTTAGACGGATATATTGATAAATCCAGTCTAGCAGTAGGTGATAAGATTGAATTGCTTTATAGAGATCTAGAAACTGTTGCAGCGACTAACTTAGAGGTTAGTTTTGTTAATATTACTAGTAATTCTATAAATGTATCTGGAACCTTTACTGCACAACCTGGAATAGAGTATGATATAAGAAGAATTCAAAAAAAGGCAACTAGTAGTATAGTTCCTATCATTGGTGGTCAAAATCAGATTCTGACTGACATTGCAAATACTTATATTCTTGATAAAAACAAATCGGCAAGTGGTGTTAATGAAGCATTTGTTGCATCTAACTCATTACCATCTTATCCGATAGTTAGTGATAAGATTCATGCTGAATTAATTAATCCTACTATATCTGGAGGAAGTTTCCAAGGATATAATACATTAACTGATAAATTTACTATTATTTCATTTCCTAATCCTGTTCCTTTTAGGACTGGTGATGAAATTGTATATATTTCATCATCTGGTTCAGATCCTATTGCTGGATTAGATAAAGAATCATATTTTGTTGAAGTATTATCACCAAATAATAAAATTAAATTATATCCTTCAAGATCCTTTATACCATCAGGGATTTCAGTTGAATTTGTTCCACCAAAAACTACAGGAACTCATGATTTTGTTATAATTGAGCAAGCAAGGAGATCTATCTTCCCAGGTAGAGCATTAAAGAAATTTATCCTTAAACAGGATCTTACTGTAGGTAAACAGGTTCAGACAACATCTGAACAGACTCTTTCAGGTAATACTGGAATGTTGGTTAATGGTGTTGAACTTCGTAACTATAAATCTGACAAATTTCTTTATTTTGGACCTCTAGAGTCTTTAAATGTAGTTAATGCTGGTACTGGTTATGATGTTTTAAATCCACCACAACTAACTATTGAAGATAACAGTACTGGAGTTAACACTGCTTTTGGTAGATTAGCTATTGGTGGTACTGTTACTGGTGTTCAAATTGATCCAGTTGAATTTGAGATTGAAAAGGTAGTTTCTGTAGATATACATGGTGGTAATGGTTTAGGTGCAAAAGCACAAGCTGTAACAGAGTTAAGTTATAGAACCTTTGAATTTAATGCAAAATCTTTTTATAATGGTGGTACTCTTGACCATGCTGATAATAATGATGGTAGATTTATATTAGATAAACCTCATTACTATAATGCTGGTGATAGAGTAATCTATAATGCTAATAATAATAGTCCAATAGGAATAGCAACTACTAATCCTGTCGGTATTGATACCTGTTTAGTAGAAGGTCAATCTTACTATATTGGTATTACTAGTGCGACAATATTTAAACTCTATAGAACTAAGGCTGATTCTATTGCTGGTGTAAACACAGTTGGATTTGGTACAACTGCTGCTTTGGCAAATACTGGTATACATGCGTTTAGAGACTTTGAGACTAAACGAAGAATTTCTCGTGTTACCATTTTAGAAGGTGGTGATGGATATACTAATAAGAGATTATCTGTAGATCCTGTTGGTATCAGTACATTAAGGGATTTTATTAAGTTTAATGATCATGGATTTAAAGATGGTGAAGTAGTTCATTATGGAATATCATCTACTGGTGGTACTGTTATTAGTGGATTAACTACAAATTCACAATATCAAGTTTTAACCCTTGATTCTGATAGATTTAGACTATGTTATTCTGGTATTGCTACCACTAGGGTTCCTGATACTACAAATTATAAGAATAAGGAATATGTAAGATTTGCTAGTCATGGAACAGATTATCAGGACTTCTTTTATCCTCCAGTAACAGTAGATGTTAATGTTATTACTAAAGCAGACCAAGTAACTTTAAATGCTACACCTATTGTTCGTGGTTCTATTACAGAAACTATATTATTTGATAAAGGTTTAAATTATGGATCAGATATACTTAATTTTGAAAAAGCACCTTCCGTTGATCTTAGATATGGTAGATTTGGTCAAATTGGTCTAACCATTATTAATGGTAGAGTTATTGACGCATTTGTACAGAGTAGAGGTGTAGATTATGATGGTCCTCCAGATATAAGTGTAGTAGGAGCTGGTACTGCGTTTGGATGCAGACTTCGTGCTGTTATGGATGGAGATGGTATTGGTGATGTAGTAGTATTATCTACTGGTGTTGGATATACTGCTGGTGGAACTACTGTTTCTGTTAAATCACCTGGTGACGCAGCATCTTTCTCTACAAAGGTTAGAAGACTATCTACTAACCAATATGTAACTAGTGGAACTGTAAATGGAGATTATCTTGGTCCTGTAGAAGATGGATTAGCAATTGAATCTTTAGGATATGGTCAAACTGTAAGAGAATACTTTAATGATGATGGAAGTGGGCATTCTCCTATTATTGGATGGGCATATGATGGAATACCAATCTATGGTCCTTATGGTTTTGAGGATATTGATGATATCCAGTCTGGATCTAAGAGAATGGAAAGTTCTTATATCTTAGATGCTACTAGAGTTTATAATAGACCATCTATAGCAACATGGCCTGCAGGATCATTTATTGATGACTATTATTATGATGATAGTGGAGATTTAGATGAGCATGGTGGTAGATTTGCTAAAACACCTGATTTCACTGATGGTGTATATGCATATTATGCTTCTGTAGACCTTAACCAAGTTCCTCAATTCCCATATTATATTGGTGATACTTATAGAGGTTTTGCGGTTACAGAAAACACTGTTACTGGTGAAAAGATCAGACAGACAACATATGATTTTGAAAATTCTAAATTAGTAAGAAATACATTCCCATATAAAATGTTTGGGGATGGTGCTAGTTATGATTTTGTATATCAACCTTATAAATTTATCTCTCAGGTTGCTACACCTAATAAACTTGATACTGGTTCAATTACTAACCTTAGAATATCCAATCCAGGAACAGGTTATACAGTTGGATCAAATATAAACTTTAATAATGATGATACTGGTGGTTCTGGAGCAAGTGCATTTGTAGAGCGTCTAACAGGTAAACCTATACGCAAATTAACTACTGAATTTATAAATTATGAAAATACTGTCTTTAAATGGGATTCAAATAAGGTTATTGGATTTGTTCAACCTAGTCATGACTTAGAAATATTTGATAATATTGTAGTTGCTGGATTATCAACTGCGGTTGATAAATTGACTGGTAGTCATACTATTAATAACCTTAAGTATTCTACAAAACTTTTAGATGATGGATTTGTAGGTGTTGTAACAGATATTAGAGTTCAATTTATTCCAGATTCTTTATCTATTGGTTCTACAGTTGGTTTTGGTACAACAGTAGGAATTGGATCTGAAACTGCTCATCTTCTTAATGTTTATCCTGATGATGGAGTATTAAGAATTCGTAGATCAGTAGGAGTAGCTACTACTGGACAAACAGGAGTTGGTGTCTCGTATTATTCTGATAATTATGAAATTGTGATGGAGACTGATTATTTTGAGTCTGAACCACATCAAAAGGTATATTTTAACCCAACTGAAGCAGTTGGATTTGGTACTACAGTAGGTCAATCTATAACTAGAAGTTATCAATACCTTGGTGTTACTAAAGATAGATCTATATTAACACAGACAATATATTTAAAAAATCATGGTCTTAAGACTAATGATACCCTTAATTTCACTATTCCTAGTGGTGGATCAAATATTTCTGTTGCTACATCAGCAATATATGCTGGTACATTTAATTTACCTTCTACTGTTTATGCAATACGCAAAACAGCAGATACTATTGGTATAAAAACTACAAAAACTTCAGAAGACCTTCATTTTATTAGTGGTGGTGCTGATGCGTATGATTATCTACTAGAAAAACAGAATACACAGATTACAGGTAAGACTCAGAGAATTACTGGTAAAGTTCAGGTTACTGGTAACCATGAAATGCTAGATGGTGACGAAGTTGATCTAATAGTTAAACCTGGATTAACAACAGGTATTGGTACTACTACTTCTGTTGCTTTAAAGATTATTGATGATTATTTAATCGTTAATCCTCTTAATATTGAAGCATCTGGTATTAATACTACTACTAATAGAATTACATCAATTGGTCATGGTTTAATTACTGGTGATAGGGTATATTATTATGGAAATAGTCTTCCAGGTGGAATATCCAGTAGAGAGTACTATACTATTAGAATTGATGATGATACTCTTGAATTAGCGAATACTTTAAAGCAAGCTACTGCTAAAAAACCTGAAGTTGTAGATATTACCTCTCAAGGTGGTTCTGGACAAACTATTAACCCCATTAATCCTCAAATTAGACCATTTAAGGATAATACGGTTAAATTTGATCTAAGTCATCCATCTATGACTGGATATGATGTCAAATTCTTCTATGATAGTAATTTCTTCAATGAATTTGTTGGATCTGGTACAAGTCTTGGATTTGAAGTTGTAGGAGTAAGTACTTTAGCAATTGTTGGTATTGCATCAACTGCTATTGACTCTGAGGGTCATCCAACAGTCCAATTGAATTATTCTGATAGTACTCAGAAAATATATTACAATATTTTTGGTCCTAGTGGTTTATCAACTGCTGATAGAACTGTTATCAATGGAAATGAGATTAAATTTGTAAATAGCAGTTATAAAGGAACTTATAATATTATTTCAGTTGGAAATACTGAATTTACCTTTAATCTTAAGGCAGCTCCAGAAATATTGGCATATGATGCTGTAGATTGTGAAACTTTAGAATATACAACAAATTCTGTAAATGCAACTGGTGGTATTTCTACAGTTACCCTTGTAAGTGGCGGTTTTGAGTATTCTAGACTTCCAGGTATTTCTAGTGTCTTTGGTGGTGGTATTAACGCAACATTGCTTCCAGAATCTACTGAAATTAATAAATTATCCCAAATGAAGGTTCCTGAGGATGTTTATGGATATCCTTCAGATAATACTCTTAAACCAGATGCCTTTATTCCTAGAATTATTGAAATAGATGATTTTGCAACTATTGACTCCGTTAATGTAACTGATGGTGGTAAATTCTATGTTAATGCTCCATCTTTAGTTTTATATGATAAATTTACTGGTGAAATCTTAGATAATGGTCTTATTACCTGTGAACTAAGTGACTCTGCTGTTGTTAGTGCAAAAGTATCAGTATCACCTATTGGTCTATCAAATAATGATTATGGTATTGCTCCCGTTAGAAATAGTAACGGTATAAGCATCATGAGTGTTGAGACCGATGCAGGTATCTTAACATGTAAGATTAGTACACCTGTTTTAGGATATGCGGTAGAACCATTCGCTATTGGTGATAAAGTCCTTGTTGAAGGTATAACATTTGATGCTGGATCTGGAGATGGATTTAACTCAGGAGATTATAAGTTTGAAGCGTTTGAGGTCTCTGATTATAATGATGCAGTTAACCCAAGGCAAGTAAGCTTTGATTTGAATGGAATTAGTACAAATCCTGGTACTGGAGCAACAGTTAACTTTGGATTTGGTCAGTTAGTACAAAATTCATTTGTTGCTAGATTTGAACCTATTAAAGGTATATCTCAGTTCATTCAAAATGAACCATTCAAGAAAAATGAAAAAGCAGACGCTGATATTCAGTTAGATTTCATTGATGGTAATAGTGCTAAGATTATTGTTAGTGGTGCTGAACCTATTGAGGTTACGGACACTTTAACAGGTAAACTTAGTGGATCTCAGTGTAGAGTTACTGCTATTACTGAATTTGCTGGTAGTTTTGAACTTTCTTCTTCAGTTAAGACATTAGTTGGATGGAGAGACAATATTGGTATTATTAACGATACTAATCAAGTATTACCTGATAATGACTACTATCAGAACATGTCTTATGCGATTGAGAGTCCTAAGACATATGAGGATCTTATTAACTATGTTAATGATATAGTTCATCCATCTGGAATGAAAAACTTCGCTAATACCGAAGTTATGGTCGAAGGTAAGCCAGGAGAGACTACTCAACCTGCAGATGATGCTGGTGGTCTAGTTCTTGACTTTATCGGCGATCCTATGAGAGTAGACTCGATATATCCTTGGGATTTAGCGAGAGACTTCTTATCAGTAGGAAATATCTCTAAATTCGTAGAATTGAGAAATACTCGTCTTTCAGACTTTATTTTAAACAGAACTAACAGAGTTTTGAATATTGACGATATTAGTCCTCAATTTGTGTCTAATGAGTCTAATGACCTAAGTGATTATAGAGTAGTTGCTCAATATCCTGCAGGAAGGTATTTCCAGAGATTCTTAACACAGACTGTTTATCTTGACGAAAATCCACTTAAGAATCATTATCAGATCAATGAATTCATCTCTATAACTGTAGATGATGATACATTCTTAATGCAGAAGACTGAAATTAAGAATTATGATCAAGTTGGTCTTCAAACTGGATATGCTGAGTTTGATACGATTTATGATCCTGCTGTATCCAAAACTAGATTAATATTCCGTCCTAATGAACCATTTGACACTAATTACGATGTTAAGTCTCTACAGACTAATTTTGCTGATTCTGTAGGTGTTGGTACAACTGCATTTGGTCATATTCGTTTAGATGGTGGGTTAGCACAAGCTGGTGCTGCTACAACAACAGGAATCAGTAGTACTACTAATATTATTGGATTATCTACTACTGGTACTCAAGCTGCTCTTATACAGTTCCTAGTCATCGATAATCCAGGTGCAGGATCAACTGTAGGTAAACAGGTTGATTATCTAGAATATGCGTTAATGCATAATGGTGTAGACACTTATTTAACTGAAGTTGGTGCATTTAACACAAAACAGAATTTAAGTGGTTTATCTAGTCCTAATTTCATTGGTACATTTACATCTGAAATTGATAGCGGTGTATTAAAGATTAACTTTGAAAATGGTCGTGAAAGACCAGTAAATGTTAAATTTAAGACTATTGCTATTGATCCTTCTACTGTTGGTGTATCTACAAATTATCGTTATAAGATTCCATTTACACCAGATGGTACAGAGAGATCTGGTAGATTAGAAATTACCAGTGGAGGAAAAGCTGGTATTAACACTATAGTAGGTATAGCAAGTATTAGAGACTTAACTGTTAAATCAACAGTTCATGTTGCATATGGAGCAACACAATCTATACATCAGGTTTATCTACTAACTGATCCAGAAAATCAGCAGAACTTTATTCAGCAATATGCTATAGCATCAATTGGTACTACAACAGGTGTTGGAACATTTGGTTCTACTTATAGACCAGATGGTCATGTAAATCTAGAGTTCCATCCATCTGTTTCTGGTATTGTAAGTATTACAGCATATAATGAAGTATTATACAGAGATGCAGATCCTAATGGTACTTTAGATGGTATTGGTCAATTAAATTATGGTCAGGTTTATGAGTCTGTTGCTCAAAACAGATATCTTGGTATTAACAATAGAGACCTTAAATCATTTGAACTTAAGTATAGAGGAACTCCAATATACGCTCGTGAAACTAATATTTCCGATCCTGCTCAGATTGACTATGGATTTGGTAGATTTAACCAAGAGCATTTCTTTATGCCATTTGAGCAATTAACCTATAAGGCAGATTCTAACCTTGTTGGTTTAGCTGGAACTGCACTTTGCTACTTTACAGGTGTTGGTGTTGCTACTGCTCGTTTACCAGAAACAGTTTACTGTATTAAGGATAACAACAGACAATTTAGACTTGCTTTAACAGAAAGTGATGCAAGATCTGGTCTTGGAGTAACATTCCAAGCAGGTTCAGGTACTGGTAATAAGCATACACTATCGATGAGAAAGAGAGATTCTAAATCTATGATTTCTCTTAGTGGTTTAGTACAGAAACCAATATCATATACATCTATTTCTTATGATCTAGATGTACCTGTTGCTGGTTTTGTAACCGCATTTGTATTAAGTGGTATTTCATCTATTGCTTCAGGAGATCTTCTTAAAATTGAAGATGAGTATTCAATTGTAAGAACTGTTGGATTTGGTACTACTACAATTGGTCCTGCTGTTGGTATTGGTACATGGACTTTAGTAGAAGTTGAAAGAGGAGCAGTTGGTACTGCTGCTACTCCACACGCTGCTGGTGAGACTGTAAGATTGTTTAGAGGATCATTCCAGATCTTGATAGTAATATACACTTTACTCAAGCACCTCTAGGTGGTGATATTGGTATTCTTAATCCAGAAAATCTTCCATATGCTAGAGCAACCTTTGGTGGTAGAACATTCTTAAGGAATGACTATGGTAAAAACCAAATATTTGATGATCTATCTGAGAGTTTTGATGGACTAGAAACTACTTATCCATTAACATCTATCGGTGCTGCCGTTACTGGTATTGGTACAACTGGTGGTAATGGTGTACTATTCATTAATAATATCTTCCAAGCACCATACAGTGAAAATAATGTTAATGCTAACTTTAAGATTATTGAAAATGCTGGAATTGCTAGTGTACAGTTTACAGGTATTAGTTCTGAAGGGTATACTACGCCGATAATAGACATAGGGGATATTAATGAAAATCAACTTCCTAGAGGTGGGATTATTGTGTCTGTTGCCTCTACGCCAGGTAGAGGATATGCTCCATTCTTAGGAGCAAAAGTAAGGGCAGTTACCAATTCTAGTGGAGAAATTCTAAGTATAGTCGGTGTTCCTACATCAGGAAATAAAGTTGCTATTCAAACTGCTTGGTATGATGAAAAGACTGGAATCATGGAGGTTAGCACAGTTGCTCCTCATGGACTCAATATTGAGACTCCAGTTAAAGTGGAGGGTATGCAGTTAGAGTGTATTGGTTATAAGCACATTTACAGAAGTTCTGTTACTGATGCTTTAGTATTAGGTGGAAATTACACTCATAAGCATGTCGGTGTTACTACAGATGCGATATTCACTGGTGGTGATTATCCTCATAAGTTTGTATCTGCACTAACAAATGGTGTTAATGTCCAAAGTGGTGCGGAGTCAGGTAATCAGAAGACTCCTAATAACGCAACATATAATGCTGGTACTGGTGTACTAACACTAGAATTTGCATCTAATCATGGTATGTCTACTAATGATACCATTACATTGGATGCAGGTGCGGTAACATTAACTTGTGAGAGAGATAATTATCAAACTCCTCATAGTTATCCTCGTTCATCTGACCCAATATCAGGTGTTACTACTGCAATAACTAAGACTTCAAATACAGCATTTACGATTAATGTTGGTATTTCTACTAGAGTAGTTCATGCACCTACCAATCTTGCATATGATGCACTGAAAGGTGAAATGAAGGTAGCGGTAAGTACTGCTGGATTTACTACAGCATCATCTCATTCAATCACAACTTGTGCATATGACCCAACATTAGGTCAGATAGACTTTACTATTACTGGACATGGATTCCAGAATGGAGAATATATTCAGATTCCTGAGAATGCTCTGATCTTTACATGTGCTAAAGACTCTCATAGTACTCAGCATACCTATCCAAGAAATAGTGTTGGTGATAAGGATCGTATTGCAAATCGTTGGTTAGCGATTGATCAGGTTGGTATAAACACATTTAGAGTTAATGTTGGTAAAGCTAATGACGCAACTGCTGGTATTCATACCTATGTTGGTGCAAATTCACCACTTAGAAAGGCAGTTACTGTAATTGGTATTCAGACAAATTCATTTAGTCTATCTTGTGAGAGAGATAACTACGCTACTACTCACACATATCCTCGTGCAGGATACAGTCATAGATTTGTAAATGCTGCTGCTGGTGCAGTTACACCTAATGTTGGTACTGCTTTAACACCTACAGATGCTTCTTATAATGAAACTACTGGTGATCTAACACTTACATTCCCATCACATGCTTTAGTTGCTGGTACTAATACTGTTCAGATTGCTCAAGATTCACTAGTCTTTACTTGTGATCTAGATGGTCATAACAGTCAG
>Ga0115012_10002135_pt1 | contig 11503 bp, 7 predicted proteins | sample TroAtlMetagenome_FD_88706 | JGI IMG/M metagenome (GOLD analysis project Ga0115012, IMG submission 88706) | Marine eukaryotic phytoplankton communities from Atlantic Ocean - Tropical Atlantic ANT10 Metagenome | ecosystem: Environmental > Aquatic > Marine > Oceanic | place: Tropical Atlantic Ocean...
GGTGCCGTAGTCGAGCCCGAGCGCGACCGGCGCGTCGCACGAGTGCGACGCGAGCACGCCGAGGCTCGCGAGCGCCGCCTCCAAGCCGGCGTCGGTGGGCGCGCTCAGCGCGACGAGGTAGTCGAAGGCGTTCGCGCCGGCGGGGCCCGCCGCGTTGGAGGCGACCATCGAGCGACACGCGGCGCGGAACTTGGCCACGTCCGAGCCGCCGAGGCGCGCGCTGCCCTTGGCGAGGATGACGTCGTCGACGTCCCACGCGACGTCCGCCTCGTCGTAAAAGGCCCACTTTTCCTGGCCGAGGTCGATGCGCCGCGCGTCGATCCAGCGGCCGCACCAGCGGCGGTGGTCGGAGGCGTGCGGGTCGGTGGCGTCCTTGTCGGCGTCGAGCGAGGCGCCCGCGGCGGCGATCTCGAGGTTGAGCGCGTCGGGGTAGCTGCGCTTGCGGACGCACTGCAGGTCGCCCGAGAAGGGGTCGACGCTCTGGCGCAGCCCGGGCGCGCAGACGCCGCGCGTCATCGACTGGAGCGAGGCCTCCTGGTCGGAGGTGTTGAGCATGCGCCATCCGGCGGGCGTGATCGAGGTCTTGAACGCGCAGCTGTACGACGAGTTGGAGGCGGCGTAGCACGTGCCCGCCTCGAGGCACGCGTGCTGCTCGGCGCAGACGCCGACAAAGCCGAGCAGCGCGACAAAGGCGGAGGCGAGCACCGCGAGCACCACCGCGACGGCGCCCTCCTCGGGGCCGCCCATGGCCGTCCTTCGTCGTAGCGCGCGGGCGCGCGAGGATATCCACGCCTAGCGTCCGTCCGAGGATGAAGGGACGATGGGCGACTCGGTCGTCGACGCGGTCTTCGCCGCGCACTATGCGCGCCTCGGCGGCGGCGCGCTGCAGGACGAGGAGTTTGACAGCGACGACGACTTGGACGAGCTGATCGACGCCTGCGTCGCCGAGGTGTGCACCGCGGCGTACGTGTCGCACGCCTTTGAGCTGAAGGTGGGCGAGGCCGCGGCGACCGGGGGCATGTTCAACCCGGCCACGTGGTGGCAGCTCGCTTCGCATGCCCGACCCGTGATCGCCGCGATCAAGGATGCGATCAAGGCCGAAGGCGCCGAACCGGGGGCGGGAAGGGCGAAGATGAAGGCGCTGTGGAAGAAGGTGGGCGGCGACGGCAAGGCACGGGCCAAGTACGCCAAGCTTGTAGAGTTCATCGAGGAGAATAAGCTCGACAACGGCAAGGGCGTCATGGACTACGACACGTTCAAGGGAGAGGTGCGCAGTTGGCTGGAGGACACCAAGGGCAGGGGGATGGGCGGAAAGCTCATAGAGCTGCTCAAGCGGGTGATCAAGTCGGCGTCATAGTTTGTGCGCGTTTGCGCGTTGCGTGTCTTATCCGTGTGCATTCACAGACGACTCACACCGCGGGCGCGCGAGGATATCCACGCCTAGCGTCCATCCGAGGATGAAGGGACGATGGGCGACTCGGTCGTCGACGCGGTCTTCGCCGCGCACTATGCGCAGCGGGAGGCCCAGACGGACGTCTGGGGCGGCAAGATGGCCGCCAAGATTAAGAACGACGACGTGTGGGGGCTGGTCGAACGGCTCATCGTTTACTACGACGCGTACGCCAAGTACCGCCCGCTCATGAACGAGAAATCAGCCGAATCGACGAGGTTGGAAGGCGAGGTCGACGACGCGTGGACCAAGGTCAAGAACTTTGTTTCTCGACACAGCGCGGTGGGCGGCGCCCTCGCGAAGAAGTACCCACATATCGGGGACATTGTTGGGCGCGACGCCGAAGCCTGGGCGAAGGCGGTGCACAACGACATCGCCGCAGGCCGGCTCGTAGTTCCAGGAGCGCGCGGGCGGCGCGGCCGCGCCTTTGCGCACTGGGTGCTGGAGGCGTACAAGTAGCGTCGCAGTTTGCGTGTCTCATGCGTGTGCATTCACAACCGACCCACAACCGACTCACACCGCGTGCGCGTGGTGCACCAGCTGCTGCTTCATCAGCAGCGCCGGCAGCACCGCGGGCCGCGCGACGGTGATCGTCGACTCGTCGTTGACGGTGCGCTTCCGCGGCGTTTCCTCGTAGAACCCGTCGACGCCGTCGTCCACCAGCAGCCCGTCGGCCTCGTCCTGGCCCTCCGCGTCGCGCCCGCGCCCGCGCCCCTGCGGCCCGCGCCGCCACCGCTCCTTGAGCGCCGTCCACCACGCGCCCGAGGCGTAGTACAGAAAGGCGCGGTAGACGGCCGCGGCCGTGATCGCGGCGGGGCACACGTAGTAGCCCGTGCCCAGGCAGAAGAAGCCCGCCAGCCCGACGCCGAAGAACTCGAGCCACCACCAGCAGCCGTGCGCCCAGTAGGGCGAGCGGCAGTTGCAGTAGTTGTAGCACCACGCGCGCGTGCACGTGCCCGGGCGCGCGCCGCCGTAGTAAAAGGCGCGCCAGCGGCTCTCGGGCACGTTGGTCGCCTTCCACCAGATGATCGCCACGAGCGTCAGCGGCAGCACGTGCCCCCAGAAGACAATCACCCAGAAGAAGAGCGACATGCCCATCGACTCGTACTCGTACGGCGGGTCGAGCCGGTCGAGCGAGTGCACCACGTTGACGCTGGCATTGGCCAGGCTGACGAGCATCGCCCACACGGCGACCGTGTAGAGCAGCCCGCGAAGGGAGAAGACGCGGCGCCGGGGCAGGCTGCGGTCCGTGGGCACCTCGTGGTCGGGGATGCGCGTGCACAGCGTGCGCATCGGCGCGCGCAGGCGCGCGCAGACGTCCTTTGCGGTGTCGTCCTCCTCCTCGGGCCGCGGGCCGCAGCACGGCTCCCAGGCGCGGAAGCGCTTGCCGCAGCCGTTGCCGCACACGCGGCAGCAGAAGGCGCTGCAGCGGCAGCAGAAGAGCGGGCAAAGGAAGAGCAGCGCGACGAGCACGGTCGCGATCCCGATGGCGATCCAGATGCCCTCGTAGTACTCGGACCAGGCGCCGCGCTGGTTGTGCAGGATGTAGTAGGGGAAGACGAAGATCTCGTACGCGCCAAAGGCGGGCAGCTCGCAGCGAAACTCGGGGCAGCCGACGACGGGCGCCCAGAAGATCGGCTTCGAGGTGAGCGGCTTGAGCCGAATGGTAAAGTGCTTCTTGCCGTCGGGCGTGGGCGCGCAGTCGGCGAGCACGGCCGAGTTGAACTCGCGGATCGGGTCGTCCTTGTCGTAGAGCGGGTAGTAGCTGGTCTGCGTAAACGGCTCGAGCACGGGCTCGAGCACCTCCTTGGGCGCGAGATATGACGTCGCCACGTAGGGGTCGCCCTTTGCGCAGCCGCCGCAGCCGACGTAGAGCTCGTAGTCGGAGGAGCTGGGCCGCTCGCGGTAGTCGCCGCGGAAGACCACGTCCCAGTGCAGGATCTCCTCGCCCGCGACGTCGATGTCGTCGACGTGCACCTCGACGCCGCCCTCGCCCTGCAGGTAGAAGGCCTGCGAGAAGGTGTGGTCGTCGCGCTTGGGGCGGCAGCAGTTGTCCGGGCACTCGTCGGCGTAGGTGGGCGCGTGCGCGCCGACGAACGCGTGGCGCGTCGCGTTGAGCGTGAGGAGCAGCAGCGGCCGCAGCGCCGCCGCGGCGAGGTGCCGGCCGGGGCGCATGGTCGTGTGCTCGCGTGGTCGCAGCTCCGTTCACCCAGCCGCCCGCCGCGCGGGCATTATCGTGCAGTTGGCAAGCGGCGGCGGCGGCGGCTGCCGCTCGCGCGCGGTTGCGCGTGCGCCCGACTGCACGACAATGGACGCGCTGCAGGCGGCGCTCCACCGGCGCTGGGGCCCGCCGCCCGCCGCCAACGCGGACGCGGGCGGCAAGGCCAAGCGCAAGAAGAAGCCGCCGAGCAGGGCCGACGAAGAGCTCGCCATGGCCGCCACGCTGCCGAGCCACCCGCACCGGAACAAGCAGGCCAGCTGGCTCACGACCATCGAGTTCGACGGCGTCAAGCCCCTGCGGCCGTCGGAGTGGTTCGTCGCCTACGGCGACGACAACTACAACGTGCCGTCCAACCACGTCGTCTCGACCCTCGCGACGTCGTTTCGCAGCCTCTGCCGTCTGTCCGTGAGCGCGCGCGCCTTTTCGGGCCGCTTCGTCACGGCCGCCGACGGGTCGTCGCACTATGAGAGCTGGGACGGCGCGTGCATGCCCGAGCAGCTGGCAATCTGCGTCTCGGAGGAGGAGGCGGCGTTCAAGTGGTGGTTATCCCCGAAGACGGTCAAGAAGCAGACCAAGACCAAGGCCGCGGTGGTCACGCTCCACCCCGATGCGCCGCCCGGCCCCGCCGACTTTGAGCTCATGCACCCGCGGCACGGGGAGGCGTGGACGTGCGCCGAGGTGCTGGCGCGCTACCTGGGCGGCGAGGCGCTGCTGCGCGGCGACGCCGAGGCCTTCGTGCGCTTCTTCATGAGCATCCCGGTCGACCCGACGACGCGCAAGCTCGCGCCCGCGAGCAAGGCCGCGCACCCGGACAAGTGGGCGCACGAGCGCGAGCGCTTCGGCCGGCGGCTGGACTACGTCTACTGGATCTCGCCCGAGCCCGTTGCAAACGGCATCGGGCCGAACGGCGAGCTCTACCCGCTGGGCGCCTTTGAGCGCGCGCGCGACGAGGGCACCGAGCCCGAGCCGCTCGTCGTCTCCTACAAGGACACCGTCGTCGACGAGCACGGCGCCGCGCACGCGGTGCACTACGAGGACGTGCGCGGCACGATCATGGAGGGCTACCTCGCGCCGCAGCCGTTTGTGCTCGCGGGGCTCGCGCCCGCGTGCGTCGCCTGGGAGACGCCCGGAGACCGCGCCCGGCGCGCCGAGCAGCGCTCGGGCTTCCACAGCACGCAGCGCGGCTACCTGATCGCGCCCGCGGCGGTCGCGCTGATCAAGCACTACATTGCGCACTACGAGCTCCAGGCGGAGCACCCGCTCTTTGCCGCGCTGCACCCGCTGCGCTGCGAGCAGACGCTCAACCTGGCGGCGCTGCGCGCGCGCGCGCGCGCGGCGCACGGCCCGCCGCCGATGGCCGGCCCGGGATGCAGCGAGGACGACGCCGACGCCAACTCGCACTGGATCTCGCGCAAGTGGCTCGCGGAGCGCAGCGAGATCGCCTTCGACCCGCCGTGGATCACGCGCTGCACGCTCGACTACCCTGGCGGCATCCCGGACACGACGGGGCCAGAGGGGAGCTTCAAGCTCTCCGTGTGCCACAAGGGCCGCGCCATCGACCTCAACGACCACCCGTGGCTCGACCTCGAGCTTAACGACAAGGACGCGCACCACGAGGCGCGGCGCGCGGCGATTGCGTACATCATGGGCCGCGGGGGCGTCGCCGAGCCGCTCTCCGCCGACGACGCCCGCGAGGTCGCCGAGGCCAAGGAGCGGGCGACCAAGGCCGAGGCCGCGCTCGCGCACGAGCAGGCGCGCAAGCGGCTCAGGACGAGCAAGGACGACGACGCCTCCTCGACGACCGCCGCGGCGCCCGCGCCGGGCGAGGTCGAGCTCCGCGCGGAGCCGGGCGAGCGCAGCCGGCTCGAGGTGACCGTCGTCGAGGGCGACGCCGAGATCATCATCCGCACGCTCGAGGGCGCGCAGGTCGTGACGAGTCTCGGGCACCCGAAGAAGATCTACCGCGCCGAGGACACGCAGTTCAAGATTGCGGTCGACGCGCCGCTCAGGGCCACGGGCGCCGACGCGCCCGCGGGCCTGCGCAACCTGGGCGTGGCGTCGACGAGCTCGGCCGCGAGCGCGAGGGGGTGAGGGCGTGTGTGCGCGTGTGCGCGTGTGCGCGTGTGCGTAGTGTAAAAAACCCCGGAGTTCCAACTCCTGTTTTTTTCAGCGCGCGCCGGCTGCCGCTTGCGTCCCGGGTGCTCCCATGGGGATGCGCGCGTGGGTCGCGCCGGGGCTGCGCGAGTGGGCGCTCGCCTTCGGGCGCCGCGCGCTGGAGCTCGAGGACGCGCAGGAGCGCGACGAGGCGTCGCTCGCGGTCAACGACGCGCGGGCGGCGCTCGTCGCGCTGCGCACCTGCGAGCAGTTGCAGGCCTTCCACCGCGCGCACGCGACGGCGGTGTACGTGCCCTTTGAGGCGCTGCCCGTGCAGCTCAGCCTGGGCACGGCGTCGTGCGTGTACACGGGCCTTGCGCGCTCGTACGAGGGCTTCTTGAGCCAGCTCGCCCTCGCGGGCGGCGCGCCGCCGCTCGACGCGCCGACGGCGCGCCGCTGGGCCGAGGCCGCCGCCGCGGTGACGCGGAAGCTGATCGCGACGCCGACGCCGGCGGCCGACGGCGAGCTCGGGGACCGCACGGCGCTCATCGACGCGCTGCGCAGCGAGGCGCTCGACCTGAGCAAGATCGCGGTGAGGCGGATCGTGTCGCAGCTGCGCGTCGACGCCGACGCCGCCCGGCTGGCGGCCGCCGGGCTGCTCGCGCTCGACCGCGCGTGCCCGGCCTCGTTCGAAACGCCGGGCGTGGGGCAGAGCCTGCGCCGGTGGCACACCCGACTGCTGCGCTCCGGCGAGGCGACGGCGTGGACGCAGCTCCTCGACGCAGAGCCGCGGCTCGGGCCCGAGCTGCCGGTCGCCAAGCTCAAGCTGCTCGTAAAGCAGGGCAGGGACCACCTCCGAATCGACGACGCGGGCGTGCTGCAGCTCTACCACGAGGTGCGACGCGGCGCGGCGGAGACGGCGGCGGCGCTCTCGCGCATCGCCGACCGGTGCGCGCGGACGGCCGACCGCGTCGCGGGCGAGTTTGCCCTCGACCTCGGCATGCGCACCTCGGTGGTGATCGCGCCCACGGCCGCGGCCGCGCCGCCGTCCTACGTGCGCGCGCGCGTCGTCCAGGCGCCGGCGCACCTGGGCGCCTTTGGCGTCGACGGCGCGGCGCGCGTCTACGTGCGCTGCGACGACGACGCGCCGCTGATCCGCCTGCTGCTCACGGCCGAGGCCGCGCGCGCGTGGGTGCTGCGCGCATTTGCCGACGTGCTCGCGAGCGGCGCGCTGCTGCTCGGCGGCGTCGGCGCCGAGTACGCCTCGCGCGTGATCACGTACGAGTACGCCAAGCACGAGGCGGCGCTGCTGCGGCTGCGCGAGGAGTCGCCGCTGTGGACGCGGCTGGACGCGCCGGCGCTGCGCGCCGAGGAGGCGGACTCGTAGCACACGTGCGTGTGCGTGTGCGTGTGCGTGCGCGTGTGCGTGGGCGTGCGCGGGATAAGTCCACTCTCGCCGCTAAAAAGTCAACGGTCCGCACCGCACGCTCGTGCGCACCCCCGCGCCGCACACCGCCATGTCGCTCATCGGAAACGTGACGCCGGGCAACAACCCGTACTCGGGCGGGAGTCGCACGCCCAATGCGCCGCCGCCCAACCTGGGCGGCAGCATCGCGAGCGCCAACACCGGGAATGCGCCGGTCGCGGGCGTCAACCCGCCCGGGCAGCCCTTTCTGGCGCGCAACAACGAGGGCAGCAACATCGGCGTGCCGTACACGCGCCTGGTGCCGCTCGGCTCCAAGTACCACAGCACGGGCCTCACGCAGGAGGGCACGGCCGACCAAAAGTGGCTCGGCGGCACCGGCGGCACGATGCCCTCGATCAACGGCTACGGCGGCATGACCGGCGGCTCCGACCAGTTCGGCAACAAGGCGGCGATCACCGAGACGGAGGACCTGCGCGCCTCCAAGATCGGCTTCATCCTGGGCCGGCGCGGCGCGGGCGTGCCGGGCTACACGCAGAACGGCGCGTCGCCGACCGGCGCCGTCGACGGCGCCGACGACTACGGCACCTTCAACGCCGAGATGAACGTGAACGGCATCGTGCCGCTGAGCGGCGAGCCCAACGTCGGCTTCCTGGCGCCCGGCATGCCGGGCACCGAGCGCTTCCAAAAGCTGTGCTCGATGGAGTTTCTGAAGCGGTACTTTGCCAAGGTGCTGCGCAACAAGAGCATCGACCTGAGTCTGCTCACGCTGCCGCAGGCGGGGGCGCCAGCCGCGACCTGGGCCGCGTGGGGCGCCAACGGGACGCTCGCGCTGCTCGCGACCAACACCAAGTACAAGGCCGGCGCGCTGGCCGGCAAGACCGCGCTCGACACGGGCGACATCGCGCCGCTTCTGGGCGAGGCCGGCTCGGACCTCGCGCTGCTCGGGGACACGGCCAACGGGGCGGTCCCGGCCAAGCAGGGCATCTTCGCCGGCGACGAGGGCCCCTTTTTGCGAGGCAAGGGCGTCTCGGGCGGCATGGTCAACGGCACCGTCGCCGGGCGGCCGCACCTGCCGGGCAACGCGCAGTTCATGGCGCCGGCCTTTTCGATTTCGCGCAACCTCGGCGACGAGGTCGCCTTCGAGATGCTCGAGCAGGCCATGGAGGCGGCGGGGCTCACCGACTGGCGGCCCGACGGCATCGTGCTCTCCAAGGGCGCCAACGACCCGAGCGACAAGCTGAGCGACGAGTACTTTGAGGCGCGCGACGGCCAGCTGTACAATATGCGCATCCAGGGCCCGGCGCACACCACCTCGTGGACCGGCGACCCGGCGATGGAGGTGATGCCCGGCGACAAGGTCTTCGTCGTGATCGTGGCCGACGTGTGGTTTGACAACGCCGGCGGCAAGCTCCCGGCCGAGGTCCGCACCTGGCTCGACGACAAGACGGCGACCAACTGGGAAGCGTACGCCGCGAAGCGGAACGAGTACTTCAAGAAGGGCCTGGTCACAGAGTCGGGCATGGCCGCCTTCAAGACCGCGCGCAAGGTCGCCTTTGACGGCGGCGCGGAGAAGACCGTGCTGACCAACTTCCGCACGATGGTGACGACCTCGTCGCAGATGATCCAGTACAGCTACCCCAAGTTCGACGCCGCGGGCGCGCAGGTCGTCGACCGCTCCTTCGACGGCGGCAACCCCCAAGTGCAGCTCATCCAGGGCGCGTCGCGCATGGGGCTGCGCCTCGGCAATGAGGGCGGCGAGTACATCGTCGGCGGCTGGCAGATTGGCACCGTGCTCGACTCGGCCGCCTCGCGCGCGGTGATGCCCGGCAACGGCTCGCTCGGCCCGGGCGTGCGCACCGCGCCCAACTCGATGGCGCACAACGTCTACGTCAACATCAGCTGGTGGTCGGCCGACCGGCTGTGGCGCTCGTTCATGAACGTCGAGAACACGCTGACGCCGCGCTACATCAAGCCCAAGGGGCGGCCCACGACTGCGGTCAACACGCCCGCTCCGAGCGTCGAGACGGTCGCCGCCATCCAGGCGAGCATCGACGCGAAGGCGGCGGCGGCGGCGGCGGCGAAGGCGGCGGCGGCGACGGCGGCGACGGCGGCGGCGGCGGCGGCGGCGGCGGCGGCGGCGGCGCCAGTGGCGGCTGGCGGGTTGCGCGCGGCGGCGGCGGCGGCGCCCGCGGCGGCGCCGGGCGCGCCGTGAGCGAAAACGGGGCGAGGGGCGGGCGTAAACGCGCGGGCGTAGCGGTGACGGCGGGGTGTTGTTGTGTGCTACTAGACTGCCATGCGAGTGGGTATTCGTCGACTCGCCGACGCTAACGCGCACACCGGACGCGCGTGTGTGAGATAACCGCCGTTGCGGGCCCGGAGGAGGAGGCGCCAGGGCTCCTCGCGAGTCGTCATGTCGGGCCCCACGCGGCTGCGGCCGATGCACGAGCAGCTCAAGGGCTACCTCGCCGCCGAGGGCGGGCTGCCGACCGAGGTGTCGGCGCCCGACGCCTCGCCGCGCCACCCGATGGCGCCGCCGAACAAGCGCGTGCCCAAGGGCCGGCGGCCGATCCCGGCGTCGTCCGAGGGCCCGAAGAAGACCAACGCGCAGATTCCGTACGCGCGCCTGCTGATCAAGACCATGCCCGAGGGCGACCCGCTCAACCGCGTGCGGCCGGGCGAGGGCGACGTCGTCTTCGTCGAGCGCAACCTGCACTACACGCACGCGGCGAGCGCGGCGGCCTCGCGCCTCGGCTCGCAGACGGGCAGCCTGTGCCGCGTGCGCACGCTGCAGGACCTCAACCGCGAGCTGAGCGCGACGGAGACGACGCACGTCTACGTCTCGCCGCGCGCGCTGGAGGCGGGCGCGGCGAACAACTTTGTGCCGCGCGGGATCAACGACGCGCCGCTGCCGTCGGCCGGGGCGGAGAAGATGGCCGCCTTTCAGAAGCAGCGGCTGCACCCCTTCCCGTGGACGCTCGACGGCGTGATCAACAACGTCGACGGCGACGACCCGGGGAATGAGTACAAGGACTACACGCTCGCCAACGTGGCCATCCAGGGCCAGTGCCGCCTGCGCTTCGACGAGACCACGCGCGGCCCGACCGAGCCGCGCGCGACGCACACGCTCGCGGTCGTCATGGTCGGGCTGCTCTTCGACAAGACCGGGACGACGGACCCCCAGACAAAGGGGCCGCTGTACACGCACCGGCTCGTGCGCTTCACGAGCGCCGAGGTGGCGCGCGACAACGACTGGTACAAGAAGGTCGCGGTCGCGGCCGGCCTGTCCGACACGGCCCACTTTACGATGATCTGGACCGTGGGCAAGGTGCTCGACGCCAAGCAGGCGCCCGACATGATCACGGTACACGTCGACGTGAACGAGTACGTCCAAGCGTCGCTCGAGGCCGCGTGCCTGCCGTCGTACCAGGCGACCACGGACACGAAAGCGACGACGGCCAAGTACACGGAGGTGCGCGGCGTCTGGAATCGCCGCCGGCCGCACCAGTTCGACCCCAGCCCGGACGACGTGACCACCCCCGACGGCGACATCCGGCTGCTCACCAGCTTTCGCGACGGGACGCGGTGGAGCCGCTACATGGAACCCGAGGAGGAGGTGGGGCGGCGCTTCGGCATGACGAACAAGCGCATGCGCGACGACCTCCCGAACCGGGCGGCGGGCCCGCGCATCGCGGCCGCGTGGCCGTGAGCGGCGCGCGGCGTGCGCTAGGGGCGCGTGCGCGCCGCGTGTGGTGGGTCGGTTTAATAAGGGCGGTTCCGCGCGCCGCAGCTAGTTTACACCCGCACCCCCATATACCGAAGACGCGCGCGCCCGCATGGCCGACGACTCGGACAACCCCTCCCCCGCCGAGTCGCCCGTGCCCTCGGTCGCGGCCTCGCCCGAGGCGTCGCCCGTGGCGTCGCCCGTGGCGTCGCCCGTGGCCTCGCCCGCGCCGACGACGGAGCCGCCCGAGCCGGCGCCCGCGGCCTCCTTCTGCTCGCGCCGCGCGACCGCCGCCGCGGCGGCCGCCGTGGGGCAGCTCGTGCCCGTGGGCGCGAAGCGGCCCGCGCCCGAGACGCAGCGCGCGCGCGCGCGCGCGTCGGCGACGTCGGCGACGTCGGCGACGTCGGCGGCGCAAAAGCCGCAGAGCAAGCGGCTGCGCGCGCCGCCCGCCGACCTCGACCGCGCGCCCGACGGGCGGCCGGCGCTGTTGCAGACGACCGAGCGCGCCGACGCGGACGAGCTGTACACGGACCAGGAGAAGGCGCTGTCGGAGTACCTGAAGCTCCACCCGATGCTCTCGCTCGAGGCCAC
>Ga0115012_10002136_pt1 | contig 11503 bp, 12 predicted proteins | sample TroAtlMetagenome_FD_88706 | JGI IMG/M metagenome (GOLD analysis project Ga0115012, IMG submission 88706) | Marine eukaryotic phytoplankton communities from Atlantic Ocean - Tropical Atlantic ANT10 Metagenome | ecosystem: Environmental > Aquatic > Marine > Oceanic | place: Tropical Atlantic...
GAGTATTACAAAGACGATGATAGTGATGAATGGAAATTCAACATAGCCGCAAATGTTCAATCAATTTGTGAGGAGGAGATTGTAAAGGTTTTTGAATTGACAAAACAATTAGTACCCGAAACAGATAATTGTGTTTACATGGGTGGAGTAGCACTAAATTGTGTAGCCAACTCAATTATAGCCCGTGACCATTATCCTAATTTATGGATACTACCAAATCCTGGTGACGCTGGAAGTTCATTAGGCTCAGCTGCATATCTATTTGGAGAACATATAAATTGGACTTCACCATTTACAGGCTATGATATAAAGGGAAAGTATCCAACCACAAAGGTATTGAATGAATTACTCAAAGGAAATATAGTTGGGGTTGCTAGTGGAAGAGCAGAGTTTGGGCCAAGGGCACTTGGGAATCGTTCTCTGATAGCTGACCCACGAGGTAATGACATCAAGGATAAGGTAAATGTAATAAAACGAAGACAAAAGTTTCGTCCCTTTGCACCATCGGTGTTGGAAGAGCACGCACACGAAATATTTGATATGCCAGTTCGTAAATCTCAGTTTATGCAGTTTACGGCACCTTGTAAGTTTCCTAAAAAGTATCCAGCAATATGTCATGTTGATAATACTTCACGAGTTCAAACCGTCAGTAAAGATGATAATCCTGGTTATTATAGATTGATAAAAAGATTCTATGAAAAAACTGGATGTCCTATGGTATTGAATACTTCCTTAAATATAAAAGGTAAACCAATCGTAAATTCTTACCACGATGGGGTTGAATTCGAAAAGAAATATGGAGTGAAAGTTTTTTAATGAACAGAAAAATACTTTATACCATTGGAGATTCATTTGTATTTAGAGGTTTTGATTATAAATCGTGGACATCCTATTTATCGGATAGTTTAGGTTGGGTTGATGCCAACAACGGAATGAGTGGAACTTCTAATGATAGAAGTTATCGTAGTGTTGTAAGGGATATATCAAGAATAAAAAAGAGTGGTAAACTATGGACTGAATCTACTGGTGATATTGAATGTGGATTGGATGATTTATTTGTTGTAATTGGTTGGACATCACCCACAAGATTTGAGTGGTTTCAAAATGGAGAATATCTATCATCAAGATTGTGGTCTAAATCTACATTTCAGCGTAGAGATAATTTAAGAATAGACTTTACATTTTCTGATGATATAAGTTTACCAATGTCGGATGAATGTAACTCATTGATTAACTTTTTCAATCAAATAATTACACTAAAAACTTTCTTGAATCAAAATAATATTTCTAATTTATTCTACAATACATTTTTTCCATTTAATGAAAATACAATGGAATACTACGAAAAAATAATTACCAAAATTGAAAATAATAAACCAAAGAGTTTTATAGGTTTTGATAATCCTGATACATACTATTGTCTAAAAGACTTGTGGGAAGAGGTACCTGAAGATTATAAAAAATATAATCAACTTCAATATGTCACATTAGATAATGTCGATGAAACATTACATCCGAATGATGTAGGGAATATGTTGTGGGCAAAATATTTACAAGAGGTTATTAATGATACTTGATGAGAAAAAGAATCTTTTAGTGTTGGGTTGTAGTTTTACCGTATCAGAGCATAAAACCTTTGGAGAATTTATTTCTGAAAAGTATAATATGAATTTACATAATTTGGGAATAGAAGGTGGTTCAAATTTTTACATACAAAAGAAATTGATTCAGTTTTTTGCAAAAAATAAAAACACTTCTTTGTTTGATGATACTTTTGTTATAATAGGATGGTCTCACCCACAGAGAAGATTGTATTGGAATAATAACAAAAAAGATTGGTTCAATGATACAAATCATATCAATATGAAAGAAACGGATAGGTTTAAAGAACCTTTCATTCATAAGACTTGGACTTACAAGGACAGACAAAATTTTGCTACTAATTTTTTGGATAGTAGTTTTGCAGAAAATAGTCATTATATGGAACATATTATATCTACACAAAGTTTTATGGAATTGAATAAAATACCTTACATAATGTTTAATAGTCTTTGGGATATGTTTTCAAAGGGTGGAATGTATCAAACACATATGGCCATTGATATAGATGAAAATGAAAGTAACCCACCAAATTTTGGTCAACCTACTATTAACAGAGTCGTGTGGGAGAACCTCGTCAACGAAAATAAGTTTTTTGAAAAGGTCTTTGTTGATATGATAGGTGATGATAAAAGTTTATGGTATTCTGAAGATGATAGTCACCCAAATGAAAAGGCACACAAACTTTGGTCTGATAAGTTAGTAAAATTTATTGGAGATGCCTATGTTTAAAGTAAACATTTTAGGTAAAAATAAATTTACATTTGAGGAAATTTTTAATCAGTATGACTATGGTGATAACCAAAAATACGATTTTGATTTATTCGTGACGGATGGATTTCATCTTTCACAGGTTGGTAGGTCAGAACCAAAGTTAAAACATTCAGACCTCAAAACAAATAAATTAATCATTTTTAATTATGACAAATTAGCACCACTCAAAAGTGAGTTTTTTCCTATTGTGGATGATTTTATCAATGGAACTGATATTGATTGTTTGGTGTTGACATTACACCACTTGGTAAATAAAGAAGATTTACCAAAAACATTTTCATATTCAAGTTTTGATTTTTTTGTTTTTCAAGTTGTTGAACATTATGGCAAGTGGAATGATAATTTTAAAATATGGAAAGATAACTTTCATTACTTAAAACCAAGAAAATTTCTTAGTTACAATAATGTTCCTCATAATCATAGAATTGAACTAAAAGATTTTTTGGAAAAAAATAAATATATCAAAGATGGTTGGTTTTCCTACAATCCAAAAGATAAGGATGGTATTAATTTAGATTGCATCAAAGGATTTGGAAATCACCACTTTACTGAAATAAATTTAGGATTGATATTAACATCTTATTTTAGCATACTAACTGAAACTATTTTTTCTGATGATGATATTCCTTCCGTAAAACTTACAAATAAAGTTTTTATGACCATGAAATCAATTCATCCTTTTTTTATAATTGGACAATCTAAAACATTAGAGTATTTGAATCAAAGTGGATTTAAAACATTTAGTAAATTTTGGGATGAAAAATACGATACACACTTTGACCACGATGAAAGAATGAAAGGTGTCTTATCATCTATCGATGATGTTTTAAAGTTGAGTAATGAAGAAATACATCGAAGACTATATGGAGATAGTTGGGATGGCTCTGTAAATGAAGGTGATTGGAAAAAATTATTTGATATATTAGAGCATAATTACAACCACTTACCAATTCATGCAAATAATCAAAAGATAAAAATTATGAAAAAAATAAATAATTTTATGGGTAGAGAAAATGATTAATTTTGGTAATTTAAAACTTGTAGAAATAGAAATATTTAATTATTGTAATAGAACTTGTGAATTCTGTCCTAATGAAACAATAGACAGAAAAAGTGCTGTAATTGAATTACCTGAACCTTGTTTTTTACAAACACTCGAAGAGTTAAGGAATCAAAATTTTAGTGGTTATGTTACATTTAGTCGATACAATGAACCTTTATCTCAAGATAAATTGTTGAAAAAAAGGGCAAAACAAGTAAGAGAATATCTACCTAATGTGACTCTTATATTCAACACCAATGGTGATTTTTTAACCAAGAAAAGATTAGAAGGATTAGATGTTGATGAGATAAGTGTTATGGATTATGACAATAAAGGTATTAATAAGTGTAAAAGAAACCTTGAAAGGGTCGAGGTGGACATACATGAGATAGATTACCCATTTATCAAAGGTAAATTAAATGATATTAGATTTTTATACTATGTTGATTTTGTAGAAAATCACACCTTATGGAATGATAGAGGTGGTGCTTTAGAAGAATTATCACTTAAAGAAAAGAGAACTGAACCATGTCTTGAGCCTGATAGATTTATAGGTATTGATTACAATGGTAAGGTTATGCCTTGTTGTGTGACTCGTAGTGATATTGATATACACTCGGATTTTATTTTAGGTGATACCAAAACACAAAATATAAATCAAATATTTAATTCAGAAAAGGCAATCAGAATCAGAAAAAAGGCAATGGAAGGAAACTTTGATGATGAGATGAAACCATGTCATTATTGTCCATATGAATTAGGAAGGTATCGTAGAGATGATGTATCTTTGGATTACGAAAAGGGTAAAGATTACAAATGAAAGATATAAGTGAAGTAGGATTAATAGTACAGGCAAGATTAAATTCTCAACGAGTACCAAACAAAATGATTAAACAATTAGGAAATTCTTCGTTGTTCGGTGTGTTATGTGAGAAATTACGAAAATCTCAGTATATTCCACAAGAAAATATATTTGTATCGGTTTATGAGGAAGAACTTATTGATATTGCAAATCAAAACAACATGAACATATTTAAGAGAAGTAAGGAATCGGCTTTTTTTGATGGTGATGGTTCAGTATCCATAATGTATGATTGGTGGGATAAACTTCCATTTAAATATGTGGTATTGGTAAGTGCCTGTTTACCATTTTTACAATTAAAAACTATTGAAGATTTTTATAAAGAGTATTTGAGGGTAGATAAAAACGGAATGTTGGCGGTAATGAAGAAAAAAACTTATTATTGGAATGAAAATAAGGAATTGATTACCAAAAAATTTGAAAAGTCTGGTAATATGAATACAAAGGTAGTAGAAACAACCTACGAAGCAGCACATTGTCTGTATGCTGGTAAAACCAGTTTAATTGGTGATGGGATATGGATGGGTGATTTCACGAAAGATGAAATCGAATTATTTCCTATAGAAGAAAAAGAATGTTTTGATGTAGATTATGATTGGGAGTTTGAAGTTGCAAAAAAGTTATCGGAATAAACATAATAAAAAAATTGAATTTAAAAATAATGAAATTCCAAAATACTACTTTGAAAAAGAAAATAATTTAGTATTAGATTACTACAAAGAGTTTGACTATAAAAAACTCAAGTTTGGTAATCACAAGTTCAATGAAGAAATTTCCACTTCAGTAGGGATATTTTTGGATTATTATGAAAGTAAATTAGATACCGACATTGATGAGTTAAAGGAAACATTTTGGGAAAATAGTCATTCATCATTTCTGTATGCAAAAAGTATGTGTCAAGATTTACTAAAAAATGGTGTACATCACCCCATTGGAATAGTTGCATTAAATCCATCCTTAGTAAAATCAAAGTCTAAAAACTTTCATACCGACACGGGTTGGAGAGTCATAGACCATGATTTGGTAATCTTTATGTATAGTGGTTCTGCTAGATTGAGATATTTTCGGATATTAGAATGGAGACATACACCAGCGTTCGTACAGACTCCTTTGATTCATAATATTAAATGGGATGGAGAATCAATCAGATTAGATTCCCTTGAAAAATTGACTAATGAATATTCAAATCATGTAATGTACAATACATTATTTTATCAACAAGATAAATTTTTTTACAAAATGAAACATGAATTAGAAGAACATGGTGACGATGATAACCTTTTCTTAACTCGTACTAATAAATATTTTGGTATTGATGTTGAACATGAGTGTTTATCACACTTGGTTTGTTGTGATATTCAAAATGACCATAAAACAAAAAATTGGGAATCGTTAGATATTCCTAAGTACAATGAAATTTTAAAGAATACATTTCCTCTAAAAATTTACATACGAAGTGATAATAAAAGTGATTTCGAAAAATGTAAAGAAAATATAATCAGCGTGTTATCTTATGATATTGAGGTAGAGTTTATATCAGTATTGAATAAAAATGAAATCAATCAGAAAAAGGGTTTTGCTTTTTTTACAGATTCATCGGTCTATTGGAATGATTGCATATTAAAATTATTTTACTTTACAAACTCATATGAAAAGGAAGTAGAATTTAAAAAAGGTGTATCGGTGATAAATTGTGAACTCTAAAATAAAAAAATATTTTCAAGATGTAGACTTTTCAGATTTTTTTAATGATATAGTATTTCATAATATAACTGATGGACAACATTTTATTGGTCATACTCCACTCAATAATCACATTTGTAAACATTTGGAGTTTAGAAATAATGATAGTATTGTTTTAGCAAATAAAAAAATTAATATTTGGTATGTCAGAAATGATTTTTGTTCTGAATATGTCTACACAGACAATAAAGATGTAATTGAAAAAAATATACCCATTGAAATAGTTGATTATGTAAATGAAAATAAATTAATATTATTATTTTCCACATCTACAGAGTTTGATACCGACCATTTTTGGTACAAGGTAATAAATTATTGTGATTCGATAGGAATCAAGAGAGAAAAAATATTTTTTCTGAATTCTAACTATCGTACACAAATACCAAATTCTTTTAAGCTTTCTTTTAGTGGTGTTGCTGCAAATAAATATGACATTGGAATACCTTGGTTAGAAAAATACTCAGACAAATTTCCTTATACTGATGATTACATTGAAGAGTTAAAAGGTAAAAATAAATCTAAGAAATTTTTATGTTTGAATGCACATTATAGAGAACATAGACATTATTTATTTTATAAATTACACTATAACAAATTATTAAAAGATGGATACTATAGTTTTTGCCTTGGTCAAGGTATAAACTTTGTAGAGCACACAAAAGATAGAATGATAGAAGAGTGGAAGAATTATGGTGAAAGTCTTGACATCGAAGATTTTACTCACTCGATAAAAATATTGGATGAGTTACCAATTAATATTGAAGATGATAAATTTTGGGACACCCCATTGATAATCAAAAATCCCATTATGGCAAAGTTTAATCATTATTATAGACCTTGGGTGTTAAAAAATTTGGATATGATAAGTGATACATATTTTAATATAGCAACAGAAAGTTCAAATGATTGTGACCATGGCAGATTTAGTTATTTTTCAGAAAAAAGTTTTATAGGTTGGATTACACAACCCACAATAATAATTGGTACTCCATTTACCATTGAACATTTGAAGAGTTTAGGATTTGAATCTTTTTCTGAAATGTTTGATGAAACATACGATAGTATAATATCAAATGATGAAAGACTCAAAAAAACTTATAGTGAAATAGAACGAGTCTGTAATTTACCCCAAATCGAGTTACAATCAATATACAATGATTTGCTACAAAAGGTAAAGTATAATCAAGAAAAACTATTCGAGCATGAATTTATTGGAGAGTTTAAAGGTATATTAGAAAAATTAATCAAGGAGAGTGGTGTTGAAGTTAGCTAATACTGTATTTCAAGATTTAAAAAAAGAATATTCAGACTTTGTATTGATTAGTCCTCGTGGTGGTATGAATCATTTTGTTGATGAATTTGAAAAGGTTGAAAAGGTCAATAAGAAAACTCTATATATAATATCATCATATGCTGAAGGACATTTACAAGAAGAGACTTTGAAACAAATACATGACAAGTTTGATGAATCGAAAATCCCATTAGAAAATGTTTTATTAGTACAAAGTAATTATAATTTAGAAAAACAATATAATAATTTTTGTTTAAAAAATAAGATAAAAAACAAAATAAATATATTGATTACTGAACATAAACTTGAAAGTTGTGTCGAGTCCTTTTTACAGCTTTATAATGGTGAATGGGATTTGAGTGGTGATACTTTTCCCAAAGAACCATCAATTAATATGTGGGAAGATGTAGAAAATGTTTCAAATAGAGATTATCACTTTTTATCATACAATAAAACACTAAGACCAGATAGAGTGGCATTATTATCAATGATGTATAAAAATGATTTAATAAGTAAAGGTCTCGTATCTATCGGTTCGAAGGATTATGGTTCCACTGGAAAACAAATATGGCCTAAACAATTTGATTTTATAGTTGATAATTTAGATGATGTTAAGAAATGGTCGAAAAAATTACGAAAACTGCAACCATTGAGTGCAGATGGTGAACCTGAAATAGATAAATTAGATGAAGGAAAGTATAAGAATTTAAATGTTTGTGGTTATACATATGGTGACCAATTCAGAAGAGTATACTACATGGTTGTTACTGAAGATGTATTCAACTCGGATTCTATGTTTTTCAGTCAAACAACCTATAAACCAATAGTTTCACTCACACCATTTATTATGTTTGGAAGTCCTTATATGATGAAAAATCTCCGTGAAGAACAAGGTTTCAAAACATTTTCGCCTTGGATTGATGAATCATATGACGAAGAAGAGAATCATGAAAAAAGATTATTTATGATAATTGAAGAAGTAAAACGATTATGTAACATGAAAAAAACAGAAATGGATGAATGGTATTTAAAGATGAAAGATATATTAATTCATAATCAAAATCATTTGTTAAATTATAAAATACAAGATTATGATAAAATTTATGAGTTTGTAAAAAAGAAATATTTATTAAAGTAAACAAGGAAATAAATTGTTAAAATTTTATAAAAATGTAAAATTAAAATTTGATATTACAAAAATACCTTTGACTCTCGAAAGATTAAAGTTAGACAATAAAAGTCATTATGAAAATAGAGCAATCAAAGGATTAGATAGGGTTGCCAGTACACAAAATAAAGTTTGGGATGAAAATCTTCCCAATGAAGTTATAGATTTTATAAAAGAAATCGGATTTGATAGAGGTTGTTATTCAGCAAATATTAATGTACAGAGACCAGGTCAGATGGCACCTTTACACCGAGATAATCATGGTTATGCATGTAAAAAGTTAAATAAACAATTTGAAGATTTTGAAAGAGTTTTAGTTTTTTTGACCGATTGGGAAGTTGGTCAAGTTTTTGGATGTGAGAAAGAATGTATTACCGATTGGAAAAGTGGTGATTGTTATACATTTGATGCCCAAGACCAACATTTTTCAGCCAATACTGGTATAGAAACAAAGTATTCAATTGTTATTTCAGTTTTAAAAGAATATATAAAATAAATAAGTTGAATGAATCCGATAAAATTTCAAGCTCTATCTATTGATAAATGTGATGAAATAACAAAACATTTACTTGATTTGGAATCTAAAGGTTTATATGAAATTTGGAGAGTACCGAACTCTCCAGCGTTTTATAATCCATCATTGGGATTACAAATTCTCACAGATTTGAAAGAAGAAGTGTCGGATATTGTAGGTCTTGATTTAAAGTCAACATATAGTTATGGTAGAATATATCGTTATGGAAATTGTTTACCAAAACATATTGATAGGAAAGCATCAGAATTTGGTGTTAGTATCACTACACATTGTGATATAGATTGGAAAATAAATTTTGAGATAGATGGTGTGGATATTGAAAAAAGTTGTAATGTTGGAGAAGGGATAATTTATAAGGGTTCTAAAACTCCACATTGGAGAAATAATTTTGATGGTAAACTACAAGTTCAGTTATTACTATTTTATGTTGATTCCAATGGTAAGTATTCCAATTTAGAAAATGATAATTTACTTGGTACGAGTTTAAATACACAAATACCTAATTTAGAAGGAGAAAATTAATATGAGTTTTAAATCATCAAGACCTGTACCAGATACGGAGGCATATGAATTTATTAAAAAAAGTATTAGTGGAGATTGTCTATACACTAAAGATTTACCTGAGACTTTTTGTAAGGAATATCTCAAATGGATTCGGAACTCAAAATTAAATAATTTATTAAATTTAGACAAATATAAATCATTACAATATGTTCATGGAACCTCACAATCTTTTGATTTTTTTTATTTGACAAATCATAAGAAAAGATTTCGAATATTTAAAGGTGATTTTATGTATCACAAAATCATGTGGAGAAATGGATATGATTGGAAATATATTGAAGATGGAGAGATTGAAAAAGGTGATGCAGTAATTTTTTCATTACCCTTTTCAGACTATGGTGATGTTCATCCACATACTGATAAAATATTAGACGAGTGTGATAGATTAGAAGTATCAGTATTTGTAGATTGTGCATATCTTGTGATGGCAAGAGAAATCAATTTTGATTTTGATAGAGATTGTATAGAAGGGATATCCTTTAGTTTAAGTAAAGGTTTCTATGGGGCTGAACATTTACGAATAGGAATGAGATTGACCAAGAAATTTATTGATGATCCTGTTGAAGTATTCAACGATTTTCAAATGATAAATTGGATAGGACCTGATGTGGGTTTAAAATTAATTAATAATTTTGAATTTGATTATATACAAAACAAATATCATGAAAAACAAAAAGAGATTTGTAAAGAACTTGAGATATATCCATCAAAATGTGCCATATTTGGTATTACGGATGAAGAACATAAAGAATTTGGACAATACAATAGAGGAACTGATTGGAGAAGAGTCTGTATATCATCTTTACTTGGTGATATGACAGATATACATAGCAAAAGTTAGTTTTTTTTCAATTCATGATATTTATATTCAAGAACTATAAAAACGGAGATTTAATATGGCCGACAATAGTGGTATAACATTACCAACATCAGGATCATACACATTAACAAGACCTTCAATACTTCCGCCAGGTAGATGGACAGCTACAGTATCGGGTTCAAGTCTTAAAGACACATGGGAGTCAGGAGACGCGAGTGAGATACATAGTTATGTAGTTATCGGAGAATCGGGTTCAACATATGGAGCTTTGCATGTACAACAAGCTTTAGACCAATTTGTAGCACAGGCATCTCGTTCTCAGTATGATTTAAGTGGTAGTTTACTATGGAAGGACAATACAGCAAAACATCCATTTATAGATAGATAATTTTAAAAAGTCAATTGGAGTGAACTGGGTAAAGAAAGACCCAAAGACCTAACCGACCAATTTAGACTATAAACACGGAGGCACTAAGTAAGAATAGTGTCCTCAATTTGAGGATTTTTTTATGCGAGTTTTAGTTACAGGAATTACAGGTTTTGTTGGTAGTCATATGGTTGATTACCTTCTTAAAAAAATACCAAACATACAAATATATGCCACTCGAAGGTGGAGAAGTAAAGAAGAGAATATTAAACACCTCTTCGGTAATGATAGGGTTGTATTCGAAGAATGCGATTTGCTCGATAGGGGTAGTCTATCAAGAATAATCGATATATCAAAACCTGATATAGTCTACCATTTTGCAGCTCAAAGTTTTCCTGAAACAAGTTTTCTTACTCCAGCAACAACCTTGACTACAAATATAATTGGAACAACAAATTTGATGGAAGAATTACGAATAGCGAAACAGAGAAATATTTGTAATCCAACTATCGTAAGTGTATCTTCTTCTGAAGTATATGGAAATCCAAACGAAGATGAAGTACCTATTACGGAAGAAAACTGTATTAGGGCAGCCAACCCTTACTCAATATCAAAAGTAGGACATGATTTGATGTCACAATATTATGCAAAGGCATATGACATGAAGGTTATAATCACACGAATGTTTTCTCACGAAGGGGCTCGAAGAGGAAAAAGATTTGCACTATCATCATTTGC
>Ga0115012_10002138_pt1 | contig 11500 bp, 6 predicted proteins | sample TroAtlMetagenome_FD_88706 | JGI IMG/M metagenome (GOLD analysis project Ga0115012, IMG submission 88706) | Marine eukaryotic phytoplankton communities from Atlantic Ocean - Tropical Atlantic ANT10 Metagenome | ecosystem: Environmental > Aquatic > Marine > Oceanic | place: Tropical Atlantic Ocean...
GGGGGGGGCACGCGTTCGTGCCGCGGGGCGTGAGCTCGGGGCGGGGGGGGACGGGCGGGGCGGGGCGGGGGGGGCGCGCGGCGCACAGCGACGGCGCGGCATGCTGCCTCCTCCGGCGCGAACGGCTCCTCCCCCCCCTCCGCCCCCCTCCGCCTTCTGTGTGCAGGGGCTGGCAGCCAGACGCCCCCGAGGGGGGGGGGGGGCGGGGGCCGCGGGGGGGGGGGGGGCCAGGGGGGGGGCGGCCCGGGGGCGCCGGGGGGGGGGCCTTCGGGCGCGGGGCGGGGCACGCTGGACGAGAGCGTGTGGGCGACGCTGCGGCGGGACGCCGGGCTGGTGGCGGGGAACGTGCGGGCGGTGGTGCTGCCCTTCGGGGGGGCCGCCCGGCGGGGGGAGTGCCAGGCGGTGCTGAGGAACTGGGACCTCTGGGGGCCCCTGGTCTTCACGCTGGTGCTGGCGCTGACGCTGACCGCCGGCAGCGCGAAGGAAAAGGCCGCGGCGACCTTCTCGATCGTCTTCAGCGTGCTCTCCGTCGGCGCGCTCGTGCTCACGGCGAACGTGATCCTGCTTGGGGGCAGCATTGGCTTCTTCCAGGCCCTCTGCCTCATTGGATACTGCCTCTTCCCCCTGGACATCGCGGCGCTCGTCTGCCTGGCGGTGCCGCTCACCGCCGTGCGCATGATCATCACCCTGGCCGCCGTGGTCTGGGCGTCCTACGCCTCCGTGCCCTTCATCTCGGCCTCGGTGCTCCCCGAACGCAAGGTCCTTGCCACGTACCCCGTCATGCTCCTCTACGTCTTCCTCTGCTGGCTCTCGCTTGTCTCCGGCTGAATGCGAGAACCGCCGCGGCGTCTGAGCGGCAGGTTGGCTCGGCGGGCGCGTCTTTCGCGTGCCCCGCTTCTGTACTCAATGTAAACCGCATTTCAACCGAAGGCACCATCTGCCTCCCCCCCCCGCTTCACACCGTAAAGCGCCACTTCCCCCCGGAAGGCGCCACCTGCGCGCTGCCGCCGCCGGCGCGGCCGGGTGCGGCCGGCCCCTCCGAGCCAGGCCACCCCTCGGGGCGCGAGCAGCCCCCCCCCCAGCCCCCCCTCCCCCCGCACTTCCTCCTTCCGCCCTCCCCTCCCGCCCGCCCGGGAGCGGCATGGAGAGAACCCAGCAGGCGAGGAGGTGCAGAGTGCGCAGCGGGGGCGGGGCAGCCATGGGGAGGCCCCGGGGGCGGAGCCGAAGCCGGGGGCGGGCAGGCGCCGGGGGCGGGGGCGGGGCCGGGGGCGGGGGCGGGGGCTGGGCCGGGGCCGGGGCCGCTGGTGGCGGCGGGGCCGGGGGAGGGGCACCGCGCGCGGGGCGCACCCGGTCGAAAAGCCGGGCGCGGGGGCGCAGCCGGAGCTGCAGCGAGAAGTCCACACGCACGGGTGGGGGGGAGGGCGGCACGCCAGGGCGGACGCGGTCGGGCGGGCGGGCCGAGGGATCCGGGCGGTCCTCGGGGCACCAAAAGCTCGCGGGGAGGCGGGAGACGGGCGCCGGGAGCTGGCTTCGGGGGCGGGCGGGCCGGGGGGCTGCACCACCTCAGGCGCCAGGCAGGCCGGTAGGCGGACGGGAGACGGGGGCCTCCGCGCGGGGATCCCCGCCGCGGGACTACCTGCGCCTGGCGACCTATATTGGGGGTGCTCTGGCCGTCACCGGTGGTCTGATCGCCAAGCTGGCCCCACCCGGGGGTGCGTCTTTGCCCCGCGGGGGCGCGCCCCTGCACCCTCTCGGAGATCCTCCCCCAGGCGGGCCGTGGGGGGCGCCTGCCTGCCCCGAGGAGATCTCTCTGGCTGGTTTCCCCGCAGAATTTCGTCGGGACTTCGTCGCGGGTAACCTCACCTCGCCCGCCACGCGGGCATGGGACGCTCCCGTTCAGAACGAGCTCCACACCCAGCTGCGAGTCTTGCAAGCGGAGCGCGAGCAGTGCCTGGCTCGGCGGCGGGACAGCATCCAAGTGACGGACATGGAAGACGATGACGAGGATGAGGGGGTTGGGGGTGCAGAGGATAGCGCGGCGGGCCCCAGGGGCGGGAAAGATTCGGAGGGCGCTCGCGAGGAGGGAGATTGGGTCAGGAGGGAGCTGGGCGAGGAGGGGCTGGACGGGTCTCGCGGGGGCGACGAGGAACAGTGCGAGGCTGTGCTGGGGGCTGCAGGGGCGGAGGAAGAGCTCGAGCTCACCGGGCTGCTCGAGCCCCCGCAGTCGGAGCCCCGGACAGGCTACTTTGAGTGGCCCCTGGCCGAGCCGTCCACAGCCCTCGCTATCCCGCAGCCGAAGGTCCATCCGAACCCGGCTCTGCGCTTCTTCGCCAGCGACAACACAGACCAGCGGAACATTGCCGTTGACCTCTTCCAGTCGGTGGAAGGCCTCCCCCTCGTCTGCCCGCACGCTAACTTCGCCCCTGAACTTATCGGGGAGGAGTCGGGGCACGACTCGGGCGTGAAGGCCTTCGGGGACCCCGTGGAGATCTTCATCCGGAACAACCACCCGGCCCTGCGGCTCCTGCAGTCCCAAGGGCTCCCCCTGGAGAAGCTAGGCGTGCTGGCGGGGGGGGAGGAGGCTGACGTGGAGACAGATCCGCGCCAGATCTGGCAGACCTTCGCGGAAAACTTCCACCGGCTCCGGGGCACGCCCAGCAACCTCTGGATCCGGGAGGCGTTCCGGGGCATATTCCGCATGAACGAAATCCTGAATGGGCGCAACGCCCAGCGGCTGTACGACCGCATCCTCACCCAGCTCAACTCCAAAGAGTTCACTCCCCTGGCAGTCTTCCAAAGCCTGAACGTGGAAGTCCTGTGCACGACGGAGTCGGCCACGTCGAACCTGACCGTGTACAGGGACATCTACAATAAGACCGGCAGCTTCAAACTGCGGCCCACCTTCCTGCCAGACCGCCTGTTCAACCTGAGGGACCCGCATTGGAAAGAGGAGGTGCAGCTCCTTGGTGAGATGACCGGCATCGCCATATCGTCCTACAACGAGTTCGTCGACGCCCTGCAAGTGCGCCGGGGCGAGTTCAAGGAGCTCGGTGCCGTGTCGACCGACCACGAGACGGCCATGCCCGTGGCCAAGTGGAGAACGATCGAGGAGATGGAAAGCTACTTCCAGGCCGCAATGTCCCGCCGGGAGATCACCCGGAAGCAGGAAGCCAACTTCCAGGCTCACATGCTCATGGAGATGGCGCGAATGAGCACGCAGGACCGCCTTGTGATGCAGCTGCACACGGGCATTCATAAAGGCCACGACAAGCGTCCCCTTGGCGAGTCGGACCTGTTCTCGGGCATTCCGCGGCTGCAGGACATGCCCGCAGCAAGCGACTTCTCCGGGGGCCTCCAGGAGCTTTTGAACGAGTTCGGCCATCACCCAAACTTCACTCTCGTGCTTTTCACGCCGGACGAATCGACGTATACGCGAGAACTTGGGCCTCTGGCGGGCCACTATCCCGCTGTTCGGGTGGGCGCCCCGTGGTGGTTTCTCAGCAGCCCTCGAGCCATGCGGAAATATCTGACAGAGATCGTCGAAGTGGCTGGCATCCACAACCTTGCTGGCTTCAACGATGACGCCGGGATGCTCCTTTCGATGCCTTTGAAGCATGCCCTCTGGCGGCGCGTCATTTCCAACTGGGCGGCCGGGTTGGTCGTCCAGGGGGAGATAGCCTACCAGGAGGCCCTACAAGTCGTCTACCAGCTTGCGTACGCCCAGGCAAAGTTTACTTACAACTTGTGACTTGTAGACACGGGGAAGTCTAAACGGCTCGTCCTATTACTATTATTTACTATTATTTGAAACAATTTTTAAGGCGAAAATTCGCCAACGGCGTACGCAGTCAGAATTTTCTCGGTGGTGGTGAACGATAGCGAGGCCCGGCACGCGTTCAGAGCTGTGAGGACGTGCACGGAGTCTCCCCGTTGCCCGAACTTCGAGGCCAAGAGGAACAGTTTGCTAAGCAGGGGCCCCTTGTGTGTGACAAACCTGTGGTCGTTCAGCAGCACTGGCCAAAGGACTTGAATTTGTGCTTTTAGAGCAGCCTCCGAAATCAGACCAGCATGCCTCAGGAGAGGACACGAATCAAAGAGAACGTAGTCACCCACAACGCGCGTGAGATACACAAAACCGACCATGGGGTCGGCGCAGTCGAGGGTTATCTCAAGGATCTCACTCAACCAGCGCGTACAGGCCGCTGGGCTCATGGTCTTCAGTGCGCTGCTAGTGGAGCGCGCAAGAATCCCGTGCAAGAAATCGACCCTCTCTCCGCATGTCAGCATCCAAGCCACGCAAGGCGCTAGATGGTCCAAGTTCAGAGCGCCAGCCAGCACCAAATACGACCGCATTAGCACGGCACGCACACTGGCAGGGTCCGCTCTCGCCTCCCTCACTGAGACTGGCAGAATCTCAAGCAAGAGGGCCCTATCGAACTGACAAAGGCAAGCCTGGGCTGACTTCCACTCTGCGCATTCCAAGGGGCCGACACCGATGACACCACTGGTCGCGCGCGTGTGCGTCATTCGGCCCAAAAGCCTCTCAGCGACACCACAAACGGCCGCCGTCAAAGCCGACTCCTCCGTACGTGCCGCAATCGTGGCGATGCAATCCCAGACAGCTGCAGCTGAAGTGACAGCGCCACCACTTTCCCCCTCGGCTGCCAGGGAGGGCAAAGCTTCGATCTGACGGAGAACTTGGCTCTGAGGGAGAAGGTCGAAAATATCAGAGAAGCCCGCCAAACAACGATCACGGGCAGCTCTGCTCAAGCAGACGAAATTTTTGGGAGTAAATAGCCCCTCAAAGGTGTCCCAAATGTCTTGCACGTCCCCCCCTTTGAACCTTGTCGCGTCGCAGCATGCAACCATGAGCCCGACGGACTCGGACTGCACGTCACATGATGCATACTGGAGAAGCCTTTTCAGAACAGCTGGCCAATTCATGGCGGGAAAGCGGGGGAGGGTGGAGAGGCAGGCCACCAGTGTTGCAAGCTTGTCGCCCGCACCGGGGCCATCGGAGTCCAGTTCGCTGAGCATGCAGGCAATTGACTCGCTGGTCGCCCCACTTCCAGGAAGAGATGCCATCTCTGCGGCGGATGTAGTGGCCTGGGTGATGCGACTCGTCGATATTTTGAGGCAACCGATAGCTGTAAATGCGGCCCTCCGCGCTACAACGTCCCCGTGTTCCTGAAAAGCCTTCTCCTCTATGAAGCTCACAATATTCTTGGCCAATCTTGTGGTTCTGTGTTCAAGCAAGAGGGGGCAACGGACGGAAATGTCCCCTCCGTCAACACCGGGGGGCCCGCACGGTGTCGCTATAGCAGGAGCGGGCTTCACCTTCGTGGTGGCCACATTGGCTTCAGCTCCGAGCATATTTGACAGCCCCAGTATACACGAAGCCTTGAGAGCCGATGAAGCATCGGATGCATCCAGGGATTCCTTCATGGTGGACACGATGGAAGAAATCTGAGACAGCTTAAGCGGGAGACCGCAGTTGAGCCCGGCATGGACCATTGCCCCAAGAGACTCGAGTACAGGAGCAAGCGCCGCATCTGCATGCAGCCACGCGCCGCTGGCGATGGACTCTAGGATTTCTAGGCCCCTCATGTATTCCGCTTTAGTTGCTGAGTTCAAGAGCGGCTCCATAAGCGATGGCAGTGCAGCGGCGACACCCTTCACCACGCCGACTTGGAGCGCAGGGGCCAAATTTTCCGACATTGCAGCCTCTAGAGAGGAAATCGCCAGCGACGCAGCCCGCTTCCCGAATTCCAATTCGTGGGCGGCAGCAAGGGTGTCGGCAATGCGTCCGACGGAAATGAAAAGGCCAGTCAGTGCAGATTCTCGGTCCTCGTCGGTGAGATGCGATACGTTAGAAGTGGAAGGAGGCTCTTGCAGCATGTATGGGCAAGACTCGATGAGCCCCCGAGTCCCGTCGCCAGGGTGCAGATTGTCGAAAGGGTGCAGAACTGCGGCCGTAATTTTTGGTAGCAGGCTCAAGCTCCTCTTACCAAGGCTCTGCCTTCTGGACATCAACTGCTCGAACATGCCCGCTAAGTGAATGGCAGCCGAACTCATCAGGTGTCCGCACCCAGGTTGGGAACCTCTGTCGGGCACCATGGCCTCACACAGAAGCTCTGAGATAGTGAGCCGCGTCTCATCATCTGTTATGCATGGCAGGACCATGGCGACGGCGCGGAGCAGGGCGCATTTCCGGTCCCCCGAGGCAATCTTCTCCTGAAACCTGGCGATTGCGAACGCACAGAAGCTAGAAGCGACCCCCGACGCCTCCGGCGTGCCCTTCAGTTGTGAGCACAGTAGCCCTCTCCACATGCAGGAGCTATCCAGCGCCTGAGGATGTTCAAATTCGGCCTGCGCCATGGCCGCTTCGATCAGATGATAGGCCTTCAAAGTGTCATTCAAAGGCTGCACGGCACTACGGGCAGCCTGGAACCACCGCGACATGAACGCCGAAGCCAATTTAGGCGTGGTCAATTCAAACGAAACTTCGCGCGATTCCGTGCAGAGTAGCAGCCTGCCGAACTCTGTGGCATATTGGACCACGGCGGTGTTTCTTTGCCCCGTGACCTCAACTTCACCGTCCCGCCGCGGGAGAAAGCAGACTTGAGCCGCCGCGGCGCATAGCCTCGCTTCGGCGGGAATAGCATTGCTCAGCCAAAAGTCGCATGCACGCTGGGGCAAATGCCTGGACAACATGGCCAAAACATTCTTCTGTTCAGAGTCTTGTGCATTGTTGCCACTGCGGACCTTGATGCTCCTGCGGTTCACGTGGTCGTACGCCAGGGCCCGCCTGAGCACGGCGGCGATGAGCGGGAAGCACCTGGATTCTGTTTCGTTCCGTAGCATCTTCGCGAAGTCCTCCGTCTGGAACGGAAAGTCTAGCTTCTCCATCTGCTCCGGAGGGAATGCCTGGAGGGCGATGTATGCCCCCTCCCTGACAGCCGGGACAGAGCTCTTTGAGGCAGCCCAAATGTTTTCGAGCACTTCTCTGGCTGCTTCTGGGTAGACATCAGCGTCCAGCGAGGCGCCCGCCTGCACAAGGATCCATCCCCGCGCCGTACGGGGCTGCTCGGGGAGTGCAGGGAACCTCTTAGAAAGGAAGCGCCAGGCAGCATAGAAATCGAGTGTGTCGTCCTCACAAAGAGAGTGGATCGAATTCAGCCCCAGAGACCGCACGTGGTCATCAGCGTCTTCCAAAAGGAGCTGAACAGGTCTCAAGAGATCCACCGCCCTAAAACTGTCACTAGCGCACACTGCGGAGACAGCTAACCCTCTGGAGTACCGAAGAATCAACGGGTCTCGTTCCGGCCTCTCCCTGGCAAGGGCCCCCTTCAGGAACGGGAACGCCTTGTCGTTCTCCTCCCACAGAGCCACCAGCATACGCACTGCAGCAGCCTGCAGGTACGGCGGGTTATGGGGGCCGCTCAGAACGGTTAGCACTTTGCCCACCATTCCGACAGAGAAGTCGCTGTGCCCTGCGGTGACAAGGCCCTCAAGGATGTCGAGCACCTCTCGCACCTGGCGACTGCCGTCGGGCGAGCCGCCTCCGGTTGACGCCTCTTGAAGCCTACTGAGGAGGAAGGGCATCATGGTCACCGAAAACTCGACAGATGCCCGGTGGTGCTCCATGGCGGCCCTGAAAGTCTTGAAATCCAAACCACTCTGAGAAACCAGTGCTGTGAGCAAGGAATGCTCTGCGAACACAAGTTCTTGGTGGAGGGCTCCCGAATTGGGGGCCGCCCGCTTCTCTTTCGCGGCAGCGACGTCGTGCGGGCCCCTTCCCTCGGACTGCAGGTCTTGCAGGCAATCGATGAGGGTCTGTGTGCCCGTGGGACCACTGAAGGCCCTGAGCGCCGCTGCGGCAGCTTGGACAGACGTGGGGAAGCGTGCTGCTCTTCCAAAACTTTCGTTTTTGAGTGGGTCGCCGCGGTTCCCTGTGGATTCGAGCACCCTAAGAAACATGGCCGACGCACGGAAGTCGCTCTCTCGCCCGAGCTGGGCCTTGTGGCACAGAACTGGCAGGAGCAGGAGGTGAGAGGCAGACGCTCCGGCCCCGGAGGGGTCGCGCGTGGCACTGGGACGGCCCTGGGCGTCGCTGAAGAGGTTGTAGAGAAGAGTCAGAAGCAGGGCCTGGTCCTGAAGTTCGAGCCGGGGGAGCAAGAGGGCAATGCGCACCACGGTCGCCAGACCTCTCGCGCCGCCCTCTCTACCGGCCAGCGGGAGGCAGCGCCCAATTTGGAGCAATGCAGGGCGCACGGATAAATTCGCGTGGAACTCGGCAACGAGCTGGGCCAGAGCATCTACGACGCACAAGGCGAGGCCCGCGATTTCGAACTCTTCCGCAACATCAGCGAGGTCCGTGACAACGCCAAGCCGCCACGTCCAGTCCAGGACAGAGCCGCTGCCGTACCAGGGCAACAGGCTCTGCAGGAGGGACAAAATTGCTTCTTGGAGGCTTTCCTCTGACACTGCGATTCGCACAAGCAGGCCGTGCAGGCGAGAGCCCACCTCGCGCGGTACGGCGCGATCCCCTGAGCCGGCCCGGAGCAGGGTAGTGCGCAGGAAAAGCTCCAGAGCCCGAAATCTTTGAGTCCTGCTGGGCTTCCCTCCGGACTGCGGCGGGTCGAAACGCTCCGTGAGAAGCACCGAGGGCACGAGCTCTACCATGTGCGCACTCACGCCCGGCTGCACCTCAAGCGCCTGCACCATCACGCGACCATCCCGCGCGGCGCCCCCGGCCAGAGCGGCAGCGACCAGCCCAGAAGCTAGTGCCCCAAGCTGGGCCCCATCTGCAGCCAGAGCTTCCAGCAGCAGCTCCGCGCCCCCCGGTGCGGCCGCTGCTGCTGCCGCGGCCTCCTCCACCACGCAGCGCCGCGAGTCCCGCAACAACTACAAGGAATCCCCCAACGTCAGCGCAAGACCCCCGCCTCGGGCCCGAACCACACCGCCCTCGAACGCGCGCCGCTCTCCGCTGGCCCACAGCGGCGCAGACACCTGGGAAGCGGCACGGGAGCGTCTCCAAACGGAGGGGCGGGCGGGGCGCGCACCTCCGCCAGGCCGGGACCCCCGCGCGCGCCCCCCGCGCGCGCGGCCCCCGCGGCGGCCGCGCGGGCCCCCGCGCGCGCCACCGCCGCCTCCGGGCACGCCAGCAGCGCCCCCTCCGCGCCCGCCATCCGCGCCCGCCCCCCCCACCCCCCGGGCTCCCCGCCGGCAAACCCCCGGGGGTGAGCCCTCTCGGCCCCCCAAAGGCCCGGCGCGGGGGACTCCGCGCGCCTGCGGGTGGTCGGGCGCTCGTCCCCCGCGAGTTTTGCAAGCGCGAGGGGATGGCCGCGGGCCCTCCCGGGCGGCGGGGGGGCGGGCCGGGGGCGGCGGGCGCGCGGGGCGGGGCGTCGGGGCTGGCGCTGCTGGTGCTACTGCTGGCGGCGGGGGCGGGGGCGCGCGCGGAGGCCTGGGGGCGCGAGCGCTTGGGGGGGGCACGGGGCCCCCCCGAGGCCCCCGCCCGCCTCCATCTGGTCTCGCACGCCCCGTTCCCACACGACGGCCTGGCCGCGGCGCTGGTGCAGGACTTTAGCGACGCCTTGGGGTTGCGCGGGGCCGCGGGCCTCGGGGAAGGGCGCCAGACGACGCGGAGAGACAGCCGCGGGGGGCCGCGCGGCGAACACTCACTCTGCAATTCCCTGCTGGGCCCGCGCTGTCGCGATCTGACTGCCGATGCAGTGCTGAGCAGAGCCTCCCCGGTCCGGGACGGAGTCCGAGAGATTGGCCGGGAGGGCCTGCTCGACTTAGAGAGAGGAAAGGGCGGGAATGCGGTTGTGCTCTTCACCCATCAGCAGAGCATGCCGGGCACCAGGCTCATGACAGCCCTGGACCCACTGCAGAGCCTGCTCGGGACAAAAGCCACTGTGCACTTCATGGACTGCAGCCGGAATCTCGACACATGCGCGGAGAGCCGGATACGCCAAGTGCCCGAATTGGTGCTTTACCAGGCTGCTGAGCTCCCGGCCGGGCGTCCGCATCGAGGCTCGCTCAAGACGTTCTTCTATGAAGCATGGGATCTCATCGAAACAGAGGCTGACGCGAGTCGCGTCGCTTCCGACCTTGCTGCTTTCACGGAAGACTACTTGAGGCAGGGCAGCTACATGCCGCCTGTGCCGTCGCGCAACACGCAAATTATGCAGACCATGACGGTCGTGAACAGATGCGCGACGAACGTGAACATACTATGGATGGATTACGAGAACTCCGAAGTTCTCTACTTCGTCCTGATCCCAGGGGAGGAGGTCACGACGACCAGCTTCGCTTCCCACGTCTGGAACGCCCGGAGCGTGGACGATAGAGAGCTTATCGGGCAGTGGTCTGTTCAGGCGCAGACCGAAGGGGTGCCCTACCGGGTCGAGGTTGAGCCTGGCATGAGCAAAAGGTACGAGTCCGACTCCGAGTCGGAGTCTGAGTCGGAGTATGAGGACTCCGATTCGGAGCACGAGGACTACGAGTCCGAGTCCGAGTCCAGTGCAGGTGGGGGGGGAGTTAAGGCTCTCGAGAAGAAGGGCAACGGGGAGAAGGACTACGCTGACGACCTAGTCGGGGAAGTTATCGAGGAGGCCGAAGGGGATGTGGAAATGATAGGCCTGTTCGCGGAAGGGCCTCAGTTTGATGAGCTTTGAGCTTTAGGTGGGGCTCTGTAGATTGTAATGTGACCTGCCTTGGTGCTTCTCCTCCGAGCGCTGCGAACCGCCTCCTAGTCAACCTTTTCTTTCAGGATGAACGGAATCGGGTGCTCCAGAGCGGTGACGCGGGTCTCACCCCACGTCTCTTCCCGCACGGGGTAGACCTGAACCACCTCGTCCACTACCGACATGTCCACCACCTCCCCCCAGACCGTGTGGGCGTCCCCCCACTCGGGGTGGTCTCCAACCGCGAAGAAGAAGTCAGGGCCCTCCCCGATGAGGCACGCCATGCCCCGCTTGACGCTCGGGGCGCCCTCCTTGGGGAATGTTTCCTTCAGGGGCAGCGTGCCCTGCAGCAGCGCGTAGGGCGGGCCCGGCCCCCCGAAGTTGTCCACTGCGCCTGGCAGGGGCTTCTTCTCGCTTCTGTAGAACCGGCACCCGCGAGCCTCCTTCAGCTTGTGCCCGCAGCCCCAGCCCCGCGCCGCCGTCAGCACGGCCTGGGCCACCTTCGGTGAGATATCCAGGCGCAGGCGAACCTCTACCTCGGCCCCGTGCGACAGCGTGAGCACGACAGACTGTGAATGGTGCGCCTCGCTCCAGCCCACCAGGACCTTCTCCCGCTCTCCCAGCCCCGCACCGCGCCCCGCCCCAGCCACCGGCCCGCACAGCAATGCCGCCGCCCACCCCGCCCGGCGCCCCCCCCCCCCCCCCCCCCCCCCCCCCCCCCCCCCCCCCCCCCCCCCCCCCCCCCCCCCCCCCCCCCCCCCCCCCCCCCCCCCCCCCCCCCCCCCCGCCCCCCCCCCCCCCCCCCCCCC
>Ga0115012_10002139_pt1 | contig 11499 bp, 9 predicted proteins | sample TroAtlMetagenome_FD_88706 | JGI IMG/M metagenome (GOLD analysis project Ga0115012, IMG submission 88706) | Marine eukaryotic phytoplankton communities from Atlantic Ocean - Tropical Atlantic ANT10 Metagenome | ecosystem: Environmental > Aquatic > Marine > Oceanic | place: Tropical Atlantic Ocean...
ACCTCCCCCCGTTAGCACGCGGTTCCACCTCCCCCGCCGCTGCCCGGCTGGCGCTCGCTCTGTGCCCCGACCCCCACGACATAGTCGCCGTGGGCTCACCTTACTGTGGCTGACCGCACCCTACGCTCGCGCCTCGCAGGGCGTCCGCACTAAGACTGTCAAGAAGGCGTCGCGTGTGATCATCGAGAAGTACTATGCGCGCATGACGCTCGACTTCCAGACCAACAAGAGGGTGTGCGAGGAGGTGGCGATCATTCCGTCGAAGTCGCTGAAGAACAAAATTGCCGGCTACGCCACTCATTTGATGAAGCGTATCCAGCGTGGGCCCGTGCGCGGCATCTCGCTGAAGCTGCAGGAGGAGGAGCGGGAGCGCCGTATGGACTATGTGCCCGCCGTGTCGGCGGTGGACACGGACGTGATTGAGGTCGACCCGGAGACGAAGTCGATGCTGCGCTCGCTGGACATGGGCTCGCTGCAAGGCATCGTCGTGCAGAACAACTCTGGCTGGAAGGAGTCGGCCAAGGGCAAGCGCTACTAGAGGTAGCCCGCAGAAGGCGCAGCGCGCGCTAGCGAGCCCCAGTAATGTACTGCTAGTCACGTAGAGCACGTGTCAGCAGGCTAGTATCTCTCTGTTGCACATTATTAATACAGTGTGTTGACCAACAGCACTCTCCGCTGAGAGAGACCCATAATTAATGCATATTTTGCACGCGCGCGGCGAACACCGAGACAAGACAGCCCCGACACACTGCACACAGCCGTGACGCGTGAGCAGCGCGTGAGCCGACAAGCGACACGAGTAAGAGACGTCAGTGGTCAGACGAGATGTGTATACCCGATACATCGTCTGAGGTCTCACAGTCGAGTCGTGGTTACCTATAATCAGAAATCACGCTAAAAAAGCTATACACAGACGTCAAATCTCGGCCCACTCCTCACCGACTAAAATGGGCTCCTCCTTCTTCCTCTTGCCAGTCGTCGGCGACAGCGTCCCTCCTCCGGTCTCGCCTAGGCTTAGAACCGCGTGCCACGGCGTTGCGTCGCACTCGAAGACGCCGTCAAGAGCGGGCGAGCCCTGCAGGCTGACGCGCGCGGCGGCCTCAAGAGCCGACGGCCCCTGCTTGGCCTGGGTGAAGTCACGCAGCTTCTCCACGAGCGTGCCAAACGGCGCCGCTACGAGCCGCAGCACCGACCCCTCCGCCTCGGCTGCGAGCGCGTCGCGGGTCTCCAGAAGCTTGGCCTCGAGCCTCCTCGCCTCCAGCTCCCGGCTCTGTGTTACCAGAGAGCGGTGGCGCCGAATCGCCGACAGCTGTGCCACGATCTCCTTTTGCACGAACTGCTCCATCTGTCGGCAGAGCTTGAGGCCCTCTAGCCGCAACTCGCCCGCGTGCTCGGGCAAATCGACGCACCGTGCAGCCCTCACGAGCTCAGCCACGGGCGTGTCGCTGAGCTGCGAGGCAAGCAGCCGCAGCAGCGCACGCCCCTGCGCTGGCCCGTGTAGCAGCCGCAGGCCACCGTTCAGGTAAGTCTGTGTCTGCCAAAGCGCGATCACCAGCATTGCGCGAGATTCGCGCAGTCGGTGCTCGAACGCAGCAAGCGCCGCGGAATGCTGCAGCGCTTCCTCGTCCGTCGTGTCGACGGCCGCGTGCAGCATGAAGTCGTCTTCCGCCTGCTGCAGCATCCCTTCGAGGAGGTCGCCACTGCTCGCCCTAACGCCCGCGAAGCCGTTGCACACGGTCGTGTGTGCCTCGTACGGTCGGTACTGCACGAGCGCCTTCTCAAAGTCCGGTGACCAGTCGGTCAAGCTGCGCGTGTCTCTTGCGAGGCGATCGTAGCCGCCGTGCAGCGCCACGAATGCCAGGGCGATGTGCTTCGTCTCCACCTCCGTGCGGGTTTCGCGTAGCTTCGTGCGCGCGACCTCCTTGAGGGCCTCCGCCTTCTCCTCGAGCTCGGCCAGCATCGCCGCGGACGCTGCTGCCTTCTTCCTCGCCTCCTCCAGCTCGCGCTCCGCTTGGGCCGCCGCTCTCAGGCCCTCGGCGGTGAGATCAGGTCCGCTGTCCTCTGTGAACGACGTGCGAAAATGTGGCAGCGCGAACGTACGCGTCTCTCCGAGCTTTTCCCGTGCCTGATGAGCACTGTATGCCGCGTCCTCGTAATCACGCACTGCGGCAAGCGCAGATTCGAGGCACTGCATGGCCGTCTCCAGTGCTCCGACAAAGTGGCGTCGCACCACGACGCGGAATTCTATCGTAAGCCGCGTGAGTTCGGCTTGGAGGCACGCGTGCCTGTGAAGCGCTTCTGCGGCAACGGCTCCGCCGATGAACCCAGCGTCGCGAGACCAGACAGACAGGCCAGGCAGGATGAGGGTGTCGGTAGTGACCTCGCTCCAGGTCTTGTAAGCCTCGGCAACCTCCTTCACGGCCTTCCTCAGCTCTTTCAAATCCGATGCCTCACGCAGCACCTGCTCGTCGAGTGTCACCTCCTTCATCCATAGCTCCCGCACCTTCTCCCATGCCGCCTCAATGCCTGAGGTCGCAGCATCTTTGAGGACGACCGCCGTCAAGATGGTCTCCTCCTTGATCCTGTCTGCGGAGCGGCTCGCAGAGCAACCCATTGCCCGAAAAATGCGATCGCTCCGCGCCGCGCTCCGCCCAAAAAACGCGATCCAATGCCTTTCGTGGCAAGTTTTGTGAATAAGCAGCGGCACGCTTCCGGCACGGCGGCAGTAAGTTTGATCCTTTTACGGCACGCTTCATGCGACCGACTCGCGTATCGACCGCGTGCTTGCACCTTGTAATGCGCACAAACACTTCGCCAACAGAACGCGCCTGGCGCTCGGTCGGCCCCAGGATGCGGGACGTCGCGGCCGCCACGCAGTGCACGCCTGGCGTGTGTCGGATCGGACAGCAGAGCTTCGACGGTTTTGGCCACCAGATGGAGTCAAAGTTGACGTGCATCGCAGCTGCCCTTGCCCTCGGCCTGGAGTTTGTCCACTTGCCGTTCGTCGGGAAGGCCCATGGCGAGGACCCGCGGGAGATGGAGCGGTTCATGGACCTTGGCCGCTTTTTTCGTCCGTTAGCTAGACCGATGCGCCGCGTCAAGCGCTATCCGAGCTCGTGGTCGACGTGGCCGTTTGCTGGCCCATGCCGCTTCTGCATGAACAGCGCCAACCTGAGCCATACTTGCGATCAGACGCACTTCGCGCCGAGCTGGCTGCGGAAGATCGAGACGAACCGGAGCTTCCGCGCCGATGCGTGCTGTGCCGAGCGGGTCTACGTTGCGGACAACTGCTTCGATTTCATGAACTGCCATGCCGACTGGCCCGGGCTGTGGTACCGGGCGAGACCTGCCATGCAGGCGCACTACCACGCCGTCCCGAAGCCGCTTGCGGCGTGGACGGAGGGCTTTCAGTCGCCGCCACGGGAGCACGGGCCAAATGTAGTCCTTCACGTGCGCCTGGGAGACGTCGGTGAACGCCGGCTCCCGCCCGGCTATTATTCGCGTGCGGTGCGCGCCGTGCGCGCCGAATTTGGCGGCGACGGACGCGCGCCGCCACTCTTCCGCCTGCAAACAAACGGGTGGCCTGAGAACCTGCGTACGCTTTTTGAGCATCCGGATGTGGCCGGGGGGCACGTGGTCGTCGACCACAGCAAGTACAGTGTCGAGCGGGCCACCGGCTTGGGCGTTTCCTTCCATCGCATGGTCACCGCCGACGTGCTCGTGATGGGCAGATCGTCGCTCTCCATGGCGGCGGCCCTGCTTAGCAACGGCACAGTATACTTTCCCCGCTGCTGGGACCAGCATCGCCGGCCGCTGCCTCACTGGCGCCTGTTGGACTGCTGCGCCGATCCACACGAGGTACCGAGAGGCGGCGATTGCGCCGGCGACCCGCCTGGCGAGGCGAAATGGAAGCGCAGGAAGCGCAGTGCCCAGAAACCAGCCAAAAAGAGGGCACTGAGGCGTGGTGCAGCTAGTATGCGTACCGTGATGTAGGTCACGGTGAGGGGGTTTCAAGGACCGAGGGAGGGTTCTCGAGGGAGGGTTGTTAAAAAAATTATGGCAAAATCCAAAATAAAAAACGAGGCCCAAAAAATATAAACAAATACACGAAACACACACGAAACACTCCATACGGTCTCAAACACTAATCAAACACACACACGCACTCACATTCACACACGCGGCTGCCTCTTTTCGGACTTGTTCACTGTCACACTGTGTGTGCCACTACAAACTATCAACACACTAGTCACACATAGTCGTCAAGTGTCATGTCGTGCAGTCCAGCTGGCCAGTGGCCAGCGGGGCGCGCGTGGGGTGGAGTGGGGCCGAGGCCGGGGTGGACGGCAAAGTCGAAGCGCACCGACGCGAAGCACCGCCATTTTCAGCGCATGCGGACGTGCGGGCTAGGGGAACGGCCCTCTGGACCACAGTGCTCGAGCACGATCCCGAGAGCCTGTTGACATTTGAGCGCGCGGGGCCTACTCGAGGAGCCGCAGGCTAGCACGCTGCACGTCTTGCTCGGTGTCGCCATCGTCGTACAAGACTGTGAAGCTGTCGTGCGCGCTGTCGAAGCCGACGATTCGCCCGGAGTAGTGGCGGCCACGGTGGGAATCGTGGGTGCCAGCCGGAAGCTGCTTATGCATCTCTTTGAAGTAGGCGGCCGTGACCAAGTCGCCGATTGCGAACGAGCCCTCCTCGTGCACAACGGAGCCGACAGGGCCGGCGCACGTGGCGAGGGTCATCTTCGGCGGCAGGTCATGGCGAGGCCCGGACGAGTGCATCGTCGCGTAGTCGACGAACTTGCGCTTGTGCCCTGGCTTCATCGACACCTCATCTGCCACCTCTGCCAGCGTTGCCTTGGGGAGCTGCAGCAAGTAGTCCAGGTCATCGTAGCCAAGCTCCTCGAGGCTCTCACCGTACATGGAGAGCTTGGCTCCAGCCAGCCAGCCGCGCAGATCCGCCAGCGCTTCCGGCGACGCCGCCACGCCAGCCATCCGCGCAAGCTTGGCGCCGCCGCCGTACGAGAGCTGCCCCGTCGCCGTGACGCCCGTCGTGCCGAGCGGTGCGGCGAGTGGGTAAGAGGCGGCCTCTGGCTGCTTGCGGGTCGCGTTGGTGCCGGCGGGCGCTGAGTGCTCGGGCCGCCGCGCGGTCGCCTTTGTGGCGGCAGCAGCCCTTGGTGCAGCGGCAGATGATGGCTTACGCTCGCTCTGCAGGTGGGCGGCGTAGGCGGCCGCCGCCTCAACGGCGGATGGGAAGCAGCCGACGTGGGTACCCTTGCACGTCACGTAGAACTTATTCTGCCGATTGCCGTGCTCATTGCGGCTCTTCTTCTCCTTCTTCATGCTCACTCCTTCGTACCCAGTGTTGGTCTTTGCGGAGAGGTGCAGATCGAGCCCCGCAGCGCGAGTCACCGTGGGCAGCACGCCTTTGTACTCGTCTGCGCCACTCTTGCTCTGCAGAAGCCGTACGGTGGGCGTGGAGCCTCCGTGCCCGGCCGCGTGTGAGCCCTCGCGGCCTCCACTCTGCATCGCCTCCATCTCAGCGCGCCTTGGAGCCTTGCTGTCCTTGCCCTTCTTGATCCCCTCCTCAGCACCAGGGTGCGGCTCCAACCACGCGTTCTGTAACTGCCGGCTCTGCTGCCACTCATCGCCCATCCCCTGCACGTGCTGCGCAAACGCAGTTGCCGCCTCCAGTGCGGTTCGAAACCGGCCTAGGTACTGCCCCTCCCCATCGACAATCGGGCCCTTTGCACTGTACGGCTCTGCGCTCTTCTTGTCCTTCAACGTCACCCCCACGTAGCCCGTCACGTTCTTGTCCGACCGCCACAGCTGCAGGCCCGGTTTGACCTGCACGTCAGCCTCGCGCCGCACGCCTGCCTCGGGGAGTGTCTGAGGCGCCCCTGATTCTTGTGATTCTTCTGGAGCGATCGCTCGGGACCAGCGCAGTCGGACGGCGTCGGATTTCCTTCCCTTGAGCTTGAGCACGGCGAGCTCGGGATCTGTGAGGATCTCCTTCCACTTGCCTGCGCCGTACTTGAGCACGCCCTTGCGGATGGCGTCGTCCTCCTCCGGCGTGAACGCGTTGTGCTGCTGATGCGGCTTCGTCGTCGTCTGTTGACCGCCGTCGGCCGCCCCACGTGCCGACTTGCACGCCGCCTTGTGCTGCACGCCCGCGTCGCGCGCTGGAGATCGGACGAAGTCGCTCTTCAGACCCAGCTGGCCGCCAGCAGCACGCAGCCGGCCGCTCCCAACGGCCAGCCACTCGTCATGCCGTTTGTTCCAGCCGCTGTAGTGCACGAGCAGCTCGCGCTCGCGGCCGTGGCCACGCTCTCCCACCACTGACGCGCCCAACCAGGCACCGTGCGGATCCAGCGCCTGCAGCTCATCGCCCAGTCGTGCCATGGCCCCGTACGGCGGAAGGTCGTGCCCGGGGCCTTCCGGCGCCGCGGCGGGGTCTATCACCTGTGGTGCATGCGGTTGCAGCCTGGGTGCATACTACACGGCTCAGCCTCTAACATGTTCTAGGGTTGCACAGCGGCATGCAGGGTGGGTACAGGGTGGATCACCTCAATCGACTCCACCACGCATAGCTGTTGGTCATCGCCCACTGCTTCCTCCCCGACGGGCTCCGCGGTCACCACACCACCCTCCAGCATGGTAGCGCAGGCTGCCCAACCCTCCGCAGCCGCCTCGGGTGCTGCCTCGTTGCTTCGCTCCTGGAAGCGACCCTTCCTTGGGCGCGGCCCATCTTGGACCAGGCCTTCTTTACTAGCCATCCGCTGTTCGTCGCGCTGCTTCACCTATATGGGGGAAATCGTGTTGTTAGGCCACGCCGTCGAGCACACCGCAGCACACCGCAACGCCACGGCCGTCGCCAGGGCCGTCGCCAGGGCCACTTGTGGCACGCGCATTCGTGCATAGCGAGCGTAGACCGTCGCGGCCTCGAGAGCCGTCGCGTAGATGCCTAGTGGCTGCTCGGTGTGCTCGGCGTCGAGCCCCTGCGCAGGCAAAAACATCGCGCGTTCATCATGCACGCCTTGGACATCATGCATGTCCACGGCATCATCATGCGGCATCATCATGCATGTCTCGAGCAGGCCTATTTGAGCTGCGTTATCCACCGATACTCGGAAGCGTCCATCGGGAAGCGACTCGACTCGTGTGTAGCCCGACTTGGAGCGCGGGTTGACGTGGAGCTGAAGCCCGTCTGCAAACGTCGCAGGTGGCGGCGGCACGGCGGCGTTGAATCCGAGCGGCGCTTCCGAAGCCTCTATGTGAAAGGACTCTCCGTCCTCATTCGAATCGCCCTGCGACGTTATCTGCCCCTGAAGCTCCGTCTGGCTCATTGCGAGATGGAACCGTGCGTGTCGGCGTCACCCAAGCTCGCCAGCTCGCCCATCAAATAGCGTTACCGACTCATACTTGCAGAGGGGGTTATTCCGCGGAAAATTCGGCAAAAATGCAACGAATCTGGAAATAAACAAAGGAAACGGCCACGCCGTACACGGGAGCCGGCGCGCACTACAAAGTCCGCCTCGGGCCTAGCGTGACGGCGGCGGCTGCGAGGGTGACGGCGGGCTGGGTGGCGGCGGGTTGGGTGGCGGCGGGCTACTCTGGTTGCACGTTTGACTATCTTCGCAGTAACCGCGATCCCCACTGTAACGAATTTCATTTCACCTATAAGCTTAATTGCCCCGAACTCGGACCCTAAGGGGGCCTACTGGACGACCTCGCCTACGGTGAGGGGGGAACTTTGTCAACGCTTCTACGTAGACTTTCGCTAGAAGAGCGAGGAGGCCGGCAGGCTGCGGCCGCCGACCGACTGCGACACGCAACGCACGGTGACGCGCGGCACGCGGTCCGGCAGCGTGCTGTGTGTGGTGTGTCTCAGTCTGGTCTCAGTAAGTAAGTTGTGACTAAGTACTACGTCTGTTCGCGCGTTATACCTCCACGTCGTTTCCATCTCATCAGTCCTCGATTGATGAACTTGGATAATAGCACATTCATGATGAAGACACGGCAATCGCGCCGGAACGGTAATCGACGACCGTGAGGGGCTCGGTTTATCGGTTCGGCCGAAATGCAGGAAAATAAGGCGTTTCCGGCCGCGCGGCTGACCTCCGAGGCACGCAAGCCACGCACCTGCATCACGCCTTCGATGCTGGCGGTCTTGCAGAGGTGCAGCACGCCTAGAGCCACCTGGCGCTTGCGTTAGCCGCGTTAGCCAGCCCAATCACCTTGGCACTCACTCTGTGTGTCGCGGTCGCAGTGCATTTGACATGCACGTGGGCCATCCGTCCAATGAGGTGCGCCAGAGCCTCGCGAACCAGCTGCAGATGACGCCCAAGTCGGTACAGGTCTGGTTCCAGAACCGGCGCCAAAAGCTTCGAGGCCAGCAGCAGGCCATGGCGATCGCTGCAGCAAGCAGCAGTGAGCCGTCGGCCGCGGTGCATCCGGTGATGGTACAACGGCAGATCGACGCGGTGCAACAGCAGGTCGACGACGCCGGCCGAAGAGAGGCTGTGCGACCGTACCCGCTGCAGGCCACTCGCACCGGGTACCAGGCTGCCGCGGGCGCCGCGGCCGTGATGCACACGGTGCAGGGCTACCCGCTGCCGCGGCCCGGTGACTTCCAGACCACGACGCTGCCCGCGCACATCCTGAGCGAGCTCGCGTCGGTCTCCGCTGCAGAGCAGGACCTCGCGCAGCTTGCGAATCAGTTGATGCAGCGCAAGGTGGAGCTGCTCGACAACATCCAGCGTCTCGAGCAGCAGTCCGCCGCCTCGCGCCACGGTGGCCACGCGGTGAGCCTCTCGCCCGCCTACCTCGCCACGCAAGCTGCCACCATGGACTTTGCAGCGTACAAGAAGTACAAGGAGACCAACGAACCCTTCCGAGCGAGCGAGCCCCTCCAGGTGCCCGCCCCGCCCCGCCCTGCACCCCCTCGCCTCTGCGCGCCTTCTCCGAGGACCCGCGGCCCAGCCGCCGACTCGGTGGGCCACGGGTGTCCGCTGCTTACGCCCCCTCGCTTCCCTTGGCAGGTGCGCGAGGTGCCGGCCCAGTCGGAGGCCTTTTCCGCTTCGGGCTCGGTCTCGCCCTACGCGCAGTGCGACTCGCCTCAGACCGCCTCGGCGGGCGCCTCGCCGGAGGCGACGCCACCGCACGTCTCGCCAACGCGCGCCGATGAGCCCCCGGCACAAACACCACACAGGGACGACGCGTTGGCCGGTACGCCCCACCTTAGGCCCCGTGCGCCGGCGGCACCCCGATTCCTTGTTCGCCTTCCTTTCTCATCATGGAATTTGCTCTCGCCGCAGGTCTTTTGGGACTTTCCAACGCCGCCGCGGAGCAGCTTGCTGCGTAGGCATGCGTCCATCCTGTGATTCTGAGTGCTGCCCTTTGTTGGCTTTCCATATCTGCCACGCATGCAAGTTCACACGAACTGTGGACGACTCTTTGTACATTGAGGTTGCTATATTTACACCACATGACGCGTGTTGGGTGTGCAATAATTTTCAACTCTTTGAGTCTCTGTGGGTAATCCGAGTAATGTACTAAAGAAAACTTTTTCGTGTGTGTGCCTTATACGCACTACCCCGTACGCTACGGCTTTACGCACCTGGGTCGCACTCGGACTCGCAGCAAAGTACGTAAAGAATTTTCTCAAAATGAAAGAAAAAAAAACAGAGAACTTCAGAGGAGAGAGATGCATAGGCGAAACTCTGGTTCGGCTTCCACTGATAGTTCCCTGCTCCACACACAGCTCCACGTGCAGCTACACCTTGTACTCCCTGTCCCAACTTGGCAGACCCAAGCCGTCACCACTCAACTTACGCGTAGCGGCGCCGTACGGTGATCGCAGATCTGCAAGGCTGCCCGCATTTCTGTCCAAAGTAGTCGACGAGCCCGAGCGTCGCACCGTCTGACCCGACCTCTCCCTCGTCAAGGCACTCGACGAGGCGGAGCGCCGCAGTCCCGGCGACGCCACCTCGTCGCCGTTCACTGCCTCCGCATCCTCGCTGAGGCCCCACATGCGAAATCCAGAGACAACGGGCTCGTGCGCAGGTTCCCGCATGGTCAAGGCGAGCACGTCCTTATTGGCTGGGGAAGATTCGGGCTCGCCGGCGAGCGGCCTCAATACCGAGGAGGCGCGCCGGCGGAGGCGGCGGGCGCGCGCCATCTGCTTCTTCGAGTCGTCGAAGGTCGCGCACTTGCCAAACAAGAAGCCGAGGCACAGTGTGACGACGCGCGGCCTGTCTTCGCGGCGGTCCCGCTGCCGTGCCAGCTTGCGTCGCGCCAAGACGGCGCGATACGTGCTACCGATGAGCGCTGCGGCCCTCTGCCGTCGCAGCGTGCTGCTGCCGCTAGCGCGGGACAGGGTGGAGGCGGCGAGTGAGTAGGCGCTGTTGATGAGTGCGGTGTGTGGTGCTTCGAATGGCGACTCAAAGTTGATCGCGATCTCGTCGCTCAGGTATGCGCCCCGCTGCAGGTTGAGGAAGCCATTGTACGTAGAGCAAAAGTGCTTGGGAAGGAAGTCCGCAGAGGCGCGCTCGTTGCTGAGCAGCCCGGCGTTCTTGTACGTGGCGGCGATGAGCTTCGAGCAGAAGAGGCCTTGCCTTGCCTCGGCATGCGCGTCCGTCTGCAGCGAGACCGACGTCGCTGCCGATCTGCCCAGCTGAGCCAGTACAGCATTCGCGATCTCGCTCATACTTGGCGAGCCCGTTCCCAAGCCCTCGGCCATGGCGCGCTCGATGAAGGTCTCGACGTTGTGCTGCAGGGCACGACGGCCGCATTGACCAGGGGAGAGACGTCGGACGCAAATCATCCGGCCCTGTGCTCGATAGTAATCGTTCAGCCGCTCCACGATCGGAGACGCAAAGATACCACCTGCCCATTCCACCACGAAGGTGAAGCCACGGCACGGCCGCACGACAATGCCCACGTGGTCCCAGGACGAATTCGTGAAGAACTTGGTTATGTTGGAAGCCGCGTGCCGTGACGAGAAGAGCAGCAGGTCACCCGTTTGCACCACCTCCTCCAGGTCGAGCAGGTTTATGCTGAGCGGCCGCCGCGGCCGCTTAGCACCCCCCGCCTTAGCAGGCTTTGCGGACCTCTCTGCGCATAACAGTTCACTGAAGAGGCGGTCTGTGGCGCAGAGGCGGTCTGTGACGCACAGCATCCGCCTCGATTGGTTCGGGCGGAGCGCCGCGTTGCGCCCATTCGAAGGGGGTGAAGGACACGGGACAAAATCCTCGAGATAGTACACCACGCGGCGAACAGGGGTTTAGCAGATCATTTAATTAAATTAAATTAAGGAAAAGCGCGCATGCGACGTGTGTGGCAGCTTCACCGGCGGATGCGCCACCGACCGGGGGTCCGCTAATATCTTTAGCCGCCACGACATTATATTATACGAGTATAAAGCCGTGTGTATTTTCTATATGTGGTATCATATTTCATCCTACCGTATTACCAAGAATAAAAATGACGAATTTTG
>Ga0115012_10002140_pt1 | contig 11497 bp, 7 predicted proteins | sample TroAtlMetagenome_FD_88706 | JGI IMG/M metagenome (GOLD analysis project Ga0115012, IMG submission 88706) | Marine eukaryotic phytoplankton communities from Atlantic Ocean - Tropical Atlantic ANT10 Metagenome | ecosystem: Environmental > Aquatic > Marine > Oceanic | place: Tropical Atlantic Ocean...
ACGAGGCCGGAATTAATCTGTGCTTGTGGAATTGTTGTGGTACACCCTGATGATGAGAGGTACAAACATCTAATTGGTAAGAAAGCAATGCTTCCACTACCTGTAGACGGAAGAGAAGCTAGCGTTGAAATTTCAACACATCCGTCTGTCAAAAGCGAATTTGGTTCTGGAATCCTAATGGTTTGTTCCTTTGGTGATCAAAATGACGTCGCTGTTTTTAGAGAACTAGGACTGACACCATTCCAAGCAATTGACTTAGAAGGATGTATGACAGATATTGCAGGGCCTTTTGCCGGAATGAAGGTTGCAGAAGCAAGAAAGTTGGTTATTGAGTTCTTAGAAAGTGAAGGAAAAATCCATCAAATTATCGAAAAAGAACAGGAAGTACCTGTTTCAGAAAGAGGAAAGAATCCTGTTGAAATTATTCTTTTGAAGGAATGGTATGTGCGCCAAACCCATATTCAAGATCGCATTAGAGAATTATCTGAAGATATTGAATTCCACCCACCAAGAAACAAGCAATTCCTTCTAGATTGGATGGAAAACATATCCATAGATTGGCCAATTAGTCGCCGAAGATGGTACCATACTGAAATCCCAATTTGGTATGCCGATAACGGAACCAAAGTGATTTGCGCACCTGCGGGAGTTTATGTTCAACCGTGGCGTCAATCTCCACCTGATGAGAGTGAAGTTTTGGATAGAGAAACACGCGAAGTATTGGGAATCTATTCTGAATTAAAAGATGATTTGGGGGATATAATTGGGGAAGAAAAAGTCTTTGATACGTGGATGGATTCAAGCAATTCCAACTTATTCGTATCAGGATATCTAAATGAAATGGATACTTTCGAGAAAGCATTCCCAACCGCTATTCGTCCACAAGGGAAAGAAATCGTGAGAACTTGGCTATACTACACTCTTCTGAAGAGTGCACTTCTACTTGACAAACCGGGATTCAAACATGTTTGGATCGACGGACTTGGAATGGACCCTTGGGGTAGGAAGATGTCAAAATCTCTCGGTAATGGAATCGATGCCGACAGTGTCCTCGAGTGTGGCGCTGGGGGAAGGACTGGCTCCTGGAGAGTTAAGGGTCCAGAAAAGAGTGTTCAACTCAAGGCTAACAAAATCGGTTCTGAGTGTTTCCGCTTGTGGAAAGCATGTGATGCTCAAGTTGGTGATGATTTCCAAATTAATCCAGAAGAAATCGAAGCCAAATACTTTGGAGTTTTGACCAAGTTGTTTAATGTCGCAAGATTTGCTAGTCAATTCGACGTACCTGAAAATTTGGATGAGGTGCCAGTTGATCTTTCTGTTGAAGATAGATGGATTTTATCAGAATTTGCTGATACAATGCAGAGAGTGGAAAATGCTTGGACAAATCTAGACATATACACTGCGACTCAGGCATTGAAGACATATGGAACAGGAATTTTACCCAGTCATTGGCTAGAAATGTCAAAGTCTAGATTGTACGATGGTGATACAAATGCTGCTTGGACAATTCACAGAATTGTTCGAGATCTAATGTCTGCGCTCTCACCGGTTTGTCCTTTCTTCACTCACCATATTTCCAGCACGCTATATGATGTGAGCGCAGTAGATGCTCGCACATTCCCGCCACGAACACCAGAAGATAAGTCGCTAAGAGAATTGACAAATTCAATTGAGGAGTTTAATGGAGCTACTTGGAGAACCAAGAAAGAGGCAGGATTGTCCCTCAATACACCTATTTCAGGAATCATTATCCCTGAAGAATTAAGTGAATTCGAGAATATCTTGACCCAGATGCACAAACTTGAATGATCACTCATCGACATCCAAAGTCGATTGCCTGTTTAGTGGCATCTCAAGATTGCCAAGACGGAAACCAACCAACCTAATCGGCCTCTCGAACTCAATATTTTCAGCAAATAAAGCATGTGCTAACCGCATGAAGACTGATTCCTCATCCATTGCCACAGGTATTGAGCGCCCGTGGGTATGCGTTTCAAAACCCTGATAGCGAATTTTTACTTCTGCCAAACGACCAGCAACACCCATGTCTCTGGCCCGCTTCATCACCTTTGAAACCAAAATTGATAGATTTGCCAAAACGTTCTCAGCATCTGTTTGGTCGAATTCGAAAGTTGTCTCTTTACCAACAGACTTTCTACTACGTAAAGGACTGATTTCATCGCTCGTTTCGCCCTCAAGGACTCTGAAAATCCAAGAAGCAAATCTCTCTGAAGTGAATCTTGCTAATGCTATTTCACCATATTCTGCGACTTCAGACATCGTATTAATTCCCCATTCAGCAAGTCGTGTTGCAGTCTTTGGTCCAATTCCTGGAACCTCTCGAACGGATCTATCTGTGAAAAAGGATTCAATCTGATCTGGAAGTGTTCGGTGAATTCCGGCTGGCTTGTTCTCCTCACTACCCATTTTAGCAAGTATTCTTGTCGAACCAATTCCAAACGATGTTGAAAGACTGAGTTTATCCATAATTTCCGATTGTAGTTCTCTAGCAATTGATAACGCTCTATCCCAATCACCAGCACAGTATTCTGTAATATCTAGATACGCTTCATCGATACTTGCTTGCTCAAATCGGTCTGCATTCTTAGATAATATCGCCATTACTTTGCGACTGGCTCTAGAGTACAATCCTCGAGTAGATTGGAGATAATGACCTGTTCCATGAGGAGGGCCTGGGCATCTGCGCCATGCCTCACCTATTGGCATGGCTGAGCGAATCCCAAACTTCCTAGCTGCATAATTACAGGTTGAAACTATTCCTCTACCTTTTCCGTCTTTGGGGTCAGAACCCAAAATTAACGGAATATTTGGGTCTAGATTATGATGCAATGTTTCCACAGCAGCATAGAAGGCATCGAGGTCACAATGAATGATTATCCTCCCTGCCATGTATCTATTACACAGACGAAGGTCTTTGAAGAACGCGAAACCCATGCTTTGATGAATAAGTTGTGTCTAAGGAGTGACATGGCAGCAATTAAGGAGATTATCGCTGCCCTAATCGGACTTCTAATCCTGGCGTCCCTAGTTGGTTATTCTGGTCAAGAAGACATCCCGAATGTACCCGAACCTGGCGCAGGTCTGTGCGGAGTAACCAAAGATTCATTCGACAATATTCCTGGTTCTGGCCTATTAGTGGATATCGAAGTCGATGTTTCATGGGATGATAGTGAAGTTTGGATCGGAATAATCACCGTTGAAGATTATGATTCTCTAGAAAAACTGGGAGAAAATTCAGAGGGCGAATTAGTTCCATGTGATTCCAAAATAGATTTTGTTGCAGGTGGACCATCATCTGGAAGTGATAGCAAATTCACCTATATTCCAGATGGAGAAGAATTTCACATCATGATTGGTTCTTTGAATGATGCTGAAGATGAAGATGATGATGATGACAGCATCATACCTGGTTTTGTTGAGGAAAAAGTAGAATCTACTGATTTTGTCGATGAATTCAATGTTAAGGTCGAATATGAGGTATCAGGTGGTCTAGGAATAATCCTGATTTTAATCATCATCGAACTAGTCCTGCTGTATTATGTCCTGTTAAACAGAACTAATTGAGAAATTGCGCATTTACCAGCGTTGAAGGTTTTTCTCCTGAAAGTGCTGCAATTACCGCCTTTGCGATATCAATTCCAACTCGGTGTTGTGCTTCAAGGGTTGCAGCCCCAATATGAGGTGTTCCATGGAAATTTTCATGTTGAATTAGAGCATATCCTTCTGGCAAAGGTTCAACTTCAAACACGTCTAGAGCAGCACTAGTTATGATTCCATTCTCAAGAGCCTCCAACAAGGCCTCCTCGTCGACAATTCCACCTCTAGCGCAATTGACAATGTGATTTCCACACACTATGCCACCTTTCTTTCCTGGCATCATTCCCATTCTCTTTTTGTTCACTAAGTGGTGGGTCTCTTCAGTTAAGTTGCAATGTATGGAAATATGTGTACAAGTTTTGAACAGGGAATCTACTGTTTTGTGCAAATATGCACCTTGGGCTTTTGCAACCTTTGGCGGCAAATACGGGTCATATGTATGAATCTCCATACCTAGTGATTTGGCAACTCTAGCTACTCCTTGTGCGATTCGCCCAAATCCAATCAAGCCAAGACATTTCCCAGATAATTCTGTTCCCTTCATTTGTTTCTTTTCCCACTTACCTTCACGCATACCCCTATCGGATTTTGGTATGTGACGTAGAGATGACAGTAGATGTCCTATTGCTAATTCAACTACAGATTGAGTAGATGCATTTGGTGCATTTACCACCATAATTCCTGCAGAACCTGCAGACTCTAGATCGATATTGTCAACTCCAACTCCTGCTCTGCCTATAACTTTCAAGCCCTCACTTGCACCGATTACATCAGAAGATAATTTGGTTGCACTTCGAACAATGATTGCATCAAAATCTTTCAGCTCACCATTAAGTAATTCAGATTCTTCAATGTAGCCTTGAACTACTTCATGACCGGCTTTTTCCAGTACTGCTACTGCTGCGGGAGCCATTCCATCGGTTACAGCGATTCGGGCCATTAATTGGGCTAAAATCAAAACCCCTCCATGAACATTCTTGAAGGGAAGGCCGCTCAACCCACCATGGCCTCCACTCTCGACATCGAGAATTTAGTGTGGGCGATAGGGATTTTAGCACTCCCGCTGATACTTGCCTTACCTGCAAAATTGCTTTATCAAACAGTAATTTTAGGCGTGGGTCCTGCTGAACGTAATTATCGCTCAACCGTCCAAAAAATCTTGGACGCTGGAATGCAGGTCGAACAATTTAGAGATGTTCTTGATGAAGAATCTAGAAGGCTAGGAATTAAATCAAGCCGAGCAAAACTCAATGAAACCGATTTACTCTACCCTCTTACTCTTACTCACTTCATTTTGGTTCCAATGATATTCATCTTACCAATAATAGCCGTGATTTCATTACCGATTATCATACTTGGAATACCTGTACTCTACTTACTTGAAGTGGTATTGATTCGTAGACGTCTTCTGATTAATGCAATCAAATTGCTTGAAACCTGGTTTGGAAAGCAGATCATCCATATTCCTGATGCTGGTAACGGACATTGTAGTAATGATGCCAAGGTGTTAGATGCATCAAACATAGCTGTCCATTTCCACAAAGTCCCAAGAGTAGTATTCCTAGGTTTGTTCTCTTGGCTCATCATACACTGGACACTGCGATTAGATTCACAAATAACAGAATTCATTTTTGCTGGTGTATTCTACATATTTTTGCTTGGAATTGTAGGAATTGTGGCAACTGCATTAGAATCAAATCTAGTATTAGTAGATCCTGCTAGAGGGAGAATCATACCGATTGCAGATTGGCTGGATTCAATGCTAACACCAATCGTAGGGGTTGGACTTCTATTCTTACTAGGTAGAGATTTAATGACAGAGGCAAGAGATGATGGTAATACAATCTTATTCTCAGCAACAGTGTTACTTGTTCTATACTGTGCAACAGCAGTTGGGGTTACTTTCCAGTGGGGATACAATTGGTGGCACGGTAAATCTGTTAGAAGACAGTTTGAGCAACAAGCAATTGAGAAACTGAACCCACAATCCTACGATCTAACAAGAAATAGAGGAAGAATACAGTTGAATGTTCGCTGCCCAATGTCGGAGCGAATTAACGGATTAATTGGCCCAGGAGCAACCCTTACGTTCACTGATTTGGACAACTTGCCTTCCGCTCATGAAAGCGTACTCAAAAGCCCTGAAAATCCGCTTGAATAATTATTCCATCCAAGGGATATCCTCTGGTATTTCAGCAAATATATTTGCAGGCAAAGCAGTCTTTATCTTGGACACATAACCTAAGTTTGCGGAAGTATCCTCCTGCCACTTTGCATATTCATCATAAGTCTCCATTTTCAAAACATGATTGTTTTCACGATTCCATGACATGGTTTGCATTTCTGTACCCGGTGGGTCGTGTCCAGTGCATACCAAAACCTCTCCACTGAATCTTTCTAGAACATCCAAAGCTTGCCAGTGCATGTGAGGCCTGCCACTTGGCAAGTCATCCCTACCGACACCACCATCTCCTGTGAACAGAAAATCTCCAGTGAAAATGTAATCCTCACATTCAATAATCATTGAATCACCTGTATGGCCTGGAGAATGATGGAAGTGGAAATCAACTTCTCCCATCGAAATTGAAGTCTCTTCATCAACATAGATTGTAACCCCAAGCGAAGGAGTATCGTTCCACATAACATACTCGCAATCAGTCATTTCCGCTAGTTTGAAGCATCCTGTTATGTGGTCAGCATGAGTGTGAGTTGCCATAGCGTAAGCCAGTTCCAAACCTTTCTCTTCGAGTAGCGATAAGTAGTCGCCAAGATTGTCCCATACTGGATCGATCAGAGTTGCTTTATTTGTTTCTTCACAAACTACGAGATAGGTCATGGCCCACATTTCCTCGTTCAATTGATCGACTCGCATGTAACTCCCAAAAGTTGAGTATACTTCAAGCATTCACCCATTTAGAATCAATTCGGCCACAACTGATTGTTGCAAAATTAGACATGATTATTAAAGTAAAATTGTGCACAGGCTAAGACATGGAGCACCCAACATCGGTTCTTTACTTGGAACATGATGGAAAGGTTTTGCTTGTTGATTCAGAAGGCAATGGACCGCAAAAACCGATTATGAATAACATCGGTCCCACCAAATTTAGATTTCCAACAGCGGAAGAAGTTAACTCACTATCTCTGGAATGGGAAGTAAAAAATCGATTTGATATTCTTGGAATTGAGGTGATTAAAGCACACCCCCTCATAGAATGGCCAGAGGATTGGGCTTGGAAAGATGAGTGCATCAGTGACGACAGCGTGCATCCAATTGCAAGAGAATCAATATACAGATCAATACACAGACTTGTGTCAAAAGTTATGGTTCTAAATCCGAAAGGGGAAGTACTGATGGGTAAAATTGAGCGTGGTCATTTCGTTGGGCATTGGACTCTACCTGGAGGTTACATGGACCATGATGAGCACCCTGCCATTGGTTGTGTGAGAGAAACATTAGAAGAGATGGGGATTAGTATCGAGTTAAGTGAAGATGCTCCAATAATTACCCAACGTATATTCACCAATGAAGGAATATCCTTCGTTTCCTTCACATATCGTGCGAACTGGGAAGGAGACAATTCTCAAATTAAACTTAAAGAAAATGAGATTTCAGAATTTGCTTGGTTATCGCCAAATGAAGCAATGTCTAGAGCAGTATCAGGTTTTGATGCTGCGGCACTCAGACACCTATGATTTCTCTAGCAGCCTCAAGTGCCGCCGGTGAGCCGTCTGGATTAGAACCCCCACCTTGTGCAAAGGTTGGACGTCCGCCACCTCCACCACTGATATGAGAAGAGATTGATCTTAGAATATCTACTGCATTGAATTTCTCACTAGCAGCTGTTCCTTCAGTTGTTGCAATCATCAACTTCCCCCCATTCTCACGACTGCCAAGTACTGCAAGAGTTGGCTTGGATTGGTCTAAAGTAAGTTCTTTTAGCATCTTTGTCATTTGTTTGAGATCTCCGTCGACCTCCATAACAACAACACGAATTCCGTCAACTTCTGCTAAGTCGTCGCCTCCACCAGAGGTGCGTAGTCGTACTATTTCGGCCTCGAGATTTTCAATTCGTTTGCGTTGCTCTTTCCACTCGCTGAAAAATCGATTCGCTGTCGCAGGTAATTCATCAACAGGGACTTGAAACACATCGGATGCAGTTCTCAAGATGGATTCCTGAGTTCTTGCATATTCCATTGCTGCTTGTCCAGCTACGATGTGCAATCTTTCAACACCATCTTGGACAGCATTTGAGCGCACAACCCGGATTTGACCGATTCTTCCAGGTTCATCGTGATGGGTTCCACCACATGCTTGAATATCATGGTCAGAGATTCTCAAGATTCGGATATCTCTGCCTTTAGGTGCGCCTCCCTGATACAAGTCAAAGCCGAACTTACGGTCTGCATCTTTGCGGTCAAGAGTCAATTTTTCTGTTCTAGCAACATTCTGAATTACCTCATTTGCCAATGCTTCAATCGCATCTAAATCAGAGCGATTCAACCTTTTGTGATGTGTAATATCCAAACGTGCAGACTCAACTGATTTGTTTGCACCCGCTTGATAGATGTGAGGTCCTAGTAACCTTCTAGCTGCCCCTCCAACAATGTGTACAGCAGTGTGGTGATCCATTAATTGTCTTCTTCGAGTCCAATCTAATTCACCATGAACCATATCTCCAACCTCGAAAGGACCGGTGGCAAGATGTAGAACCAAATCTCCAACCTTTCTTGTATCCAAAATTGAATGTGAGGCAGAGTCACAAGTTAGAGTTCCATGATCCCCTTCTTGACCACCTCCTTCTGGATAGAAGCAGGTTCTGTCAAGTACAATTCCATGAGTTGCCCCCTCTGGCAACTCATCTCCGACCAATTTGAGACATGCTAATACACTAGCCTCGAAGTTTTGTTGTGATACATCTTCGTAATACAATGGAACTGTTGCTGGAAGTTCAGGAGTTGATTCAACGATTGGTTTTGCAGTTACCGCTTTTGCTGCCGCTTTAGCCATTGCAGCGTGTCTTTCTGCCATTTCCGCATTAAAACCAGTCCTGAGAATAAGAGATTTCCATCCCAAATCATTTGCGATATTAATGACTAAATCAGGGGCTATGCCATGGCTGTCATTGATTGTGAATAGAATTTCATCTGGTAATTCAAGAGCATCTTGAGGTATATCCTTGATTGCCGTTTTGACCACTTGTGTACCCTTACGTAGCATCTCATCATATCTCTCTTCTTCACCTTTTAGAATAGTTACTAGCCCATCCTGAGTTTGTTTCATTCTAGATGTCGTGTAATTCATTTCCAAATGATGTAAAGCCAAATCTGGCAAACTTACTTTGAGACCTAAATCATCTCTCATTCGCAAAACACGTCTCGCAATCATTCTAGCAAGGTAACCGGCCTTTGCGTTTGAAGGAACAAGTCCATCACCTAGCATATTTGCTAGAGCGTGCATATGGTCAGGAATAGCGTAAATCTTAGACAGAGGTTCAGTGATTGATGCGAATAATTCTGAATCTATTGTATGACCACGCTCAGCAAGACGTGAAAGGAACACTTTGCGCATACGATCTCCGTCACTTCCAGCTTCAATATTCATAATACCAAATAGTCGGCTCATTTCACCCAAGAGTGAATCTAATTCCGTCTGATTCATGTCATAGCGTTCTGCAGAGAACCCTGCTTGTTCTTTCAACCAAGTGACACTTTCCGGATAAATCGATTCATAGATAGTCGGCGTTCCTGCTGCTGCCCAGCAAAATCTCTCCAAACCATATCCAGTATCGATAATTTGCAATGGCATTTCAGAATACTTGACTCCCTTAATCTCCACTTCACCATCGTCATCTTCTGCAAGATTCATGAAAACCAATGTTGCAAGTTCGAGCCCACCAACAATAACTTCGACTGCAGCGCCGGCGTTGCCTCCACCAGACCAAGGGTTTTCGACATACGTGACTTCTTTTGGATCAATTGCAAAAGTATCGCATAATAAGTCATGACAATGCTTCACACATTCTTCCATCCAGTAGTACATTTTCCCCTCATCAGGTCTATTGAAAACGTGGTGAGCCATCATTTCGAAAGTCGTTAAATGGCGGCCTGAACGACCGACTGCATCGATATCATTCAGTCTGATACAAGGCTGGGAAATGGTAAGAGGATTTGCAGGTGGTTCTACTGCACCTGATGTCACATGAGGTTGGAAATCAGCTATGCTAGCAATTGTGAGATGAATATCGTCTCTCCATCTAGCCAATACTGGATATGGTTCAACTCGAGAATGGTCTCTCTGTTCAAAGAAACCAATGAATTTCTCTCGCATTGCGTCCTTAAGTAATCGTCCTCTTTGGTCAAATCCATCAATAATTGGGGCTCCAATGAAAGTGTATTCGTCCTCTTCAGTATCGCCACAGGTATCTCGTTGTGGGTCACAAGACCAAAACCAGAGGTCTGTAACACGACATTGGCGCCTAGTGTAACCATTTTCATGGAACACTTGGAGGTCAATTGGAGGAAGAGACATGCACGTCACCTGCCCTACGGGCAGATACACGGGTGTGTCAATATAACTTCAAACCATCCCCAAATAAACATAGAAATCAAGTGGTGTAAGCCCTCGCCACAATCATGACCGGCGCTGAATGGCAAAATCACCTCGAAGTCGAGGGCGAAGGTCTAATGCGAATTCGTAAGCATGGAAAAATGAATGTCGATGCAATGATTGTTTCCAATCCTGAACATTTAGCAAAAAGCAGTGATGAGCGTTCTCTTTCTCAATTAGTCAACATTGCCTCAATGCCAGGAATTGTAGGAGAAGCATGGGCTATGGCTGATTGGCATTTTGGCTATGGTTTCCCAATCGGTGGAGTTCTTGCCACCGATGTCAATTGGGGAGAGGAAGGTGGATCAATTTCTCCTGGAGGAGTAGGTTTTGACATCAACTGTGGAGTTAGAATGGTAGCCTTGGAGTGCAGTGTGGACGATATACCTAATCTCGACAAGTTGGCTGGCAGATTGAATGGAAGAATTCCATCTGGCGGGTCTGGCAAAGGTGGATTAAATATCACTGAATCAGACCTCAATGAGATTATCTCAAGGGGCAGTAATGCCATGGTTGATTTAGGATTTGCATATGACGAGGATTTGAAAAATATCGAATCTAAAGGAGTACTTGAAACTGACAATGGTGTTTCACAACGAGCCCTTAATCGTGGCTTGAAAGCATTAGGAACCTTAGGCTCAGGCAATCATTTCTTAGAATTGCAAACAGTTCAATCTATTGAGGATACTAATCCTCACAACTTGTTTGAGGGACAAGTTGTTTGCATGATTCATTCTGGTAGTAGAGGACTTGGACACCAAGTATGTACAGACCATGTCAGAGGGCTGGAAGATAAATACCGTAATCGACAAGGAACTTGGTTCAATGATGAATGGGGTTTTGAGATCCAAGATAGACAACTCGCAGCAGCACCTATTTTCAGCCGTGAAGGGCAATCATATCTAGATGCAATGAACGGCGCTGCTAATTTCGCATTTGCTAACCGTAGTGCATTAACTCACAGACTTAGAGAAACCTTGGCTGTAGAAATGGATGTTGAGACGAGATTACTGTATGATGTGAGCCACAACATTGCTAAGGAGGAAGAACACCATATTCATGGAGAGAAGTGCACTTGTATGGTTCATCGAAAAGGTGCTACACGAGCTATGCCGGGTCAGCCAGTTCTCGTCCCAGGAGACATGGGAACTGGTTCTTGGCTCCTTGAAGGATTAGAAGGAAACAGGGCGTTTTCTTCATCTTGTCATGGAGCAGGTCGGGTCTTATCCCGTTCCCAAGCAAAGAAACAGATCGATGGTAAAGCACTGA
>Ga0115012_10002142_pt1 | contig 11493 bp, 11 predicted proteins | sample TroAtlMetagenome_FD_88706 | JGI IMG/M metagenome (GOLD analysis project Ga0115012, IMG submission 88706) | Marine eukaryotic phytoplankton communities from Atlantic Ocean - Tropical Atlantic ANT10 Metagenome | ecosystem: Environmental > Aquatic > Marine > Oceanic | place: Tropical Atlantic...
GTAAGATAATAGATTTTTCTGGAAGATTTGCTAAATCTAGATCCATAGTTGCCATTGAATTAGATGTGGTGAGTAACAACGATTCTGCAATAAAATTTTACAAAAATTTAGATTTTTATATAGTTTCAAAAGAAAAAATAGGACTTTTGGGTTTAATTCTAGGATTCAAAAGTATTTATAGAATGAGGCTTGACCTATAATAAACTAAGGATGCTCTTATTTAAGTTTAAAGGTATTAATTTTATCTTTTGTGCCACCTGCAATTTTTGATAATTCTAACATTGATGCCGTGATTTCTTCAGAAGACACAGCATTTGCTTCCCCAATTCTTTCTAAATTATCTGCTGATTTTGTTACTTCTTGTAAGATATCACTTTGCTGACTTGTTTGTTTTGTAATATCTGACATCATTGTTTCAATTTTTATGATTGTTTCACCAATATGTTTCATTTCCTCCTGAAGTTCGTTCATTCTATTGACTCCGTCATCTGCCTTTTCCTGAGCTTCTGTTGTAAGGGTGCTTATATCTTTTACAGAAGCTGAAGATTTATCAGCAAGCTTTCCAACTTCAGCAGCAACCACAGAAAAACCTCTTCCAGCTTCACCGGCTCTCGAAGCTTCAATGGATGCATTTAGTGCTAACATAGTTGTTTGTTGCGCTATATCCTCTATAAGAGACGAAATATCGCCAATTCTAGAGCTATTGCTCAGAATTTCATTCACAACACCTACCATGTTTTGAGCTTCTTCAGAGCCCTTACTTGCCAAAGTTGAGGCATCTTCAGCTGCATCACTTGTATTTTTTGCACTTTGATCGACAGAAGATGCTAAATTTCCAGATTCTTTTACTTTGGCTTGAATATCTTGAGTCGCGGTGACTTGGGATCTGGCACCATCGGAAACTTGGCCTACTGCTTCACCGGCCTGCGAGGCTGCTGACGCTATTTGCTGAACATCATCTAGTATTTCTTGCAGTGCAAGTGATAATTTCTCTAAAGAATCTCCAATATGAGATGCGCATCGTCCAATGTCTCCTTGATAACCTTCTGGAAGTCTAGCAGTAAGGTTGCCACTGGAAACACTTGTAAATAATTCTTGAATATCTTTGAAAGCCTTTTCTGTTTTTTCAAGCATGTTGTTCATAGATCGACCGGCAGCACTAATTTCGTCATTCCCTTTAGGTTTTAATCTAATAGAAAAGTCACCGTTATTGGCAATACTTCTTGTTACGCGTGTAAATTCATTCATTGGAAAAAGAATAGTTCTTCGAGCAACTAAATATCCAATTAAGAGAGCTATAAATATACCTCCACCCGATAATCCCCATGTACTAAGAATTCTTTGCTCTGTTAGAAAATCATTATTTTCTGTCTTATCTTCTATACCTATTTCCAACTGATTTAAGATCCTACCAATAGTGTCCGATACATTCCTAAATTCCGAAAAAGTCATTGTTTTTTGTAGCTTTAACTTTCTTAACCTTGTGCCATCTTCGACAAGAGCCTTTTGAAAGGCACCGAATTTTCTTTCATATTCAAAAATAGATTTTTCAATTGAGCTGGCAAAAAACTTACTCATATAAATTTCAAATTGTGCCCCCACATTAGAATCTGAAGTGTATTTGTCTTTAAAAGTATTTTCCGCAGCAATTAATTGTAGTGCTGAATTTTTGCAGGCATTAAGAGTTTTCTTAACTTTTGTAAGGAGATTATTTTGTTCCTTTATTTCCTCTGCTTGATCTAGGTACCTGCCAAAATATGCTTGTAACTTTGTTTGATCATTCTTTAATTCTTTCAGATTGCTACTCAAATCTATTAGAAGCATTTGGAATTTTATTGGGGTGTTGTCAAAAACAAGGGCATCCTCTTTTTTTACTGTAGAGCTACGCTTGAAAAATAAGCCGTTTTGATAAACTTTATTAGCCAATCTTATACCATCGTCGGCAAGCTCAACCGCTTTGGAAGAAACAGAATTTAAATCGTCAATAACCATAGAGTTATTTATCGTAGAAGAGGTTGTGTTATATTTTATTTCGTCCGTCTTGTCTGACAAAGAGCTGATGCTTTTATAGAGTGTCTGTAAAATTAAAAAGAGCTCTCTTTGTTCAGTTTCTTTTTCTGAGGAGACAATTTCGCTTTCTTCAGGCGCTATTTCACTGCTGTCCTGCGCTTCTATTGGGGTTTCAACCGGTGCGTATATCATCATTGCATTACTGATAGCCTCAGCAAATCGTTTTTCCTCTTCCTCGGTTTTTTCAAAAAAGGTGTAACCTCCGTCAGTTGTGTCATTGGCAGAAGAAATACCTTCGCTTACAAGAGCTTTCCAAGAGTCAAGGGCATTATTAGCAATTCGTAACTCAGAAATTACTGAAACATCTTCAGAAATAATTTGGCGGTAACTGGTAGAAATTTCTCTTAAGGTGTAGCCAGAAACATAGGAAATAGCTATTGCGACCAATGTTAGCGGAATGAGATCCAGAAGTGATTTGTAAATTACCTTCATTTTTTTCCTAATGAAAAAACATATTATTTCAGTTTAAAATGAAGACTAAAATAAATAGACATAAATTAAAAGAATTTTTAGGAGGGCAGGGTGCTAAACTCTTTGCGAATGTGAGTTTTTAATATTTTGCCATAGTTATTTTTTGGAAGCTCTTCCTTAAAATAATATTTCTTTGGCCTTTTAAAGCGTGCTAAATTTTGGAGACATAAGTTGTCCAAAATTTGCACGATATTCTTCCTTCTTTTTTTTAGGACTAAAACTGCTACTATTATTTCTCCCCATTTTTCATCTTCTAATCCGATAACTGCGCCTTCCTTAACATCAGGGTGCAATAATAAAACGTCTTCGATTTCCCTAGGGTAAACATTCATTCCTCCACTTATGATCATGTCCTTAGATCTGTCTTTTATGGTTAGTATACCATACTGATCAATAGAGCCCAGGTCTCCAGTAAGTAGCCAGCCATTTCGCAATGTTTTTTTTGTTGCTTCCTCATTTTTATAATATTCTTTCATGACGCAATCAGATTTAGTTACTATTTCTCCAACTTCACCTAAGGGAACAGGTTTCCAGCTAGAGTTAACAATTTCTACACTACATGCTGTTCGCGCTATTCCTGCTGATATTAAAAGTTCCTTATAGTATGGTTTTCTTTCATCAGAATACATAGCTTTTGTAATGTTAGTTATTGTCATAGGCGCTTCCCCCTGGCCATAAAGCTGGTAAAGGGCACTCCCAAATATCTCCAAAGCAATTTTGGTATCAGACATGTACATTGGAGCGCCACCAAACTCTAGTGTTTTTAATCCTTTAAGATTGCCTGATGCCATTGGGTGAGATGAGAGACGTTTGACCATGGTCGGTGCTGCAAAGAATGATATGTTCTTTTGTTTAGATAATAACTCAAAAATTTCCGCTGGCTCGAAGTTTGATTGACATATATAGTTTTGTGCGCCCTTTAAAATAAATGGAAGCGCATAAATACCAGAGCCGTGGGTCATAGGTGCAGCATGAAGTCTAATATCTGTTTCATCAATGGAATCTACGTCAGCAAAATATGATAAGCTCATAGAAAGAAGATTTCTATGCGTTAAGACAGCTCCTTTAGGTTTTCCTGTGGTACCTGACGTATAAAAAATCCAGGCAGGATCTATAACCTCAGTTTTTAGGCTGGAGAGGTGTTCAAATTTGGAAATTTTTATAAATTCTTTTGAATAATTTTCAATTACAGGCACGTTTGAATGAATATCGGAAATTTTCTCTGTTGAGCAGAAAATCAATTTTGTATCTGAATTTTCAAATATCCAATCTAGTTCTTTTTTGTGGAGCTTGGAGTTTATAGGAACTGCTGTTAATCCAGCCTTCCATATACCAAAAAGAATAGGGAGAAAAAGGTAGTCATTTTCCATTACTAGAGCCACATTGTCGCCTTTTTTCAGATTAAACTTTTTAGAGAGAGCTGAACCTATGCTATTTGCCATATGGCAGAAATCTAGGTAATTTAGGCTGCCCCCTTCCCAAAAAATAGCATTTCTTTCGGGTTGGATTTTTGCTATTTTTTCAAGTTGTGAGTAAAAATTCATATCAGGTTTTTTGCCATAGAACTATGTTACCCTTATTAATTCTTTTCCATTCGGCCCCAGTCATTTTTGGGTCTGTATCCCCAAGTATTAAGAAACCGCCTGTCTTTACGGATGCTGCTAGGCTTTTTAAAACCTTAGCTTTGCCATTTTCTGTCATATGGAGAAGAACATTTCGACATATAACAATATCAAATTCTAAGGAGTAAGGGCCCACAACTAAATTATGAATATCAAAAAGAACAATTTTACCGAGACTTTTTTTGAATTCTACATATGTGGAATTCAGATTTTCACTAGGATAAATATTTAGATTAATGTCCTTCCTATATACATTTATCTTTTCAATCTCCTTACTTCTGTATAAGAAATATTTCCCTTCTTTTGCATGATAAATTGCATCAATATTTAGATCTGTTCCAACTAGTTTCAGATCTAGGTTTTTCTTACTCATTAGATATGTAGAATATACCTCTTGTCCTGTTGAACAGCCGGCAAACCAAACACGAGAATTTTTCTGGTTTATTAAATTTCTAAGAAGTTCTGAAACTTCCATATTTCTAAAGAATGATGTTTCCGGGTTAACAAAATGTTTGGCAACTTTAAAAATGTTATTTCCCATGAAATCCGCAGTAGTATAAATTTTTGACAAAGAGGACAGTTTTTTTTCGCCAAGGTTTAGCCCTGTTTTTTCTATTATATACCGACTAAACTCTTTCATTTACTTTTTTAACTAGATATTACTAATTGAAATTGCGATCAGTCCATTATTATAACTCACAAATCCAAATTTATTTCCTAAAACCTTGGAAGATGGTGGATCAAGCTCTAATGGTCTCCCTTGAACTTGGGTTGGTTTAGTTTCACTGGGTATTAGAAAATCCTCATTTGTAAGAATTTTAAAAGCAGAATTTCTGGAAAAACTATTGTTGTAAAACTCGTGCATACTTTTACCTTTGCCTTTACCAGAAATCACTTCCTTAATATCATTCAGACGAAACGCTAAATTTTTATTATCCCAGGTTGCTAATAGGTAAGTCTCCAATTCCCAACCTCTCTAAGCCGCCTGGTCATCATAATCAAATAATCGTTCAACATTTAACCGGAAAATTATGTTCCGATCATCGTCGACAGTGGTGCCTGATACAAAAGGTAGATTTGAAATCAATTTATCTGGCTGGTCAAAGACAAATTCATCATATATGAAATCACCAAAGTAATTAATGGCAATGGCTTTATCTGATAAGGAAAGCAATATTATTTTTTCAACAAATCCTTCAGAATTACTACTAGGCAAAGATAGTAACTTATTTAAATTTTGAATAGGTATTTGACTTTTATTATATCTAATATGCTCAGTTCCAGTCACAATATCTGTTTCCAAATCAGATTTATTTTTTACCCATTGAACTGATCTAGATGGAACCGCATAAAATGTGGGCAAATCTTTCAAAATTATGCATTCCTCAGTACTGACTGCGCCAGGGATAAGTATAGAAAAATTGGCACCCTTATTTTTCTCAGAATAAATCTCTATTTTGCCACCGAGGAGAGCTATATTTTTTTCCACAACATCCATACCAACTCCTCTTCCTGAAGTTGAACTCACATTCTCAGCAGTTGAAAAACCAGGCTTAAAAATTAAAGAATAAATATCTCGTTCTTCTAATTCTTTTGGGTTTGACGTGGAAATGAATTTTTTTTCTATTGCTTTCTTAAGTATTTTCTCTTTGTCTAATCCACGGCCATCATCAGACAGTTTTATTACCAGATTGTCCCCTTCCTTTTGGAATGACAAATTAATTTTTCCAATTCCTTTTTTAGGCCTATCCTTAGATTCTTCAATTCCATGATCAATTGAGTTTCTTATCATATGCATCAAAGGATCAGCTAAAGCCCTAATTATACTACGATCAGCTCTTTCGTTGTCTCCTTTGACATTAAATTTAATGGTTTTTTTAAGGCTTCTTGAAGTATCAATGGCTGCTCTCTTTAGTCTCCTGACCAGGCCATTCACAGATATAAGCCTTAAGTCAGTAATTCTTCCATTCACAACCTGTATGTCATTCACTAATTTCTCTAAAATAACATTTGCGTAATCATTTTCAGGTGCTGAGCCCACTTGCTCGAAAGCCCTCTTTAAGGCATTTGCCCTTGAGATCAAAGTTCCAGATTTTTGAAAAAGATCATCAAGAGAAGTAGAGCTTACTTGGGTAAACCTTTCTTCTTCTATTAAATCCAGATCATTTAAAGTTTCGCTCACTATGGTATCGTCAAAATTTAGAACTCTATTTCGTTCTTTAATTTTAGAGGATTTTCCTTGAAGAATTTCTTCGAGAACTGACTTGCAGGGTCCAAAATTTTTGGTAATAACTTCTTTACGCTCTTTTATGGATTTTTGTAATATTGTTTTTAGTACATCTGTAAAATTTAATAATGCAGTACGTAGTTTATCATCTAATGTAATTGTACCTTTTCTAGATTCTGATATTAAATCCTCAGCAAGATGGGTTAAAGTTACCGTTTCAGAAAATCCGATGCTACCAGTCAATCCTTTTAAGGAATGAAAACTTCTGAAAATAGAGTCTATCTCTGCCTTTGAAAGATCTTTGTTTGCGCTATCCAAAAGCAGATCTTCGCAATTTTTGCAGTGCTCCAAGGCTTCAGACTCGAACTGACCCCAAATCTCGTCTAAGAATTCATCATCCAATTCTACACCTTTAATTCTAAACTAATTGCTTAATTAAGTGCTTTAGATCCTCCCCTTTCTTTTGAGCTAAAGTAGGATCTAATGCTCCACCAGGTTTATCAATGATACCATCTGCCCCTAATTTCTTTACTTCTGCCGAGTAAGTGCTGCCAATTTGAGCTAGAGATGATACAATTATAACCTTTGCTTTATGGCGTAAACGAATTTCTCTTAAGGCCTCCACTCCGTTCATAATCGGCATTTCAATATCTAAAAGAATAATTTCAAATTTTGCATTATCAAGCTTTTCAAGAGCAATTTTTCCGTTTTCCGCTTCTTCTATTAGATCAAACATATCCAACTCTTCAACTATTTTCTTTAGCATCATCCGCATCAATTTACTGTCATCGACAATTAAAACGTTTCTAGTAGCATCTAAATTCATTTTTTCACCCATCGTGAGATAAATTATATTTTTCTGTTAGGAGATCACCAATTTTTCTGGGTTCCGCAATGATATCCTGATGTCCTTTGGCAATAATGGAAAGCGGCATAGTTTTGGCAACGGCGGTACTAGGGTCTTGCACAAAAATTATCCCTCCATTTTCTTTGTGAATTTTAGAGCCTTCACAAGCATCTGAGCATAGACCACTCAATATTACAACATCACAAAGCTTATTTTTTTCTGAAACGCCTTTAAGAAAGGAATCTATGTTAGGTGTAAAAAGTTTTCCTATTTGTGGAGGGCTATAAGATATATGAAAATTATTTGATTTGTCACTAAACTCGGCCTCGAATCCTCCCTTTAACATTGAAACACTGTTTTCACCTATACTGCCGTCATTTGATATACGAATTTTAAAGCCATTGTCACAATAAAACCTATTTAGTCGATTTACAAAGAACTCATCGACCCCCTCTGGCATGTGAATGGCAGCAATAATTGGGATGTGAAAATAATCAATTCTACTTAGTATTTCTTCCAGGGGCTCTAAAGAACCTGCTGATCCCGCAATTAAAAGCATGTCAGCTTTCGAAGAAATTTGAATATCTTGACTCTTATTTATTGATTTAGGAGAAAAAACACTTCTTTTTATTTGTTTTTCTATGGCTCCCAAATAGTTAAGAATATCTTCTCTGAATTCATTTAAATTAATTCCTTTTCCTATTTTATTTTTTGAAATGAATCCAATTGCACCCAAGCGAAACGCTTCAATTATTTTTTTTCCATCAGATCTATGAAAACCACTTACTATCAAACATTCAGATCTATGGTTTTTTTCTCTAAGGTTTTTCAAGAGGTCGACGCCGTCCATAATTGGCATTTCCACATCTGAAATTATTAGGTCAGCCATATTTTTTTCATTTTCCAGAAAAGCGTCTTTTCCGTTTTCTGCCTCCCAAATGACTTTAAAATTAGGCTCTGATTGAATTATTTGTTTTATAACCATTCGAATGAATTTAGAGTCATCAACAATAGCTACTTTCATTTGGAAAGCTCTAAAAACCGTTCCTTTAGATCTCCGGTATCTATTTGGTAATAAATTTTTTCAGAGCAAAAAATCTTTGCAGCGGAGACATTTTGGAACTTAGCAGCGTGGTCACCTTTGACGTCTTTATGTATGAGGTTCCTTGAAATTGATATTCTGTTAATATCAGGTACGGCCAAGGCAGCCTGTATTTCATTAATTTCGAAAAAAACAATATAATTGCGTTGAGAAATATCATTTCCGCCCAATACAACACTTAAATCAAAGACAGCTGTGACCCTATTTTCCAATTCAGTGTATCCCAGCATATTTTGGTGCTGATTTTCGGAAATTCTTATTTCGGATGAATGGGATACTTTTTTGAGTAGCTCTAATGGGAAGAGATAATTATAAGCATCACTATGAATAGTTAAAAAACTAATAGTCTCATACACTCCTCCTGAAGCAACATTCTTAAGCTTAGGGGAAAAAGGATACAATGATTTCAGTGCATCAATTCCCTCCAAATCAATGACCCTTAAGTGTTCATTATTTTTAGAATCAAAACCAAATACAGAGGATTCCTCAAAAAGATTTTTTAAATCACTCAAATCGGATTTTCTCTTTTTGGTTTTGTCATGCTTATTTGTGCGGACTAAATTATTTTTTAGAACATTATGAAGCTCACATTTATTTTCACTACCTATTGCAATGGTATGCCTAGCCTCTCCATTTTCTGATGGAGAAGAAAAGAAGGCTTGAAAAGCATATTTAGAGTTACCACCACCTATAAAAGGACAAAGTGAATCACTAAAATTTGCCATTGGAACGGAACATCCAGAAAACGAATCAATAATTTCGATATCTTCCATTGGGGTTACCCTATTTAAGTCCTCAATATCTACAGCAAACTTTTCATTTTCGATGACAAATGAAAGAAAAGTTCTTCTTTCTTCTATAGATGTACTCTCTTTTAAAAAATCAACAGCAGTCTCTTTTTTAATTTTATTCTGATCTCCTATAAGGGATTTAAATAATTCATCTACTTTGACATAAATTAAATTTTGCCTGCCTAATTTAGTTTTCAGAAGAGGATTTAGTTTCTTTCCAGAGCCTACTTTAAGAGATTCGGCGTTAATTTTAATAGTTTTTAAGCCAATAATTTCATCGATTTGTAAGCAAAGGTTTCTGTCTGATTCCTCCAAGAAAATTAAAAATTTTGGAATATGAGAGCTTCTTCTCTTAGTGTCAATTATAAATTTTGGATCTGCCAAAAGGACAGCTTTACCATCATTTTGAGCCACACCAATTAATGGTTTTTTTAAATTTTCTAGTAAAACAGTTTCATCAAAATCCTTTACGGCAGAAAGATAAGTTTTTGGAAGTGCTACTAACTTATCACAACATTTTGCAATGAGAACATCACAATCTAGGTGTTTTTGTTTTTTGTTAGTTGCCATTTTTTCTTTTCTAAAGCCTTTTATATTTCTTAGTCTAAGGTATATAAATTATACTAAATTTAAAATACTAATTGAAATCTAAACTTAATTACAATAATCCTTTTATAGTGGCGGTATGTTTCTGCTCATGAATTTTGAACTGTTTTCCAAGTTAAATTAGAATGAAAATTGATAGTAGCTTTGTAAAAAACTTATTTGCGTCAGACGTAATAAAGGTAGACGCAGGAAATTCAATACCTTTGGGAGATCATTTCTATTTTGTTAATTCGGGAGTAGTTTCCGGAAGCATTGGTGTGAAACGACCAGCTAAATTTAAAGCTGAGGCAGGGCAATTTTTTAGTTTGAAGTCTATTCTTAACCCAGAGGATAAGGTCAATTCGGCTATGGCAGATACGATGGTTGAATTAACAATGGTCAAATATAACGAGTTAGAAAAGGTTTTAAGTGGAACTGATAAAAATTTAAGCGCATTATTAAAATCCTTAATTTCTCAAGGAATCAATTAATGTCGTCTGATTTCGATTTTGGAAATTTTTTAGATCTAAAAAATCAGGCAATACTTAAGTTAAATTGCATAAAGATTTTCCAGTACTTATGTAATCCAAACGAAAATAAAAAAGACATTTCTCGCATAAGAAATAATATTTTAGAAGATCCAATTTCTGAAAGCTTTTCGGGTTTTTATGATGTGATTCAGAATTTAAAATTAGATAATAAAGATTCCATTTTACGAGCTTTCCCTCATCTTAACTTAATGATTAAAACGTTAAATGATAATGGCGAGGCAGATTCAGAAATATTGGGTGCAAAACAGAAATTAAAAGAAAATTTGAGTGATCTGTATATTAGAATAATAGACAAAGATGACATCTGGGTAATTTCTCAAGTTCATGAATTTATTGAATCAGAAAGCGATTTAGCAACGATTTTAACCCGGATACTTGATTTGGAGATTTCGGATATGGGTATTATTGCACAAGTTAGAGGTTTGTTAGAAAGTAAAAATTCTGTGGAAGGATTAGAGGCACTTTTAACAAGGCTGCTTTCAGATGAAGACAGAGGTTTTATTACCGGTGAGGAAAGGAGAATATTGTTAGATAGGGGCGTTAAGGAAGGCCTTGTTAATTTAGTTACAAAAGAGTCTTTAAAAGATCTGACCTCACAAAACTTATTGGAAGATAAGTTATTTTTGATATCCTTCACAGAGGAAATGCTTAATGATAAGCCAGATTTTATTGAAAAAATTACAGAAAATGGGATAATTCTAACTAGTACTGGTGCTGAATCGAAAGATGGCTTTGTGTTTTTGATTTTATCTACAAATGAAATCAGCAATAGCTTTTTTGAGAATTATGATAAATCTATAACTGAGGTAAGATAAAGTGAGTGGAAATATAGAACCAATAGTTCAAGGTCAGGTACTATTTGATATAGGTCAAAATATTGATAAGTGCTTTATCCTTCAAAAAGGTTCTATTCATATTATGAATGGTAAGGAGGAAAAAGTTGGAGGAATTGGGCCTAACACTATGTTTGGGTTTACAGAATTAGTTAAAGGAAAATTTGAACACTCCACCAAAGCCATATGTGTTTCTTCAGGAACGGTTGTATCTTTTCCATCTGAAATAATTAAAAATAAGTTAGAAGTATATGAGGAAGATAGTAAAAACTTTTTGGAAACTTTAGCCGATCAAGTTTTAGGAAAAAAGTAAATCACCTCTATCTGCCCCTAATTCTAGGGTCGAGCGCATCACGCAATCCATCACCAAGGTAATTTACTGATAAAACAGTTA
>Ga0115012_10002144_pt1 | contig 11490 bp, 2 predicted proteins | sample TroAtlMetagenome_FD_88706 | JGI IMG/M metagenome (GOLD analysis project Ga0115012, IMG submission 88706) | Marine eukaryotic phytoplankton communities from Atlantic Ocean - Tropical Atlantic ANT10 Metagenome | ecosystem: Environmental > Aquatic > Marine > Oceanic | place: Tropical Atlantic Ocean...
AGATTATGAGCAAAGAAATTAGCAGCTCCAGTTCCACCAAATTGAACTATGTCATCTGTAGTACTTTCTCTTATAAGATAATCAGCAGAACCAGCAAGATCTAATGCTAATCCAGCACTACCATTTTTTCCATCTAACCTAAATCCAAGACTACTCTCCCAAGTACCAGGACTACCATCTTCATATTGTAGAGTAGCATTTGCACCATCAACTGTTATACCAGCAGTATCAGCAGCAGCGGCATTAGCAGCACCTTTAGCAACTGTAATATTGAGATCTGTTACATCCATAGTAGTGGAGTTAACAGCAGTCTGTGTACCATCTACTTGCAGGTTACCAGCAATTACAACTGTACCATTAACATTTGTTGGTTCAATAGTAAATGTTGAGGGACCAATTATCTTATTACCAAAAGTAAAAGCAGCAGTAGTTGATACACTGCCATCTTTCTTTAGATACCCTTGATCACCATGATTACCCCAACCAACAACAGTACTAAAATCGGTACTTGCTCCTCCTAAAACACCATCCCACAAATCAGCAGCAATGAGATTAATCTCTTGTCTTTGCTGTTCAAAAGTATAATTGGTTGCTACATTCCTCTTTGGCATTGGTTGATCCTCTTAGTAAGATGCTACAGCTCTTAGATCCTGAATCTTAGGAACAAAAGCAGGGTTACGTGATTTCATAATAATCTTCACAGCAAATGATGAAAACTCAGGAAGATCTTCAACGCTATAAGTTAATTCTTGATATGATGATTGTTTTTCGGTAATACTACTGACAGAATTTTCTGAGGTAGCAATAACATCTACATCAGGCAGACCTGTGTCATTAAAGTATACCCATTCAATATCTTCAAAATTCTCTTGAGATGAAGATTTCTTTATTCTATATAGGATGCCAATATTGTTAATATCACTTGTGTTAGCAGTAACCTTGACATCAATTCCTGTTGCTGGATTATCAATTGAAACTTCTTTAGTTACATACTTAGCAATAGAAGAACTATCCTTGGATTTATTTTCTGAAATATAATCAACACCATCTGTATATGATACTTTAGATACTTGAATAAATCCTCCTTGATCTGCTGCTTGCCCAGTATATGAAATGAAATCATCTACACGGAAAATATCTGTTCCTTGTTTAGAAACATCAGAATTTCTAATAAATGATCCACTACCAGACTTACTTGTATAGTCATCACTAATAGGTTGTTTATTGTTTGTTATAGTAAGTTGTCCTCCTTTAACATCCCATAGAACAATAGCACCATCAATTTTATTATCATAAGTATTAGCAAATCCTTCTGGACTTCTAGCAATTACCTTACTTACTGCAACTGTATTAGGGAAATCTGGAACTATTTCTTCTATATCATTAGTTAAAGTAACAATTACTTTTTCAGTTCCATTATCATTTAACCAAGTTTGGTCACCGAATTTTAATGTTTCTCCTGGTTGGAATGTGTTAGTAGTTTTAAGATTTACTGTTAATTTAGATCCATTTACTTTAACGATATAACCAGAAGCATTACTAGTAACACCAGTTATAGTCTGTAAACTATCTACTGTTGTACCAGGTGCGGCAATAATATTTGTATTTCCTGTACCAACACTAGAAGGAGTGTGTGTATTTGCTGTTGTAAATTCATAAACAGGGTAAAATTCTAAAATCTGATCTCTGCGTCCAAATCTATCCTCCTTTCCTAAAGAATTTTCAATTCTATTAGAAATTGTTTTAAGGGAAGCTTTAGAAAGATCAATTATTGGAGATAGATGTGATACTGTACTGGTAAGATTAATCTTATATGTTAAAGACCTATCAATATTATTAATTGATTCATTAATTCTAGAAGCAACAACTTTCTGATTAATAAAGAAGAAATCTTCATTTAGAAATGTCTTCTCATAATCTGATTGTGTGTATGATACAAAAGTACCTACATTATCATCTACTGGAGAAATATTTGTTGTTTTAATTGAAGCATCAATTGATGTTTGTGTAAATGAAAGATTAGGAACAACAGCATGTAGTTTTTCATACTTTCTATTGTAAGATGCTAGTACATTTGTACCACCACTTACGGCATTTGAAGATGCTCTAGTAGGAGATGTAATAACATAACTATCAACACCAGTATTTGTAACTTGATATAAACCAGAATTTATTGATGATGCTGTAATTCCACCAACATCAGATGATCCTTTAAAGAAAACATAAGATTTTCCAACAGAATCAAATCCATTATTTGAGTGATTAACTTTAACCTTATAATTGTTATTCTTATATAAAGAAGAATTAGAACCAGATTCTGATCCAGAATTAGTTAACAATGGATTAACATCAAGACTTTCAAATCCAGTATTTTCATTTGTAAGAAGTAATTCTGCTGTTCTTGTAATATCAAATTCAGCACGGTATATTGTAAATTTAATATCTTCAAATAGATCCTCTGTCCAAGCATTAGTATTCTGAGACTTAAAGAGAGAACCCAAAGCAGGTTGTGTTGTGACAGTTGTGCTAGTGGCAATCTCTGTCTCACCTAATTTAGAAGCCCATACAAGATAATCAATAGAGTCTGTCTCAAGAACAAGAGCATACTCAGTATCATTTTCCAAATATACTGGATAATCAAATTTAAATTTAGTAGGAGTTGTAGATTGTACTACACTACCTGTAGTGTCATCAATTGCTACACCCATCCTAACTGCTGGACTATCAATTGTAATAACTGATTCAATCTCTGCACCAGCATTACCTGTGCCTGTACCAGCTATAACAACAGCAGGGGGTTCTGTATACTCTGAACCAGAAAGAACTAACTCAGAGTAATATACCTTACCACCAGAAACTCTTACAGTAGCAGTTGCTGTACCGCCACCTGGATTTTGAGGACTTTCAATTGTTATAATTGCTGAATCATAAGAAGATCCAGTATTTACTATCTTAAGATCGGTTATTCTACCAGAGTCTTTTGATATTCTGACTGTGTTAGTTGTATTATTAATATTGTTAGCAACAATCAAAGATGGTATTGATAGATTTTCATCTTGTTGGAATGAAACACCACTATGATTACTTAAAGCAACTGTATAAACTTGATCACTAGTTAAAGCATATACACCATCTGATGATGCTATAACTTCTATATTATTCTTGTCAAATATTTTAGATATTGGACCAGAAGCATTAGATGTTGATCCAGTTATTTTTTCTCCTTTAGTTACATTAAGGGTAGCACTAGCAATAACTCTCAGATAAGTATCTGGAGTAAGAACCTTTTGTGTTCCTGGAATAATATTTTTACCAGGCTTGCTATTATCTACATCAGTTAGATATACTCTAATTGGAATATCAGTACTCTTTTTATTGAAATATAAATCAATACCTGTTGTAAATACACCACCATCAAAGTTTTCAACTTTAAATGTCTGAGCAAGAGGGTTAGGTCTAATAGGATTATCTGTATTACTATCAGTTAACTGTGTTCCTTCATTAGACTTAAAGAATGCAGGAGAAGTAGATATAATAGATGAAGGATTTTCAGGAATTAATCCAGTAGCATAATATTTAACTTCAGCATAAGTTTCTACACCTTCTTTACTATCATCTGTAGAACTTGATGTAAATCTAATGGTTTTAATGCCAGTAGTAAATCTAACTTCACTAGCATCATTATCATAAAGAACAGTATCTACGTTACCAGTCCATGTAGTATTTTCTCTAGGTGGTAATCCAGCTGGAACTAATATAACACCACTAGCATTACCATTATTATCTGTTGTGATTGAACCATTAAATGCAGATAAAGAATTACCAGCAACACCAGTATACTTAATATCTGGGTTAACCCAACGAGCAATATTTTGTCCTTCCATAAAGACAAATACTCTCGTATTTGGTTTTAAACGATTTATTACAAACTTAACAGGAATACTTCTAGCAAAGAATGATAATGAAGTAGCAACAACATTAGAACCGACACCTTTAGTATTAATTCCTTTTCCTATTTCATTGTTTTGAGGACTAATATTTGATGAACTAGAAACCAATGCACTAGTTACATTAGAATCTGCCAAATTACTATTTGTATCAGAGAAAGATCCAATATTAAAGAATGATCTATCTGATCCAATCCAGTTTACTCTATATGAATTATAAAGACTTGCAAAAGCATCTTTAACATTATTCTTTGCAAGAAATATAGAATAAAGATTTGTATTATTGTCAGTTACTAATGGAGCAACAGAATTATCGTACCAAGAATCTACATTTGGTCCAATGAATGAATCACCAACATATTGTAATACTACAAATGGGTTTGGATTGATTGTTCTTGTAGCAAAGGAATTTCCTAATAGATTTAAATCTGTATAAGGAAGTGTTATTGCATCACCTGTCTTCTTATAACCAGAAACAGATCTTTGATCATCTCTAGTATTAATTTCTTCTAAAATAAATGAATCTTCTTTAGATTCTGGTCTCAATACAGATTGTTGTGTGTCAATAGAACACTTATAATCCATTGATCTTAGAGAACCAATCTTATGTGCTTCAAAATTATCAACAATGAATCCACTCTTGTAACGATTAGAACCAGTACTATCAACAATCTGCATATTAAGTGCTTGCTGTTCTAGAACACTTAATACTGTGTAATATTCTAAACGCTCAAGTCTCTTCTCCAATTTGCCAATATCACGCATTGTATAACGCTTATTATCAACTGGAGTTATTCTTATATCTTTAGAAGACTGTGTATATGCAGGAATATACAAATATGATAGAGCAATAGCATCACTAACAGGATCTGGTTTTGATGGATTAAGTGATGAATTACCTTCCTTAACAATAAATTGTCCTTTGTTGTTTAAGAAGATACCATCAATTCTATCAAGATATTGCTTTTGTGTAAATGAAAATGTATATTCCAAATTATTATCTGGAGCTGGTGTACTTGCAACAACTCCTCCACCACCTGTAAAGGATCTAGTATTAGAAGCACCTAGTAGTGAATTATTTAAATATCCAGAAACTATACCATCATTATCAACTTTAGGTCTAAAATCAAGAACATCTTTTAATGATACATTTCCTAATGCAGGTGAATTGTAAGAAGGAATATCACTAGAACTAACACCAGCTTCATGTAAATATGAATCAACAGTACAGAAATCACCTGCTGTATGTTCAAAATAATCAAAAGCAATAACCAATCTTCCTGTTGGTGCTTCTGCTCCTGGTTTTAATACAATTCTAGAAATATCATAAACAGTATCTCTCTGACCATTATCAAATGTAAATCTATCAGTTACATCAGTACCAGTTACTATAACACCATTTCTATCTACAACTGGGGCATCTGTAGAAGACCCCATATAAACATATCTCAATTTATAAGCATCTGCATAACTATAAAGATTCACATTTGAGCTATCGTAATCATTACCACGGAAAGGGATAACACTATCACCAATAGATGTAACAACAATTCTCTTATTTTCAACTGATGTCTTGAGTCTTGGTTTTGCCTTGGTTACTTCTAGTGTAGCACTTAATTTTAATGTTGGGAATTTAGTATAAGTATTAGATGCTGGACCAAAATAATTATCTGGAAGATTTAAAGTTACACTACCAGCAGTCAATCCACTAGCAGAATCAACAGAAGATGCAATATTTATCTGATTGGAAGTAATGTAAATTACATCACCTTTAGAAATTAAAGATGTTCCAGATGTTGCACCTGGATCAATAACAGTAACTAAGAAATTACTTTCACTGAAAGAAACAAATCTTTGTGTTCCATACTCTAACTGAGCAGCAAAAGAGAATCCACCACTTGTTAATCCACTACCTTGCCTTACAAAATCCCTTCTCAAATAATAAGATATCTTAGAATCTGAGCTACTAGCAACCAAAGAACTAATCTGGTTGGTTCCAGTCTTATAAAGAAGAGTTCCTTTATTGAAATTAGCAATTGAAGGACGTACCCTAACAACACTACTGTTGCTTACAGAGGATGGAAGAGATCTATCAAGATATATTCTTGATTTTTGTACACCAGAAGGTTTTGTTGCTTGCTGTACAATCGCACGGCGAGTTGTATCAGATGTATCAGTAAACTGTATTAAATCTCCTTGTTGTAGTACTTTTGTACTATCACCACCAAATCCATTACATTCAATAAACTTCTTACCTTCAGAACCACTAAAAGTAAAATCAGTTACTGATTTAACTTCAGCATATTTTTCTCTATTAACTTCAATATCAGCAGTATACTTATTGCTATTACCAGAACCATATTCACAGAAAAATGATTTAACATTCTGAGGAGTATATGTTGTTACAGAATTTCTAACCAGTACTGGTGTAATAACCGCACCATTGGTTATAGCACCACCACTAGCACCTTGAACAACATTTACTTCAGGTGGTTTTGAATACTCGGTATTAATAAGATCTCTATTTACTATAGTAGCACTAACTACTGTTAATCCAGACAATTTTAATTTAATCTTGGATATATCAAAATCAACACCATCAATTCTTAATTTAGTACCATCAACATAACCTTCACCTCTCTTAGTAACTATTAAATGAGATATAGTATTATCTTTAGCAATTTTTAAAATATTATCACTTTCATCTTTAATTGGTTCTCCAGACTTGAATGTTCCAAACAAAGTATTGACCATTAAAGTCTTATGAGAACTATATGCATTACTAGAAGAACCTTCTATAACACCATAAGCACCACTTTGAATACCATAAACATATTGACCAGCAGAAAATGGTGTTACATTTGGATCATTACCAGTTGTAGGTATTTCACTATCTAATATAAGTCTGGTGAAGAACTGAGGATCAAAATATGACAATCCAAATGTACTATTGTAGATTGCATCTCCATTATTTTGACGACCCTTAGAAATAACAACATCAACGTCTGGATTAAATCCATCTCCCTTTTCAACCAAAGTAACATTACTTGGTTTTGCCATTCCAATTACAGGAGTGATTGTTTCGTTATAATCAACAACATGTCCTAAAGGAATCGTATTTGTTCCTTCTGCAAGAGCTTTTGTTAAGAATATCTTTCTTTGAAGATCAGTTTGATCTCCGTCATCATATTCCTTAAATAACTTATCTAAGTTTTTCTTATTCCCTGTAATAGTAAGTTCTAGATACTTAAAATCTGTATCTGGATTTGATTCAATTCTACTAACAAGAGATAATCCTATAGATTTTACAGAATCAACAATCTTTGGAGTTGAAGCATCACCATGAGAAACAACATACCATATTTCTTCTAATGCCTTTAACCTAGTCTCATTATCAGGAGTTGATCCAGAAATTCCATTGATAGTAAGAGTAATATTTGCACCTCCTCCACTACCAAGAACTGAATCTGCAATAACAACTGTGTCATTAAAAAGATATCCAGTTCCAGCATTTGCTATGGTAATATTTGGAAATCCATTAGAATCAACTGTAACATCAAATGTTGCTCCAGTACCAGATCCAGTAGATGTTGTAGCAACTCCAGTATAAGTTCCTGTAGTTCTATTAGCATCAGCAACACCATTGCCAATATAAGTACCAATTGGTCCAGCAACAGCACCACCTATACTATTAACATTATACGAACCGTTTATTTGAATGTATATTGTTTTAATACCTGCATCAGCATCAAAATACTGACCTCTACGATTAGAAGTTTGCTTGTCAGCACTATCTAATTCCGAATCATTTAATCCAATTGTGCCATCATTAAAATTGGCACATAGGAAGACATTAGGATATGCAGTTAATTCTGCTCCTTCTGCATTTAATGGTACTGTACCAAAAGTATTATTTACTCTATAAGTTGGTAGTCCAGAAGTTTTAAGACGAATATCTTCTCTATCAAGAGTTTCTCTTGCTTTATTAATAGGTAGATATTTCGTCTCTTTATTAACTACTTCATATCCTTTAACATAAGCTTTACCAGGACCAACACTTGATATTAATTTATCCTGTGCATCTGCTACAGATAATCCGTTTACCCTATCAAATTCATCAATAGAATATACACCTAAATTACCACCTGTTTGATAATATTCTCTAACATCTAATGAGAAGTTATCAACAACATAATCACCAGATTCATCGTATGTTCTTCTTGCTAAAGTTTTCTCAAGAAGATTATAATCTGTTTGTGATACTTGTGTTTGTATAGAACCAGACTTAACAGTTAGTAATTGAATAAAATTCTTATCTGTAGTTGCAGTATATCCATACTGAACTAAACCTAAATCAATTTTTAACCTATTTGCACCTGGAGCACTATAATTAGTTGAACCTATAGCATTATCAAATAGAGACTCATCTGATTCTGCTGAGACAAGACTCTCTGTAATTTTAAATCCAATCTTTGCTGATGGCTTATTATAATATTTGTCAACTACCAGAAGTTGCTCTGAATTTCTAACAAAATAACCATTAACAAAATAAATACCTTCTTCTACTTTAACAGCAGAAGCATATCCCATTGCAGGACTCTCTAACGAGGTTGTTTCACCTGTATCAGGACTAGTAATAGAAATAGTAGTAGGAAGTACACTTCCATCGGTTCCAACCACTAAGAGTGGTGTATTAACGCCATCAACGACCTCTAGAGTCTCACCTTGTCGGAATGTATCCTCATTACCAGCATCACCACTAGTAGTATAGTTCACATAAACAACATCAGAAGTAGTTTCTGTAGCAATGCTTGATTCAATAACAGTTGCAACAACACCTGAAGTTAATCCTTTCAATTTTTCTCCTTTCAGGAGAGATATATCATATTTTTTATAAACTATATTTCCATCTACATTAGTAGGAATTTCAGATACAGAAGATAACTTAACAAAGTTAAGTTTAGTATTGAGACCTACCTCACCAGGAATAACTAATTCACCCTGCTTAAAAGCATATTTACCAAAACTTTCTATCTGATTTTGCAGAATAGACTGTAACTGGGTTAACTCCCTCGCTTGGATTGAATATCCAGGGCGAAAGAGCACCTTGTAGAAGTTCTTATCTTGGGCAAAATCATCGTAGTATGGAGCTACGTTAAGGTTTGTCTTCTGAGGCATCTCACTTTTCGTCTAACTTGGATTTGGTAGATTAGAATTCAATTACAAGCTTGATGTCCTCAATCTGGTCAGGAGCTCTTGTAATCAGTCTTCTGTTCTCTATGTATACGATATCTCCAGAGTCAGGTTTGATCTCAGGGGTTGCAATTCCGTCTGTGAAAGCAATGTCAGCAAGTGCTGTGTCTTGTGAATCATCAATCGGACCAACAGCACTAGAAGTAGCACCAGTTACATTACCAGTTCCGCTAAATGGAACTATTGCACCATCATGTGTATGAAGTTCAGGAGATTGGAAATATTTTACAATTTTATTAGTGCTGTCATAAGAAACAACAGTACCTTTTGCATTAGTTCCAGTTTGAGTAATAACTTCATCAGGAGCATAATCAGCTGATGGGTTAGTAATCTTTATAGCATAAGTACCACGCAATGTAGTTGCTGTGGATTTAGTAGTAGTTCCAAAATCTACTGGATCTTGGAGAATTCCAATACGGCGAAAATCCTGATCAACAGGGAAATCACCTTGTCCTTCTGCATAAGTCAGACGAACATTCATCATAACTCTTTTAGCAAAGAATTCAGCAGGAAGATCAGCACCATGTCCACCTTCAGGTGAAAGCACAGGAACAACATGTGCAGTAGCAGTAGCAGGCCATGCACCAACAGCAGTTTGTAAGTCAGCAGCGGTAAATGTATTACCATCAACTATACGAACATTTGCATAGGTGTACCCAGAACCAGCAGCTTCTATTTCAATAGTGCTTATAGCACCACCAGCAGTTGTTACAATCTTAACCTTACCGCCACTACCATCACCATCTATAGGAACATAGAAAGTTGTAGTAGCAGGAAGATTAGCACTGTTACCACCATCTAATGCTACATGTACAGCACCAGCAACAGCAGCAGGACCGTCATAAGTGCCAATTGGCATAAAGTCACTAGACAAGAAAGCAATAACCTCACCTGTTGAAAGGGTATACATATACTTCCAAACATATCCGTTAGCTACTCCCTCAGAATATATTCCATTAGAATAAGTTCCTTCACCAGCAGAAGGAGTCTTTTTGGGTTCAAATTGAGCATTAGTTCCAGTTGGGTTAGCAGGAGTTGTACCATTGTAGATACACTTGAAAACCTCATAATTGGAGTTCATTACATAATACTTAGATCCAGACAATGAAGAACTACCTAATGCTGTTTGTACACCCAATGCTCCACCACCAGCAGGTGTTACGGAGTAATCAGGACGATACATATCAAACTTAGGATTTGTTGTTAAACTCCAGTTATAACGTGGAGCAACGTGACGAGCTTGATCACTAATGATTCGCTTGGCAGCAATGATATCATCATATACTCTTGCTTTTTCTACTTGATTGTCTAAAGGAGCAGGAGGAGCATCTTCTGTTGCATATCTAAAACTTCTTATCTTAGCAGTAGCACCACTAGTTGCTTGTGTTAGTGTACTACCTGCTGTAGGGGCAGCAGTAGACGCTGTAGTAGACAATAAAAGACTATTATCATAGATAGCAACAACACTTGCTCCATCAAACGGTCCACCGTCTATCGTGTTTGTTGTATTCCATGTTCCTGTAGGATTGGAGATTTCAACATAAGTGTACCAAGATGTAGGTCTTCCAACGAAGAAATACATGTTAGTTGGGGCCGCTTCTCCAAGCGACTCTAGAAATTGCTTCGCATTGAAGATTCTAAATTTTTCTGAAATAATAGCTGCCATTGTCTAATACTCGTGTTTTTTAAAAAAGACTGAATCTGGTTTATTTATACGTATTTATTACGCACTTCTGAGGAAATCTCCTACTGTGTGCTCTACGATAGGTGAACCATTAACACCTCTTGTACATCCTGTAAAACGATCACTCATCTTACCTGTGTAAGAAATTTGTTCTTTACCCAGTAATATAGTTCCAGAAGAAGGGAATCTAGAAGTAGACTGTGCGTACACAACTGCATTAGTTGCAACGTATCCACCACCATTCTCATCTGGTAAATCAGATGTCTGTAACTGTGTTAGATAATAATTTATAGTTGGATAACCAATATTAAATGCATATCCAGCATCCGCAAATCCTGATGCTGCATTATCTAGGAAGTCTGCTAAATCAAAACCGTAACGATTAAACTCCTCAACTGTATATGCGGAAACTGGCAATCCAGAATGTGTTGATGTAATATTACCAGTATCCATGAACTTAGCATTTTCCCACATCATGAATGTTGGTCTTAATGTGGTATTGTTAAGTGCTGGAATAGATGGATATGCTGGAGTATTAAAGAATCTGTGATCTACAAATCCTAATTCATATGTAGTAACTTTACCCACAACTGGATCTCCTGGACC
>Ga0115012_10002145_pt1 | contig 11489 bp, 9 predicted proteins | sample TroAtlMetagenome_FD_88706 | JGI IMG/M metagenome (GOLD analysis project Ga0115012, IMG submission 88706) | Marine eukaryotic phytoplankton communities from Atlantic Ocean - Tropical Atlantic ANT10 Metagenome | ecosystem: Environmental > Aquatic > Marine > Oceanic | place: Tropical Atlantic Ocean...
CATTAGATTCTTCTATAGTTTTGATTTGCGTTGAGAGCAAGCGAATTCTTTGTATATAACCTTCCGTACTTCCAACCACAATATGGTCACCGGGACTTAAGGGTTTGCTTAAGAGTAGAATTAAGCCACTGACCATGTCTGCAGCAAGGCCTTTTAAGCCAAAACCAATACCCACTGAAAGGGCGCTTGCTACCAAAGTAAAGCCAGTTATGTTAATACCAGCAACATACAAGGATGCAAAAAGTGCAATGATGAACATTAGGTAATTGGTCAGTGTGATAATAGTGATACGAGAGCTTCTGGTGTTGAGCGACTTGGAATGCTGCGTGATATAAGCCCCTGTGATTCTACCAATAATTATGATGGCACAAAAAGTAGCTACGCCACGTAAAATATCGATGATATTGATGCTCACACCAAGCAATTTAATATTGTTTTGTATATATTCCGACCCTAAATATAAGTGATATTTAGGTAATCCCCACGTATCAAAGAAAATATTAATTACACGTCGAAGCATCGCAACGGTCAATAAAATACGCAACAAGGAAAGCTCAATCAGCTTTTTGCCTGGTTTAAGGCCTAGTTTTTGATGCACCACTTTAAATAATGAGTGATTGGGGTCAAGAAACTGATATATGTATACCCAAAAAAAGTATAAAAAAAGCCATATGAAGCCCACTAAGAGGATCGTTTGCACAACACGAGAAGCAATATAATAGGTGACATAACCAAAGCCAAAACTCGTAGCAAAGATAAAGGCAAAACTAAGTGCTATAGAAAAATAAAATGTATATTTTGCTTTTTCTGAGGAGAGGATGCCATGTTTGCAGAGTAGCATTAGAGTAGACTTTAGGCAAAAGAGTATAAGCGGAAAAAGTACAGCAAGGTAAGCTATTACATAAGGCGTAAAGTTAACAGCATTGACTTGTGAATCAGGCACGAGCATGGCGCAGATTGAAACTGTGAATGAGAAGACAAGCAGCCAACTAAAGCGGGCTGATGCTTCCGCTATCATTGCTTGATGTTTTCGTGTTTTTTTATAGCTTGAAATGGTTCTGACTGCCTCAAGAACAAACCGAGCAAAGTAAAAGAGCGAAAGCTGTTTAACAATATCCTGACAGGTTGGTTTTGGGTAGGTATGCTGGAAAAAATGAGATAGAAAAAGATAATTGATCTCGAAAAAAATGCCCCAAATCAAAAATTTGCTTATGGCAGGCATCAGGCGTTTGCCAATGGGTCTATGTAGTAGTTTATGCTTTGCAAATTGCCATAAAAGTGTAATTATAATAATTGTCGTGACGGCTACGGTCAGAAGGGTGGTAGCTTTATGCTTATCTGTAAAATAATAAAAGCCAAAGTAGGTAAGTGAGGTTTGTAGATCAAACTTTGGATAGTTAAGCCATTTGGTCATTGAGGGTTTTGTCCAGAGCGATGGCATCGGGATATATTCAAAGGCACGCGTTTTATATTGCTCAATTACATCCACTTTACTCTTTGTTTTCATCACTTTGTAAAGCAATAACTCACAATCATCAAGCTGTTCTTGAGCATGGATCATTTCATTTTCTAGATAGTTATTGCCAGCATTTGGCTTTTTCGATGCTTTATTACTTACTGTTTTTTCTTGAAAGTCATTTTTGATCATGAGCTTTTCTAGCTGCAATAAATTTTTTTGGTTGTTATCCACACAGTCACGCGAATCTATTTCGAGTGTATAAAGTATTTCCTTGAGATTATGGAACTCATTATTGGTATATGTTTTGTTATAAATTTTATCATTAATCATTTGCAGTTGATAAAGACCACGCTGCACGTCAAATGTTTTTCTGCTCTCTTCATTGGCCTTGGCATGGTAAGCTGACAAAAGCAGTAAGGTTATTACTATAATCCTGGTGAAGGTAGTCAAAATGAAGCCTCTCGCAGATAAAGCATATCATTTACTCCTAGTTTGGCTATGTTAGGCGTTTTGTGCAAGTGCTAGCTTGCATCCTTCAGGTATCTCTCATGTAGGGCCTGAAGTTTCTGTTTCAGAGCATCAAGCGAGTCATTGTTTTGGATAATATCGTCAGCCAAAGCACGACGTAAGGTGATGCTAGGCTGTAGGGCTATCATTTGCTCTGCCCGTGCTTGTGAGCAATGGTCGCGCGCCATGAGACGTTCAAGCTGAAGATGCTCATCAATTTCTAGCAGTAACACCCGGTTTAGATAAGGAAAATGGGCCCTATCTGTCAGTAAGGGAATATCAACCATCACATAACTTGAGCTGGCTTTTTGTATCTCTTGCTCAATCTGGCTACGAATTTGAGGGTGTAAGTAATTTTCAAGCCAACGCCGCTCTATAGGGCTTTGAATGATACAAGCCTTCAAAACTTTGCGGTCTAACTCGCCGTTATCTGTCAATATGCTGGGGCCAAAGTGCGCAGCAATGGTATCAAGTGCAGGATGTCCCTTTTGTGTAAGCTGTTTAGCAATAGCATCAGCACATACCACATCAATGCCCTGGGACTCAAAAAAGTGCAGTGCTGAAGATTTGCCGCTTGCGATAGTGCCGGTTAATCCAACCGTGTAGGGCATACTCATTCAAATGCTTACTGGAGGCAGAATATGGGTATTGTAACACAGCTTGACGCTGGTCTTTGGTGAGCGTACTATAAAAACACTATGATTTAAATATGAGCTTTTTGTTATGGAAACCCAACCTTTTTTAATCGGGGAAGCACGGCTCGAGCGTAACCTCAATGCATGTGTTCATGCTTTACTAGATAAAGCTTATGCTTTAATGAGGGCGTTAAAGTCACTTGATCAAACGGCAAATGGCGAAACAGATTATGAGCTGTGGCTTCAGAGCTTGTCTCATGTTCCGTCAGATACCAGAGCGCTCATCGCAGAATTTAAAACTCATCGTCGCATGTATTCAACGATTTTATCCGCACAAGCACCACGTCATGAGCATGCCGAGTCTTGTCTGCAAGCGCTCATTGAAAAAGGGCAAGAACAAAGAGCAGATGATGAAGCTTTCATGCAAGCCTTAAGAGATGCACCAGGTGAAAAAACGCCCTTTGAGTTAGAGCAAGAACAGGCTTGGATAGCACCCGCTGGGGTAAGACCCTGGTTGCAGCAGATGAACGAATGTCGAGAAGCGTATCTTGCCGCTTGTCATGATGAGGCACCTCATACACAGCGTCTTGCACTATGCTCACAAGCACTCACAGAGAAAACGCGACAAGTCAGACAAAATATGGTCGAGTTTATGGCACCGCGTGAAAAAGAATTTTTAAAAGCCATACATAATGCCTCCGGTAGAGCGACTGAGTTTGAGTTAGAGCTCGAAAAAATATCCAATTTGTCAGATGAGATGACACAAATTCAGAGAGAGATGCAGCCGCTACGACAAGATTACCGCAAAGCGCATCATGCCTTAGAGAGTTATAAGAGAAGTGAGTATCCGGAGCGTTATGAGCTTGAAAATTGGCAATATAAAAGCTTTTGGCAAAAGGCTCAGCACTATGGCTTACAAGCCCTAAAATATTCTGCCATTGCGGTGGGCGTGGTGCTAGGACTCAGCATTTCCTTTGGTGTCATAGGCCCTGGGTACACACTTTTGGGTATTGTGCTTGCTGCGGTAACCTATTTTGGTGGTATCTATTTATACGATAAATATGGCCCCGAGCCAGAAGATATATGTGACCGTCCTATGCCCAAAGATCCGAGAGTGAAAACTGATGAAGACTTAGATGTGTCAGAGTCAGCAACCATGACCATCTAAAACATATTATATGGACACTATGTTTTATATTTTGTAGAATTCTGTCGAATTTACTTACCAGGATGTATTTATGTCTTTCAATGATTTCACGCAAATGTTTGGTGATAGTCTGTGGCCGTATGTCACAGGTGGTGTATTGGTTGTAGCTGTCGTTGGCGCGGCTGCCGCAAAGCACTATGGTTATTTTGATCAAAATCAAGCCCCCATAGAAAACACACAAGCTGATGCACCCCAATCAGAGCAAATAGCAGTTTCTTTACCTGTCGCATCAGAAATTAAAGTTAAAGTCACAGTCAAAGAAGAGCCTAAACCTTTGGTTGCCGAAATCAAACCATCCCATCATCTTTTTGCAGAAAACGAGCGAGAAGCCAAAGTAGAATCTAAACCAATTAGTGCTTTTATTATTGAGTGTGCCAATGTGCTTTCGCAAGTTATGGTGGGCTCAGGCCTAATCATACTTGCTGTTGGTATTGCAGGCTTGCTGGGTGCCGCTGTGGTTGAGCCGCTTGTTACTTTGGCAGCCGGTGCGGTCTGTACCGGTGTTGGTTTGGCAGGGCTTACCTTATTTTCTGAAAAAGCACTTGCCTCAGATGCAATCGCAGATGAGCTTAATACAAGTGCCCTAACACCTTGCATAGGATAAAAGTACAGTGAAAAAGTATCAAAAACAAATGGCAGGCTTGTTGCTTGCATTAAGTTCAAGCGTAGGCTTTACCGCCAAGGCCATTTTATTTGATACTTTTGGCACGGTGGTTGACTGGCGTGGCTCAATGGTCACGTCTTTGAATCAAGCTTTTAAGCAAAAAAAGATTACGCATATTCAAAGCGAAGACTTTGCTGATGCCTGGGCAGGTTCATACGCTGATAGCATTGATGCCATCAATACCGGTGAAGCACCTTTTGTGACAGTGGATGTTCTAAACCTACGTGCGCTACAAAAGCTATTAGAAACATACCAAGTAAGTGATAAGTTTACCCAAGCCGAAACCGAAGTTCTTGCGCATATCTGGCATAAACTTGATGCTTGGCCTGATGCCAAAGAGGGGCTCGAATCACTACGTAAGTCATTGATTGTAAGCACACTTTCAAATGGTAATGTCAAACTCTTGGTTGATTTGTCTAAGCATAACCACCTCACTTGGGATATGCACTTTTCAGGTGAGAGCATGGGTAAATACAAGCCTGAACCCAGTGTGTATCTAGCAGCCGCGCGTATGCTGAACCTCGAGCCTGAAGATATCATTTTGGCAGCCTCCCACAAGTATGACTTAAAAGCGGCCCAAGCTTTAGGCTTTAAAACCGCGTATCTGTTTCGCCCGCATGAGTTTGGTGAAACCCGCGATGGCCAATGGCCTATCGCAGGTGAGTTTGATTATGTCGCAGAGGGCATTGATGAGCTCAGTGAAAAACTGGCTTAAATGGTCACGGACCGTATAGTTCTTAATACTCCTGAGCAAGCAACATCTTGCGACATAGTGGTATTATTTACAATATCAATCAGATAGACTTCGCGAGAAGTATTACCAGCGAAACTACTTGTGGTCAGGTAGTGGTCGTTATCCATGCATGAGCTTGAAGTTGAGGCGCTAATCGGCGTGCCCTGGTTTGCAGAAATGCTATCATTGACTTGCGTGATCACCTGGGAAAGTAACTTATATTCGAAGAGTGAGCCAATATAAAAGCCAGAGTAACAATTTGATGAGCCCACGTTGCTGTTTGCATTACAACGCCAAGGCCACTTAGGCCATTTTCTGCAACATAAAAAACAATAACGCCACCGTATAAATCACCGACTGCTAATTTTTTTAGGTTGTCATCACCACTGCTATTGCTATCAACTATTTGATACACAAAGCCTTATTTTTACGTGCTAAGGGGGGGGCAAGCTATGGGGGTATTCGCGATGGTCAGTGAGGAGACCATCGCGAATGGATGATATTAAGCTGCAGAGGCAGTTGTTTTTAGTTCATCAAGCTCTTCTGTGGAAGGTTCGATGCTTTCAGGTTTTTCAAACATGGATTGTCCGTGTAGCGATTGAACCTCAATTGGCTTGCCGTTTTCAGCATTGACGAAGTACACCTGTGGTGGTGGGCAGTTACACGTCACTGTTTGGTTATTATAGTTATTTTGTACCACGCGTGTTGCAAAGCGCTCATGTAGTTTCCAGCCGACCCACATCAAGCCTAAAGCGCCCGCTGTGGCAGCAGTATAATATAAGCTTGAGTTTAAATAGGAGCCTGCCGAACCAAACATAGATGACGCGTCAGAGGTTGCACTATTGAATGCATTTTGCGCGCCTTCTTGTGCACCTTCAAAAAAATGGCCTGTTGTTTCTGCGGTGCCAATGAGAAGTTGATTTGCTGGCATGATAAGTGCTCCTGCTGCCTCTGGGGCAGGTGTGGTTAAGGTGGGTAGGGTTGTTAATGCATTGCTGTCACTCGCAACGAGGTTCTGCACGGTTGCGCTTATTGTTGTTGGTATGTTGCTCACAGTTTCAATCACAGTCGATGCTGTATTGGTCACTGTCTCAATTATGGGGGTGATGTGAACACCTATATTCGGCATCATATCCACTCTGCCAAAAAGACTGACGCTGCCACCTATTGTTTGCTCCAGGGGCAAAACCGTTAGGCTCGGCTGAGTGCTAATGCCAATGATTGGCAAGGTATCTATATCTATGTATGTGCTCATTATATACCCTCATATCCCATTTAATTAAAATAGATTAGTGCGAGCATATAATACCTCTTTGATCATATAATAGTCAATATATATGCTGAACCATTCGGATGCTTCTGATAGGAAAAATATCAGCTCTATTTATCATGAAAGTGGCTGCCGTGCCTTCGGTAGGGTTGTCATACGGCATATTATCGGTATGTCCCATTACCGTCTGGCATGTACTTTAATACCAGGAACACTAACGTCATCATATTAAATAAATTAAAAAGTTCTAGACGAATTGCTCTAAAATTACCATAATAACGCCTCTATTATTTTGGAGATTTTATGAGTAAGGCAAAGATATTGGTCGTATGGTCTAACTACTATGAAGCGCTTGCAGAAAAGCAGTTGCAAAGCTGTATCCAGCTGCTTGATGCCTCAGAATATGATTATGACATCGAAACCATCACAGCCGGTACTTATGAAATCCCCGCAGTTATTAAGCACTTTAGTCTTTACCAACCTTACGATGGTTATATACCCTTAGGTTTATTACTTAAAGGCGGTACTGACCACTACGCGTTTATTTGGGAGCACGTAAAAAGCTGCTTTATCGAGTTTGCTATGGAAGGGATCTCACTTGGCAATGGCGTTATCTCGGCACCAAGCATAGAAATGTTAACGGAGCGCATTGAAAACAATGAGCGCGTTAAAGAAGCCTTCCACGCGGTAGATTACTTAATCAAGCTAAAGTCTCGTATCAGTGGTATCTGACCCTATTGATTTCTGGACTTTACAGAAAAGGTAAGGCATAAAGTAGAAAATTTATCTCTAAAAATGCTGTATGTTATCACAAGAAGCCCTGCAATCTATCCTGAGCTCAGAGTCATGGATACCCCTTGGTAAAGGAACCTATAACGAAGCTCTGATATCAAGTCAATCGCTTAATATTAATGGTTACTGCGGACGATGGGTGTTAAAAATTCCGGAGCATAAATCACTCTACAATAGCGTCGAGCGTGCAGTTAGAAAATGGAAGATACATAACCCTGGGCTTCCCGTATACAGTCTTAAAGAGTCTTGGTTGGTGCCTTACTTAGGTAATATAGAGGCTACAGATAAGCAAATTGCTGAGAAACTCCTAGACATCTATCAACGCTCGGGAGAAGTGATTGCCGACGCATGTGGCACAAACAATTTTCTCATGTTTCAAAACCAGGTCGTTTGCATTGACATGGACCTCTCATTACGTCGACGTTCCTTTGCAAGTGAAGACTACTTAAAGAAAGTGGTATCTACTAATATTTTTGAAACTTACTTGAATACATACGAATTTTCATCCCCAAGACTCAAGCCTAAAGCGGTTACCTATATTCGCACACTGTTATATTTAGAAGATCAAATCCCCAATTATGCTTTACACCAGCACGTTACCTCAAAAATCATGGCATGGTTAAATATGTTTCGGTTAGAGCGTGAGCCGCTGAGTGATGATGTGATGGACATGTTATTTGACATAGAAAAACTGGATTCGAATCACAAGATACCAGATGTTTGTTTCAACTTGTCGTTTTTTAGAGTGGCACTTCAGGCAAAGCAAGAGGGGCCTCTAACACTTGAACAATTACTCAAATATGCGTATCAAAGTTTGTGGTCAGTCGCGACGTGGACACACGACCTTGATAAAGCCCGTATGTTTCATATAATAAAAGCCTTAGTTGAAGAGAATCCAAGCGCCCTCAATACGGTTGGCGATAATGGATACACCCTGCTCCATTTGGCAGTTGTGTATTCACATCGCGATCTTGTCGTAAATATGATACGACTGGATGAGACATTAGAAACAAAAACATCAAGCCAGTGTGTGTACCCTAGCATGACTGCGCTTGACATTGCCTTTCACACCAACATCTATCTTGCTTATGAACTGATATACCGTGGCGCCAAGGTATCACCGCATTGGATAACCATGTTGCAAGAAAGCCAGCAACCAAATACGAATTGTAACTTTTCTCCAAGCGATGCATTGCGTCATCTTTATATGAGTTTAGTTACCCTTGCGAAGTAGGCTGACAAGCTTTCTAATGCAAGGAAATTACAATTAATCGAGTTTGTCAAAAGGTACCCCAATCTCTTATCTTGCATAATTGATCTAGAGTCAGAGTTCACTTTGCTATTCATGTTATTTTCGACCAATCAGGTTGAGTGTATTGAAGCATTAAGCCAATTGCCATCATGGAAAACTCTCATACAAACAAAGCACCCTACCTCAGGCTGGACATTGTATCATGTGATTAGTAAGTATGGTCACGCCCCACTATCTCGTTACTTACAAGATGTGGACATTCATGCAGTTACGCATAGGTCAAAGTCTCTTGCATTGCACCTGGCGGCCCATGTAAACAATTATGACTTATGTCATGAAATGTTACTTAAAGGAGCGAATCCTTTTCATAGAAACGTTAGAGCTAAAAAGGCAGAAAGCTTTTGGTCTGACAAAACAGGCCCTAACCCATTTATAGACTTCTTTGATGATTTGATTTTACTGGCAAGTAAGCCTCATGAGCTAGACAGCAGCAAAAAAGAGAAACTAACAAAACTAATTAAGCAAAATTCAGATTTATTAACTTCTTCATTCGAAGATGGCAAACCATTGATACACCTTGCATTTGAAACTGATCAAGCAAAGCTGATTCAAGAAATAGCACTTCATCCAAACTGGCCCGACATTTTGACTACAATCAACGAAAACACAGATGCTAATTTGTTTCATGTCATCACCCTTGCAGGCCATGATAAATACTATCACTTACTTAAGCATCTTTGCAGTAATCATACAGAACGTTGTATTGCCTTACAGGTATCCGCCGAAATTGGGAATGAGGCGCTCTGTAAAGCTTTACTTGAAGATAATGCTGATCCGAATCTAAGGAATTCACATGGTCATACTGCTGAAGCCTTATGGTCAGGCGATAAAAAGAACAATCCATTTCAGCAGTTGCGTGACGAGCTGATAGCGTTGGCAACAGATACAGATGCGTTAGATGAAGCACAAAAAGCGGCACTATTAGAGCGCATCAAACAGCATACACACTTTTTAATTTGGCCACTCATCAACGACGAAACATTTTTACACCTTATATTTAAAGAAAATAATACACGACTGATTCAAGAAGTCATGCAGTTACCTAACTGGTTTATGTTCTCTTATACACATGATGCAAGCAAGCATTACTCACTGTTTGATACGATTGCAAGCACTGGTAGAACCGAATACTTTGAGAGTTTAAAGCACCTCATAAATAGTCAATCACTAAAGAACAGGGCTTTGAGATATGCTGCAGAGTATGGTCATACTGATTTTTGCCATCTGCTGATGCAAAACGGTGCTGATCCGAACTATAAATGCATACTTACTGGTACGGCTGAAACACTTTGGTGCAAACATCATCCACATAAACCTAATATATTTAACCCTTATTGTCGCAAGCAAAATTTATCAGAATTAAAGCAATGCCTTTTGCAACATATTGATAGCAAGCTCGCCAAAGTAAATAGCTTTGGGTTCTTTAGTGAGATGTTCTGGCCAAATAAGGCAACAAGCACTTTAACGGAATTGAAGGTTGTTATTCTAGATGCAGAGTTTCAACCATCAGATGCTTCTGATTATACAGCCTGCGATCTTCTTACAAACACCATACATCAATGGAAGTCGGATAACCAAGACATCTTTAAGCCGTCGCAATCACAGCTGGTGCTATTTGCTTGGATCTCTCCCGATGATGGCGCGGTCACAGGCGTGCTGAATCACATTGAAGCGCTTATTGCTGCTCGCCAACTGTCGTCACATATGCGCGATAAGGCAGAAGAAATGAGACAGTCTGCGAGCACGTTCTAAGTACGATAGTATCTTGCATGAGCGTCTTATTTTTTTATAAAAAGCTCAAATAATTCACTAAAAATAATGCTAAATCCCAAAAATAAAAAACATATTATAAAGATAGTAATCAATGTGTAAGCTCGTATAGCAAATACTCTGAGCCTTCTGCGCCAGGTGTAAATATTTTTTCCTTGTCTAAATCTCGAATCGTAGGCGGAGGGGTACTCATTTCTGTACGCTCAAAAAAGCTTAGTGGATAAGGATTACCATTATGAGTTTTTTGGATTTTTCTAAAGTATTCGTAACTTATTGATTTTATTGGTGGGCCCACTAGGACTTGAACCTAGGACCAACGGATTATGAGTCCGCTGCTCTAACCAACTGAGCTATGGGCCCGGAAAGACTCGGTGATTATAAGCATTTTAAAATAAAAACGCCACCTATAACGCTTCAATTTTTGCTTGGTGCAGTTGTAGTTTTTCTCTGGCAACTTCGGCTTGGCTTAACTTCTCTTTTTCTTTGGCAATTACCTCAGCAGGAGCCTTGTCGGTAAACTTAGGGTTACCAAGCTTTTGGCTTGCTCTGGTGATATCTACATCCAGCTTTTTTAGAGCCTTTGCAAGTCTTGCAAGCTCATCTTCTTTTTGAATCAGGCCTGCCATCGGGATGAGCAACTCAAGGCCATCAACGACCGCAGAAGCGCTGGTGGGCTCTTTAGCATCATCTGCCAAGATTTCAATCTTCTCAATACGTACTAGGTTCGTAATGAGGGTATCGTATTTTTCAAGCTTTGCTTTAACTTCTGGTGTCACATTTTTAAGCAGAAGCGGGATGTATTTTGAGGGTGCGATACCCATTTCACTTCTGATGGTACGAAGCGCTTGAATGACGGATTGTAGCCAAGTGATTTCTGCTTCTAGTGGCTCATTGATTTTACTTTCTTCAACCTCAGGGAAAGGAGCAAGCATGATGGTTTCGCCACCTTCGCTGGTGAGCTTTTTCAAACGCTCAAAAATGGTTTCGGTAATGAAAGGCATGATAGGATGCAAAAGTTTCACAATATAAACCAGTACTGACTTGAGTGTTCTAATGGTACCACGCTTCATCGCTTTTAGGGCATCAGGGGTATAAAGCACAGGTTTAGATAGCTCAAGGTACCAGTCACAGTACTCGTGC
>Ga0115012_10002146_pt1 | contig 11488 bp, 4 predicted proteins | sample TroAtlMetagenome_FD_88706 | JGI IMG/M metagenome (GOLD analysis project Ga0115012, IMG submission 88706) | Marine eukaryotic phytoplankton communities from Atlantic Ocean - Tropical Atlantic ANT10 Metagenome | ecosystem: Environmental > Aquatic > Marine > Oceanic | place: Tropical Atlantic Ocean...
CACAGCAACAAGTGTTAGCCGAATAGATGGACACACTCAGGATTGGTTAGTCAAACAGGATGGGTACATGATCTCCATTCAGAATCCTGAAAACACTAGGTTTGCTGTGTCAGTTGAAGATGATCTAGGTGGCCGAGGTCTAAAGATGACTTACTATGAAGCTGATGAAATTACTGACTTACCTTCAATATGTCGTCACGGCCATGTTGTTAAAATTATAGGTAATGTTAGAGAAGAAGCTGATGATTATTATTTAAAATTTAACAGCGATACTAATGACACTACTAAATTTGAACATGGTCGATGGGTTGAGAGTGTTGGTTACGATGTTAGATATAAATTTGACAACTCTACAATGCCTGTAGGCCTTGTACGAGAAGCAGACGGTACATTTACTTTAAAAGAATTAAATTGGAATGAAAGACAAGCAGGAGATGACAAAAGTAACCCTTTCCCTTCATTTGTTGGCAACACTATTAACGATATTTTTCTGTTTAGGAATCGTTTGGGGTTCCTTTCTGGTGAGAATATAATATTTAGTGAAGCAGGGGAGTATTTTAATTTCTTCAGAACTACAGTAGCAGCTCTGTTGGATTCTGCACCTATTGATGTAACAGCAAGCACCAACAAAGTAAGCAAGCTGCACAGTGCCATACCTTATAACGAACGCTTGATTATTTTCAGTGACCAGACACAGTTCGTATTAGATGCTGATCCATTCTTGTCACCTAAAACAGTAACCCTTTCCCCTTCCAATGAAATCGACAATATAACAAGCGTTAAACCTATAGTCAGTGGTAATTCTGTTTACTATGCGTTTTCACGTACAGGATACAGTGGAGTAGGTGCATTAAGTGTTTCACAAGAAGATGCTGATCAGATGGAAGTAGATGATGTTACAGGTCATATCCCTAAATACATTAAAGGAACTATACGTAAATTTGCTGCAACTTCTAATGAAGATGTTTTCTGTTGCATAACTGATGAGGACACTGAAGCGTCCCTTTATGTCTATAAATACCACCACAACGCACAGAATCAAAAAGTACAATCAGCGTGGTTTAAGTATACTTTAGGAACAACTAACGATTACATTACTGACATATCTTTTATTGGGACTACTCTTTACATTATTATAAGAAGAAGTGGAGTCATGTGCCTTGAATCTTTAGTCTTTGAAGATGATGTAAAAGACACAAACATGGATTATCAAGTGTTGTTAGATCAACGTGTTGATAAAGCTGACGTAACAGTTAATGGCACTAGTTCTGTGACAATGCCTGCAGGTGTTACTGTAACTGCTAACACACGTCTTGTTACTGATACAGGGGTGCAGCTTTCTAGTTCAACAACAGGTTCAACAACGTTCACTCCTCAGTCTATTGCAGACTCACCTTCAGCAGTCACTGTACCTACTAACAATTTTTTTATAGGTGTACCGTATTCAATGGAATACACGTTTAGTCAGCCTTTCCTTAAATCAGATAAAATTACTGAATCAGGGCGTTATCAAATACAACGTGCTTTTTTAGAGTACGCTAACGCTAGATCATTTACCGTAGATGTGATCCATAATCCAAAGATGGCAGCACCTAATAAACTGACTATTACAAACACATTTGCTAATGATGCGTTGCACTCTCTTTTAACAGGCACTGCAGAATTACAAGAAGGGTTTTTTAAATTTGGAGTCATGGAACGTAACGATAGATTACAACTGTTAATAAAAAATAGTACACCTTATCCGTCAGATTTTTTAAGTATCGACTATGAAGCTAGAGCATTTTCAAGAGGAAGCAGATGGAGAGGTTAGATGGAACTTTGGAAAACTTTATGTTGAACAAGCCACAGTACAAGATGCCCATGTGGTCTCAAGCAGATTGCGGAATGCTGATTTCAATGAAGTCACTGCAGTCACCAAACGATCTCCTTTATGCGTCCTTATCGATGGAGTCAACCAGTCAAAACCTTGCTTCACCGTCAAGACTTCAACAGGAATCCCCTGCGGAATCTTCGGTACACGTGACTCTGGACATTCCAATAGCGGCGTGGTTTGGATGCTCGGAACTGACGATCTCACTGCCGAATCCAGAACTTTCATCAGACACTCAAGACGTTGGTTGAATGAACTACACAAAAATTATAGATTGCTGTATAATGTTATTGATGCACGAAATGAAGTTCACCTTAAATGGCTGGACTGGATGGGGTTTGATTTTATTAAAGAAGTAGAAAACTACGGAGTAGAGAAAAGAAAATTTATATTATTTAGACGTTATGTTTGATTTGATACCTATACTAGCTTGTGATCCAGCGACCATACTTGGTGCGTCTTTAGCCATCAGTGCTGGCAGTTCTGTCTTAAAATATCAGTCAGCTAGAAACACAGCTAAAGCAATTGAAGCTGACCAACGTAGAACAGGAGCATTAATAGTAGATCAATCTGCTGCTAACGTGGGTGACTTAACTATAAGAAAAACAGAGATGGCTGAAGCAACACAAAAACAACAACAACTAATAGCTAAAAAATCAGACATAGCACAAGCTACAGCAAGAGTATCTGCAGGTGAATCAGGAATAGGAGGAGCTACAGTTGATCAGATAAATAACGAATATTTACAAACTGAAGCCCAAGCGTTTAACGCTGCTGCACTAGAACTTGATTCTGCTACAGCTTCAATAGATAGAGAAATGACTAGATTAGGTTTAGCCACACAAGCCAGACTAGCTTCCAATTTCAAACCGATAAACCAACCGTCAGTAGGTGCTGCTGTACTAGACTTTGGAGGCAACGCTATTAAATCATACGGCACTTATAAAGCAGGAGGATACGGAGACATAGACAAAGGAAATACAACACAAGATGCCTAAACGTAGAATAACCCCAGATGCGGCAAGAGCTATAGGAACTGCTACAGCTAAATTGTCTCCTAGAACTCCACAATATAATATTGTTGGCGGCTCAAGTATGCCTGTAGGTCCTGATCCTTTAAAAGAATTAGCTGATTCACTTTCAGGTTTTAATACTAACCTTCAGTATTTTGCAGGGGCAATGAGTGCTGCAGGCTCTGATAAAGCCAAAGAGATGCTTCCTGATCTTATGCGTCAAGCAGAAGGGACTGATGGAGCTGAAGGTCTTATCAATGATAAAACAAATGAGATACACAAAGCGTTTACAAAAAACAAATGGAATCCATTTTATAATTCAGCAGTACAATCAGCAGCAGTCTCTTTAGTGGGAAATCGTTATGGTAAAAATGACGTTTTAAATATACTTAATTCTTCTGACTTTGCTTTGTTTGAAAAAGAACAAAGAAGTAAAGACGGGGATTACGTTCAAGAGCTTCGTAACGAAATATACAAACGACTTCCAAATAGAAACGCTGACGATAAAACAACAAGCAGCCAGTGGAAAAGAGGATATGATCCTGCTGTCCGAGATGAAATGGATGCTTATGTTAAAAACAGATTAGCAGTAAGACAGCATCAACAACTTCAGGAAATAAGAAATGAACACATGTTAAAGGCACAAGACACTTTGTCACGTGTCGTTAAAACAGGTGATGTCACTGAATTCTCAGATTTAATGACGTATCTTTATAAAAGATTTCCTGCTGACATGGCCAATGGGATTGGATTCAACAAACACATGTTACAGAATGTTGTTAAGCCTATTTTTGAACAGGCACTTCTTGATCCTGACTCTGATTTAGATGAGTTAGGTGCAACATTTGATAAAGTAATTGGAATAAGACGTAAGACAGAAAAAGGAAGTACGTTAATGTTTGGTGCTGATGCTGAAGGTGTTGAACTTTGGTGGTCAAAGTTATTAGACGCTGAAGCTGCAAAAGGAAGTGTAGCAGCAAGAAGACAAGCTGCAGACAATACAGTATTAGAAAATCAAATGAATGATTTTGCTGCTGCTGCCCCTGATTTCTTTAAACAAAATCCTGAATTAGCTTTCGCAGGTATAACTAGATTAAGAGATGTTAACGTTGATAATTTTAAGGTAGTTGTAGATGCAATAGCTTTTTCTAAATACATACCTTTTGATGAGAAATTGTGGGAACGTCAAGCTAGAGGAAATAAAGCCAGTTTAATTAGAAAAGTGTTAGACAAATATGAGGCTGCGTACAATGCACGTTTTAAAAATAACACTGACGCTACTGAAAATGAGAACACTATTAAAATGAATTTAATTCAAGAGAATCCCCAGTTTCAAACTTTTTTGCGTTCTTTAGATTTCAAATCAGCTTTAAAATCAGAAGACTCATACACTTCAGCTTTAAAAAAACAAATGGCAGATAAGCTTGATCAACGCCTTATCGCAAATGATATAGGTGTTGAACATAATGTTATTGGGACCTTACTGAACAACACTCTTACAAAGATAGGCACTGACGCAGCCGTAGGAAGTCTAGGAGAATTAGTAGCCTACTATGAACGCTTGTATGAAAATAGATTAATCAATGACAGCACTGCTAGTGAAATTACAAGAGTCGTGCAGAAAGAATTTAAAGGCGATGATGGACATGATGAAAAGCTAAAGGCTATTATAGCTAAAATCAATGCTGATGGACAATCAGGTTTAAATCAAATTTCTGAGAGTTTTAGTTTTGATGACACGTTGCAGGCTGCTAGTGCTTCATCTTCTGCTAACGCGACACAAGGGAAACCTAGTTTATTTAGAGACCAAATTGTTTCTTACTATAACCAATATGTTTCTACTATTAGACGTGGTGCAGAACCGTTTGAAGAAGGTAAAGCAATAGCTAATTCAGGAGCAGCACAGACTATAATACTTCAAATTGAAGACGATTATCACAGGTTTTTGGCACACGAACTTAGGGCGTGGATGTCTACTGTAGATCGAAGCAAAGGCACTCCCGTTAGTCAGATGAACGACAAGACTCGAAATGAAATTAAAAACAGAGTTGCAGGGAAAATAATTAATAAACAAATAGAATACGAAAGCACATATCGTGCATTGACTGCTGACCCTAAAGATGAAGCTGAACGCGATTCTATGAGAGCAGTAGGACAGAGCCATTTTCCTGAAAAAGCTAATCACTTAGAGATGCTGCGAAAGACTCAACTTAGAGAAGCAAATCTTATTTTAGACAATGTTTTAGGAAAAGACCCTAGAGGACATAGTAAACTTGTAAAAGGAGAGCCTGTAGTTAAAGGAGGAAGCACTTTTCCTGTCGAATTATACTCTGATATGGTTGATTATTCAGGAGATTCTAGGTATGGAAAACTAATGGCAATCCCTGAAAAGGCAAAAGAGTTTAGATCGCTGTTGCAAGAAAGACTTAAAGGTAAACTTAGGGATCGAAATAAAGCATCAAAAGATATGCTTTTAAACCCTGATGAACCTAAAGCCGAAGCAGACGATAACGAAATAGAACAGTTAGTTAATGAATACCGTAAACACCACTTACGTTATTTTGGAATTTCAGATTGGAAAGGACTGATGGAAGGTAAAACAGATATAGGCTTTAGTGTTGATGGGCTTCATTTTGACATACCTATTAAACCTTCAGATGTTAACTTTGATGACAACATGGCTTTTGACAGTTGGGATGAAATGAATCGCTTAGAAGGATTGTTTGATCGAAAAGAAGCTATTGAAGAACTTAATGAAAGAAAACAAAAAGGTGAAAAAGTACCACCAGTTGATGTACTAACTCCCGACGAAGAAAAAGAACTAGAGCTATATAAGAAGTATGTAAAGTTAGCTTCTAAAGCTGACATCGATTTTAAAGGTAACCCAGTGTTGCGACAAAACCAGCAGCAACTATATAGGAATTGGTCCGCACGACAACGCTTACAGTTGATCAGTACTGACCCTTCACGTATGCCTGAAAAAATGCGTAAAAATATTAAACGTAAAGCTGTAGAAAACTTCTTAAATAGTGCTGACAACAATAAAGAATACAGGTGGCGTGGTAAAACTTACACACAGAACGATGCTGACCGTGTACGTGCTGTCAGGGACTATAATGATTTCATAGCTAGTAATGACTTCTCTTTAAAAGAAGGTGTAACTACTGAAGAGTTTTTAACACTATATTCAGGAGCAGTTGGAGGCAACATGTATCAACATCGTTATCACTTAAGAGGGGGTGCATTTAGAGGCTCTTCAGGAAGCTCAACTGCTACTACAACTATAGACCCTAAAAAAGAATTAACTGAACAACAGAAAAAAGTTATTGCACAAGAGTTGGCTTCTGCTGCACTTGGTTTTGAAAACGTAACAGGAGGCACTCCACTATATAAAGGGAAACGTGTTCATCCTTATAACCTTATGAAAGAACAATATTTAGGACAGTATAATAAAATGTATAAATTATTAGACAGTGCTAAAGGTTCTAGAAGCCCTGAGTTAGCTAAAGCGTTTCAAGTGTTACATGGAGCAGCAGAACCTGCTTACACTGCACAACCTGAAAAAATCGATCCACTTCGTTGGTTCCCTTCAGAATGGTTGAGTGTTGGTAAAGACTTTACTAACTGGTTAGGCCTTACTGATGGAAGACCTCTTAACGGATTGCTTACAAGGCCTAGAAGAGGTGCAGCTAGAGAAATTCAAGAATCAGGAAGCACTGATTTATTATCACCGTTTGACATGGAATTACTTCCTATCCCTAATAATTAAAATGCCAATATCAACTGGAAATTACACAGACAACATAACTAGTGACGAAGAACGTCTTCTTGGAGATTACCAACGTTTACAAGAGCGTTACAGCACTGGTGACAACTTTGCTGAACAGAACCGAATTCAAGACGAGGGTGACTTTGCTGCAGCAGGAATGTCAATTGGACATGGCCTCCAAGAAGGTGTCAACAGTATGTTAAATCTTCCTTCTGATTTGTTAGGTTTAAAGAAAGTTGCTGATATCGATTGGGTGACTCCACGTGAAGGGTTCCTTAATGAAAGCATTTCCGCCGTATCACAATTTGCTGCAGGGTTACCTGCAGGAGGTCCTATAGGAAGAAGTGCAGTTTCTTTAGTTCAAAAAGCAGCTAAAACTACTAAAGCAACTACTAAAGGCAAAGTCGCTAGAAAATCTAAAAAAGAAATATTAAAAGAATCTGCTAAAAAAGGATTAGTCACTGGAGGTGGTGCTGACTTTATAGCTTTCAGTGGAGATGAAAGTTTAGTTATGCATCTGTTAAATGCACATCCTGAATTACGTGACGCTTATACAGAAATCACAAGTAAAGACGGATGGCAGAATAAAGATATAGATGATTTAGTGTCTGAAACACTTAGCCTTAAAACTTTTTCTGCTGAACGTATGGCAAAAAACTGGGCAGGCAGAGGTTTAAACGTAGCTGAAGGTGCGTTTATAGGAGCAATGGTAAATGTGCTTTGGAGGGCTGCACGTCTTAAGTTCAACAATGATGAAATGACTAAGAAAGTTGTTGAAGGTAAAGACAAAGCAATTCAAAGAGGTGTCACAGCTACAGAACAAAGACACGGAAAAGTATTAACAGACGATTTAACTGAAAAAGAACAACAAGAATTAGCAGCATTTCGACATAATTTAATGTCAAACCAAGATGACGCAATTCCGCAAGTTGAAAAGAAAAGGATACAAAAAGAAGAAGCTGAACTTTCAGCCGCACAAGCTGATCTAGCTGATAAAGCCAATACTCTAAAAGAACGCTCACATCATTCAGCCCTCGATGAAGAAGACGCTTTAGCACCTTCTGTTTGGGACGAAGCTGATGAAAGAGCTGTAGCTAAAATTGGAATAGATGACGTCATTGGAGATGACATGTATCTTACTAAAGGATTTGTCAGACATGATGCCAGCTATAAACCTATACTTAACTTTGTGAATGAAGATCCTGCCTATAAAGACATTGCAATAGCTTCTAGAGTTGAAGGCGAAAACAAAGTATTCATAGATGTAAACCAAACTAAACTGCAAGAAATTTGGAATGCAGAAGGTCCTTCAGTAAATGCTCCTAATTTAAAACGTTCTTATGTAAGAGATGCTTTTAATGATTACAATGATTTTGAAGCTTTTGCTATTGCACGTGAAAAAGCTAAAGTACGATTCCCTCAGTTACGTAAAGGGGTGGAAACAAAAGCAGGTTATCAAAACCGTTTAGATCGGGCTGCTGCTAATGAATTAAAACGAAAAGGTCTAGGAAATTTCTGGAAGTATGAATTTGATACTGCCAAAGGAATGGAGCATTTTAAATTAGATGATGACACTATACGTGCTTCTATTTTTAAAGACCCTGAAAAAGCAAAGCAATTAACTGAAAGCTTATTAAATGCACGTAAAGGTGAAGGCGTTGATTTAAATAAAGCCTTTTTAGACGCTTTAGATATTATCAATATTGACGCCACTATGACTGATGGAGGTCAGAAATATCTAACAGCACGTTTAATTAAATATTTTACAGACACTCTTGGAAAAGGTTTTACAGGAAAAACTACTGACCCTCTTGGCGATCAGTTTGCAAAAGCTATCGGTTGGCATGGAGACTCCAATAGAATGGGTGCTGCTGATTGGTTACAAGATGATTTGTTAAACCAGTTTGATGACATTGCAACATCTACAGGATTAACACCACAAGGTGTTGCAGAACGTATGCGTAAAGGCTACGGAGATTTCAAACATTTATGGAAAGAAACCACTGTTGATGATGCTTTGCGTCAAGATGTAGCAGTGAACAAAGAGTTGTACATACGTACTTGGGCTTATCGCTTAGATCAAGCAGTGACAATGAAACAAGTGGAAGCTGCTGCTGAAACAATTACTCAACTAAAAGGAACACCTTCAGTACATCAATTAGCTGAATTTGCTACCTTACTGGAACGTATACAATCAAAACTTACAGCTTTTCGTAGTTTACGTACAGCACAAGGACGTTCACTTGCAGCTAATAAAAAGTTTCAATTCATCCAAACTGAAGGTAAAGGCCTTGGAGGTAACGAACAGGTTTTAGAAGAAATCATGAATCGTGCTGGAGGTAACAAAGGTTTGACTGATTTGGCTGCTAAAATTGACGCTATAATGTCAGCCAATAAAGGAAAACATGGTACTGCTGCTGCTGCTGGTTTGATAAATAAAAGTATTTCAGGAATAGATGTTCACAATGAATATTGGATTAATGCCATTCTCAGCGGTACTAGAACTTTAGTTGTCAACACAGTCAGCACAGCTTTAAACGTTGTTCATAAACCTATAGAAGGAATGCTAGGAGCATTAGGAGGTAACAAAGAAGGACAAGCTTTCATGCGGAGTCAGTTAATGTATTCAGCAAACATGATGTATGAAACTATGAAAGTTTTAGGAAGCCTTGGGTTAAATAAAGCACAACGTTTTGTTCGATTTCAATCAGATGACGCTTACATGGCAAAACGTGGTAAAAACTTTGAAGCCCAGAATCACGCATCAGGTGTAATGGCTGCTGCAAGAAAATCATTTCGACATGGAAAGTCTACAATTGATTCTCGTTCAGAACTTTTTGATGTACAACCTGCTGCTGCAATAACAGGAGATACATTAAATCAAATGTTAGGAGGAGATGTGTCTGAATGGGCTAAAACTACTATAGATCAAGTAGGACGTATAATACGATTACCTAGTCGTTTCATGATTGCGACTGATGAGTTGTTTAAACAGATTCAATTTAGATCAGCATCAATGGCAAAACTGTATAATGAAGCTTTAGATGTCATTCCAAAAGACCTTCAATCTGAAGACAACATTTCTAAATATGTTTCTGAGAGATTTCAAGGATTGATCAGAAGTACTGGAGCTAGATTTACTCCTGATATTATTAGAGATGAAGCCTATAAGAATTACACTGCAGCAGTTTTGAAAGCAGAACAGGAAGGCACAGCTCTGCCTGATGAGTTTAAAAACAAAGAACAATACATTCTAGACTATGTTGATGAAAACTACACCAAACGTACTGATAAAGAGACCCTATCTGAGTTTGCAATGGATTGGGCTGAAGACACTACGTACACTAGGGGGTTAGACGTTGATTTAAAACGTATTCAAAACGATCCTAATCGACCTGCACTACAAGGTGAAAGTAGTTTCACTAAGACAGTTCAAGACGCTATTCAAAAACATTCTTGGCTACGTGCTATAATGCCTTTTGTTCGTACCCCTATGAACTTGGTACTGCACCCACTACAACGTCTTCCTATTCTACATAACCAAGCACTTAATGCTGAATCAGGGTGGCTTAAAAAGTTACACAAAAGATATCAAGCAGACATGCTGAGTGACGATCCTGTTCGTGTTGCAGAAGCACAAGGTAGAATGCGTATGGGTAAAATAATGTACCCTTCTATTATGTTGTTAGCTTCATCAGGTGTAGTTACAGGCCAAGGCCCAACAGACCCTGTTAAACGCCGACAACTAATGGCAACAGGATGGAGGCCTTATTCTATAAAATGGGATTTTAATGGTAAAACTCAATACTCTAGTTTTGCACGTTTAGATCCTTTTGCAACGATGTTAGGACTTGCTGCAGATACTGCTGAATTTGTTATGGAAGCAGGTCGAGCAGGAGACATGGATGAAAATTGGGCTGAAACTTTAGCAGTCGCTGGTATGTATTCTTTGTCTAATAACTTGGCAAATAAAACCTACGCAGCACAGTTATCTAATTTTTTAGCTGTTGTAAATGAACCTGTTCAAAATAGAAATTTAGGTTCCTTATTAGAAAAACAATTTGCATCTTATGTTCCTAAATTTGGATCACAATTCACAGCAGTTACTGATAACCATTACTATAGAAAAGCATATGGACTAATGGATACAATGAAAAATCAGATTCCATTTTTAGCCAGTTCAATTGAACCACTTCGTAACATATTAGGAGACCCGATGGAATATATGGGTGCTGATATGATGAGCAGAATAACTTCTATGGTTAACCCTTTTATATCTAGTGCTTATAAAAACGATTCTGTATTAGACGCTTTAGCCAGCCTTAATTACGGGTTCCAAGCCCCTGAACCACGTTTACTGGGGAAAACGTTTTTAGATATGCGTAAATATAAAAATGAAGATGGAAGGACAGCTTATGATTGGTTTCAAGAAAGAATAGGTACAATACTTATGGGAGGAAAAACTCTAAGAGAACGTCTTCTAGATTATTTTAAATCCCAAAGATTTGTAGAACAAAATGCGTTTGAAGATAGATTTGGTTTTGAATCAATAGAATCAGACCCTAGAGTTACTAAGGTTAAATCTCTTATAGCTAAGTACAGGAACAAAGCTAAACACGAAATGTTAGCAGCTTTTCCTGAATTAAAAGCTAACCAGATAAATTACAAGAAAAACTACAATCAAATACAGAGACTGACCTTTACTTAAACATGCCTTTTTCACGTTATTACGCTACAGAAGATACTCCAGTTAACTCTGGTGTTCTCACGCATACAGTAGCTAACCCAAGTAACGCTAACTTTGGGTATCTTGACCCGTACCATCTGGAAGTC
>Ga0115012_10002148_pt1 | contig 11487 bp, 11 predicted proteins | sample TroAtlMetagenome_FD_88706 | JGI IMG/M metagenome (GOLD analysis project Ga0115012, IMG submission 88706) | Marine eukaryotic phytoplankton communities from Atlantic Ocean - Tropical Atlantic ANT10 Metagenome | ecosystem: Environmental > Aquatic > Marine > Oceanic | place: Tropical Atlantic...
AGATAACGGTTTTTGGGATACATTTAGAGCTGTTTTTCCTTTTTATACAATATTATATCCTGAAAAACTTGGGGAAATTATGCAAGGTATTATGGTAAACCCGTATAAAGAAAGTGGATGGTTGCCTGAATGGTCAAGTCCTGGACACCGTGATTGTATGATTGGATCTAATTCTGCCTCTATTATTGCTGAAGCCTATATTAAGGGTATTAAAAATTTTGATATAAATACAGCTTATAATGGTATTGTAAATAGTTCAGAAAATGAAGGTCCGGTAAGCTCTGTTGGAAGAAAAGGGGCTTTTGAGTATAATAAATTAGGTTATATTCCTTTTGATTCTTCAATTAACGAAAATGTTGCTAGAACATTAGAATACGCTTACAATGACTTTTCTATATGGAAACTCGCAGTGGAATTAGATCGTCCAAAAGATGAAATCAGATTATTTAAAGAAAGAGCTAATAATTATAAAAATGTATTTGATTCATCTACAAATTTTATGAGGGGAAAATTAAAAAATGGAAACTTTCAATCTCCTTTTATTCCGGATGCTTGGGGTGGAGCATTCACTGAAGGAAGTTCATGGCATTATACATGGTCTGTTCTACATGACCCACAAGGTCTTATAAATTTAATGGGTGGAAGAAAAGATTTTGTAAAAAAACTTGATGAGGTTTTTACATCTGAACCTACGTCTGATTTTTCTTATTATGGATTTAAGATTCATGAAATACTAGAAATGGAACTACTAAATATGGGGCAATATGCACATGGAAATCAACCAATTCAGCACGCGATTTATTTTTACAATTATGCTCAAGAGCCGTGGAAAACTCAAGAAAAAATAAGATATGTATTAGACAATTTATATGGTGCTGAACCTGACGGATATTGTGGTGACGAGGATAACGGTCAAACTTCAGCTTGGTTTTTATTTTCCTCATTAGGATTCTATCCTGTAGCACCGGTTACAATGGAATATATTATTGGAAGTCCACTATTTGAATATGCAGAAATTTCATTGCCTAACGGGGAAAAATTTATTATTGATTCTTCAGAAAATAGTATTGAAAATATATATGTTGACAGTGTAAAACTCAATGAAAAAAATTATAATAAAAATTGGATACACCATAAAGATTTGACAAACGGAGGCAAGCTGATGTTTGATATGAAAAACACACCCAATATAAATTGGGGTTCATCAAAAAGCAGTATCCCCTATTCTATGTCAAATGAGTAATTTTGTCGGGATGACAGGATTTGAACCTGCGACCCCACGGCCCCCAGCCGTGTGCGCTAACCGGACTGCGCCACATCCCGTTTTGACAAATATAAATTATATGCTATGAATAAAAAGGTAAATATTAATAATTTAAAATCTAAAGAAATAGTTTCTGGATTTCACGGTAAATTTATAAATGGTAAACAAATGACATGGGCTTTTTGGGAGATTGAAAAAAATGCCTCGATACCATCGCATTCACATATTCATGAACAAATAATGCATGTGGTAAGCGGAAAATTTAGCTTCACAATTAATGACGAAACAAGCACTTTTTGCGAAGGTGACACAATTGTAATCCCATCAAATCTACCTCACTATGGAACTGCAATAACCAATTGTAAAATCATGGATGTATTTAGTCCAAAAAGAGAAGAATATAAATGAAAATAAATTTAAAAGATAAAAAAGCACTTATCGGTGGAAGTAGTAAAGGCTTAGGCTATGCAGTTGCTAAACAACTTGCTGTTTGTGGGGCTATGGTAACACTAGTTTCAAGAAATGAATCTTTATTAAAAAAAAATATGATTGAACTAAAAAAGTTGACAGGGTTTGATCATAATTATATCGTAGTAGATTATAATGACTCTGAGGGGTACAATAAAATAATTACTGGATTTTTTAAAACAAATTCTGTAGATATTTTGATTAACAATACACAGGGGCCCAGTGCTGGAGACGTCTTAAGTGTTTCTGAATCAGATTATAAAAATGCTTTTAATCTTTTATTTCAAAATACTGTTAATACATCAATGGCTGCAATAAAAGGAATGAAAAAAAATAATTGGGGTAGAATAATCAATATGGCGTCAGTTTCTGTAAAAGAACCCCTATCCTATCTTGCTCTTTCGAATACTATTAGATCTGCAGTAACTAGCTGGGGAAAAACTTTATCAATCGAATCTGGAAAACACAATGTAACAGTTAATAATATCCTAACTGGATTTTTTAACACTGAAAGATTAAACCAACTCAACTCTGAAAAGGGAAAAAAATTCAATGTAAGTACCGAAGAGGTCTTTGATAAAATGTCTGAAATGGTTCCTCTAAAAAGAATAGGAGAACCTGAAGAATTTGGATATTTAGTCGCCTTTTTGTCTTCTGATTATGCAGACTATATAAATGGCACTAACATTCCAATTGACGGGGGGTTACTTAAATCAATGTAAAAATTACTCCAAAATTACCGTTCTGTTAGAAGGATTGAATGGAGATTCAATTAAATCGCCTGATGCATCAATTAATTCTAGTTTAATTTTAATTTCACCTTTTGGTAATCCTTCAATATAATATGGAGCCCATTCTTCAATGATAAATTCTTTATCCTGAATTGTTGCTCTAACTTTATTTCCGTTAGCCGAAATTTCACTATTAACCAAATAAAAATCTAGTAATAACTTTTCAGTATCAATACCTTTATAAGTACCTTTTGGCCTACTGTAAAATAAAAATTCATTATTTAAATCAATATTATTTTCACCTACTTGTGTTAATACAAAAGCATTTTTATTTTTCACGGATTCATGATAAGATCTTGACAAAAATGCTAAAATAACATTACTACTGTCTTTGAGTTTTTTACTAAATATATTTTCATAATGAGCTGAATAGGGGCCATTATTAACTATAAAATGTATATGCTGGCCTTTTCCAGAGTTAGCAAGATTATAGTCAAAATCAGTTAAAGTCTGAGTACCAAGCTCATAGTCACTCACATTGAATCTAAACTCATAATCATCATCAACAATAGTCGGTTCATCTAAACTAATTTTGGCATTCAGATATTCGGGAGATCCTAATACTTTTGTAATCGTAATTTCTGATTTAGTGCTACATGAAGCAATAAATAAAACTAATAATAATGGGATGTATTTTTTCATAGTGTAAATATAAATATTGAATAAAAAAAAAGCACCCAATGGGTGCTTTTTTTTAGTATTTTAAAGAATTATTCAACGGGCGGTGCAGGAGGTAACATCATGTCATAAACAAAAAATCTGTTAACCAATCCATCAACAATTTCTGCATCAATCATAGAGTTCTTTTTAACCTCTTCCCCTTCAACTGTTAAAGTCATAGAATGACCTACAACAATCCACGTTGATCCACTACCTACTGCTTCGTATGGAAGTGCCCAATAAATATCCCACTTTGGATCTTCAGCTGCAAACCAGCCATTAAGTGTCTCTGCATGCATCTCTTTACCTTTAACAGTGGATCCATCAGGACCTGCAATAGAAATTGAATCAGTTTCCATTGACATAATTGCATCCATATCTCTTTCGTTATGAGCTTTTATGTAATTCATCCAAATATCGGTGATATCGTCTGATCCAACAACATATTTCTCACCTTCAGCACCAGTAAAAAATCCTGCACCAACTTGCTCAACAGGTGCATTACAAGCTGTAATTGTTACAGTCAAAATTAAAATAAATAGTTTTTTCATTGTTAGTTAATTTTATTAATTAGTGTTAAATATTAGTTACTTGAAACTTTGACTGGCTGGCCTTTTTCGCCTAACCAAGTCACCTGAAATATTAAATCATCTGAGCCTGTACTTGATGATTTGTGCCAGTTATTTGCAACTCCTAAGAATGCAGATCCAGGTCCAAAGACTTGTTCTTTTGTTACAGACTTCTCTCCATCCAAATTGTCCAAAGAAGTATCTTCATCAAATTTAACGGTTAGCTCACCCTGAACTACATATGCAATGCCAGTGTAAGGATGATAATGCCATCCCGACTCAAATCCTTTTTCCCATTGAGCAGTTTGGCCTGTAATACCCGCATCACCTTCAGGATAAGAAAATTTATTTCCCATTGCATCAAGTGAAGTTTCGTCCATTGATATACCATTTTCAAAAGGAAATTCTACTCCTTCATTAACATTCATTGAAGCTTCATTATTATTAAAACAGCCAAACAAAAGAACTGTTAACAGAGATAAAATTGTTTTTTTCATAATTTATGTATGGTAAATATATCACAATATAGTAAAAATCAAAGAAAGGTTTACACAAAAAAGCATCCCGATATCGAGATGCTTTTTAACAAAATAGAAATATTAAATAGTTTACGGTAAAACAACTTTATCAATTGCATGAATAATTCCATTATCCGCCTGTACATCAACGGCAATAATATTACTGATTCTAGCATTGTTATCCATTAATGTTCCCTGACCACTATCACTTACAGAATATGTGAGAACTGATCCACTTGCTGTATTAAACTCCATACCGTCAGATAAATTAATAGATGTCTGATTAGCACCAACAACTACATGATATGATAAAACAGCTGATAAAGTTGGCTCATCAATATCATTTAAACTATTTACACCTAATTCGTCTAATAAATCTACAAAGGCATTATTGACAGGTGCAAATACAGTGAATGGAGATGGTGGGGAGTTAGCAGGTATGCTAAGTAAACCTACAAAATCTTGAGTAAGGTCATCTCTGGTTAAAGCTTGTACTAAGACATCAAAATTAGGATCTGCCAAAGCAAAAGTAACCACAGTAGGTAAGCCTATCACAGAGTCTACAATATGAACTACTCCATTACTTGCAACTACATCAGCTGTAAGTACATTAGAAACTCCATTAAAAGAAACTCCGTTATCTATATTAATGTATAAGGACATGTTTGTGTCAGAAGCACTGCTAATTGCTTGAGTATTAGCATATCCATTGGTTAATGAACTTGACTGTGCTTCTCCTAGTATTATATGATTCAGCAATACATTTGTTAATACTTCAACAGGTATATCTTCTAAGCTTGCCGCATTAATACTTGTTAAAAAAGCATCAAAAGCATCATTATTTGGGGCTAATACTGTAAAAGATCCTTCATTGGATAAAACTTGGTCTAATCCTGTAGCTTGCAAAGCAAATACTAAAGTGCTTAAATTATCTTCTTGTGAAGCTATATCAACAATTGAAGATCCATGACAGCAAGTATCATTACCGTCATTGTTATCATCACAAGAGATTACAAAAAGCGATAATAATGCAATCGCTAAAATTTGAATTTGTTTTTTCATAATTGATTTAAATGTTTGAGTAGTACATTAGACAAACGACGTGCCAAAAAAAATAAAAAAGATATAACTATGACTAAGTTATATGGAAATATCTTGTATCTGTTTTTGGATAATTAATCTATTTATTTTCCCGTTAGTAGTTGGAAATGAGTCTATTGAGAAAATATTTTTTGGTATTTCATATTGATTTAAGTCAACAAAAAATTCTTTGTAATTTCTTGGAATATTTTTTTCAAATACTAAAACCACCTTCTGCCCCAAAACCTCATCACTAATTGATGAAACAATTAATCTATTTGAGAAAAACTTCACTAATTTAGTTTCAATCTCTTCTGGATTAATCTTAATACCACCAGAATTTATTATGAAATCTTTTCTGCCTATCCAGCTAAATTGTTTAGATGAATGGAGCGTTACAACATCATTTGTTTTAATTAATTCTGAAGACAAGTGTTGAGTATTAATAGCCAAACAACTATTAAATTCAAAAAACTCAATACCCGGTAAAGCAGAAAATTTGTGCTCATTCTTAGACAGACATCTAGCGGCAATGTGTGTAATTGTTTCAGTCATTCCATAGGTTTCGAAAACATTTGATTCTGATTTTAAAATTTTTTCTCTCAAATCAGAGCTAACAGGACTACCCCCGACGATAACTGTTTTAACATACTTTATTTTGTCTAAAGATTTTTCTAATTGCATTGGGGTTAGGGCAACAAAATCATAAACAGAAGATATTTTTTTAATTGGCTCTGAAGAAATAGGAAAAAGATTTAGATCCCATCCAATTACCATCGACCTCACAAACATCATTTTGCCGGCAATATACTCCAGGGGGAGGCAATTTATAACTTTTGACCCTTGCGGTAATTTAAAGTATTTAGCTGTTAACTTTGCGGAGGAAATCATATCTTTCTTTTTAAGGCTTATAAATTTAGGAGAGCCTGTTGAACCAGATGTTTTAACAATTATAAAGTCATTACCATCGAACCACGAGGTTAAAAATTCATGATAAGGTTTGTTATTTTTAAAATGCAAAACTAAATTCTTTTGAGAATAAGAAATTCCGTCGAGTTTAAAATTTATATTTATTAAATCTGTTGTCAAATGTTCTTATTGAAAAAATTTAAATTCCAGTTTTTATCATTTTTTAGAAACAATTCATCTCCTTCTATTTCCAACGGAGACTGAATGTTATTGGAAAATAACATTCCAGTTCCTAAGCCTTGCCTTAGATTATTTTCTTTTATTGAAACCCATTGAGCAATAGCGTTTAACCCTACATTACTTTCTAGAGCACTGGTTGCCCACCATTTGATATTTCTTTTTTCAGCAAAATGAATCCACTCATTTGAATCCTTAAACCCACCAAGTAAACTTGGTTTTAATATTAAAAAATGAGGGTTGATTGTGTCTAATAATTTCTCTCTTTCTGAGCTTAAATTAACACCAATAAGTTCTTCATCAAGGGCAATTGGTAAAGGAGATAATTCACAAATTTTTGCCATCTCACTGAATTGTTTTGGTTTTATTGGCTGTTCGATAGAGTGAATTGAAAAATCACTTAATCTTTTTAATTTTTCTAATGCAGTCTCTTTACTAAAGGTGCCGTTAGCATCCAATCTTATCTCTAAATCTTTTTTAGAAAATTCTTTTCTTAAATTTTTAAGCAAGTTGATTTCACTTTCAAATTCAAGTGATCCAACTTTTAATTTTAAACAATTAAAGCCATTATTTAATTTGTTTTTTATTTGTTTTTGCATAAATGAGATTTCACCCATCCATATCAGTCCATTAATTGGGATCCCTTTTTCGTTATTGGTAAAATCTGAATTAAATAAATGGAACGGTGGGTTAAATCCTTCTAAACTTTGATGCGCAGTTTCTATTGCAAATTTAAGGGCTGGGAATTGATCGTAACTTTCGTAATTTATCTGCTTACCATTTAAAATATCATTACAGACTTGTTTTAGTTTTGATTCAATTTTATGAATATTGTCTAAACTTAATCCTGGAATTATACTACATTCCCCAACACCAAAATTATTTACATCCTTTAAAACTATAAACCAGCTATCTTTTTTTGAAAGAACATCCCTGGATGTTTTTCCAGGGATTATAAAATTTAAAGTATGTTTAAAAAAACTTGCTTTCATTTATAAGAAAAATAGAAATTAGAATTGAATATAAAAATACAGATAATGCAAGTTGTTTTAACAAAGGCCTAAATTCGTCTGGTGCTTTTGCAAAATGAACCTTAATTAGGTGAAATATGAAAGGGATTAGGGCTAGAATAATTAGAAAATGATTATATGATATTTCAAAATTTTCCGTCACATTATCACTTTCATAAATCGCATAATCATAGATCGAAAATTGATAACTCCAAAAAATGGTTAACAAAAAAGGCAGTATAATTAAAAGATTATGATAATATTTTGAAAGCTTAAAACCAATTCGAGTTGGAATTGTTTTCTTCTTCATCTTTTTGTCATTTTCAATATCTCTTATATTATTAAGGTTCAGCACTCCCACACAAAGAAATCCTAAAGAAATTGCAATAGGAAGTAGGATAAAATCTAGTTTAAGGGTATATAAAAAAGATGAACCCATTACACTAATTAATCCGAAAAAAATAAAGACAAAAAAATCCCCAAATCCTTTATACCCATAGGGAGACTTCCCCATGGTATATTTAATAGCAGCAACTACTGAAAAAATTGAAAGAATTAAAAAAATAAGTAGTAAATAATAATTTGTTCCAAAAGAATATTTGATTAAAAAATAAGAAAGTGAAGCGGAAATAAATATATTAATTAGTATTGCTTTTTTTAATTCTGAGGGTAAAATTTCGCCAGAAGAAATAGATCTCTTTGGACCAATTCTATTATCGTCAGTTCCTAAAATGCCATCGCCATAATCATTTGCAAAATTTGATAAAACCTGATAAGAAATTGCTGTAAGTAGTGCTAATATAAAAATTACAATATCAAATTTTTGTATAAAAAAAGAGTAAAAAGAGCCTATAATAATTCCTGAAGTTGACAAGGGAATAGTTTCGAGCCTAGCAGCACTAATCCAGCTTTTTAATTTCTTTTTTGAGTTAATTTCCAAATAAAATGATTTTATAGGTTTACGGGAATTTTGGATATTTTTTAAAATTCGGATCTCTTTTTTCAAGAAATGCTTCTTTTCCTTCCTGAGCCTCTTCAGTTAAATAATATAATAAAGTAGCATCACCTGCCAACTGCATAAGCCCATGTTGCCCGTCAAGCTCTGCATTAAGGCTTCTCTTAATCATTCTTAGTGCTAAAGGACTTCTTTTTTGCATTATTAAACACCATTCCAACACCGTTTCTTCTAATTTTTCAAAAGGGACTACTTTATTTACCATACCCATTTTTAAGGCTTCATCAGCAGAATATTGTTGACATAAAAACCAAATTTCTCTAGCTTTCTTTTGACCTACATGTCTTGCTAAATAAGATGAGCCAAACCCCCCATCAAAACTACCAACTTTAGGTCCAGTTTGACCAAAGATTGCATTATCACTTGCAATTGTTAAATCACAAACCACATGTAAAACATGTCCACCGCCAATTGCATAGCCATTTACCATTGCAATAACAGGTTTTGGTAATTCTCTAATTTTTTTGTGAAGATCGAGTACATTTAACCTTGGGACTCCGTCGTTACCGATATAGCCTCCTGTACCTTTAACATTTTGATCTCCTCCGCTACAAAAAGCCTTATTTCCAATTCCTGTAATAACAACTATATCAATGTCATTTCTTTCTCTACAAATATCAAATGCATCAAGCATGTCATTATTAGTTTCTGGCCTAAAAGCATTATAAACCTTTGGTCTGTTTATAGTAACTTTTGCTACTCCGTTATAAAACTCAAATTTTATATCTGTATATTTTTTTATTTCACTCCAAGATACATTCATATTCATTATGTGTTTAGTTATGATTTAGACAAATATCTAAAATAATCCTTTAAAATTTTTGCACTTTTTATGCCAGAAGTTTTTATTTCTAAAATCTTTGGTTTTTTAGATTTTCTAAAAAATGTTCTCATCGCAATATTAAGTCCAAATTTGGTTGATACTCTATTATAATTACAATTAAACATTTTAGAAATAAATTTTGCAGATAAATTATGTTTAGTTTCTATAAATTCAGAAAAAATATTATTTTCCTTATGTCCTGGAAGTATTTTAAATATCCCTCCTCCTTCATTATTTACTATTATTATTCTAAAATCTGATTTAATATACTTATTCCATAAAGCATTCATGTCATAGAAAAAACTCAAATCACCCGTAACAAGCAAAACAGGAGAATTGTTATTTATTGAATTTCCTATAGCAGTTGATGTGCTTCCGTCTATTCCGCTAGTCCCTCTATTGGCAAACATATTGTTTTGATTTCTTAAATCAAATAATTGAAAATATCTTATCGGTGTACTGTTAGCAACTTGAATATCATATTTTTTTGGGATCCATTCTGACAAAATCTCAAATACTTTTAAATCTGAATAATTGGCAATTTTGGTGAATCTTTCGTGTAAGTTTTTTTTACTCAAATTTTGTCTATTCCATAAAACTGAATAATTTGATTTTTGAAATTTAATACTCATGTTTTCAAAGAATTCATCAGGTCTCATCTTTAAATGCTCAACACCCAAATAAAAAGAATCCTTACTAGAATTTTTACCAATATGGAAATGTTTTTTTGCTTTAAAATTCCTTAAAAATAATTTTATTTTTTTTGAAATTATCATTCCACCCATTGTGATAATTATATCTGGTGATAACTCTTCAAAAATCTCATGTGAATTTTGTTGTAATTCTATTGGCCCAATTATACGATCAATATTTGAAATGAAATACTCATTATGAATATTTGAGGTGTGCTCCTTTAAAACTACCATAGAATCTATTGAATTAATTAATTCAATAGATTTGTCGGATAAAATATCATTTTCAGAAACACCAACTAAAATCAATATTTTTTTTTCTATTTCTATTTCTTTATAAACATCTGCTGTTTTATTTTCAGAAATTAAAGGCTCTGATAATCTTTTGCTAACATTAATTTTTATTGATGGTCTATTAACAAAATCATATAAAGGCTCCTCCATAGGTATATTTAGGTGTATAGGCTTATTATTATTTACACATAAATTAAAGGCCTCTTCAATTATTAATTCATTATCGTTTTGTATTGATTTTTGTTTTCTTAAAATTGATGAACTAGTTGATTTACTATCGATAATTTCTTGTTTGTTACTTTTAATAATTTCCTCAGTTGAATGCGTACAATCTTGTTTTAATGTTTTTGAGTAAAGTATGTTTTTTTCAAAAACATTGTTTTGATTTATAGTTTGGCCATCACCAATATTTAATTTATATGCTGGCCTATCAGCAGATAAAATAATTAAAGGGATTTCACTATAATAAGCTTCTGCTATTGCAGGATAATAATTTAATAAAGCAGATCCTGAAGTGCATACTAGAATTGTTGGTTTTTTTGACCTTTGTGACAATCCCAAAGCGAAAAAAGCAGCCGATCTTTCATCTACAATACTAAAACAATTAAAATTATTATTGGAGGAAAATCCAATTGCCAAAGGCACATTTCTAGAGCCTGGAGAAATTACTATATTAAAAAAATTGAAATTTAAACAGGATAAAATAAGCGATTGAGCAATAGGTATTACGGAGTACTTCATTTTATACAAATTTACTAAATAAATGGCTTAGATTTTGTGAAATACATTAAGCATTATTTGTGATTTATTAATGATTTCATTCCATTCATCGATCGGATTGCTATCTTTAGTTATTCCTCCGCCAACGTAAAGGGTTAGATCATTATTAAGAATTTTAGCGCATCTTATATTAACATAAATATCACAATCATAATTATCAATAAAACCAAGATATCCAGTATAATATGATCTGTCATAATCTTCAAAATCATTTATATACTTTATTGCTAAATCCTTTGGGGTTCCCGCAACAGCTGGAGTTGGATGAAGCTTGTTAATTAAAACTGTGGAATGATGATTTGTTTTGGCTTTTAGCAATGTTTTCAAGTGATATAAAGTACCTGCCTTTACGGTTTGTAATACTCCAATTTCTAAAT
>Ga0115012_10002149_pt1 | contig 11484 bp, 7 predicted proteins | sample TroAtlMetagenome_FD_88706 | JGI IMG/M metagenome (GOLD analysis project Ga0115012, IMG submission 88706) | Marine eukaryotic phytoplankton communities from Atlantic Ocean - Tropical Atlantic ANT10 Metagenome | ecosystem: Environmental > Aquatic > Marine > Oceanic | place: Tropical Atlantic Ocean...
CGGCGGCGGCGGCGGCGGCGGCGGCGGCGCCCGAGAAGAAGAAGCGCAAGGGGCCGCCCGACACCTTTTCCAAGACCACGGGCTGGCTGGTCTTCGGCGAGCACATGCGCGAGGTGTTTGCCGACGCCGAGAAGGCCGAGCCGCTGGCCAAGAAGCACAAGTGGACAAACGGCAAGGTGACGTCGGGCAAGGGCAAGGTCGAGGGCGAGGTCTACGGCATGGACGTCATCTCCGCCGAGTGGGCGCTCCTCGACGAGCAGGGCAAGGCGCGCTTCGAGCTCGAGGCCGGCAAGCGCAACGACCAGGTTGCCAAGGACCTGGCAATCTTCAAGGAGCTGGACGCCGAGGCGCAGTCCGCCATGATCAAGGAGCGGCAGTCGAGCCGCAAGCGCAAGGCCGACTAGGGAGTCGGCGAACTCGGATGTGGGCGGTGCGTCGTGTAGCGGTGGTGTGCGTGTGCGTGTTGACTAAGACCCGATTTCTCACTACCACGTCCGCCCCAATACGCTCTCGAACGCACACGCACGACACCGCTACAGTCGGTTCGTCGCTGCCACGAGAACGTTGTGCTCTTGCGGCGTTAGGTCCACTAGGCTCGTGATGACGTCAACCGCTTTTGACAGCCGGACCTTGTCCGGCGCTTGGCCGCCCTGCCGCACGGCGGCCACAATAGCAATGCCGCTTAGAACACCGTCCCCCAATATTAACACGACGAATACGCTGACAAAGACAATCGCCACCACCACCGCTCCGCTGTGGTCATAGTTGGCCGCGCAGTCCGCCAGCACCTCGACCATGCGCGCGCCGCCCGCCGGCCTCTGCTCCTACGGCGAAGCTAGCGCTCAAATCTGCGCCGGCCTTGACTACGACTCGTTCTGAAAGGTCCGTCGCGGAAGGAAGATGAGTTCCGCTTCCTCCCTCGCCCACATCATGATGCGCAGATTGGGCGTCGGCTCGTTGCGGCACCGGTTGACAAGTTGGTCCAGCTTCATGGGCACGATCTCGCCGACGGCGGGAACGTTGTAAAAGCACACCTCTTGCATGAGCCGGTTCGTGCTGCCGCCCCGCACGGCCAGCGCGCAGATCTTGACGTCCGGCGCGCGCGCGCGCACGCGGCGGAGCAAAAGCACCGCGCGCGCCGTCGCGTTCGAGGCGAGGCGAAGCTCGGACAGGGTGTCCGGGTCGTCGAGGCACGACGGCGGCCCGACGCCGAAAGCGATGCGCAGCATGTCCTCGAGCGGCTTGAACGCGGCCTTTGCCGGCAGCGTATTGTCAAACTGGACCGCCTTCTTCGCCGCGAGGTTGACGCCCATTGCGCCGCAGAGCAGGCGCTCGAGCCCCATGGTCGAGAGCACCATGGGGTCCTTTGGCGACGGCAGCGGGCCCGGGTCGGGCGGCGGGTCGGGCGCCTTGGCGGGCGGCGGGTCGGGCGCCTTGGCGGGCGGGCAGGGCGCCTTGGCGGGCGGCGGGTCGAGCGCGTCGAGCGCGTCGACGTCGACGTCCGACCGCCGTCGCTTCTTCTCGTCCTCGCGCGCCTGCTTCAGTCGCCGCGAGGCTTCGCGCACGCCTTCCAGCAGCGTGCCCTCGGGCGTGCACTGCGCCATCTCCGAGATGAGCCACATGAGCTCGGGGACGCACTCGGCCTGGAGCGTCCGGTGGATGTCGCAGAGGCGCTGGCCCGGGTGGCTAAACGGCATGGCCATCTGCGCCGCCGCCTTTTCCTCTTCGATCCAGTCGATGTGGGGGCCGGACAAGAATGGCGTCGTGCGACGCGGCGTGGTCTCGGCGGCGCCGAGGCTCGACGTGTGCGCTTGATCGGGCCGGTACTCCGCAGGAAAGAGGCTCGCGTACTGACAAACGGCCCGATCGTAGACCGTGAAGATGGCATTGCGCCGGTCCACCTGCCCCCAAGGGACCGGCGGCCCCTTTCCGTAGACGTTCCGGTGTGAGCACGGCAGGACGTAGAAGCGGCCGAGAAGGCTCTCATCGACCGGCACGAGGCTGAACCGGATCGCGTCCACCATCGTGTCGTTGTCGTGCCAGCGCAGCTTGTCGCCGGGCGTGTTTGCCACGCCGTACGCGGAAAGCTCCGGGCCGAGGTCGAACAGGACGCGCTCGAGAACGAGCGCGTGGAAGCCGACGTGCTGCTCTTCGTTGCTGATGGGCGGGCGCATGCCGAAGGCGTCGACCTTGCAGCGCAGCTCCGGAGGCTTGCTCTTGTTGTCCCTTTCGACTCTCTCCTCTCCCTCCTTCCTCATCTTCTTCAGCAACGCGCAGGCGGCCCTGCAGTTGTCGCCGCCGTGCTCCTCTCCCAAGTGCGGGTTGTGCTGGTAGTGCAGCAGGGCGGCGAACGAGACGTCCTTGGAGTTGAGCGGCAGCTTGGGCGACTCGTCCGAGAGCGGCTGCGGCACGAGGCGAGCCCACATCTTCGAGAAGACGAGAAGGTTGGGCCGCGCGTCGTCGTCGGCCAGCGTGCTCGCGGCCGATAGCTTCGCCTCGTCGTATTGGCAGAGCTTGGCAAAGAACTCATTCGCCACGCGCACCATCGCCGTCTCGTACGCCCCGTGGATGTCCTCCCCCGGCGGCGAGTGCGCGGTTTGGTAGTTCATGTTGCCAAAGCACTCTCGGAGCCGCGTGGGCGGCGCCGACACGTCGTCGTAGAGTATCTCGCGAACGGACTGCAGCAGGGCCGATGCGTACTCGAACGGATCGCTCCGGTACTCGATGCCAACGAGCCGCGAATTGTACTTGAACGGGCTGCCGTCTTCGAGCGGCACGTCCGGACGTGCCACCCACGCCACGTGCAGCTTTCCGACGTAGGAGACGCCCTTCACCGGAGGCTCTCTGGTCGCGAGAAGCTTGTCGAGATACCGACCGGTGGACTCGCCGGCCAGAAAGGTCATGCGCGCGTCGCGCGCGGCGCACTGCCCGTTGACGCCGCCGGGTGTGTCGGCGAGGTACGCGCACGCGTCCAAGAGGTGCTGCACCGTGGTCGGACTGGTGGTGTGCGCGTCGTCCACCATGAAGGTCACGGAGAGCGCCCGCGCGCGAGTCATCGTGCCCTGCGGGGCGATGCCCATGGCCGCGGCCTTGAGCTCGGCGCTCTCGGCACGTTGAATCCGACCGACGTGCGCGTGGTCGTGCACCACGGTGAGTCGGTTCAGTTCGGCGTGCGCTTCCTGCAGGACGTCGATGTTGCGCGGGTAGGCGCGGGCCGCGCGCTTCCAATAGGAGGGTCCGCGGAATTGGCCCGGCCTCCGTCGCATCTCCACAATGCCAGCGGGCCACGGCACCTGCTCCGTCAGGTGCAGCGAGTCGGCTGCCGCAATGGCCACCGACGAGAGCTCGTCCAGCGGAGGAAGGCTGATCGAGTCGTTGCTCCACTCGGCAATCTCGTGCTCGTGCGTGTCAGCGTCAACGCGCGCGGCCATGGCGGCTGCGGCTCGCGGCCGCCTCCGTCTTGCAGAGGATTAAGCAGCAGCAGGTGCAAGCTGCAGCCGGAGCCGCCCGAGCCGCCGCCGCGCTAGCCGAGCCGACCACAGTCGGTTCCGCCGAATAGTGCAACTGCCTCCGGAGGCGGCGGCGCGCGCCGCGGCAATGGCGGCGTCGATGCCGTTTATGCCGGTGCTGCCGCACCTCGTTGATCTGCTCCACGCCATGGTCGCCGAGCCGACCAAGGCCATCGACGACGACGACTTCGAATACGACTGGCGAGACCAATGCGCGCACGCCGTGCTCCTACTCCCGGCCACGTGCCGCGAGGCGCGCGCCCTATCCAAGCTCGACGAGGGTCGCTGGGCGTGGCTGTGCGCATTCGAGCAGTTTCGAATGGGCGCCGCGCGCGCCACGTTTCGGCACCGGGACCTCCTCCTCTACGACGGCCTTCCTTCGTGGATTAACAACCTGTCGACCGCGAGCTGCGGAACGCGCTCGATCACAGACGCCCACCCCGACCAGCGCCTCGTCGGCTCCATCTACGACGCGCCGCACTATTGCAGCGTCGTCTGGGTGGCGTTTGCGATGCGCCTCTCGCGCGACGCGCACCTCAAGGACGCGCTGCCCGCGAGCGCCGACGCCGCGCAGCACACGGCGGGGCTCGTCGCCAACGAGGCGATGCCGGCCAATCTGCCGCTGCGCGTGCGCGTCTTTGCCGGGTTTCTGCGCTGGAGCCTTCAGTACGGGCTGCGCGACGCCATCGCCAACGGCCTCAACTCGTGCGCGCGCCGGGGCTGCTCTCGCGAGGCGCACCCGGAGGACAGTCCGACGTGGAATGCGCAGTACGCCGCGTACTGCTCCTCCGCGCCGGGCGGGCAGCGCTCCGAAGACGACGAGGCGGCGCACGAGCGCGAGCAGCTGCGCGTCTACTGGGAGACGGTCCGGTCCGTCGTGGACATTGCCGCCGAGGGCACCGACGAGGTTGCGCGCAATCGGTGGCACCTCGAGAACATGCGCTTCTGCAGCGGCCGCTGCGCCAAGCAGGTCTGGGACGAGTACGACCAGTGCGTCCGCTGCGCGACGTGCGCCGAGCTGTCGCCCGCGCCCGACGAGGCGCGCAGCCGGCGGCCGCCCAACACTTCCAAGATGTACAGCCAGGCGCTCGAGCGCAACGCAAACTTTGCGCGGCGCATGCGCGCCGACCGCGGCCAGATCCGGCTCCGGCACTGGGACGACGGCTTCTCGGCGGCCGTCGAGCGCGAGCAGTGGGTGCGCGCCCTAAACGTCGACGCGGCGATGCTCTACGCGGCGTCCTTCTTTGCCGAGCTGGGCCACGCGCGGCGCTCGCGCAAGGCCGTGCCGGCGCGCCCGGGGTGGCGCGGCGCCGGCGCGGCGTGGCTGAATGCGCTGTCGCGGATCTGCTCCATCATGAAGGCCAAGGAGTCGAGGTGCGCGCCGCCGATGCTCGCGACAAACTACTTCAGCCCGCCCTCGTGGTTTGCCGGCGTCAAGGACGCGGCGCTGTCGCGGATCTTTTGATATCGCGCGACTCGCGGCGTGTAGGGTGTAGGGTCGGAGTGGGTGGCGCGTGCTCTAAAATGGCCCTAACGATCCACTCCACGCTCGACCACCTACGCCTCTACGGCGGCAATGACGACGAAGCCGCGCCGACTAGCGGGATGTGGAACGAAAACTACCTCGCGGAAAGCGGCGCCGTGACCGCCACCGTCGACCACGACAAGAAGTGGGCGACCCTCATGCAGGAAAACGACCCGATCACGCTGGAGCCGCTTGGCGGCGACTTCAACGATCCGCCGACGATCATCTCCGACGCGGGCTCCGTCCTGCTGCGTTCCTCGTACACCGCCCTCTTGAACAACCCCTCAATCGTCAGAGACCCCCTGTCCCGATTCGACATCTGGGGAAAGGGTAGGGGTGACGCCCGCAACAAGAAGGCGAGGGTGGCCCTGCTCCAGGAGAAGATAGAGGGCGGAGCGGTGGTGCCGGATCTCGACGACAACGGCATGGTGAAGCCGATGCTCGACGGGTATGGAAAGGTGGTCTTCGAGGACTACACGGACCCCGACTTTCCCAATCCGCCCCGGCGTCCGCCGGAGGTGAGGCTGGCGGAGCCGTGGTTCGTTCTAGACAACACCAACAAGTCCAGGCTCTACCAGACTTTTAGTGAGGTCTACAAGGACAACCTGAGGAAATTGATAATCTCGCGGTTCAACCAAGACGCCACAGCGCGCGCGCCGCCCCAAACGACCCTGTACGACAATCAAACGCGCCCTGTCAACCTCCAGCTGGGCGGATACTCCCAAACCGTTGACGACGTCTCCACCGTGGGCACCCTCTTCCGCAGGGTCCTCGTGCCGGCCTACTACCCCCTGGTGGCGACCAAGCCGGTGCCAAACGACCCCGCCGACCTCTCCGACCTCGAACGGCACGAGGGGCTGATAGGGCTCCGTCGGCGCACTCCCCAAAGCCGGCCCGTCGAGGCTGCGCTCAACGACATAGCCGCCGACCTCGGCAACCTCAGGTCGATCGGCGAGTTTCGGCCGCGGGTGGCCGCCCTAACGCCGGCGCAAGACCCCGAACGCCGGCGCATCCTGGGCCAGCGGGTTCCGGGCGTGACAGCCACCGTAATGGACGAAGGAAGGTGCTACGGGCCCGCCGTCTTCCGGTTCGTCTGGCCGCTGAAGGAGCTCTTCGAAAAGTACTTCAACGCCATCGACGGGCTCGCGCACGTCGCGTGCGTGCATCTGACCGTCGACCACGCCAACCACCTCTCCATGACACCCCACAAGGAAGTCAAAGACCTCATCCACGCCACGGGGATTGCCTCGTTGCTGAGAGCGCAGGCGCACACGGCGTTTGTGAACATCATCTCGGTCCTGCGCGAAACCTACGTTGGGCGCGACCTCGGCGAGCATTTTGACAGCGTGATGAAGCTCGTGCACGCCCTCGATGCGCCGAATTGGCCGCCGAGCGTGATCGGGGCGGAGCTCGAGCGCCAGTGGCACTGGCACCAACGCCAACCGCAGGCGGACGACGGCGGCGTGCTGAAGCTGGGCGACCCGCTGGCGATCAGAGGCGCCCTCGGGATGAGCCGGAGCGCCGAGGAGATCAGCGCGCTGCTGCTGGAGCCGCTTCGCGCCATGTCCAGTGTGGACCAAAGGGACCTGGAGTTTGCGAGGGAGTCGGCCCGCCGCGCCGACGCCCGCGACCCCGCCCTCGGTCCCGACTTTGACCAGTGGCAAACGGAGCTGAAAAAGGCCCAGGCGCGGGCCGAGTTTTCCAGCTACATGGTGAGCACCGCCGAGACGCGCCTCGAGCGCGTGTGGAATGTCGTCGTGCAGACCTGCCACTCGCGCCACGCGCTGCGCGCCTTTGAGACCGTGTACGGCGAGGTCTTCAATCGGAAGCAGGGGCTTGACGTTGGAGATTGGGTCGGTTCGATGCAGAAAATGCAATACGCCGACTGGAGCCTGAAGTGGCGCGCGTTGGCCAAAGAGTGGGACGACCTTTACAAGCAGTCCGCGGTTCGGATGAGAGAGGAGGCCAGCGTGCGCGTCCGTCGAGAACTGATCCGCCAGGAGGCGGGCGTCATCGAAGTGGTGATGGACAAGGTCGAGGCGGCCGTGCGGATGCTCGTGCACGGCCTCGTCGACTTCGATGACGTCTTCCTCCACTCCTACTTCAACGAGGCCAATGACGCGCCCATCCCCTTCCAGTTCCGGTGGGAGTGGGCCGTGAGGGCCGACGAAAACGCCGACTACACCTTCCCACCCGCGTACGTCAACTACGAACGGCTCTCCCATCGCGCGCGCACCGTGGTCAACCGCGCGATGCGCGCGGTGTTCGCGCTGCGCAGAGCGCACCGCAACGCCTTTGTCAAGGCCAAGAATGAGGTCGGCGGCAACGCCACCGCCCTCCCGCTCCGCGGGAGGCTGGCGAATGGCTACGCCGCGGACAGGCGCTTCCAGGACAACCAGCGCCTCGTCGACGCCTGCATGAACGTCTGCAAGATGCTCGGCGAGGCGAACGACAACCTCTTCAGGCACTACGAGCACACTCCGGAGGGGCTCCTTGTGACCGCCGAGTACGCCGACGTCTTCGACGCCACCATTCGCGCCTGCCTCGACGAGATCGACACACGGTCGATTGGAGTCAACGACCTCGTCATCACGACGCGGCTGCAGCGGCTGGCGGCCGTGGTCGCAAAAGAGTACGAGTACGTGGCTTCCATCCCGGCCAACGTGGGTCCGCAAAGGGCGTTCGGGCTCACCGGGGGCGATCGCGGAGTGGCGGCGAGGGCGGCGGCGAGGCACGGCGGCATGGGCTCCGAGGAGGCCATCGCGTCGTTCATCCGGAAGCGGAACCTTCGCATGCGGGAGTACGCCAAGCGCGTCGAGGCGCACATCGGGCGCGCGCGCGGCGACCACCCGATCAACAGCGGCTCCGACGCCGGTCGCGACGGCGACCTGTGGTGAGGGTGCGTGTTTGTGCGTGCGTGCCGCGTGCGCGAATACAATATTTTTACGCAAACACGCCGTTGGATAGGTCTTCTTCCCAGCGCCAGCCCTCCTCGTCAGTGTCATACCCGCGGCCGTACCAGAGCGTCTCGACGTACGCAAGTCCCCCAGTCTCCCAGCGTCGCTGCATCCACGGGGTTAATGGCTGGGTGCCCAGCGGCGCGGTGCGCATCCTCGGACGCGTCGCCGGCACCCTAGCCTCCAGCATCGGCGACGGCGCGACGTATATCTTGAGAGCGACGGTCTGGGCGTGCGTGACCGTGCGCCCGTGCACCCAACCCGGCAGGCCCTGCACGAGGCTGATCATCTTGGTCAGGGCATTTTTCCAGAACCTTTGCGCGTGCGCCACCGTGACCGAGTCCTCCGACGTCATCGCAACGCTCAGCGACCGATGCGGCGGCTCCGCTCCGTGGTCGAATCCGTGAGCGGGGGCCTGGCCGAATCTCTCGCGGAGCTCGGGAAGGATGCTGGAATCCAACCGACCCGCGCGGTCGCAGAGCCACGCCATGAACTCGGGTCGGATGTAGATCGACAACAGCCCGTTATTATGCTCGCTGCGCGATGGCGTGACTGCAATGCGGAACCAGGAGTGGTGGAGCGCAGCGTCTACCGTATACGCGTTGAGGTTCTGGCCGAAGAGCAAGCGCAACATCCCCAAACGAAGCCGCGCCTCGGAATTTCCTTGCGGGAGATTGGCATCCCAGTTGGCGAGAGTGCCGTTGATGAACGACCCGGCCTGGAGCTTGATCGAGATCTGCAAGAGCGATGGCCACGCGACCCCGCCTTGAGAATCGAAGGGCTTCCACTCGTACACGACGCCGCGGTGGTTATTTTCTGGCAGCATCGAGACTGGCTGCTCCAGGTAGTACCAGCGCGCGTTCCGCGTCACAACATCGGCTTGGAGTTCCGTGACGAAGTTGATCAGCTCGGCGTCGACGCCGTACCGGGAAGCGTGAGGATTTGCCGTTATATCGGTGGAGAGCAAGGTGTGCGCGGAGGCGCCCTCGTAACCGGCGGAGGCGAGTGTGACCCACGACGGCGGGGGCGCTCGCGCTCGCTGAATCCGCAGCCGCCGCTCTTCGGACTCCGCTTCCATTTGCTGAATCTGCCGCCGGGCCTCTTCGAGCCGGCGCCGCTCCGCTCCGGCCTCGGTGCGCTGCTCGAGCAGCTCGTCCACTTCGGCCTCGATCCGCTCCTCGTCGATCAGCGGGCGCCGGTCGTCCGAGTCGCCCCCTTTGGGTGGGCCGCGGAGCAGATCGAGCATCGTCTCCCTATCGAGTGGGTGGCGGTTGGCGGGGTCGAGGCCTTGGCTGTTCTGGAGCCAGTGCCAGTACGCTTCGCCGTCGTAGTTGACCTCGCCGCAGCCCTCCGCCCTCGTGGACCGCCAGATGTACTCGTGTTCTTCAAATCCATTGCGCGAGATCGCGCACTCGGACCTGCCCGCCGGCGTGTTCGCGTTCTCGTCCTCGTACTTGCCCGCCTTGTACTCGACCCACTCGCCGGTGCTGACGCCGTCCGAGGCGAGCCGCAGGCCCGAGAGGTTGGGGAGCGACATGCCCCTTCCATGGATGGCGCGTCCGCGGCGGCTTATCGTGCGCCGCTTCTGTTCTTCGGCTGCGCCTTGCGGCGCTCGGTTCGCAAAGGCAATGGCGCCCAAGCGAGGAGTCAAGCGCGCGCGCGATGGGTTTGATTTCTTCACGCCGGCGCGCGACATCAAGCTGCTGCGCGCCTACGACAAGGACCTCGACGAGAACAACCGCCTCCTATACTATGCGGGCGAGCTCACCATCCTGATCGGCCACCGCGTTCCGACCGAAGACCACTGGCACGAGCTGGAGGCGCTCTACCTGGCCACGGACGTCAAGGCGCGCAGCAAGCGGTCGTGCTTCTTTGACAGGCTGCCGCGCGCGCGCGACGACGACACCGAGAAGCGCAAGCGGACGTGCTTTTGGGTGCGCTACTGCTGGCTGGCGTGCTTGGCCGCCGACATGGACGAGCGGAAGCTGCTCGTCGAGGAGCCGCCCGCGCGCAGCGACGACTCCTACAAGAGCTGGTTCTGGAAGACGGCGCTCAGGAGCTCGCCGCTGCCGTGCACCGACTCGCCGGCGTGCATGCTCATTCGCGTCGAGAAGCGCGCCAAGAGGGAGCAGCAGCGGCGCGTGCAGTGGAGGGACGACGTCTAAGTGCGCGTATAGCGTGCGTGCGCGTGTGTAGTTGCGAATTCAATTTAGGTATGGTTGGAAACGATGCAGCCCCGCCTTCGAGACGCGCGACCTTGTCAGCCGCGCGTACGTACCCCATGTGCATCGCGACCGGGTCGATCGGCAAGCCAACGGCGATGCGGTCCTCGATCACGGCAACATTGGCGTAGTGCCGTTTACTCCACACGCTGTAGTTGAGCAGACCCATCCAGGTCGTCTGGTGAATCGGGTCGTGGAGTGCGCGATTGAAAAGGCTTTGCTCCCACTCACAGCTGGTGCGCATTCTCTGCAGAAGGTGATCGAAAAAGGCGACCACGGGTCCGCACGGCTGCGCAAACCAGAGCCCGGTGCTTTGACATGGCGCGCCGTAGTGCAAGAAGGCGTCGCACCGCGTTGCGTTTCCGATGCGGCGTTCGTCGTCGGAATCCTCGGCGGTGTGGCTATCGCTCAGGCCCTGCAACAGCCCCTCTGCTCGCGCAGTGGGCGGCTTGAAAAACACCACGTCCACGTCGGCAAAGACGACGGCGTGTCCCAATCGAAGAAAGCGTCGCGCATACCAATACTTGGCGTCCACGGCCACCGTTCGAGTTCCGAAGCGGTCCGTGTCACGGCCAGACGGCCCCTTCACCCACGACATGACGGAGTGATTGCGCACCGCACAGTAGGCGTGCCAGCGGTCGGGCAGACAGGCGAATCCGGCATCAAGCAGCGGTCGGCACGACGCGTTGCCGCCACCGGCGTCCACACCGATGATGGTCGGCTGGACGCCGAGCGCCTCAATGCGCCCGAGGTAGGCGCGTGTCATCCGCAGGAGTGCGGTCTGCGCGGTCTGAGACGCGCTCGCGGAGATCGTCAGCGTGGTCAGCAGCACGTAGTCGCGCTGCGCGTGGTTGAGCCATGGCAGCGGCGCAGGCTCCGCGAGCCTTTCGGACTGGCAGGGCCCCGATGGCCATAGCACGGACGCCGAAACGCAAACGGGGCCGCGGCCCATGCCCTGTGGTCGTGTAATTCTTGTTGGTATTTGTGACGCTAGCGGGTGTCGTCAGATCACACTAAAGTGCCCGACGCGGAGGACGTTTGGCGATTGTTTTTTCTACTTACACCCTACGCGCACAACCCCGGCGCGCCTCACCAAAAGTGACCGAAGAACTGCACGACGTAGTCGAGCCACGTCGGCTCGGGCAGCGACGGCGGGATGGGCAACTGCGCAGTTGCGAATTCAATTTTTTAGACGTGGACCGACAATCGCACAACCCCCACCTACAGACTAGTTGCCGCTGTGCTGTGCAAAGACCGCGTCGACAATCGAC
>Ga0115012_10002150_pt1 | contig 11482 bp, 8 predicted proteins | sample TroAtlMetagenome_FD_88706 | JGI IMG/M metagenome (GOLD analysis project Ga0115012, IMG submission 88706) | Marine eukaryotic phytoplankton communities from Atlantic Ocean - Tropical Atlantic ANT10 Metagenome | ecosystem: Environmental > Aquatic > Marine > Oceanic | place: Tropical Atlantic Ocean...
CAGCGATAGTAACTGTGGTAGTGCTTCCATCAGTTGCGGTTTGAGTAAATGAATCACCATTCAGAGATTGCTTTGCACCTGTGTAACCTGAATCAGCTATTACATTGGGAGCTATGAGATATTTGGTCGCGTCACCACTTAACGTAACATTACCAGCAGCTGTAATGCTGCCATCGTATTTTGCACTGATGACTGGATCACCATCGCCTCTAATTTGAAGCGCTTCATAGGTAGATGGTATGTCCGAGTTACCATAAATGCTTAAACCTCTACTTTTGCCAGAAGCATTACTGGTCTCAATAGAAAGTGCATCGTTTACGGATACTGTTTCTCCACTCTTGCCCTTTCCAAACTCGGCACTGCCAGCAAACAGCGAGGATCCGTTGCCGTTGAGCTGAATGTTGCCGGTGCTGGTAGGGTCTCCAATCCATACACCACCAGTACCGTAAGCTCTAAAAACTTGATTACCATCAGCATCAAATGTACGAATAGCGGAATTATCAATCCCACCACCTGTTGCATCGAATCTGCCTGATTGGCTAGTGCCGATTGCTGTGATGCCACCACCCGTAGCATCTAGCCTGATCTTGTCGGTGCCGAGCGTTAGATCGCCGGTCATGTTGTCGCCGACTTTCTCTACATAGCGTTCATCAAACTCACTGTTCTGCGTGTTGGCTTCCCAAAACGATCCGTTCCAGGTGTAGGCCACGCCGTTACGAATAACGGTTTCAGGGTTGGTGGGTGAAGCGGGGAACTGGATAGATGCCATGGTTTTAAAGCAAGTCGGGGCAGGATGCGGTTTATATCAACTGTCAGCTGTACCAGCACCTTCGGTTTGTGCTCTTGCTGCTTCGGCTTCGGCAACTTGCGCCTCGTAGGCAGCGACCACGGCTGGCGTCCAGACTGCAGCGGAAACGGCTTGCACTTCTGCTGGTTCGGCTGTCACGTCCGCTCCAGGCATGAAGCAAGTCCGGTGATAGGTGCGGCCAACTTCATTGCCGTCCTTGAGAACAATGTCAGCACGACGAACACCGATTGAGAAGTCTTCATTGACTTCGATTTTGTAAGCTTGAGTTTCTGTAAAAGCCATTTTAGGAACCGCCGACTGACGGGAACAGATTTAATGGGTTTTAGTTTTATGCCATTGCGGGCAGTTAATCAAGCAGTGAAATAAGTAACAGCCCCTGCGACCCTAGTTCCATCTTGGAAAATTGTTTTGTTAACGTTGCTCATCATGGTGTCACCGCCAGATTTCACAGCATTAAAATACACTCTGTTTGTATTAGATGCTGCGTAACAAACCATAGATCCAACAGCAGAGTTGATATTTTCGAAGTAACTAATAACACCAGCACGTTCGCCCGTAGGTCCTGCCACATTGAAAGGTAAGTTTTCGATAGCGGCATTTGAGCCAGTGCCTAGAGTGCTAACAACAATTTCAAATTTGACAATTACTGCACGTCCAATTTTTGTGTAACTTCCCGTTTGCGTTGTATATGTAGCATCTCCACCAACACTAGGACTCCAAGTGCCTTCCTCATATTCGTCAATCGTATGTGCGGCATCGTTGCCGCCAATTGCTACTGAGCCGTTGAAGGTTGCATTGCCGTTATCTCGGACATCAAATGTCAAAGTGCCAGATTGATTTCTGCCAGCAAAGACACTGCTTGTTCCAGCATCACTTCCACCTAAACCATAAACAGCAGTCCCTGTACCTGATTGGGCTGTGCCAGTAATTGTTTTAGATGCTGTAATCCTCCCATCTTTAGTTACGGTTACGGTGGCATCTGAACTTGCATTTCCTCCGCTAAATACTTGGAAAGCAGTTGATGAATCACCTGCAGTGTCAGCTGGTCTGATATAAACCTGCCCTTCTGGTCTGCTGCGAACATACCCAGTTGTGCCAGAGGCATCCCCTACATCAACAATGCCAGCAGCTGTGATGCTGCCATCGCTAAAGATTTGGGTGGTGTACTTGGCGTTTTCGTCAGTGGCTTGGAAGACAGGATTAGTACTACTTGCTTCTCTGCTGACGTGAACATTGCCTGATGGATAGAGCTTAACACCATACGATCCTGCTGCTGGAGCATTATCACCTACTTGCACATTCCCTGCAGCTGTGATGCTGCCGCCAGCAGTAATAAACGTGGTCAAATTGTCACTGCCAAATCCTGAACCTGCAAAGATCACATCATCTAGCGCGTTACCTTTTACATCAATTCGACCTGTTGATCTGAGAGAAGCTCCGATATTAATTTGATTGCCCTGTGGATCTAAACCTGTGACGAGCTTGCCGCCCGCCGTCACATAAAACGTGGGTGTTGAGTTACCATCTTTATCGTAACTGGCAATAGTTTGACCACTGTTATCGCTAATGGCTGATCGACCGTTTGCAACAACACGACCACCAATGTCAGCAGTGCCGTCAGCTTTCAGATCAATGTTAGGAGCAGACGGAAGTGTGCCTCCAATTCTTACGTCACCAGCCGTTGTGATTTTGCCGTCATTGCCCATGTATGTAACTAAACCACTGGTTTGACCAGAACCTCCAGTGTTGGATCTAATTTGAAAGCAGGTTCCTCCAGCTGCCTCGTGGTTATTGATCTGGATAAATCCGTCATATCCACTAGCTCCACTTTGTAAAAATACGCCCCCACCAGCAGGCTGGTTGTAGGTCAAATCACCAGTTTTTATGTCACCAGCAAACGTGGCACTGCCGTCATAGTTGACATCAAATACCACATCGCCGCCTTTAATGCCTACATATAAATCCTGTGTATTGCCATCCTTAATTGTGGTTGAAAACGTACCATTGTTTATGGTTGATTCAATCCCGCTAACGCTTCCTTCGACTTTGACGTAACTCCCTGCCTCTAAACCTCCGTCCGTATAAATCGTGTTGGCTGTAGTGTTTCCCGCGCTAGTGACTTGCTGGAGTGTCGGCACAGGTGCGCCTGAACTGCCGAGAAAATCCTTCGTCACCAACGTTGTACCTGGATCACCAGAAGCTGTTGATGCTGAACTGACCTTGCCCGTGAACGCTCCAGTGCCGCTGCTGCTCAGCGTGACTGCATCTACACCGACAACCACATTGTCGTTTTGCTTGACTGGCTTCAGGTCGTTGCCGTCGCGGGTCCAATACTCCGACATCTGCATGTCGGGGCTCGCATCAATCCACTGCGCACTGTCGTCGTCTTGGTAGTAAATGTATAACCGTCCGCCGCCTTCGCCGTCGGTGCTGTTGAACCACAGCGAGCCACTGGTAACTGTCGATCCAGTCGGTGCTGTGTCGCTTACTTCGACTGAATCGCCAATCTGAACAATGTCGTCGTTCGCATCCTTCGTATAGAGCTTTTTATCGGTCAGGTTCAGACCCAGCTCACCGCGTGACAGGTCGCCCTCACTAGGAACCTTGCCAGCAACAGTGCTGTTCTTGATAATTAGAGTGGTGGACATCGCTATTCAGCGGAGAACACGGCTATACAGCCGTTCCACACAGTTTAGTTAGGTCAAAAAGTGCCGCAGTCGAGCACCCTGATGTTTTGCCACTGGCCGTTTGCCTGCAACTGCAGCAAGTCATCCGTCTCTTCGCTGGACAGCGTGACATCTAGAAGGTCGCCAAGCTTTGTGGCACCACCTCCACCCCCACCCCCGCCAATCGTGTTGATGCGAATCCAGCCTTCGGCTTCGGAAACACAGAGGCACCAGTCACCAGCGTCGTAAGCCAGGCCCGGTGTTACACCAATGTTTGAGCCCGCCGTGTCGACGACAACGTATAAACCACCGAGCTGATTAGATGCTGCGGGAAGACCGGTGCCAATCGTCAAACCCGCTGTTGTGCCTGCTTCTGTAACGCCGGTCATCAGACCAGTCGCGGCATCAATTACACCGCCCCAGCGCAGGTTCTCGTTCGACAGCCGACCGAAGCCCACAGCCATGAACGAGTTGCCGTTCCACATCCGCAGCTGGGCGGTGGATTCCTGATACCACATCTTCCCGATGTAGTCAGTGCCGCCAATTGCGGGCTGCGCCTCTTGGATGTAGCTGGTTGCGTAATTAGCGATCTTTACTGATGTGATCGCCTTGTCATCAATGCGCTGGGTCGGAAACGAACCACTCGTAATCTTGTCGGTGGTCAGGTTTGGGATGTCGTCAGCAGCTAGAACATCGCCAGTCGTAACCAAGCCTTGCGCGTTATACGTGATCTTGGGGAACGTTCCAGGTACAACGTCGTTGCTAATGCCGATTGTGCCGTCAGGGCTAACGCTCAAACCAGCACCGGGCTTAACCGCACCGTTTTGACCGCCAGAAGCTGCGGGCAAATCAGAGGACTGGATAACTGAGCCGCCAATCACCAAACCATTGCTGTCGTAAGTGACGAGTTGATTTGATGTGGCCGTAGCCGGTCCTTTCGACAGGCTGATGGTGTCGCCGGACATCGCCAAGCCGTTGCCGTTCACAGCAACCGCACCCCTTTGCGTTCCAGCGGTGGGTAGGTCTGTGGAAACAATCACGCGCTGCGTAACCGCACCAGCACTGCCAGCTGGTCCGGCTAAAAACTGACCGCTGCCTGTGGTGTTGTCGATGTCGGCGCTGATCGTTGCCTTGTCATCGACTGTGCTGACGTAGGTATTAACAAGCCCGGTTGTGTCGCCCACCGCCGATACCAGACCGGATGCGTGCACCCAGCTGCTGCCGTTCCAGGCGTAAATCTCTTTCTCGGGACTGGTGGTGACAAACAGCTGACCGATAAATGCGCCAGTGGCAGGTAGCGCAGTGCCGATGTCTGCAGAACTGCGGTCAGCCAACTTGGCTGCAGTAACTGACTTGTCAGCTAGTTCTGAAGTGCCGACGCTGCCTGCTGGTAGAGAGCCCGAATCGACTTTGCTGCCAGGGATGCTGCCGTCAGGCAACACCTTGATTCCGTCTAAGACCAGCACCGAGGCTTTGACCTTTTTCGTCGTGCTGGCGCTTACGTCGGTGATCGCTAGCGGATCATCTGCTTGAAGTTGGCCAGACAGCAGCTCGGGCAGATCCGAGATTCTTAGATCAGCCACAAGCGCTCTATGCGTCAGATATAACTCAGTTTAATCCGGCTCTTCCAAGCGCAGTTTTCCGTCATTCTCCTGGAGGATGAAATCAAAGTCCTCTTGCAGCAGGTCTCTTTCAGGCTCACCGATGTTCAGCTTGATCTCGCCAGTGGTGACGAACTGCACGCTGGTACGGATCGGTTGCCCAGGCGTAAACGCAAACCCCACGCTGGTGATGATGCAATCTGCTGCGTACCAGACGCTGGAATCTCCGTCGCAACCGTAGTAGACGTAAAAGTTGCCCTTGAACAATGCCCCCTGCTCTAGCCTCAGCAGTAGCTGGGCGTAGTAGTTCGGTAGCTCTTGGTTGATCGCAACGCCATCGCACTTTCTGTACTGGTATTCCCAAAACGCTGTTGTTTCGCCCTGACCGCTGATCAGACCGTTGGCGTAGTTATCGCGGAAGTTCTCTCCTAAAACCGTCAGATCCACTGACTCTCGCTGGGTTGTCAGAGACCACTCAGTGGTTTTGGCAACGCAGTTATAGGTCTCGTCACGGTTGCGGATATAGATCGCTTGCGGTGCTGATGGTGCAATCAGATCCAAGGCTTCGGCTTTACCGCCAGCAACCGCAGGGGCAAAATTGTCGTACAGACGGATGCCGCCTGCTTGGTCGACATGGCAAAACCAGAAGCCATCCGGGTACGCATGACCGTCGACTAACTCCAGAGTGCTGCCATCCTGCGTTGCAATCTCAATTCGATCGCCGTTGATCAGCGCACTGGGAGGAAAGTCAGCACTGAAACGCTTGTCCTCAACCGTGACATCGGCTGGTTCGATAGTCGTGGCTAAAGCTTGCGCACCAGCACCAATGGCCGACCGCTCCAGGGTTAGTAAGCCCTGCTCGCCCATATAGACGCTCATATCACCATCTCCGTTGGGCTGCCTACAAACTCAAGGCTGATCGATGCCGACAACACTTCGCCGACCGCCATGTTCATGGCAGCACTGGTGATTAGACAGGTTCCCTTGATGAATTTCTTCGTTGTGGTGCCGTCGTTGATGGTGAACTGCATCTCAACAGGGTCGGAGTCGGAGCCCTGACCACTGACGTTCGCTTTGATCAACTTGTTCAGCAGCACACTTGCGCTATTGGTGCTGGTGTCGTTGGGGTCGGCGGCGTAATAGTACAAATCACAGGTTGCGCTCGCATTGCGGATGCCTGCAACCGTGGTGCGGTCTCGATCACCCAGCGTTGTTGTCTCAAGCGTCGTCAAGTTGCTGGTGAAATTCCAGCTGCGGACCTTCGCTGCTTTGGTGCCGTCGATCTCAAGCTCGCCGTCTTTGCCTGAATAAAACGGCATCAGATCACACCTGTCAGCTCTACCGACACTGTAGAGACACCGGGACGGACGGAAACCACAGTCGGTGCCTTGCTATAGCGGAATTTCATCGCCGATGTATTGGGGATGTAGTTGCTGCCGGTCCAGCCGGTCAGCACTTCAGTAGGCAGTGTGAATGTCTTGTACGTTCCAAACTGACTGTCGTAATGAGCCAGGAAATCATCTGCCACCGTGTCGGCAATGTTCTGGTATTGCAAGCTCAGCTTGGCGTTATACCGCTTATCCCCATACCTGATGCGGATCTCCGCTCCAGACATTGAGTTGTAGTTCTTGACTGCCCAGTTGCCGGGGTCAAACGTGCGGGCTGATGGTGCTGTGGTGGGGAACGTCATTAGTAAGTCACCTCAAACTCATTCGGGGTCATCGTGTAATAGGCAACCTTGCTAGTGCCGTTGTCTTGTGTTGGCACAAATGAAGCGGTGATGCTTACAAGCCCATCCTCACCCAAGGTTAGTTCGCTGATTTGATAGACCCGCTCGTTTGGCGTCGTGTTGTAAATGCTGGCAATCGCACCACGCAGCTCTTGGTTCTCAACGATGCCGTCTGTGATCTGCGTGCTTGCCTCTGCAGTGTCTTCCGCTCCAGGTAGGTAAGCCGTGAGCGTGTAAAAGCCATCTTTCACTGGAGTTGGTGATGTGATGGTCATGTCGTTATTGATCTTGATCGCTAACCCGGTCTGGAACTCGGTCTCTTCTGTCATCACCTTGATGTAGCTGCCGGGTTGTACGCCAAGTGCTTCTGGTGTGGTCTGAAACTCCACTGTGTGATCAACAAACTGGCGGGATGCCAATGCAAATCGTGCAGTCATCAGCGCCTGATAGCGGTTGTCGCAAAAATCGCTGAGGTCATAATCCTCGATTGTTTCTGGAGTAGTGCCAGCAAACTTAATCACAAATGTCCGCTCTTCCGGCAGCTCGTATGTCGCTGTATAACGCCAACGCACTTGAAGCGCTGTTTCGCGGCGTTCTTCTGCAGAAGCAAACGATAGTTTGAATGAATCGTCAATGATATTGCCAGCAGTAAATATGCCATCAACCTGTACTGGTTCTGTTGATATTGCGTTTGAACTCGTCAGCGGTAAAGCTGGCATCATGCCGAAGACACCGTTCTTGATAGTGAAAATACATAGCGATCGCCCAGCTTGATCGGTCGCAAAAGATCTGAAGTTTTGATCGCTTTCAACAACACCGTTCCAGTAGATTTTGTTTTCCAGTAGGAAGCGGCTGGTAGCAGCCAAGCTTTCCCGGTCTACAAGCTCAGGTGGGATGATCTCGCCAAGCCCCTGCTTCTCATTGGTCAATAGGTAGTAAATCAGGTCGCTAAGTAGGTTGCTAATGCCGAAGACTCCAGCCTCCAGACGATCAACACCAATGCCGCCGTTGACCCATACACGCGGCTGCTCGATAGCACCAATTGCTGGACCGCTTTTAATTGACAGTCCCATCATGGTTAGATCATCGTATTGAGGGATTCCTTCGCCGTTACCCTCACCAGTATCTTCACTGACAGCACTGTTGATATAGACGATTTCGTGCTCTGGGCCGGTATCGCATGACTTGGTGATCTCATCGAAGTGACTGCAGTCAGACACTTGTGAATTAAGCTCAAATGCACGCTCACCATCGGAGATGTCAATCGTTCCTTCGATAGTCTCAGTCGTGACATCGGTGACTCTAAATGCAGCACTAACACTTGTGTAACCCAGTATTGAATAAGGGTTCCAGCTATCAATAGGGGCCGTAATCGTAAACTCATCTCCATTACTCCACTGGCCTTCTGTGCCGTCACGCACAACAGTGAAGTTGTAGAAAGCGCCGTTACCCGCCCAGTTTTTGCGGGTGCCAAAATATGCCTGATGTAGATCACCAGCCATATCATTAACTGTTGCCGTGATGCGGACATTGATCCAGCCATCGTCAGCTGGGTTGCCAGAACTACGCGGTTTGAAGTGCCTATAAGTTGCAGTTTTTTGCGTACCCACGGTATTTGTGTGGGGGTTGCCCAGGAAGTGCGTTAGCCACGCATTTTTGATCCAACGGTCGCTGCCAAATGGTGCTGTTGACCACGCATAATCTTGGATTGCTGTAGGAACCGTGACATCAGTAGAAGGGCGACGTTGGATGTCAGCTGGATCTGTCAGCAGCTCTTCATTGGCAAGTATTACTTGACGATTAACTTTGGCACCTGTAATTGAAACCCGAAATGCGCCGTAATCGGTATCAAAATCTTGACCGAAGAATTCACCGCCAGCGCTTAACTGCCAAAATAATGCGTTCTCAAGGCTGGTGATTGCAATGTCTGAGCCGACTCTAGGAATGAACCTGAACTCGTACAAAATTGGTTCGCCATCAGGGTAAAACGCATTCCTTGGACGGATGCGCATGTAGTTATACATTTCCCGCGGTGAGTCGCCCGTTACGCAAAACACCTGATTGATTCGATCCCAGCTCGGTTGTTCCTCTTCAATGTCCCTAAACCTAGGGATAGGTCTGACAAAGACTGAGAAGCAGCTGGTACGTGCAAAATATCTGCTCAGCGTTGGCGTGTTAATCGAGATGTTGTCTTTGTCTTTTTGGAATAGCTGTGTAGGCGTTGGAATCGCATTAAATCGACAAAGGCCATTTGCTTGATTCCATACAACGCTTTTGATCCCAAATTCAATGGTGTCGCAAGGACGCGTCATCCGAGCAGTTGCCACCTCGTATTGCACCAAATTCCAAAACGCTGCGCCGCAATGCTTGCGCTCGTTGTAGCCCTCGGGTGTGATCCATGGCGGACGTGGTTCGCCAATCAGACGCTGTACCCAAGGCCCTTCATATCCGCCTTTAGGTTCTGTTGCAGCTCGGCTTCCTGAAATTCCAAATGTAGGATCTCCAATCGTTGACACGCATTTCAGCCAGACCTCTACAGTTCGGCCTGGCTCAGGTCGCCATACCCCCGGCGTTCGGTAGTAAACGACCCACTGCGTTTGACCGATCATCCACTTTGAGCCGATCTGCATTAAGTCGTCAGCTCTTTGGCGACGGTTATCCATCGCAGATGTCAGATCCTTGTGATTAACCCCGTAGTCTTCCGGGTCTCCAATCTGTGCCCACTCATAGTCGTCTTCATCAAACCCGTCCCAGTTACCGTCGTTGATCCAGAACTTGATTCGTGTCCCAGATTCACTGATCGGTTGGCGATTGCCGTCTAGTTGCTCTGGGACAACATCTAAATAGGGGATTTTGTCGGCACTTTCGATGAAACCTTGACCCGGTGGGGCGTAAGCAACAACACCCATCTGAGTGCCGTAAGCACGTCCCACGCCGGGCTGTCCCGCATCATCCGGGGCATCGTTGAGGCCAATGACGCCACCAAATTCACCACCATTTTTGATGCGTTCTGCTCGGGCACGGCGAACCGCGTCATTGTCGAAGCCGTCATCATCACGGTTTTCTTCTAGGCGCAGCGGGTCAAACGGAATGCTGATGACCTCCCAATTCAACCTGTGAGCCGTTCCATTCCGAACAGGGTTGAACTGCCCAAAAACTGCCTTGCTATTTGGGTTATTCACCATGCAGAAGCCTGCGCCATTCACCGCACCCTCAATCGGTGCAAGGAACACGTCATCAGGGACAGGAAAACCGTTGTTTGGTTCTGGATTGCCGGTCTCAGGGCCGCCCTGAGTTCCTGAAATCAGATTCGCCCGTTTGATTCGGTTTTCACCGCTCTGTGATTTCCAGTACAGGGCATACTCCGAAAGCCCTAATGCTGATAACGACTGCGTTCCAAGCCAAACCCCTCTCAGCTGAGGCACAGGAAGAATGTGCTCACCAAGTGTGTAAAGCAACTGCGCTCGTTGGTAGGTGCCGTAAGAAAATGCACGACTCCAAACCAGAGATGCCGCTAAGACCAAGCCCCCTGAGCGTGAGCCATCCCCAGCAGTTCCCATCTTTCCGAAAGGGATGGGAACTGGAATGCCGTAATCAACCAGTGACGCATAACCGTCAAAAGAGCTTGTCTGGTTGAACCTTGATGGCCCTACGTCGTTGGGTAACTGCTCTTGCCTAACTTTCTTGCGCTCTTTCTGATCCTGTATTTCTGGTTTCGGTGATAGCAACACAGCTGCTGCTGTCAGTGCCAGGCCGATAACCAGATTGATGATGATTGCTGTTGTTGGCTCATTAACCACATCAGGAATGTGGTCATACTCTGCTGGCCTTGTCCGTTCCAGCAGGTTGTTAAACCTCAGTAGCTTCCTGTACTCAGCTTCACTACAGCCAAGTAACTGAACTAAGTCTTTTTCATACGGTAAGAGCGGAGGGTTGAGACGCTGTTGATTGGTTTCCAATCCACTGCCATCGTCAGACGGTTGATGTAGAGGATTCCCTGCTGCCATACAACCCCAAAAGCAACCGGATCACCGGTTATGAGCACCACGTCTCCATCATAGGTGGGCTGTTTTATGCGATCTGTGTAGGCGTTCAGCTCACGGCAAATGCCAAACGGGCTCATGCCGTACCAGTCAGCTTTTAGACCTGGATTGCAGATCCCCATGCTGTCTAACGCTTGGATCACAAGAGAGATGCAATCAACCGTACGGCCGTTAGAGCCAAATTGGTAGCGCTTGCCGATCAGGTGGCTACACATTGATCGCAGCAGTGATGGGGATGTTGCCGATTAGCTGGTGGTTCATACGCCGTCCTGGAACTGTGCCTCGAACGCTGTCCATCACAGTGTTCAGAGATAGTTCAATGCGTGTGGCGTCCCAGCCACCTGATGCAATCTTGCCGGTGTAGCTGTAGAGCATTCGCTGAATGTCGCTGTTCTCATCGAGCAGCATCACTTTGACGACACCGACCCAGCCCTCTGTTATTGCGGTCTCTGCCCATGATCGAGTCAGTGCGTTGCAGACAAACACAAGACCCGCATCCAGGTTGTCGCCTTGCAGATTGGATGTAGCGCCGGAAAAGCCGAAAGGAGCAAAAACATACTCTGCACCGCTATACGTAATGCTGGTGCCCACCCTGTAGTTCTGGAACTGGTATGAGCTGTTGTTATCTAGCGTTA